>Ga0190275_10001308_pt1 | contig 18707 bp, 18 predicted proteins | sample Popmic550T_FD_133745 | JGI IMG/M metagenome (GOLD analysis project Ga0190275, IMG submission 133745) | Populus adjacent soil microbial communities from riparian zone of Yellowstone River, Montana, USA - 550 T | ecosystem: Environmental > Terrestrial > Soil > Riparian zone > Trees stand | place...
CCAACAGCAGCGACGACGCGCAGCGCGCCCGCGAGGGAATCGTCGCCGCGCTCGACAAGCTCGAGGCCGAGCTGGAGCAGGGCGACGGCGAGTTCCTCGTCGGCCAGAGCCTCTCGGTTGCCGACGTCACCGCCGCCTCCCTCTTCTACCCGCTGGTGGTCCCGCCCGAGGGCCCGCTGCCGCCCGAGCTGCCGCGCCCGGCCGCCTTCGAGAGCTTCCGCCAGAGCTTCAGCGACCGCCGCGGCTACCGCTGGGTCGAGGAGATGTTCCGCCGCCACCGGCGCCGGAAGTAAAGATTTTCAAAGAATTTACTTTCTCAGACAATATGTTGCATTTTCTTCGTTAGGGTGCCACCATGCAGACGATGGCCCCGCCCGATGATGCACTCACCGAGCGCTTCGCTCGACTTGACGAACGGTTCGACCGGACCGACGAACGAATCGCCGACGTCGACAGGCGGGTGGCGGAAGCAACCAAGGACACCACCCGCCGATTCGAGGAAGTAAACCGGCGGATCACCGAGGGGAGGGAAGAGACGACTCGCCGGATCACCGAAGGGAAAGAAGAGACGAACCACCGCTTCGACCGGGTCGAAGGCGACATGCGCGAACTGAAGAAAAGCGTCGAAGCGATTCAGGCGACCCTCACCCGCATCAGCTTCGGCCTGGCGCTGACGTTCGCCTCGGTGCTCCTCACCAGAGGTTTCTGATCAACCGCCAATCGGAGCTCTGGGGTTTGCCCCCCAGAACACCACCGTTCCGAGCATGCCGATGATGTGGACGGCGACGATGTTGAAGACCATCGATTTGGCGGTGGCGGTGCCGACCCCGACGGGGCCGCCCGAGGCGGTGTAGCCGTAGTAACAGCCGACCAGCACGATCACCGTCGCCATGGTCATCCCCTTGATCACGCTGAAGATAAGGTCGGGAGGGCTCTGGTACATCCAGAAGATCAATAAGTAGCCGCCGGACGAGACGTCGCCGACCTGGTTGACCACCGAGATGTAGCTGGCGAAATAGATCACCCCGATCCCGACCAGGTAGAGGAACGGGATCGCGATCCAGGCCCCCAGCAGGCGGGTCGCGCAGAGGAAGGTCAGCGGCTGGATCCCCATCACCTCGAGCGCGTCGATCTCGTCGGAGATCCGCATCGCCCCGAGCTCGGCGACGATCCCGGTCCCGACCTTGGCCGCCAGGATGTAGCCGAAGGCGTAGGGCAGCCCCTCGCGCAGATCGCAGTAGGCGGAGAAGAGGCCGGCCAGCGAGGGGGCGCCGATCGAGCGGTTGAAGTAGGCGCCCTGGAGGCCGCACTGGAGGCCGAGGATGAAGACGAAGGCCCAGATGATCAGGGCCGAGCCGAAGATCAGGATGCCCGCCTGTCGTAGGCCCTCGCCGAAGAACCTGAACACCCGGCCCGAGTAGACCTGGCCCGTCACCCGGATGCCGAAACGGCCGATCTCTCCGAAGGCATCGAGCCAGGAGCGCGGGACCTCGAGCCAGCCGATCACCGGACCGCCTGCAGGTCGGGGTTGGTGGCAAGCAGGATCGAGCTAACCACGAACTGGAAGAAGAAGACCGCGACGAGGGAGATCACCACCGCCTGGTTGACCGAGCGCCCCACTCCAGCGGCGCCGCCGGACGCAGACATCCCTTTGTAGGAGCAGACGATAGCGACGATCGCCCCGAACATCGTGCACATCAGCACCGAGGACCAAAGATCGGTGATCGTGGCGTTGGAGAAGAGGGTCGCGAAGAAGCCGCCGAGCGGCTGGTTGTAGAGCAGCATCGCGGCGATGCCGGCGGTGAGGCCGAAGACGATCGCGAAGATGTCGAGCAGGGCGGTGACGATCATCAGCGCCAGGAAGCGCGGCACCACGAGGTTCTTGACCGGATCGACGCCGAGCACCTGCAGGGCGTCGAGCTCCTCGCGGATCTTCCGGGCTCCCAGATCGGCGGTGATCGCCGTTCCGGCCACTCCCGCCACCACCACCGCGGTGACCAGTGGCGCGATCCAGCGGATCGCGATGACGACGAAGAAGCCGCCGAGGCGGTCGAGCGCGCCGAACAGCGAGAGGATCCCGGCGGCCTGCAGGCCGGGGGCGCCGAGGTTCAGGGCGAAGGTGGAGACCATCAGCGGAAACCAGGAGAGTTTGAGGACGAAGAGGAACTGCCAGACGAGCTCCTCCCCATAGGGATAGGGACGCCTCACCGCGGAGATCAGCGTCTTCAGGGTGAGAATCATCATCACCCCGACCTCTTCGAAGATGTTCTTGATGGGCAGAAGCCCGCGGCTCAGCGTCTGGCTCGCCACCGGCTCATGGCCCTTCCGAGCGGCCCTCGGCTCTGCGCCCGCTGCCGCACCTCTTGCTCACTTTCCCGCTGCGCCTCCGCCAGCTGCCCGATCAAGGTGTCGCGCGTCTGCTCCAGCTCCTCCACCCCCGCGACATGGGGCACTGCGCGTCGCGGGGCGGTCGGCAGGTCGGCCGTGAGGTGGCCGGTGTAGCTCGCCAGCTCGGCCTCGAGCCGCGCGATCTGGCGGCGCAGCTCCTGCCGCACCTCGAGCACGTCGCTCTCCTCGGCGGGAAGACCAGCGCAGGCCATCGCCACGATCGCCAGGTCGCGAGGGCCGATGCCAGCCTCCTCGGCGCGTCGCAGCGCATCGGAGGCGATCTCTTCCAGTTGCGGCGTCGGCTGCACGCCCTCGGCGACGAAAGTGCCCTGGCCCTGGTGGCTGATCACGAGGCCCTCCTGCTCCAGCCCCTCGTAGACCGCCCGCACGGTCCCGACGTTCACCCCGGCCCACTCAGCCAGCTGGCGGAAGCTCGGCAACCGTTCTCCCGCTTCGAGCTCTCCGGTCCGGATCAAAGCCCGCAACCGCCAACTCAGTTGGAGGCCGACGGGGACCTCGTCCCGTGGATCGATCGCAAACGGATTGGCTTCCAACTGTGCCATCGCCCCGCACAGTATCCCCCGCCACTGTGCGAGTCAACTAAAACAGTTCAGGGAGTGAGCACGATCTTCAGAGCTTCGCGGTTGTCGTAGACCCGATAAGCCTCGTCGGCCTGTTCCAGCGACATGTGATGCGTAACCAACGGGCTGGGATCGAGCTTGCCGGCGTCCATCAAGGCCAACACCCGGTCGACGTGCGCGATCACGTTGGCCAACCCCAGCCGCAGCTGTAGGCCCTTCAGCCAGGCAAGCCCCAGCGGCACCTCTCCCTTGCCCGCATAGGCGCCGATCCCGGAGACGGTGCCGGCGTCGCGGGCAAGGCTGATCGCCATTGCCAGCGGTCCCGGATCCCCCACCGCATCGACCACCACGTCGACTCCGAGCCCATCGGTCGCCGCCCGCACGGACTTCTTCGGCTCCTGCTCGGTCAGGTGCAGCGGCGTCGCCCCGAACTGCGCGGCCATCTGCAGCCGTTCGGAGACCGTGTCGATTGCGAAGACCTCCACCGCCCCGCCGGCGATCGCGGCCTGCACGGCGCAGAGACCGACGGGTCCGAGGCCCAGCACCGCGACCGTATCGCCGGCCTTCATCTCCGCGTGGGCGATCGCGTGGTAGCCGGTCCCCATCACATCGCCGGCGAAGAGGGCAACGTCTGCCGACATCCCCTCCGGCACCCGCCGCAGGGTCAGATTCGCGCGGGGCACCAGCAACAACTCTGCCTGGGCGCCCTGCAGGTTTCCGAGGTTCGACCCATGACCGAAGGTCTGACCGTCGCGGCAGCGATGGTAGTCGCCGCGCAGACAGGAGACGCAGGTCGCGCAGGCGGTGTGGAAGGTGCCGAGGACGCGGTCACCGACGGCGACCCGGGCGACGTCGTCCCCCGCCGCGAGGACGGTGCCGACGAACTCGTGCCCGATCGTGAAGCCCGGCTCGACCGGGACCCGGCCGTGGTAGATGTGGAGGTCGGAGCCGCAGATGCCGCTCGCCTCAACGCGGACGACGGCGTCGTCGGCGGCGGCGATCTCGGGATCGGCCTTCTCCTCGATCCGCACCTGCTCCGGGGCCTGGAAGGTGACAGCACGCATGCCCGCGCAACGCTACCGCAGGGAATGGGAGATCAGTTGACGCCGGCGACCTGGAAGCGGTTCGTCTCGCCGCCGCCGCGGGCGGTCTCCTCGATCCGTGCCTCCAGCGCCAGCTCCTTCTCGAAGTCGGCAGCCTCACCGTGCTGGAAAGAGACGTCCTTGCCCTCGAGCAGCTCGATGAAGATCTCGACGAAGCGGGCGTCGAGCTGTTTGCCGGCGACGCGGCGGAGCTCGACGATCGCGTCGTAGCTCGACATCGGCGTCCGGTAGGAGTCACGCGCGGTCATCACGTCGTAGGTGTCGGCGACGGAGATGATCCGCGCCAGCTCTGGGATTTCGTCCCCGGCCAGACCGCGCGGATAGCCTTTGCCGTCGATCCGCTCGTGGTGGGCGAGGATGATCTCCGCCACCGGGCCGTAGCCGTCGAGCGAAGAGACGACGCGGGCGCCCTGCTGCGGATGGCGCTTGATCAGCATCCAGTCCTCGTCGGTGAGCGGCACGTTGGCCTTGAGGATGCGGTCGGGGAGGATGAACTTGCCGATGTCGTGCAGGAGCGCGGCGATGTGGACCAGCTCCTCCTCGCGGCGCGAGTAGCCGGCCCGCTGGGCGATCGCCCGTGAGTAGCGGGCGACGGCGGCACTGTGGCGGGCGGTCATCTGATCCCGCAGGTCGAGGGTCCGCAGCATCGCGCTCAACATCCCGACCTGGAAGCTGGCCAGCTGCTTGCTGCGCAGCTCCAGCTCCCGCGCCCGTTGCTGGGAGAGCAGCAGCTGCCCCAGCAGATACTGGAAGGTGACGAGGACGACGCCGAAGAGGGCGATCGAGGCGATCCCGATCTCGTGGTAGATGTAGGCGACGGCCACCGCCAGCATTGCGCTCGCGAACTCCGAGGGCAGCACCGGAGGCAGCACCCGCAGCTTGGTCTTGAAGGAGGAGCGCTCGACGTAGCAGCCGTAGCTGGCGATCATCAGGAAGTTGATCGTCAGGGCGAGTTGGAAGAGCGCGAAGACGCAGATGTAGAACCAGGGTTCCGAGGGCGTCAGGCCGAGGGCGACGACGCCCTCGTGGAAGACGAAGCCGCCGATCAACGGGAAGAGCGCATAGGTGAGCACGTTGTCCAGCAGGTAGTGCCAGTCGTCGCGCCAGCGCAGCCAGCCGGTGAGGATCGTGGCGACACCGATCAGGGCCGCTGGGGTGCCGCCGAGGAAGACCATCGCCACCACCAGCGCCAGGAAGCTGCCGGAGATCTTCAGCTTCGACTCGGTGGACACCGCGGTCAGGTCGCTGAAGATCGAGAAGGCGAGCAGGACGAAGAAGAAGCCGAGGTTCCAATCGCATTCGGGCGCATGCAGGACGGCCGCGACGACGGTCAGCAGCAGGGCGACGGCCATGACGAGCATCGCGGTTAGGGTGGGACGAGTTTGCGCCATCTTGATTTGGAAGTCTTCGGATTGGGGAACCCGTGCGGAATTCCGGCTATCTCTTTCAGTGAGACGTGCCTGATCCCTGCCGTGGTGCCACCAGGGGTGGTTTTTCGCTATTTGCGAACTCCAAAGTTAGACCGGTATTAGACACATCGGCAAGACCTTTAGCTAGATGGCCAAATTCGCCCAAAATCAGCTTCCCGTCCGCTCAGCGGCGTCAAAGTTGTGCAAAAGAGCGCCTAATACCCCCGGGAACGACGAAGGGCGCCCCTTGGGGCGCCCTTCAGAAGACTTGTGCAGACCTTCCGATCAGTTGGTCTGCTGAGGAAAGACTAGTGACGAAAGCCCATGTTTTCTGCCCCTTTCCTAGTCGTTGAAGCCCGCAACCTTGTGCGCTGCATCGTGGAAACTTCTTAACTGCTGGGCAATTTGTAGCACAGCTTCGCCGAAACTTGTGCATCTGCAGGAAAAGTTGTGCAGAAATGCAGTAAGACGATTGGCCAGTTATGCCTGACCCACGCCTAACCGCCCCCTTACGACGCCCCCTCTTCCGCCGGCTCGCCGCCTCCTACGCGATCAACGAGCTCGGCGACTGGATGGGGATCATTGCCCTCTCGGTCCTGGTCTACGACCACACCGAAAGCGCTCTGGCGACGGCCGCGCTCTTCCTCGGAACCCGCTTCCTCCCGGCCCTTTTTGCCCCTCTGCTGGTGGCTCAGTCAGAGAAGCCGCCGCCGCGCTACGCCCTGCCGGTCATCTACTGCGGCGAGGCCGCGGCCTTCGCCTGCCTGGCCCTCTTCGTCGACGAGTTCTCCCTGGCTCCGGTGATCGCCCTCGCGGCAATCGACGGCGCCCTTGCCCTGGCCGGGCGCTCGCTGACCCGGGCCGTCGTCGCCACCCAGCTCGAGCCGAGCGGCGAACTGCGAGCCGGCAACGCTCTCCTCAACGTCGCCTTCACCGGCGGCGCCGCCGTCGGCCCCGCCCTCGCCGGCCTCGTCGTCGCCGGCTTCGGTGTCCAGTCGGCGTTGTTGCTCGACGCCGTCTCCTTCTATGTAGTCGCCGTGATCCTCTTCACCGCCGGGTCGATGCCGCAAGCCGAGCCGGAACCGGGACGGATGCGCGAAAGGGTGCGCGCCGGGCTTTCCTACATTCGCGAGCGGGTGGCCCTGCGCCGGGTCCTCGTCGCCCAGGGACTGGCTTTCGTCTTCTTCGCTGCGGTCCTCCCCGTCGAGGTGGTCTATGTCAAGGAGACCCTCGGCTCGAACGACACCGGCTACGGCCTGATGCTCGCCAGCTGGGGGGTCGGGATGGTCCTCGGCAGCCTCTTCTTCGCCCGCCTGCGGCAGGCGCCACTCGGCCTCCTACTCCTCTTCAGCACCCTCGCCGTCGGCGTTGGCTACCTCGGCCTCGCCATCGCCCCCACCCTCGCGGCCGCCTGCGCGGCCTCGGTGGTCGGCGGCGCCGGCAACGGAGTCCAGTGGGTCGCCGCGATCAGCGCGGTCCAGGAGCTGACGGCGGAATCGATGCAAGCGAGGGTGATGAGCGTGCTCGAGTCGATCGGCGCGGCTATGCCCGGCGTCGGCTTCGCCATCGGCGGCGTCATCGCCACCGTGCTCGATCCGCGGATGACGTTTCTTGTCGCGGGATGTGGGGTAATCGCCATCGTTGCCGTCATGGCCCCGCTTCTAAGGGGGAATTGGCTGGAAAACGGCGAAATGGGGGAAGTTCCCTCGCTTGACGGACCCGACGACGTTGTGGTGGAGTTGTTGCCGGGCACCAAATACAGGGGCTAACGACAACCGGGGAGTCGGAGAGACTTTTGAAGAAGCTCATTGCAGTTCTAGTTCTTGCAGCGTTCGCAGCGTTCGGGCTGGCTTCTTGTGGGGGCGGTGACGACGAGACCTCTGGTGGCGGCAAGAAAGGCGGGATCCTGAAAGGGACCTACGCCTCCTTCCCGGACTACATCGACCCGGCCCTCTCCTACACCGCGGAAGGCTGGAGCTCGATGAACGACGTCTACGTCCCGCTGCTGACCTACAAACACGCCAACGGCGAAGAAGGCAGCGAGATGATGCCGGGCCTGGCCAAAGAGATGCCGGAGATCAGCAACGGCGGCAAGACCTACACCCTCTTCCTCCGCCCCGGCCTCAAATACTCCGACGGGACCCCGATCAAAGCCTCCGACTTCCCCTTCGCGGTGGAACGGATGATCGAGCTCAACTCGGGCGGCTCGCCCTTCTACCTCTCGATCGTCGGCGCGGAAAAATTCGCCGAAACGAAACAGGGACCGATCCCCGGGATCAAAACCAACGACAAAACCGGCGAAATCGTCATCGACCTCGAAAATCCGCGTGGTAGCTTCACCAACGAGCTGGGGCTGATGTTCGTCGCCCCCCTGCCCCAGGACACGCCGATCGAAGACCTCTCGCCGAACCCGCCGCCCGCCTCGGGGCCCTACATGATCACCAATTCGCAGCCGGGCAAAGGCTGGGAATACGTGCGCAACCCGCAGTGGGCCAAAGCCAACGGCAAAGCGATGCCCCAACTGTCTGAGGGCAGCCTCGACGGAGCCAAAATCACGGTCGTCCGCAACCAGCAGTCGCAGGTGGACAACGTCGAACGGGGCACCTACCAGTGGATGCAGAACCCGCCTCCCGCCTCTCGCTACGCGGAAGTGAAAGAAGAGTTCGAGGGGACCCAGTTCCGGGTCGAGCCGACGATCAGCACCTACTTCTTCTGGATGAACATCACCCAGCCGCCCTTCGACGACCTCAAAGTGCGGCAGGCCGTCAACCACGCGGTCGACGACCGGGCCCTGGAACGGATCTACGCCGGCCAACTCGGCGGCGGCCAGCAGATCCTGCCCCCCGGCATGCCCGGGCACGAGGAGTTTGAGCTCTACCCGTACAACGTGGACAAAGCGAAACAGATGATCCAGGAAGCCAACCCGTCGGACATGGACGTCACCGTCTGGACCGACACCGAAAGTCCCAACGACGAAGCCGGCGAATACTACGACGGCGTCCTCACCGAACTCGGCTTCAACACGACGCTGAAAGCGCTCAATGCCGACAACTACTTCACGGTGATCGGCAACCAGAGCACTCCCGACCTCGACACCGGCTGGGGCAACTGGTTCCAGGACTACCCGCACCCGAACGACTTCTTCCAGCCGCTGCTGGCGGGCGAAAGCATCCTCCCCACCAACAACGGCAACTTCGCCAACTTCGACGACCCGGCGGTCAACAAAAAGATCACCGAGCTCGGCGAAGAACAGCTCGGGCCCGAGCAGGAAGCGGCCTACGCGGAGCTGGACGAAGAAATCATGGAGCAGGCCCCCTGGGCGCCTTACGGGAACCGGACGGTGGCGACCTTCGTCTCCGACCAGATCAACTTCGACAACGTCATCTTCAACCCGACGTTCGGCCACTACCTGAGCAGCTTCGAATTCAAGTAACGGTGGCGGGGTAGACGAGCCGCGTGCCGACGCAGGAAGCGAGCGCAGAGCGCGGGCCTTGGGCCCTTGCTCTGCGCCGGTTCCTCCGCAACCGCCTCGCGGTCGCTTTTCTCGGTGTCTTCGTCCTCATAGTCCTCTTCGTGCTGGCCGCCCCGCTGTGGGCGGAGCACGTCGCCGAGACCGGGCCGAACCAGACCCACACGGTGGAACAGATCACCGTCGACGGCGAAAAGCGCGACGTCGTCAGCGTCGAAGGGAAGCCGATCGGCCCCCAGTGGTTCGGCGCCGGCGGCAAGTTCTTCCTCGGCGCCGACAGCCGCCTTGGCCGCGACGAGATGGTGCGGCTGATGTACGGCGGGCGCGTCTCGCTGCTGGTCGGGATTAGTGCCGCGCTTCTCTCCGTCGCCCTGGCCGTGATCCTCGGCCTCCTGTCCGGCTACCTCGGCGGCCGCACCGACGCCGTCATCGCCCGCACCCTCGATGCGATCTGGTCCCTCCCCGTCTTCCTGATCGGATTGGCGGTGGGGATCGCCCTGGCCGTGGGCGGCCTCGAGCTGGGACCGCTGAAGCTCTCCGGGGGCTCGCTGCTGATCCCGATCCTGATCATCAGCATCTTCACCGTTCCCTACACCGCCCGGCCGATCCGCGGCCAGGTGCTGGCGCTGAGCAGGAAAGAGTTCGTCGAGGCGGCGGTAGCGCAGGGCGCGGGGCCGCTGCGGGTGATGTTCGGCGAGATCCTCCCCAACCTCGCCTCGACGATCATCGTCTTCTTCACCCTGATGATCGCCAACAGCATGATCTTCGAGGCGGGCCTCTCTTTCCTCGGCGCCGGAGTGCAGTCGCCGAATTCGTCCTGGGGGACGATGATCAGCGTCGGCGAGGAGCTGCTCAACATCCAGCCGCTGCTGGCGATTCTTCCCGGGGCGATGATCATGCTGACCGTCCTCTCGCTGAACATCATCGGCGACGCCCTGCGGGACGCGCTCGATCCCCGCGGCAAAGCGCGGATGGACGCGGCGCTGCAGCTCGAGGCACAGGCCGGGGCCACCGGTGACGGCGCGGCGGTGCTGCCTTGACGCGCTTCGTCGTCCGCCGCCTCTTCGGCATGGCCGTGGTCCTCTTCGCGGTCTCGGTGATCGTCTTCGTCGTCTTCATGGTCCTGCCGCAGCAGAATCCGGCGCAGTCCCTCGCCGGCAAGAACGCGACGCCCCTGCTGGTGGAAAACATCGAAGAGGAATGGGGGTTTGACCGCTCGCTGCCGGCGCAGTACGCGACGATGATGAAGAAGGTCTTCACCGGTGGGCTGGTCCAGTACGAACCGCGCATCGCGGTCGACGACGAGATCGTCAAGAGGATGCCGGCGACCTTCTCGCTGACCATCGGCGCGGCGGTGATCTGGCTCTTCTTCGGGCTCCTGCTCGGGTACCTCTCGGCGATCCGCGCCGGCGGCTGGCTCGATCGCATCCTCACCGGCGTCTCGATCGCCGGCATCTCGATCCCGGTCTTCCTGCTCGCGCCGGTGATGATCTTCATCTTCGCCAACCAATTGGAGATGTTCCCCAACGGCCAGTACGTCCCCTTCGGCGAAGACCCCTTCGAGTGGGCCAACCACCTGATTCTGCCCTGGGTCACGCTCGCGATCCTGGCGATCGGCTTCTACAGCCGCGTCCTGCGATCGAACATGCTCGACGTGATGAACGAGGACTACGTGCGCACCGCCCGGGCCAAGGGCCTGAGCGAGCGACGGGTCATGACCCGGCACGTGCTGCGCAACTCGCTGATCCCGGTCATCACCCTCTTCGGGCTCGACTTCGGCGCCACCATCGCCGGTACCGCGATCATCACCGAAGCGATCTACGACATCAACGGTGTCGGTCTCTACGCCGCCGAAGCCGTCGAAAAATTCGAACTGCCGCCGATCATGGGGGTGACGCTCTACGGCGCCTTCTTCGTCGTCTTGATGAACGCCCTCGTGGACATCTTCTACGCCTACCTCGATCCCCGCGTGCGCCTGGGAGAGAGCGCAACCGAATGAGCCCCGGGCCTCTGCTCTCCGTGCAGGACCTGCGCGTTGCCTTCGCCACCGAAGAGGGCAGGCTGCAGGCGGTCGACGGGGTCAGCTTCGACCTCTCGCCGGGAGAAGTGGTGGCGATCGTCGGCGAGTCGGGCTCGGGCAAGAGCGTCACCGCGCAAACGCTGATCGGCCTCACTCGGACGCGGAACTCGAGGATCGAGGGCTCGGTGAGGCTGGGCGACGAGGAGCTGCTCACGGCCGGCGATGCCGCGATGCGCCGCCTGCGGGGAGACCGGATCGGGATGGTCTTCCAGGATCCGATGACCTCGTTCAACCCCGTTTACAGGCTCGGTGACCAGATCGTCGAGGCGATCCGTGCCCACCGGCCCGACGTCTCAAAGGCCCAGGGGCGGGCCCGCGCGGCCGAGCTCTTCGACGCGGTCGGCATCCCCGATGCTGAGCGCCGCGTCGACGACTACCCGCACGAATTCTCGGGCGGGATGCGACAGCGGGCGATGATCGCGATGGCGCTGGCGCTCGAGCCGGAGGTGCTGATCGCCGATGAGCCGACGACGGCCCTCGACGTGACGATCCAGGCGCAGATCCTGCGCCTGCTCGAGCAGCTAAACCGAGAGCGGAACCTGGCGACGTTGCTGATCACCCACGACCTCGGTGTGGTTGCCGAAGTCGCCGACCGGGTGTTGGTGATGTACGCCGGCAAGGTGGTCGAGCAGGGGACCCTCGATGAGGTCTTCTACGACCCCCAGCACCCCTACACCTGGGGACTGCTGGGATCGCTGACGCGGATCGACAGGCCGCGGCCGCGACGGTTGCCGCAGATCGCCGGGCAGCCGCCCTCGCTGCTGGACCTGCCGCAAGGCTGCCCGTTCCGGCCCCGCTGCCCGCACGAGTTCTCCAAGTGCACGCGGTACCCGGCCCTGGAGGCACGGCTACCCGAAGCGCCCGGTCACTGCGACCGCTGCTGGCTGACGCCCGAAGAGAAGCGCTCGAAGCGGCAGGTCGAAGGACAGATCGGGCTGGAGGCCCCCCGATGAGCGCCTTGCTCGAGGTCACCGACCTCGTCAAGCACTTTCCGGTCAAGCGGGGAATCCTGATCGACCGCGAGGTCGATCAGGTGCGGGCGGTCGACGGGATCAGCTTCAAAGTCGAGCAGGGGGAAACGCTGGGGTTGGTCGGCGAGTCCGGCAGTGGCAAGTCGACCGTCTGCCGCGCGGTCCTGCAGCTGCTCGAGCCCAGCTCGGGGTCGATCCGATTCGAGGGACGTGAGATCGCCGGGCTCGGTCGCCGGCAGATGCGGCCGCTGCGCCGCGAGATGCAGATGGTCTTCCAGGACCCCCAGGCGTCGCTCAACCCGCGCAAACGAGTCGGCCAGATCGTCGGCGACCCGCTGCGTCTGCAGAAGGTCGCCTCGGGCGCTGAGCTGCGCCGCCGGGTTCAGGAGCTGCTGGAGCGGGTCGGTCTCTCCTCCGAGCACTACAGCCGCTTCCCACACGAGTTCTCCGGTGGCCAGCGGCAGCGGATCGGCATCGCCCGGGCGCTGGCCCTGAAACCGAAGCTGGTGATCTGCGACGAGCCGGTCTCTGCCCTCGACGTCTCGATCCAGGCCCAGATCGTCAACCTGCTCGACGACCTCCAGGACGAGTTCGGCCTCGCCTACCTCTTCGTCGCCCACGACATCGGCGTCGTCCGCCACATCTCCGACCGAATCGCGGTCATGCACCACGGCAAGATCGTCGAGCAGGGAAGCGCCGACCAGGTCTGCGAGAACCCGCGGGACGAGTACACGAAGAAGCTGCTGGCGGCGGTGCCGATCCCCGACCCGCGGGAGAGTCGCGAGCGCCTTCAGCAGCGATGAACGAGGGGTTTGCGTAGGGTCGCTACCGATGGACTCGCCTCTGTCGCCCCCGATCAAGCCGCAGCTTGCGCTTACCCGCAAAGTGCTGCCCGAGGGCGAGGAGTGGGCCTACGAGCCCAAGCTCGACGGCTTCCGGGCGATCGTCTTCGTCGACGGCGCCGAGGACTACATCCAGTCGCGCGGGGGCAAAAGCCTGCGGCGCTACTTCCCCGAGCTGGAGTTCGCGCCAGGCCGCTGGGTTCTCGACGGTGAGCTGGTAATTCGCGATGCCGAGGGCAACCTCGAATTCGACTCGTTGCAGGAACGGATCCACCCGGCGCAGTCGCGGATCGACCTGCTCTCGAAACAGATCCCGGCCGACTACGTCGTCTTCGACCTCCTCGCCGAGGGGGACGAGGTGCTGTGCGAGCGGCCGCTGCGGGAGCGGCGGGAGCGGCTGGAGGCGATCGCCGAGCAGGCGGGCCTGGAGCTGACGACGCTGAGCCCGGATGCCGAGCAGGCAGAGCGCTGGCTGAACAGCATCGAGGGGGTGATGGCCAAGGACCTCAGCGCGCCCTACGTTCCCGGCAAACGGAAGGGGATGGCGAAGGTCAAGCGCGAGCGGACGATCGACTGCGTGGTGATGGGTTGGCGTCCCGGCAAAGAAGAGGGCACGGTCGGCTCCCTGATCCTCGGGCTCTACGACGGCGGCGAGCTGCGCACCGTCGGCCACATCTCCGGCTTCTCGAAAGCGGCGAAACAGAGCATGCGGGCGATGCTGGCGCCCTTGGAGACGGGCGAGAGCGGGGCTGCGGAGCCGAGCCGCTGGACCGGTGGGCGCGAGTTGGAGTGGGTTGAGTTGCGGCCGGAGCTGGTGATCGAGGTGGGGTATGACCACGCTGCTTCGGGGCGGATCCGGCATGGGGCTCGATTTCATCGGTTCCGGGATGACAAAGAGCCGTCCGAGTGCCGCTTTGAGCAGTTGGATGAAGGGACGGTCTAGAAGAGGGTGCTCTGGCGGGCGGGTCCTGTCTCCGATCGGGGGCTCTCCCTACCCGCCGTTGACCCGGAGCCGTCGGTTCGGGAGCGGCGCACTCCCGAGCGACCCCAACCTTTGACAGCGCGCGTTGCCTGCTTTCGTTGCTCGGGCTTCAGATAGGCGCGGCCTTTGTAGAGCTCTTCGTATTCGGGGAGGAGGTCGGGGCGTTTTTCCTCAAGCCAGGCGAAGAAGACCTCTTTGACTCCGTCGCGGAGGTGGAGGGCGAGGCCGCCGAGGAAGGTGGCGCCGGCTTCTTTGGCGCGTTCTACGAGCGGTTGGACCTGCTCGGGGTCGTCGTTGATGCCCGGCATCAGCGGGGCGATGAGGACGCCGGAATCGATTCCTCGCGCTCGCAGCTCGGCGACCGCGTCAAGGCGGGCCGAGGGACTGGGAGTGTGCGGCTCGGTTGCTCGCCAGGCCTTCTCGTCCAAGGTCGGGATCGAGAGGTTGACCGAGACCGGCAGCTTCTTCGCCATCCGCTCGTAGATCTCGACGTCCCGCAGCACCAGCGGCGACTTCGTCAGCACCGAGACCGGCGTCTGCGCCGCCTCCAACGCCTCGAGGATCTCGGGCATCATCCGGTAGCGGCTCTCGACCCACTGGTAGGGGTCGGTGTTGGTCCCCAACGCCACCAGCTCCCGCTTCCAGCTCGGCCGCGCCACCTCTGCCCGCACCAGCTCGGGCACGTTGACCTTGACCACGATCTCGCGCTCGAAGTCGCGACCAGGGTCGAGGTCCAGATACTTATGCGTGCGCCGAGCGAAGCAGTAGCGGTAATCGGCAGGCGTGGGTACAGCCGCGGTAGGGGTTGATCGTCCACTCGAACCCATAGCGGTCTCCAGGCACTCGATTGAGGGCTGACTTCGCAAGCACCTCGTGGAATCGAATGCCGAGAGCCTCTGGGGCGTCGAACGTCCGCGTCACCGCTTCCTCGGCCAGACCGAACAGCCTGCCTGCCTCCTCGTTCTCAACTCTTTGCTCATCCCATCTCATACGAACACATGTTCGCAGATGGGCCGAGTGGGCTTGGCGGAACTAGGAAGCGGCGTCGGCCGGCACGGGAGCGCCTGCGGTCTGCTCCTCGAAGTGCTTGCTGAGCATCGTCACCTGGCCCTGGTAATTCGAGCCCAGGCCGGCGCCGTAGAGCCGCTCGGCCGGAGCCGACATCCACTCCAGGCCGAGCTTGCAGACCGGCTGGCGGTGCTCGACCATGAAGGAGACGTCGCGGGCCCGGACCTCGAGCGCGGCACGGCTGCCGTGGCGTCCCCCCTCGGGGTCGTAGCCGAAGCCGGGGTCGAAGAAGCCGGCGTAATGGGTCCGCAGCTCGCCGGCGGTGGGGTCGTAGGCCATCATCTCGGCGGCGATCTGCGGCGGGATGCAGACCCCCTCGGCCGAGAGCAGCAGGTAGAAGATCTCTGGCTCGAGCACCACTCGGCCTCCCGACTCCGGGTAGACCGGGTCCCAGAAGTCGGTCCAGCGGTAGGCGCGGATACGCGAGAGGTCGACCGGGAGGCTGTTCTTCTTCGCCCGGTAGCCGACGACGCGGTCGGTGGGACCGGAGAGGTCAAGGCTGAGGAAGAGGCCGTCGGACACCGCCAGCTCGGATTGGCCCAGCGCCTGGGAATCGAGGTAGAGCAGCGGGAACTCGTCCTGCAGGTCGCGAATCTCGCTATCGGGAAGCCTGACGTCGCCTCGGGCGAGCCGCAACTGGTTGAGAGAGAGGCCGGCTTTCACCTGGATCGCGAAGGACCGGGGGACGATCTCCAGGTAGAGCCTGCCCTGGTAACCGGCGCGGATGTCGTCGAAGCGGTGGTGGCGGTCGGTGATGACGCGGGTGAAAACGTCAAGACGCCCGGTGGAGCTCTTCGGGTTTGCCTTCGCCCGCACGTCCTCGGGCAGATTCAGCTCCTCGATCAGGGGCACCAGGTAGGGGCGGTCGCGCTCGAGCACGGCTCCGTCGCGCAGGTCGACCCGCTGGAAGGCGAGGCCCTCGATCTTCTCCTCCACGGTCGAGTCGACGTCGGGAAGGAACGAGCAACGCAGTGCCCAGGCGAAGTCGCCGAGCCGCAGGTCGATGCTTGCCGGTTGCACGGCCTCCGGCCGGATCCGGTAGTCACCGGAGCTGACCCATTCGTCCTCGATCGCTCGGTTCAGGTCCTGCGAGGGGAGGACGCCCCGTTTCAGGTCGCTCATCCGGCGGAGACTATTCGCCGAGCCTCCTCCCCGCCCAGATAAGCGGTGAGCGTGAATTCGAGGATCTCCGGAAAAAGCTCACTCAATCGATCGGCCTCGCCGGCGAGGACGCGGCGACCGAGCATCGAGGCGATTCCTCCGACCACCGCCTCTCCGGTCGCCTCCGGAATCGCCCCACCGCCGGGAGAGGCGGGGGCCCCCTGACGCAGACAAGCGACGAAGGACTCCACCGCCGCCTGGTAGCGGTCGTAGACCTCCCGCCCCGCCCGCAGGCCCTCGACCAGCGCGATCCCGGCCAGGGCCGGCTCCGCGGTGAACAGTTTCAGGAGGGAGTCGATCCCTACTCGCACCCGCCGCGCCCAATCGTCGCCTTTGGCCTCCTCACAGGCGAAGCGAACCTGCTCGCGAATTCGTTCGATCGCCGCGTCATAGGCGGCGATGAAGCAATCATCCTTACTTTCGAAGTGCTTGTAGAAGTCGCTCTTCGAAACTCCCGCCCGCTGCCCGATCAGAGACACGGTGGTTTTCTGATACCCCACCTCATAGAGCGCCTGGGTGAGACCGGCGATCAGTCTTTTGCGCTGATTTTGCGCTACGAACTCAGGCGAAAGCCCGTGGCGTCCCCGCGGTAGTCGGTCCATTCAGCATTGGAGTCTGCCACCGTACTGTTACTTTCGCCTCCCGGTATCCACCACTCTTCCTACACCGAGGTACGGTGAAAGGACGAACTGGGACAATTCGGACAGCAGTTCCGGCGCCTGCTCGGCCTCGCCACGTCTGATCTGCTGTTGCAGCACCCAGGCGACACCGCCCACCAGAGACTCCTCGATCGTCTCCGGCAGATCTGCCTCGGCGGGAGCGTTGTCACGCAGCAAATCGACGAAGTCGCGCATGCCGGTGTCGTAGATCCGGGCCGAGCTGGGAGTGGCGGAGATCGCCTCGACCATGCACATCCGCGCCGGCGCCGGATGGGCGGCGACGAACTCGAGCAATGCCTCGAGGCCGGCGACGATCCCTTCCTCCGAGGAGCCCTCAGACCGATCACATGCCTCTTCGACCACCACCCGCATCTCGGTCAGAGTGGTGTTGACAGCGGAAAGGAACAGGTCCTCCTTGCCGTCGAAGTTGTCGTAGAGGGTCTTGCGAGCGACAGCGGCCTGGCGCACGATGTCGGCGATCTTCGTCGCCTCGTACCCCTTGTCCGCGGTCAGCTCGGCGATCGCCTGCATCATCCGCCGCCGCTTATGGCTGGCAACGAACTCCCGCGGTAGCTCGGGACGGGTCGAGGTCATCGTTTGTCTCCATCCCTCGTAGCTGACCGCGACGCGCCTCGCGAGGCGCCGCAAAGGTCTCTAATGTTCTGGTACCTTGAGAAAACTTTCATTGTTTTTAATGGAAACCTATGACTACTTCGGTGCCCACGGATCGAATCCAACTGACCCAGGAGACCCTCCTCGCCGCGATCGGCGATGACTGGCCCCCGGACCAGGTCCAAGCTGCGGTCGAGCTGCTCGCCAACAGCAGCGGTAGGTTCCCTGCCGGAGTTCGCAGGCTCCCGGCCGACCTGATTCGGGCGGTTCAGCGGGAGCGCCTGATCGTGGCGATGCTGAGCGCCGCCGCCGACCTCGGGTATCTGGAAACCAACGTCCAGGACGTGATCGACCGCGCCGGTGTTTCCCGCCCGACCTTCTACGAGCATTTCACCAACAAAGAGGACTGCTTCCTCGCCGCTTTCGACACCAGCGCGGAGCGGCTGCGCAAGAAGGTCGACGTGGCCGCGGGCAAGGGGGGCGACGTCTGGCGCGACCGGGTTCGCTACTCGCTCGAAGCGCTGGTCGGATTTGCCAGCCGTGAACCCCATACCGCCCGTACGCTGGTGGTCGAGGCAAGGGCCGCCAGCGCGACTGCGGTTAGGCGTCGTGTCGAGCTGCTGGACCACTTCGCCAGATGCCTTCAAACCCAGGCACAGGAACTGCTGCCAGAAGGCCGTCCTCGCGGTGACCTGACTGCCGCGGCGATCGTCGGCGGAGTCGAATCTTTGCTCTATTCCCGCCTTTGCAAGCAGGAGTACGGCCAGCTTGAATCCCTCTTGCCCTCGCTGATGTACTTCGTAGTGCTTCCCTACGAGGGTCATGAGGCGGCAAGTGAGGCATTCGCGGTCAACTAGATCCAGAGTACTAAAATTGGACATTAAGTACAGCCCCTTCTTGAGTTCCACGATGCCTTCGAGGGCGCTGCGACCCTAGAATCAGATCTGCGGTTTCTTGGAGGGGTGCCGGAGCGGTTGAACGGGGCGGTCTCGAAAACCGTTGGCCTTCGCAAGGGGGCTCGTGGGTTCGAATCCCACCCCCTCCGTATCCGCCCATGGGTGACTGAGACCCGGGCCTCGAACCTGTACCCTTTTTGACACGGCGGTTCGCTGATTGCCGTGAGGAGAAGTGAGAGGGCCGGCATCATCGGCCAAGAAATGCCGACCCTCCCGAGTCGCAACGAAGCCCTTCTACTGAAGCTCCATTACTCAGCCAAGTATAGAGTTGGGCTCAGCTAGCCAGCCGCTTTGCCGCCATCCCGGTAGCGGAGAGGGTGGGATTCGAACCCACGAGGCGGGTTAACCCCGCCCACGCGATTTCCAATCGCGCTCCTTAAGCCGCTCGGACACCTCTCCAGGTGCCCGCCAAGAGTATTGGCTCTC
>Ga0190275_10001309_pt1 | contig 18705 bp, 12 predicted proteins | sample Popmic550T_FD_133745 | JGI IMG/M metagenome (GOLD analysis project Ga0190275, IMG submission 133745) | Populus adjacent soil microbial communities from riparian zone of Yellowstone River, Montana, USA - 550 T | ecosystem: Environmental > Terrestrial > Soil > Riparian zone > Trees stand | place...
ATTCCGCTCTCCCCGTGCCGGCGGCAGGCGGACCGTGCTGACGCGGACGAGGAGATCGGCGGCGAAGTCCAGGAAGGCCCGGAGGAGGGGCTCGGGGGCCCAGATCCGCAGCGGGTCCTCCGTGCGGAGGGACCGAGTGCGCTTGCGTGCCGGGCTGGGGCTGTCCGCGTCGTCGTCGTCGGGCACGGCGTGGGCGGCCAGCGGGAAGGCCTTGGCCAACGCGGTGACCCGCTCCATGTCGGTGGGCAGCGAGAGCGCGACGACCGAGCGAGCCTGCGTCTCACTGTCCACGGAGAGGATGCGGGGCACGAGGCGCTCGTGCCCGATGAGCTCCAGAGCCAGCTTCGCGGCGAAGCTCCAGACGGCCCAGGAGGCGGAGAGCCGCTCCAACTCATGGGTGCTCAACGCCGCCAGCCGGGGGAGTGCCCCCAGGAGGGGGACGGCCATGCCCTCGAACTCGCGGGCGTGCAGGTGCTCGTCCACGAGCAGGGCCTTGCCCGGCATGCCGGCAGGAGCGAGCGCCGAGGTCTGGGCCTTCGCTCCCCACACGAAGAAGCGGGGAGACGCGCGGTCAGGCAGGAAGACGAGGTGGGTCTCCACGCCGGGCGAGGGAGCCGCGCTGGCCGGCAGCGAACCTTCCTCTACAGGTAGTGTCTCTGCTGAGTGACTCATCAGGTAGACACATTGCCATGTGGGTTGCGCCGCGCAAGCTTCTCTTGAGAGAAGCGGCAGATCTCAGGAGGCGCTCGCTCGCTGTCTTAGAGCGCCGCCAACTCGTCCACCAAGGATTGGAGGCTGGGGTTGGAGGAGAGCACAGTGGCGCGCAAGGAAGCATCGCGGGCGATCTGCCCGAGAAGCAGTGGCCCGTGGATGGCCTTGTCGTACTTGCGGTGCTTGGTGCGGCGGAGAAGTTCCCTGACGGTCTCGAAGGCCTGCCGCTCTCCGTAGACATCCTCTACGGCATCGCCCAGTCCGAGCTTGTCGGCGACAGGAAGGATGAGGGACTCGCGCTCCCAAACGAGCACATGGGGGTGGAAGCCAGCCGAGATGCGTGCCCACTCGTCGTCGTTGCGTCGCTCCCGAGCCATGACCGCCATCTCCTTCTTGACGCTCTCGAGGAGAGGCACGAGTGACTTGTGGAGAGGAGGCTCTGGGGCGCTGACACCCAGCTGCTTCAAATGCCAGACGTTGCGCGCATCGATGACGTAGAAGACATGGTCAAAGCGGGGTGGGTAGTGGAACCGGTACAGCTCGTATTTCGCGCACTCCTTGAGGAGTTGCGCTGCTCCGTCGACGTTGCCTGGCTTGCGAGGGAACCTCAGGGGTTCTCGCCCCTCTTGGGCCCGCCGGGCTTGGACGCTGGCGCGGATGACTTCGTCCAGTCCGCCACCGGTCCTGTCTTCAGTGATGAGCTGGACGTGGATCACGACTCGGGGTCCCAGCTTTCGAGATCACGGCGCATCTCACGCAGGCTGAAGTTCTTGAGCCACTCCTGGAGTTGCGCCAGGTCGGGGCGCACCAACAGCGCACCTTCCGGGCCTCGGTTGGCGACGACGACGGACTCTGGAGACTCATCGAGCAGGCCGATGAGCGTGTCCGATTGGGTGGTGAAGAGGATGGGCTGACGATCCGAGAGGGAGCGCGCGGCTCCCACGAGCCTCCGCAGCGCATCTGGATGGAGGTGTTGCTCGGGCTCATCCACGGCGATGAGCGCGCTGCCTGGTTGGAAGATGGCGCAGAGGATGGCCAGGAAGCTCAGCGTGCCATCTGATAGCTCCGACGCATCGAACGATTGCCCAGAGTCTTCATCCCAGAAGAGCTGCACGGTGCCTCGGCTGACCGCAGGCATGCGCAGGTCCTTCAATTGCGGGAAGGCGAGACGGACGATCCCCAGGTACTCCTCCCAGTCCTCGGGACGCTCATCGCGCATCGAGGAGAGCACCGCGGCCAGGTTGTCGCCCGAGCGGGCCAACCGCGCTCCAGGCTCCAGACGTACCGGCCGGCGCATGGGGACTGCGTCGGGATCTGCCCAGGCGGCACCGGTGCGGAAGTAAGGGTAGATGGCAATCGCCGCCAGCGAGAGGCGGATGGCTTCGATGACGGGGTGTGCCATGCCCAGCTGCGAGAGCATCGACTCGCGCTCGTTGGGGACGGCGAGGGTGACGCCCGCGAGGGTGGCCTGGGCGCCCCGCCGGGTCAGCAGTGGCTCCCATTGGTGGTTCACTTGCTGAGAGAGGTGCTCGTCGGCGATGGCGAAGTCATAGGCCCCCAAGGGGCTCACGGAGAGCAGGTAGCGCAGCGCAGGCGCCTGGGGAGTACTCAGCTCTGCCTCGAGGGTGACCGTTGTACTCTGTCCACCCCTCGTCAGGAGTGCGCCAAGCCCTCCTCGTCGAACCAGTGCCTCAGACAGCTCGCCTCTCGCGGCTTCCGAGAGGAGCTGGAGCGCCTCCAGGACGGAGCTCTTCCCGCTCTGGTTGGGGCCGACAATCACGGTGAAGGGCGGTCGCAGCTCGAGTTCAGCCGATTGGAGCAACCGGAAGCCAGACACGCGAAGCTTCGTCAGATGCGTCCCCTCCGGTGCCTCGACACGCCGACCCTCGGGGTGGGAACGAGAGAACATTTTAAGCCAGCCCGGAGCCCTGGGGGACGCCTGCAAGGGTAGCTGCTCGTGCTGGACTTCGGCGCGAAGCAGCACGTCGGGAACGCCGGTGATGTAGAGGTTGACGGCCGTGGGCCCGAGGTCCCGAGCGTCGATGCGGGTGGTGTACGTCGCTCTCTCTGCCGCTGCCGCGGGAGCTGCTTGCCAGCGCAGGTCAGAAGCATCGAACCTGCGATCTGCGCGGCGCCCCTCCACATTCAGGATGAACCGAGAGGGATCCAGTCCCGTGAGTGCTTCCGTGTCTACCCGGAGGGAGGTGCCATCGCTGCCCGCCGAGAGCGAGTGAATGGGCCATGGCGCGACGAACTCGATCTTGCTCTTTTGGTTGGACCAACTCGAGCGATCAAGGGAGAAATCCGTGAACGCCCTGGTGACTCGCGAGAGTGACGAGTAGGTGTAGTTCGACTCTCGGGCGATGAGGGCATCCACCGACTCGTCGTGGCCCACGGCCTCCTTGAGAATGAGTCCGCTGGCTGTCACTTTGGAGCAGCGGCCAGGGTCCTCATGGGCATCGCGAGCGTAATACCAGTCTGAAGGGCCTCTCAGTTGGGGATGCACCTGCAGGGTCAGAGGAAGCAAGACGACCCGGCCCTGAGGATCTCGCCACTGTTGGAGTTCCCCCAGATCCAGTCGCTGGAGGATGTACTCAAGCTCTGTGATCGGAATGTCGCTCTGAAACGCGGTGACAGGACCCGCAGTGAGCATCGCCAGCGCAGGGGGCGCTGTCCTACGGCGGATCAGCCTCGCGTTCAGGGCGACGATGAGGTTCGGCTTGGCCGTCGTGACAACGGCGCCCAACCGGATGTGGTCGAAGCCCACCACATCCACAAGCTGCCTGGTCGCTGTGAGGAACTGCTCCAGAGCTGGATTCACAGTCATTGGACGCTACCACGCGCCCTCCTGCCTACCATGTGCTACTTGCGCGTGGAGGTGAGGTAGCGCTCCATCAGCGCGCGGGCCTCGGACAGCTTGGCGTCTACGAAGCGGTCCTCCTCGTCGGGCTCCGGAGGCTGGGGAGGCTGCTCGGCCGCTGCCTGAGCGTCCTCGCCGAAGTCCACCGCCGCCGCCAGCAGGTTGCGCGCCGGGTTGTTGCCCAGCAGCCGGGCGAGCACCGTCGTCTCCACCTCCAGCCACTTCGCCGACTGCCGCAGCACATCCAGGAACTCGCCCTCCAGCGTCTTCGAGGGCCGCCCCGGGCCGCCCACACACACCCGCGCGTAGCTGTTGCCCCTGTCCGCGTACAGCCCCACTGCGCGATCCCGGAAGTCCTGCGCCAGCGCCTGCGTCAGCTTCTCCAGGTGCTCCTCCAGGTGGCCCTCGCGGGGCTTCCGGGCCGTGGGCACCGTGACTTCCGCCACGTGCCAACCTGCATCCGCCAACGCGCTGTGGCTCTGGGTCCACTTCACTTCGGGCGTAGGCTGGCCGATCTCCTCACAGATGCGTCGCAGCGTCTGGCGCAGGGCGGTGAGGTTACCTTCGACATCGGACAGGAACAGGATGAGGCGAGGGTGTGACAAAGAGGTCTCCTTGGTGAGCACCCTTCAAAGCTCGTGCGCTGCCTTAGAATTTCCCCGAGGGCGCGCGCCTGCCTGCTCCTCGGGGAGGCTCGTCCGGCCTTACAAGGGGATGTTGCCGTGCTTGCGAGGCAGGTTCTCCTGCCGCTTGTCCTTCAGCATCTCCAGCGCCTGGATGACCCGGGCCCGCGTCTGCTCCGGACGGATCACCTCGTCGATGTAGCCCAGCTCCGCCGCCTTGAAGGGGTTGGCGAACTTGTCCCGGTACTCGTTCACCAGCCGCGTCCGCTCCGCGTTGGCCTCCGCGGCCTTGCCCAGCTCGTTGCGGAAGATGATGTTCACCGCGCCCTCCGGCCCCATCACCGCGATCTCCGCCGAGGGGTATGCGTAGTTGATGTCCGCGCGGATGTGCTTGGACGCCATCACGTCATACGCCCCGCCGTAGGCCTTGCGCGTAATCACCGTCACCTTGGGCACCGTGGCCTCGGCGAACGCATACAGGAGCTTCGCCCCGTGGGTGATGATGCCGCCCCACTCCTGGTCCGTGCCCGGCAGGAAGCCCGGCACGTCCACGAAGGTGACGAGCGGGATGTTGAAGCAGTCGCAGAAGCGCACGAAGCGCGCCGCCTTCACGCTCGCGTCGATGTCCAGGCACCCCGCCAGCACCGCCGGCTGGTTGGCCACCACGCCCACGGGCCGCCCGTTCATCCGCGCGAAGCCCACCACGATGTTCTTCGCGAAGTGCTCCTGCACCTCGAAGAAGTGCTTGTGGTCCACGACGGCCCGGATGATCTCCTTGATGTCGTAGGGCTTGTTCGGGTTGCTGGGGACGATGTCCTTCAGGCTCTCCTCGGCCCGGAACGGATCGTCATCACACGGCTGGACGGGCGGATCCTCCTGGTTGTTGGAGGGCAGGAACGAGAGCAGCTCGCGCGTCATGAGGATGGAGGCCTGCTCGTTCTCCGCGGCGAAGTGCGCCACGCCGGACTTCTGGTTGTGCGTGAGCGCGCCGCCCAGCGCCTCCTTCGTCACCTCCTCGTGCGTCACCGTCTTGATGACGTCCGGGCCGGTGATGAACATGTACGAGGTGTCCTTCACCATGAGGATGAAGTCGGTGATCGCCGGCGAGTACACCGCGCCGCCCGCGCACGGGCCCAGGATGAGAGAGAGCTGCGGCACCACGCCCGAGGCCAGCGTGTTGCGCAGGAAGATGTCCGCGTAGCCGGCCAGGCTCTCCACGCCCTCCTGGATGCGCGCGCCGCCCGAGTCGTTCAGGCCGATGACGGGCGCGCCCACCCGCGTGGCCAGATCCATGATCTTGCAGATCTTCTGCGCGTACGCGCCCGACAGCGAGCCGCCAAACACGGTGAAGTCCTGCGCGAAGACGAACACCTTGCGCCCCTCCACCGTGCCGTAGCCCGTGACGACGCCGTCCCCGAGGATCTTCTTGTCCCCCATGCCGAAGTCGCTCGAGCGGTGGGTGACGAACTTGTCCAGCTCGCAGAAGGAGCCGGGATCCAGCAGCAGGTCGATGCGCTCGCGCGCGGTGAGCTTGCCGGACTCGTGCTGCTTGGCGATGCGGTCCGTGCCGCCGCCCAGCTCGGCCTGCTTCTCCATCTGCTCGAGCCGTGCGCGAAGAGGGTCCTTCTCGGGAGTTCCGTCCATGGGCATGGGCCGCCCCTCTAGCACGATTGGGCAACGGGCGGCAGCAACGCCTCCACGGCCGCCACCTCCAGTCCGAAGCTCGCCCGCACCTCCGCCAGCGGTCTCTCCCACATCCGCGCCCAGGCCGCTCCGAAGAGGAGCCGGGCGCGCTTGCCGAGGAGCCACCCGCGGACGATGGCGCGCATGCGCACGTCCCGCTCAGGGAAGGCGAAGAGCAGGGTGTTGGCCAGCCCCCCGGTGAGGATGCCCGCGGCGAAGGGGCTGCCCAGCTGCGCCAGGCTGAAGGCCTGCAGGCCCAGCTCCCCGGCCACCTGGGTGGAGAAGCCCGTGAGCACGTGCCAGACGTCATGCACCTCCAGCATGTGGGCGCGGAAGTACTCCGCGTCTGTCCGGGCCGGCAGGCGGGGCAGCGCGGCCAGGTCCAATCCGTTGTCCAGCAGATGGTCCCCGAAGGCCCGGCCGAGCGTTCCGGGGGGCAGGGTGCGCAGGGCCGCCACATCCACAGGTCCGATCCGCGGGCGCTCCCGCAGCGCCTCGGCGGCCGAGGGGATGCTCCGGAGGCCTTCCGTGATGCGCCCCAGCGCCCGGGGGGGAGCGAGCACTCCCGCCAGCTCCACGATGTCCTCCAGCCGCTCGGGATCCCGGATGGTTCGCACCACCTGATACGCGGCCTTCACCATGCTCCATGGGTGCCTCATGACCCTGCCTCCAACCCCCCCACAGAGGAGGAAGGTAGGCAGGAGGAGTCCGGGCGGCCAGTCAGCCCCTTCCCAGCCACGTGCTTCCCACCCCGGCAGGACGGAGCTTCTCCAAGGACTGGAGTTCTCCGAGGAGGTGGTGATGCGCAGCACGCGAGGGGCGTTCCAGGTGGCCTCGTTCCGAGGCATCCCCATCCGCATCCACTTCTCCCTCATCCTCGCGCTGCCGCTGCTCGCCTTCATGTTCGGAGGCGTGGTCCGTCAAGCCGCGCGGCTGGCAGAGGTTCCGCCAGAGCTCGTGGGAGGGGCTCCTGTCCTCTGGGGGCTCGCTGTGGCGGTGGGGCTGTTCGCCTCCGTGCTCCTCCACGAGCTGGCCCACGTTGTCTATGCGCTGCGCACCGGAGGCCAGGTGCGCTCCATCACCTTGATGATCGTCGGCGGCGTGTCGGAGGTGACAGAGCTGCCCCGGCGCCACCGGGACGAGGTCCTCATGGCGCTCGTCGGTCCGCTGACGAGCATCGGCCTGGGGGCCCTGCTCCTCGGAGCCCTGGCGCTGCTGCCCGAGTCGCGCTCCTTCAGCCCGCGGTTCGCCGTCTCGTATCTGGCGGGCCTCAACCTCTTCCTCGGGGTCTTCAACCTGGTCCCGGCCTTTCCCATGGATGGCGGGCGCATCCTGCGCGGGCTGCTCGCGGGGCGGCTGGGCATGGTGCGCGCCACGCGCGTGGCCGCGACGGTGGGCAAGGGCTTCGCGCTGATCTTCTTCCTCGTGGGGTTGTTCACGCTCAACCCCTTCCTCTTCCTCATCGCCCTGCTCGTCCTCACCGGCGCCGAGGGGGAGGCCCGGCAGGTGCGGATCCGCGCCGTGCTCGAGAAGCTGCGGGTGGAGCAGGTGATGACACCCCGGTTCCACGGCGTGGAGCTCGACACCTCCGTGGAGGAGGCCCTGGGGGATCTTCGCCGTGCCAGGCGGGTGGCGCTCCCCGCCACCGAGCAGGACCAGCCGGTGGGGTGGGTGGCGCTCGGAGATCTGCTGAAGGTCCCCGAGCCCGAGCGTCCGCGCCTCACCGTCCGCGAGCGCGTGCAGCCGGCGGTGGAGGTGAGGCCCGGAGACGACGCCTGGTCCGCGATGCAGCGGATGGTGGAAGCACAACCGCCCTTGCTCCTGGTGCTGGAGCAAGGGCGGCTGGTGGGAACCGTGGATGGCAATGACTTCAACGCGGCCTTGCTGCTCCACATGTCCTCCGAGGAGGACCGGCAGGGCGGGTGGCCGCGCTGGCGCCAGGAACGTCCGGCCTGACGCCAGTGGGGGGGAGCTACTTCTTGGTCTCCACGCCCACCGCGCTCCAGCTCTCCTTCACCTTGGCCACCTCCACCGAGTCGGCCCCGTACAGGTCCGTGGCCGCCTTGATGGTGGCGTCACGCGCCTCGGCGAAGGTGGTCCGCGGCGTCATGTAGTTGGTCAGGGCGCGGCCGTAGATCTTCAGGCCCTTCTCGATCCCGATGCCGCCCTCCACCGTCGCCTTCGAGGTCTTGTTCGTACCGCCGTTGGACAGCAGGTAGAACGCGTTGTTGGCGATGCCGCTGGAGCCGTGGACCTCGGTCTGCTTCGGGTAGTTGCTGTAGTGATCGACCGAGTAGTTGTCCTTCGTCGGGTCGTTCATGTAGCGCAGGGCGTCCGTCGGGTCGCCGTTGTTCGGCGTCCAGGCGTCCTCTCCTACGGCCCAGTCGAACTTCACCGCCTCGTTCTTCTGGGAGGCGTACCACTCCACGCCGGTGCCCATGATGTCGCTGAAGGCCTCGTTCAGGCCGCCGGACTCGCCGCTGTAGACGAGGCCCGCGGTGCGCTCGGTGAGGCCGTGGGTGATCTCGTGGCCGGCGATGTCCAGCGTGGTCAGCGGACCGGCCGTCTTGCCGTCGCCGTCGCCGTAGTTCATCTGCGAGCCGTCCCAGTAGGCGTTCACGTAGTTGTTGCGGATGTGGACGTTGGACTGGAGCTTCTCGCCCTTGCCGTCCAGCGAGTCGCGGCCGAGCACGTTCTTGTAGAAGTCGTACGTCATCTGCGCGCCGTAGTGCGCGTCCACCGCGGCCTTGGTGCGTGAGTCGTCGCCGGCCTCACCCCAGGTGTTGTTGGCGTCCTTGAAGGCCACCGGGTTGCTCGCCTGCTGCTTGTTCTGCGCGTCCAGCGTCACCACGCCCTTGCCGCGCGAGGCGTCATCCAGGCTGAAGCTCCCGTCCGCGTTCTGCTTCGTGTTCAGATCCACCTTGCCGCTGTAGATCGAGGCGTCGTCCCCGCTGCCCACGGGAGGAGGAGGAGGAGGAGGCTGGTCCGCCTTCGGGGTGGCCGTGAGGCTCCAGTTCTTCAGGGTGCCCGTGTCGCGGCGGGCCTTGTCCTCCACGGTGAGCGTCCACTCGCCCGCGGTCTTCTCGCCGGCGAACTGGGTGGACAGGTCGAACGAGCCCTTGAGGTCGTCCGCGCTGCCGCCCGCGCGGTCGCTGATCACCGCCGACTTGCCCGAGGGGCTCGTCAGCGTCACCTTCAGGTCACCCCGGTACGTGTGGGCCAGGTCCAGGTCCAGCTTCAGCTTGTCGATCGTCGCGTCCTGGCCGAGCGTGATCTTCGAGGTGGTGGTGGCCATGTCCTTGATCTCGGCGTTCGGAGTGGCCGAGCCCGTCACCGGCGTGGGCTCCGTCACGTTCCGCCCGGGGATCTCGATGCCGCCCATCTGGTTCCACTTCTCGTGGACCTTCCCGGTGTCACCGTCGATCAGGTAGTTCTGCCGCTGCGGGCGCGCGTCCTTGTTGGTGGTGTTGGTCAGCTCCACGTGGTAGCCGGTGTGGTACTTGCCCTCGGCGTCCTGGAAGACGACCTTCTCCATCGTCGGCTTGCGGTCCGTCTTGCCCGCGAAGTCCTTCTGCGCGATGGCCAGCGCATCCTTGGCGGAGAGCTTCGTCTCCTTGGAGCCCAGGCCCGCGGGGATCTCCGAGGCGTTCCCCGTGACGCTGTCCACCTGGCCCTCGCGGTCCAGGTGGCTGATCACCTGCTCGCCGAAGACCTTCGTGCCCTCGTGCATGCGGTCCAGGCGCACGTGCGTCATGCCCAGCTCGTCCCGCTCGATGGTGCGCGGGGTGAAGGCCTTGGACGCGTCGAAGGCGGGGCCGAGCAGCGTCTGGGGGGACTGCTTGTTGAGGTAGTCGAGCGAGGTCTGCACCGCGGCCTGGCCCTCGCGGCTCGAGGGCGACACCGGCCCGGGCAGGGGAACCTCGCGGGCCGCCGTGCCAGTCAGCTCGGTGGGGCCGCGGCGCGCCTGGGTGAAGCCGGACTGCTCCACCGACGGCTGCGCGCGGGCGGGCGTGGCGGCCGGGGTCTTCACGGTGTTGGCAGCCTGGGACTCCGTGCTGCGGGTGGTGGGGACAACGGGGGGCTGACCATCAAGGCGGCGGATCGTCACGGTGGGCCTCGCGAAAGTTGGTGTGGGAATGTGTGAGGGACAACCTGATTATCGACGTGGCGTGAAAGGTGTTGCGTCGTGCGATTAAATAGGTGGAGGTAGGTGTGAGTCGGTGCGGTGTCTACCCTGTGATCAAGGGCTTGGCAGGGGCCTCGCGCCGGAGTTTCCAGCGGAGACGCAGTTTTCCGGGATGCTAGCACCCCCTGGCTGGCGGATCAGCAGGGGGGCTCGATTTATTGGAAGGAGGGAGCGCGATCAGGGCTTGCCGGTGGAGGCCGGCAGCGTCCAGGTGAGGGAGAAGCGGTGCCCCCCGCCCGGCGCGCTGTCGAGCCACCCGGAGATGCGCTCACTGTTGGAGAGCAGGGAGCCCGCCTCGGCGCTCATGGCGAAGAGGCCCACGAGCTGCTGGTTGGACATGATGTCGATCAGCGACACCTGGGAGAGCCCTCGCGCCACCTTCTTGGGGTCCGCGGTGAAGTCCACGGCATGGGGCAGCTTCGCGCCCTTCTCCGAGAGCGAGTCGAGCAGGGTCTTCACCACCGCCTCGTCGTTGCCGAGGATGAGCTGCTGTCCCTTCTGGAGCACGAAGACGGTGCCGCCCTTGAGGGCGAGCGAGTACCCATTCTCCAGCGCCTGGGCTCCGGGGAAGCGCGCAAGGGGGGCGAGCGCCTCCTTGAGCTTCGCCGCGTCCTTCACCTGCGCGGCCACCGCCTGGCGTGGGGCGAAGAAGCGGCCCTCGGGCGTGCGCAGCGAGGCCTTCACCTGCACGCTGTCCACGAGCATGAGCAGGTGTCCCGTGAGCTGCTGCGTCACCGCCTGCGCCACGGCTTGCACCTGCTCGGGCTGGCACGAGGCGCAGATCTGCTGAATGCTGTACCGCACGGCGCCCACGGCCTGGGACAGGCCCGCGGGGGCCACCTGCGCGCGGCTGAAGAGGAGGCCCTCCAGCTTCATGGCTCCATAGGGGCTGGAGCCCGAGGTCTGGAAGGGGGGGAGCGGGAGCCGGGTGGCCGTGCCCTCTGCCTGCAGTCCGTCAGCGGTGCCGTCCAGGCCCACCACGGTGGGGCCCTGGAGGACGTAGACGGCGCCGGGCAGCTTGCCGAGCCGCGCATCCGGCGCGGGGGCCTTGCCCATCAGCTTCACCGTGTCCTTCAACAGATCATCGTCGTCATAGCGGGTGGCGAAGGAGCACGCCTCCTGTCCCTTGAGGACGTAGCCGGCGCGGCCGGTGCCGCGAGGGGCGCTGGCGGTCGTCAGGCCCTTGGCGGTGGCCGTCTTGACGGGGGTGGTGGAGGTCAGCGCCTCGTTCGCCTTGGCCTGGAAGGCCTTGGGGTCCGCCAGCCGCGAGCAGGACACCTCGCCGCTCCGAATGAAGGAGAGGGTGGTAGGACCGGCCGGGTCGATGCCCACGGCGGTGAGGGTCTCCGGGCGCAGGGGGTCCAGCGCGAGGAAGGGGTGGAACTCGGGGATCCAGGTGGAGGGGCGTAGCAGGGCGGCGTAGGTTCCCGCGCGCGACATGAAGGCATGGAGGCCGGAGAGCTTGTCCAGCTGGGGGATGTGGACGGCGGTGGTCGCCGAGTCAAGGGCGCGGGGGGCGGGAGCCGCCGCGAGCGTGGTGGCCAGGAGGAGCGAGAGCATGGACCCAGGTGAGAGCAGCCACGCTCCCACCCTGTCAAGCGGGCAGAACGTGCTCTCACCTCAGCGCACGAAGAGCGTGCGCTCCACGTAGCTGATGTCCTCCGGGTCGTAGAACCGTTGCCACCACGGCTTCGCGCCCTTCTCGAGCTTCGAGCCCTGGAGGATCAGCGGCTGGGTCTGGCTCGCGCCCTGGACCGAGTCGCGGAACTCGTAGTGGTCCACCAGCCGGATGCCCTCCACCGCGTACGCCTGGACGATTGCCCGATCGTAGATGGCCAGCAGGTTGTCGCCGTTGGCCTCCTCGCCGCCCTCGGCCAGGTTGGACGAGCCCGCGAACACCACCGGATCCGCGTCATTGAAGTCCACCACCGCGAACTTGTGGTGGATCACCTGCCCCATGCCCCCGCTCCACTCTTCATGGAAGGACGGTGGCATGTGCCCCTTGAGGGCCTCGAAGCCCACCAGCACGCCGTTCTTGTGGCCTGGCCGGTAGAGGGACAGGCCCTTCGAGTGTTGCGTCACGCCGTAGCTGAACAGGCGATCCTTCTTCGGCAGGCCGCGCAGCTCCTCGAGCACCTTCCCGCCGCCGTCCAGCTCCATGACGGCGTAGATGACCGAGCTCCGCGCCTTCGCGATCGACTTGCTCACCCGATCCAGCGAGAGGGTCCCATCCGCGTGCGGAGAGAACGCCACCCCGAACCGGGGCAGCCCCGGCTTCTCGAAGTCGAACCACTGCTGGGAGATGGGCGTCTTCGCGAAGCCCTTCATGTTGGTGAACGCCGTCTCGAAGGCCTCCTCGTACTTCTCCGCCACGTCCGGATCCTGGAAGTGCAGCACCGAGTTCGCCTGTACGTACAGTCCCCGCAGCGAGAAGTTGGCCGAGCCCGTGAGCACGCTGTGCGGCTTGCCGTTCACCTTGCGGATGAAGATCTTGTTGTGCGCGAAGCGCTTGAAGTTGCCGGAGACGACGTTCTTCTCTCCCGCGGACGCTCTCAGGCGCTTGAGGACCTCGATCTCCATCGCGCCCGGCTTGGTGTGCAGGGAGGCGTCGTCCAGCACCGCCCGCAGCCGGCCCTTGAGCGCCTCCAGCTGCTTCACGATGCGCGGCTCGTCGATGTCGTACGCGAAGAGATCCAGCGTGGAGTGCGGGTCCTTCACGCAGGTGTCGATGAAGTCGACCATCATCTTGCGCGCGTGGAACCCGAGCCACACGTACTTCTCCTCGAAGGAGGCGTAGTCGTAGTCCAGGGACTTCGGCGTCGGCCCGAAGGGGAGATCCTTTCCCCACTTGTCCATGTACGCCTGGGAGGAGAGGTTCCCGCGGGTGAAGCCCAGCTCGAAGGGCCCGGGCTTCGGCTGGATCTCCAGCGCCACCGTGACGGAGGGCCCCGGCTCCGGCTTCGTCTTCCCCGGGGGCAGGTACATCGCAGTCACTTTGTACCGGTACTCGCCCGCCTCCACGTCGTGGGGCGCGTGGAACCAGCGGAACTTCTGGAAGGGCGCCTCATGGGACGGCGTGAACGGGTGATCCGCCGCCGCCGTCTGGCTGTGGACGCCCTGCTCGTAGTTGAGCCGGTTGCGCAGGGACTCGGACTTTCCGTCCGGCGAGGTGACCTGGACGGCGAAGCCCGTCAGGTCCTTCGTCAGGTGGGAATCGAGATCGAAAGCGAGCAGGGCCGCGCGGTCTCCGCGGATGGCTTTCACGGTGAGGCCTTGGTGGACACCTTGAGCATGCAGCACCTGAGTCATGACGGTTCTCCCTTGGAAATGCGTGGTTGCGTTAGCCCTTCGGCTCCGTCAGCTCCAGGAGCCGCTCTGCCTCGTCCCGCACCTCATCCGGCGGTTTCACGGAAGGGCTCGGGTTGTCCCAGAAGAAGTCGTACACCGCGCTCATGTGCGACTTCTCGAAGCCGAGCTTGTCGGCGAAGGCCTGGGCCTCCGGGGACTTGCGCTCCTTCCGGAGCTGCTTCAGCGCCAGGTAGATGAGCCGAGCGCCCGGGAAGCTGTGCTCCGCGGAGTCCGTGCCGGCGACGAACTCGGTGACCTCCGGCCGGAGGAGCGAGGGATCCGTGGCGACCTGCGCCTTCGCCTCTCCCAGGGCGGCGCGGACCGAGGGGAACTCGGACTCGCTGAAGGCGCTCTTCTGCAGCAGCCCCGCCGTCACCTTGGGATCCATGCCCCAGTTCTGCAGCTCGAACGTCGCCTGCGCCAGACCGAGCGCGGAGGCCGCAGAGACGGCCGCGAAGTTGGCCTTCAGCTTCGAGTCCACATGCTGCAGCGAGGCGACCAGGCGGAACCCGGAGAACTCTCCTCGCATGCGCGAGACTCCATCCTGGAGGCTCGTCCCCTGGAGCGCCTTCCGGAGGAAGAGCTCGTAGACGAGCTTGGACGTGTCTCCCGAGCCGTCCACCGAGGTGATGTCTCCGAAGCCGAGCTTCTGTGCCGTCGTCGACGCCACGGACTGTGAGCGGAGCACGATCCGGTCATAGTCGGTGTCGCTGGCGCTCCCAGCGCCGTCGGCGGAGACGGGCTGCCCCAGGGTGTAGCGGCGGCCGATCGCCCGGGACAGCGGGTCCTGGGCCTCCGAGTCATCGAGCCACATCCTGGCGGTCTGCCGGGCCAGCTTGAACGCATCCGAGCCAGGGGCGCCGGTCGCCTGCCACACGTCGTAGACCCGGGCCACCTCCGCCACCAGGATGCGCTCTCCCGCGGCCTTGGCCTTCGCCAGCGCGGCCTCCTTCGTGAGGTTCTTGGCGATGGAGCTCACCGCGAAGGCCACCGAGAGCGCCTTGTTCACCGCGAGCCGGGCATAGGGCCCTTGGAACTGGACGGACAGCGGCACGGGGCGGACCTTCAGGTCCGGATCGGGAGCGAGCAGCGCCTTGGAGACGGTGTCGCGGATGTGGGTATCGAGGCTGAGGACGGTCTGGGCATCGAAGACGCCGGGGGTGGGGAGCCACTCCAGGGCCGCCGGCTCCGAGAGCCCGAACATCTCGATGGCGTAGGACACCTGGGAGAGCCCCAACTCCGAGGCCCACGCGATGGGCAGCCGGTCGGTGAGCTGCACCTTGCTGTCGAGCTTGCTGTTCTGGACGTGGATCCGGAAGCCGACGCCCCACCGGAGCGTGTAGCCTGTCTTTCCCTCCGCCTTCGCGACGGTGTCGTGGGTGTTGACGAAGTCCCACGAGCGCTCGTCCCAGTGGGTCTTTCCATCCGTGTCGGCCATCCCGAACAGGCCGACGGAGAACGTCGAGTCCACGGTGGTGTTGAGCGCACCTGAGACGGCATCGGTCAGGTCCTTGGCTCTCGGCCGCTCAGGCAGCGGCGCGAGCTCCCCTTTGTCCGCGAAGTCGATGAGGGGGAGCACGAAGGCCCCCGCCTCCACATCCAGACTGATCGGCACCCACTGGGCCATGACTCCCTCCTCTGGGGATGGCGAGGGGGCGCAGCGGCTCGCCCTCGGTTGGCTGGTTCCTCGACACTGCAAGGCATGCGCCGAGCGGCGGAGGAGCCCTCGGTGCTCGGAGAACCCTCGTAGAGCGCGGGAGAAGGACGCGAGCGCGGCCTGCGGCGGCTGCGGAAAGCGCAGGGCCTGGGTGCGGATTCCGCAGTGGGGGCCGCCGTTCGGTGGAGGGAGCTCGAATAAACGGCCCTGCAGTCCGTCCGTGTCTCGCACACGGAGGGGCGCAGCTGACCCCTCACACAACCCGCCTTCTCGGACACGCACCATGAACCGACTCTCTTCTGCCCTTGTGGTTCTCTCCCTCTTCCTCGCGGGCGCTGCGCACGCCCAGGACTGGCGCAACCGCTCGGAGCGCACGCAAGACCGCCGCGAGGTGCACCAGGACAAGCGCGAGATGCGCGACGACCGGTGGGATATGGCCCAGCTCCAGGCCCTGCTGACGCGCTTCGATCAGGCGTGGGCCCAGAGGAGCGAGAGGGGGATGGCCGCGGTGGAGGCCCAGCTGGGCGAGCTGCTCCGCGCGGAGCTGGCCGAGGGCCGAGCGGAGCTGGCGCGTGACAAGGCCGAGGTCCGCAGGGACAACCGGGAGGTGCAGGGAAGCCGGCGGGAGCTCGGCCGCGACGAGCTCTGGGGAAGGCCGGGAGCGTACGCGGATGATCGCCGGGATCTGAAGGATGACCGCCGCGACCGGCGCGATGACGTCCGGGACGCTCGGGCGGAGGCGGCTTCGCTGAGGACGAAGGTGGCGATTGCGCGGGAGCTGTCCACCCTGATGGGCAGCCGGAGGCCCGGGGACCTGCAGCGGATGCGCTCGATCATCGTGGAGCTCATGCAGCTCGGCCAGAAGGAGCTGCGCGAGAACCAGAAGGAGCTGAAGGAGGATCGGCGCGAGCAGCACGAGGACCGCCGCGAGCGGCGCGAGGCTCCTCGCCGGCACTTCTGAGGAGCGCCGTCACGGAGAGCTGGCGGGCACCCCCGCGAGCTCTCCGTGCTCCCCGTTGGCGGCAGTGAGGCTCAGGGCTCGAGCTGCAGAACCGTGGATTGCCACCTCGCGGTGCCCTCTTCGGCGCCGCGGGCGACCGTCAGGATCGTGGGTGTCCTGAGCCCATGCCAGCCGAGCGACGCGCCAATGACATCGTCTTCCTCGTAGTCGGTCTCGCCGCCCGCCTGACCGGACTGTGACTGACCGCTGGCGAAGACCAGCGTGCGCGACGGATCCACGGCGGTGATGGGCATGTCGACCTCTGAGGTGCTCGAGTCCATCGTCACATGGACGTGCTGTGCTGACGCGCGCGCACCGAAGTCGATGAGCTCCCAGGAGATGGCGTCGATGTCCGCGTCCGTGCAACCCGTAGCATTCGCGCCGCGCGTGAAGGTGATGGCGTTGGGTGAGAGCACTCCCCGCAGGACCCGGTCACAGATGATCGAGTCGTCGGTCTCAGAGGCCCGGTAGGTGAAGAGCAGCGCGGAGGAGCTGAGGTTCACCCCCGACGGGACGGAGACGGTGAGCGAGGTGCCGCTCATGGGGCCTGTCACGCCACGCGTGACGGTAGCGCCGGTGAGCTCCACCACCTGGAGCGAGGCCCTCCAGCTCGGGGTGCAAGGGGTGGAGAACTGGAGGTCCACGCGGTTCGTCGCGGCGAGCGAAGCGGTATAGAAGTCATCGTCCCCCTGGGTGCTGCCGTCCTGCTCGGAGCTCACCAGCAGGAAGGTGCTCTGCGGGCTCGCGACGGGCTGGATGGTGACCTGCCGGAGGGCAGCACCCCCGCAGGTGGTCTGCAGGTGCTGGACCTTCAGCCCGGAAGGAAGCTCGGCCGTCTGCCACACGATATCGATCTCCGGCTCGTCGTCGCCTTCGTCGCCGTCATTGCGGCTGCACGTGAGGGTGTCCAGGGCCGTGAGCGAGCAGCGCAAGCTCGCGGTGTCGGGAGAGTCGTCGTCGGAGCTGGCCTGGAACATCAGCAGCGTCTTCGACAGGTCGAGCTGCGGAGGGGAGATGGGGCACGTCACCGAGCGGGCGCCGAGCGGCAGGGTGCAGAGGTCGGTGCGCACCGCAGGGAGGATCGTCTCGTCCTGGCTCGCCGGGGAGAGGCCCGAGACCGTGGCGGTGAGGGGGAAGGTGCCGCGGGTCTTTCCCTTGAAGTAGAAGCGGGTCCGCGCGGAGCCCGCGGAGAACACCGCCTCGGAGGTAGAGGCGGTGCACGCCGCGTCCGTGAAGAAGGAGAAGCCCGCGGAGGCCTGCGCGAACAGCGCCACCCTCGTTTGCGAGGAGAACGGGGAGGGGTTGCCGTAGGCGTCGCGGGCCTCGAGCTCCACCAGGGAAGAGCAGCCTCCCGCTGGGAGTGTCTGGGAAGAGGTGATGAAGGACACGATCGCCGGTGCAGCGGGGGTAATGGTCTCGTTCTGGAGTGGGGGGAGCATCCCGCTGATCAGCACGGTGATCCGGACGGACTGCGCCACGGTCCCTCGGAAATAGAAGGTGGCGCGGCTGCTCCCGGCTGGCAGCGTCAGGACGAAGGCGGAGGTGCTGCAGGCCGCGTCTCGGTAGAAGCCGAAGCCTGTGTTCGGCTGTGCGCTCAGGACGAGGTTCGTATTCGCGTCCACGGGAGCGGCTCTCCCCATCGAGTCTTGCGTCTCGACCACCACTGCCCCCGAGCACTGTCCTGCCACCATCGTCTGAGCGGGGGTGATGAAGTTGAGCTGGGTGGGCTGGGGAGGGCTCCCCCCATCCGGCGTGCCCGCGTCCGCTCCGCCATCCGTTCCACCCCCATCTGCCGTCCCCCCGTCACTTCCTCCGTCGCTCCCCCCATCCGGCCCGCCGTCGCTTCCCCCATCCGTCGGGCCGCCGTCCGTTGGGCCGCCGTCCGTTGGGCCGCCATCCGGTGTCCCCGCGTCCGTCCCACCATCCGGCGGGTCCACGGGGCCTCCCTCGGGCTGGCACACGCCCTCGAGGCAGACAAAGCCCAAAGTGCACTCGGTGTCCTGGGTGCACGGGTAACGTCGCGTGTCGGCACCCGTGGAGCCGCAGTCGCATCCCGGCAACGAGACCAGGAGTGTCAGCACCAGCGCGGAGAGCCAGGACAGGATGCGTGACTGAGAGGACTGGCTCATGGGAACTCACCTCCGACTGTCACCCCCGCCGGGGTGGCGGAGACCGTTACAGGCGCACCGAGCACCCAGAGCGTTCCTCCCGCGATGGCCGAGGCGCCCGCGACGCCAAAGAGGACGTTCGCGAGCCGGGCGCTCGAGCGGGCCCGTTCATCCAGAGCGAGGGCTTCACGCTGCGTCAGGCCCGTGGTGAGGCCTCGCTCATCCACCGGGGCCCCTTCCACCTCCGTCCGGGCACTGCGCGAGCGCAACCCGAAGTACCCACCTGCCGCCCCTGTCCCCACCGCTACCCCCAGGCTCACGTATGCCGCGGTGCGCAAAGGCGAGCCCGCTTCATCCTGGCGCGGGGCCTGGGGCTGTGTCAGGGAATGTGCGAGAGCTTCCAGCCGGGGAGAGAGCTCCGTCAGGGGGGAGGTGGCGTTGCCCACCTGGGCGAGCACGGCCTGGTGCTCATCGAGCAGCTCCGCCCACCATTGCACCCGCTCCCCCTTCACGGCCGCGGAGGCCTTGC
>Ga0190275_10001310_pt1 | contig 18699 bp, 11 predicted proteins | sample Popmic550T_FD_133745 | JGI IMG/M metagenome (GOLD analysis project Ga0190275, IMG submission 133745) | Populus adjacent soil microbial communities from riparian zone of Yellowstone River, Montana, USA - 550 T | ecosystem: Environmental > Terrestrial > Soil > Riparian zone > Trees stand | place...
ACGGCGAACGACGCGTGCGTCGGCCCGCTGCCCGCGGTGCCGGAGCCGCCGGCCAACCCGAACGTGCCGGGCACCTACAACGTCCGCTACCGCGCGACGGACCCCTCCAACAACACGGCCCTCTCGGACACCAGCCGGACGGTTTCGGTGCGCGACACGCTGCCGCCGACGCTGACGCTGCAGGGCGCCAATCCCCAGGCGCTGGAGTGCGGTACGCCCTGGGTCAACCCGGGCGCCACCGCCAGCGACCAGTGTGCCGGCCCGCTGACGGCCACCGTCTCGGGTGGCGTGAACCACCAGGTGCCTGCCGCCTATACGGTCACCTACACCGCCTTCGACGGAACCCACACGCTGACCGCCAACCGCGCGGTGAACGTGAGCGACACGCTGCCGCCCTCCATCACCGTGAACGGTCCGCTGGAGGACTCGTACGAGTGCGGCGCTGCCTATACAGATCCGGGTGCCTCTGCGACCGACGCGTGCGACGGGCCTGTGGCTGTGACTTCGTCCAGCCAGGGCGATCCGAGCCGGCCGGGCACCGTCACCATCTCCTACTCGGCGCAGGATGCGGCGGGCCACCAGGTGACTTCGCCCGTGACGCGCACGGTGACGGTGGACGACGACGCGCCGCCCACGCTGACCCTGCTGGGCCAAGCGACGCAGCGGCTCGAGTGCGCCACGCCCTACAACGACCCGGGCGCCAGGGCCAACGACGTGTGCTACGGGGATCTGACCGCCAACATCGTGCGGACGGGCTCCGTGAACAACATGCAGCTGGCCGCCCATACGCTCACCTACAACGTGTCGGATGGCGCGGGGAACAACGCGGCCCCTGTCAGCCGCACGGTGCAGGTGGAGGACGGGGAGGCGCCGATCGTCACGGTCACCGGCCCGCTGAACATCCCGGTGGAGTGCGGCGATGACTCGTACGCGGATCCGGGCGCCACTGCGAACGACGCGTGCGTCGGGCCGCTGCCTACGCTGCCTAGCATCGTGGCCGACCCGGATGCGCCGGGCTCCTACGTCATCAACTACCAGGCGGCGGATCCTTCCGGCAACGTGGGCCACTCGAGCACCAGCCGCACGGTGACGGTGAGCGACACGCTGCCGCCAGTGCTGGCGCTCAACGGTGGGAACATGGGCCTGGAGTGCGCCACGCCCTTCAATGACCCGGGCGCCACGGCCAACGACCAGTGCCGCGGCAACATCACGGGCCTGATTGCGCGGACGGGCGAGGTGAACAACCGTCAGCTGGGTGACCAGACGCTCACCTACAGCGTGACCGATGGCACCTTCACGGACACGGAGACCCGCACGGTGACGGTGAGCGACACGCTGGCGCCCACCATCACGGTGAACGGTCCGCTGGAGGACTCGTTCGCTTGCGGTGCCACCTATACGGATCCGGGTGCCACGGCCACCGACGCGTGCGTTGGCTCCGTCCCGGTCACGTCGTCCCGCACGGGCGACCCGGGCCGGCCCGGCACCATCACCATCTCGTACTCGGCCACTGACCCGTCGGGTAACAGCGTCACCTCGCCTGTGACGCGCACGGTGAGCGTGAACGACGACGCGCCGCCCACGCTGGTCCTGCTGGGGCCTGCCACGCAGTCTCTGGAGTGCGCCACGGATTGGACCGACCCGGGCGCCACGGCCAACGACGCGTGCTTCGGGGATCTGACGGGCAGCATTCAGCGGACGGGAGAGGTGAACAACCGTCAGCTGGGCCCCCAGACGCTCACCTACAGCGTGACCGATGGCACCTTCACGGATACGGAGACCCGCACGGTGAATGTGAGCGACACGCTGGCGCCGTCCCTGACGGTGCTGGGGCCGCTCAGCCAGCAGGTTCAGTGCAACCATGCCCCGTATACGGATCCGGGCGCCACCGCGACCGACCTGTGCGCCACCAACGTGCCCGTGCTGGTCACCGGCTCCGTCAACACCGGCGCGGCGGGCAACTACACCCTCACCTACCGCGCGACCGACCCGTCGAACAACACGACGACGTCCTCGGATGTCCGCACGGTGACGGTGGTGGACGACCTGCCGCCCTCCATCTTGCTCACGGGCGCTTCCCCCGCCACGCATGAGTGCGGTATCGCCTACAACGACCCGGGCGCCACGGCGAACGACGCGTGCGCTGGGGACCTGACTCCTCTCATCCAGCGCTCGGGCGCGGTGAACTCGGGCCAGCTGGGCGAGTACACGCTCAACTACACCGTGACGGATCCGTCCAACCTCACCGCGAGCACGCAGCGCACGGTGACGGTGGATGACACGCAGGGCCCGATGCTGACCCTGGTGGGCCCCGCCACCCAGACCGTCGAGTGCGGCCCGACCTACGCGGATCCGGGCGCCACCGCCACGGACCTGTGCGCGGGCAACCTGGACGCTCAGATCCAGGTCTCCGGCGCGGTGAACCCGCGCGTGGTGGCCGACTACAACGTCACCTACTCGGTGGCCGACAACGCGGCCAACGCCGCGACGCCGGTCAACCGTGCCGTGCAGGTGCGTGACACGGTGGCGCCTGAGATCACCGTCACCGGCGAGCTCGAGACGACGTTCGAGTGCGGCTCCGCCTACGTGGATCCGGGCGCGACGGCCAGCGACGTGTGCGCCGGCCCCGTCACCGTGGTTGCGGCGCAGGCGGGCAATGCGAACCAGCCGGGCACCATCACCATCAGCTACACGGCGACCGACCCGTCGGGCAACAGCGTCACCTCGCCTGTGACGCGCACGGTGCACGTGAGCGACAACGCGGCGCCCACGCTGGCGCTGCTGGGCTCTGGCACGCAGCGGGTGGAGTGCGCCACGCCGTTCAACGATCCGGGGGCCACGGCCAACGACGCGTGCTACGGGGACCTGACGGGCAGCATCACCCGCAACGGCACCGTCAACACGGCCGTGCCGAACGACTACCCGCTCGTGTACAACGTGACGGACGGGGCGGGGAACAGCGCGCCCTCCGTCAGCCGCACGGTGGAGGTGCGTGACACGCTGCTGCCGTCCATCACGGTGCTCGGCCCGCTCGCGGACTCGTACGAGTGCGGCGGCGCCCAGTACACGGACCCGGGCGCCACGGCGACCGACAGCTGCGCGGGCAACCTGACGTCCGCCATCGTGGCCACGCGCACCTCGGACCCGGGCGCGCCGGCCAACTTCGTCATCACCTACAGCGTGTCGGATCCGTCCGGCAACACCGTCACCTCGCCGACTTCCCGCACGGTGACGATGAACGACAACGCGGCGCCCACCATCGCGCTCAACGGCCCGGCCACGGAGACCCTGGAGTGCTGGCCTGGTCCGTACACCGACGCGGGCGCGACGGCGAACGACGCGTGCATCGGTCCGGTGCCGGTGACGGTCAACGGCTCGGTGAACACGCGCGTGGCGGGCAACTACACGCTGCGCTACACGGCCCAGGACACGGCGGGCAACACCTCGCTCGAGGTCTCCCGCAACGTGCGCATCAATGACACGGTCGGTCCGGCCATCACGCTCACCGGCCCGAACGCGGTCACCCTCGAGTGCAAGGTGGAGACGTACGCGGATCTGGGCGCCACGGCAGAGGATCTCTGCTCCGGCCCGGCCCCCGTCGTGGTGGATGCCTCCGACGTCGACCCGACGGAGACGGGCTTCTACCTGGTCCACTACTCCGCCACGGACTTGAGCAACAACACGAACACCACGGTGCGCAACGTGAACGTGGTCGACAGCCTGCCGCCGACCATCGCGCTCAACGATCCCAACCCCATGGTCATGGAGTGCGCCACGCCGTTCATCGATCCGGGTGCCACGGCCGAAGACGTGTGCCAGGGCAACGTATCCGACACGGTCTTCGTGGAGTTCACCGACCTGGATACCCTGCGCGAGGGTGACTACATCGTCCGGTACCAGGCGCACGACCGTCGCGGCCACGATGTCCGGGCCACGCGGAACGTGACGGTCAACGACACCCGGCCGCCGGTGCTCACGGTGGTGGGCGCTCCCACGCAGGAGATCGAGTGTGGCACCCAGCCGGGCCTGGGTGTCTCTGCCACGGATGCGTGCTACCCCCACACCGCCACCATCGTGGCCACTCCGGCCCAGCTGCCCAACGAGCCGGGCGAGTACGACGTCTACTACTCGGCCACGGATGCGGCGGGGAACACCACCGCCGAGGCAGACCGCGTCACGCGCCACTTCACGGTGGTGGACACGACGGAGCCGGTGCTGGTCGTCAACGGGCCCACGGAGCTGTACTACGAGTGCACGGGCCACGCGATCGGCAACGTGTGGAGCAACCCGGGCGCCAGCGCCACGGACGTGTGCGAGGGCGACATCATCGTCCACCAGTACAACACGGGCGACGATGACGGCGACGGCGTCCCGGGCGACATCGATATGGATGACTTCGGGCCTGGCCCGACGACCGAGGTCGAGGGGCTCTACTACGTCCAGTACCTGGCGTGGGATGAGAGCTTCAACATCCAGGGCGCCATCCTCTCCGTGTACGTGCAGGACTCGCTCAAGCCGGTGCTGTACCTGAACGGCGAGGAGACCGTCCAGACGCAGTGCTTCCTGCCCACGGACGATCCGACCGACCCGGATGAGGTCGTCGAGGTGGACCCGGATCCGTACGTGGATGCGGGCGCCTTGGGTGATGACCAGTGCTACGGCGATGTGACGCCGCTGGTGCAGTCGTTCGGCGACATCAACAAGCAGGCGCCGGGCACGTACACCATCGAGTACCAGGTGCGTGACGGGGCCTTCAACTGGGCCGATCCCATCACCCGCACGGTGGAGGTCATCGACAACATCTCGCCGAAGCTGAAGCAGAACCCGCCCATCAAGCTGTTCCCGCCGAACGGCGTCACCATGCGGACGGTGCAGCTCAGCGAGTGCGCGGTCGCCTGGGACATGTGCGTGGGCTACATGGACATCATGGACCGGGCGTACGACCTGGTGGTCACCAGCAACGAGCCGGGCAGCGACGCGGGCGACATCGTCATCGTCGGCAACAACACCTTCCAGGTGCGCGCCGAGCTCAACTCCAACGGCACGAGCCGGGTGTACACGGCGCAGTACAAGGTCGATGACGACGTGGGCAACTCCCAGCAGGGCACGTGCAAGGTGTATGTGCCGATCAACGACAACGACCCGGCGCCCACTGTCACCGGCGGCTCCGAGTTCATGGCGGGCCGCTAGCCCGTCACACGCTGTGAAGTCCTGAACGGCCGGTGTCCCTCACGGGGCACCGGCCGTCGTATTTTTCCAGGGCCCCCGGAAGCTCCCTGGGCAGGCTGGCAGAGGGGGCTGCCTCCACCTGGGCGAGTGAGGTACACAGGAGGTGGGGTGGGGCCCTGCCCTGGAGAAGAGCGGAACCATGAGGCTTCACCAGCGCTCCGCGCACTTGCTGCCGTTGCTCCTACTGGTGCTGCTCCTGCCTGTGCGCGGGGAGACGGCGGGGGAGGCCGGGCCCCGCCTGGCGTGCGCCCCTTCGCCTCAGCAGGAGACAAGCTTCGCGAACAAGAATGTCACCATCACCTCGCTCGTGGCGATGGGCGAGGCGGTCTTCTTCGCCTCGTCCGAGGCCAGCGTCGGCGCGACGCTGTGGAAGGCCACCCAGGACGCGAATGGCGACGTGGTGACGACGAGCCTGTACTTCAGGGCGGGGGGGGACGTCCGCTTCAGCCGGCTGACCGTGGCGCAGCAGCGGCTGTACTTCGTGGTCACCACCGGCGGCCTTAATCCCGAGCTGTGGGCCAGCGATGAGATGGGTACTCGGGGGCTCAAGATCTTCTCGGACTCCGCCCTGTCCAATGGCGAGAGGTTCGCCGTCATGGGCGGCACGCTGTTCTTCATGGCGGGAGTGTCTGACACGGGCGCCGAGCTGTGGCGCAGCGACGGGACGGCCGAGAGCACGCAGCTCGTCCATGACATCAAATCCGGCCCCGAGCCCTCCACGCCCAATGAGCTGACGGTCCTCGGTGGGGAGCTGTTCTTCCGGGCGGAAGACGGGAGCATGGACGTCGAGCTGTGGAAGAGTGACGGAGTGCCGAACAGCAACGGCACCCAGCGGGTGAAGGACATCTGGACTGCAGGTTCCAGCAACCCCGGCTCGCTGAGGGTGATAGGGGACAAGCTCTACTTCACCGCGACGCCTACCCTAGGGGCCCAGTCGGAGATCTGGGAGAGCGATGGGAAGCCGGAGGGCACCCAGGTCGCCGTGCCCTTCGAGCAGGCCCGGAACCACGGCCCCCTGGAGTCCCTCACGGTCGCCGGAGACAAGCTCTTCTTCAGCATGGACGATCAGGAAGGGCACGGCCAGGAGCTGTGGGTGAGCACTGGGAGGCCCGAGGGCACGAGGATCGTCAAGGATCTCAAGCCCGGGCAGAACAGCTCCGGGCCGGAGCTGCTCACCGCGGTGGGCCAGACGCTGTTCTTCATGGCGAGCGACACAGAGACAGGCCGAGAGCTCTGGAAGACTGATGGAACGGAGGCGGGGACGGTGTTGGTGAAGGACTTCATCTCAGGCCCGAGCAGCTCGCTGGGGGGAGAGGTGCTCGTGTCCGGGGGCGGGGGGCTGCTGGTGTCGATCGATGACGGCGTCTCGGGAAAGCAGCTGTGGCGGATCAATCGCACGGGCGCAGAGCAGCTGACGACCATCGGCACCGCGCCTGATGGATCCAATCCTCACTCGATGACCGTCGCGGGCGACAGGCTCTACTTCGTGGCCACCTATCCCTCTGTCGGTGAGGAGCTGGTCTCCCTCCCTCTGGGAGAGGTGGACTGTGTCCCGCCCACGCGCGTGTGCCCGGAGGATCTGCACGTCGAGGCGGTCAACTCGATGGGCGCCCACGTCAACCTCCCGCCCCCGAAGGAGATGAGCGATGACTCGCTCACGCCGCTCACGGTGAGGTACCGATCCGCCATCTCAGGGGAGCTCCCCAGTAACGCAGGGGACTTCCAGGTGGGAGCTACCTCCGTCACCATCACCGTGGAGGATGCTGCCAAGAACAGCGCGGAGTGCACGCTGATCGTCACCGTCGAGGACAGGACCGCGCCCGCGCTGGTGTGCCCGCGGCAGCTGGTCCGGGAGGCCACGGGGCCCCTGGGGGCAAACGTCTCCTATCCCGTGCAGGCGCTGGACGCGGTCACTGAGAGCCCGGAGGTGAGCTACAGCCACGCTTCCGGCTCCTTCTTCGCGCTCGATCAAGAGGTGGAGGTGCGGGCCACGGCGACCGACGAGAAGAACAACAGCAGCACGTGCGACTTCAAGGTCGTCGTCAAGGACACGGTGCCGCCGGCGCTCACCTGTCCGCAGTCCGTGGTGCATGTGGCCACGAGCGCCGAGCCTGTCTCCATCCCCTACCCGCAGCTCCAGGCGACGGACGTGGTCACCCTCACTCCGAGGGTGGAGGCCGATCGCCCCTCGGGGAGCCTCTTCGAGGTAGGGGAGTGGCCCGTCACCCTCACGGCGGTGGACGCGGCGGGCAATCAATCCCAGTGCACCTTCACGGTGTACAACCTGGACGCGGTAGCGCCCACCCTCACGTGCCCGGGGCCTCAGCAGGCGCTGGCCACTGAGCCGGAGGGCGTGGCGGTGCACTTCCCCGCGGCGGAGCCGGATGACGATCTCGCCCCCCCCCTGCCCACCGTCCGCTATACCCATGAGCCGGGCAGTACCTTCCCAGTTGGGGAGACGATCGTCACCGCCACGGCGAGCGATCTCGGGGGCAACGAGGTGAGCTGCTCCTTCCCCGTCACCGTGGTGGAGCGATCGGGGTGTGGCTGCCAGTCCGGCTCAGCCAGTGCGAGCCTCTTCTGGCTGGCGCTGGCGCTGGTTCCGCTGTGGGCGCGCCGCCGGGCCGGTAGACTGGCGGGGTGAGCACCTCCCTCGACTCTTACCGCGCCGAGTTCCCCGTCCTGGAGAAGCTGCTGTACTTCAACCACGCGGGGGTGTCGCCCACGAGCGTGCGGGCCGCCACGGCGGTGCGCGAGTGGATGGAGGACGTGGTGCACTACGGCGTGCGGCACGAGCGCCAGTGGGAGGCCCACGTCGCTCACACCCGGAAGCTGGCGGCGCGGCTGATCGGCGCGGCCCCGGAGGAGATCGCCTTCGTGCGTAACACCAGCCATGGGCTGGGGCTGGTGGCCGAGGGGCTGGACTGGCGGCCTGGGGATGAGGTGGCGGTGGCCACGTCGCTCGAGTACCCCTCCAACGTCTACCCGTGGCTGCACCTGAAGGATCGAGGCGTGGAGGTGCGGGAGATCGCCGCGCGCGAGGGGGGAGTCACTCCGGAGGCGGTGGCCGCGGCCCTCACGCCGCGCACCCGGCTGGTGGCGGTGAGCTCCGTGCAGTACGCCAGCGGCTACCAGACGGAGCTGGAGGCGGTGGGGGCGCTGTGTGAGCGCGCCGGCGTGCTGCTGTGCGTGGACGGCATCCAGAGCGTGGGCTGCGTGCCGGTGGACGTGAGGCGCAGCCGGATCCACTTCCTGAGCGCGGACAGCCACAAGTGGATGCTGGGCATCTCCGGTGCGGGCTTCCTGTACGTGGCCCGGGAGGTGCTGCCCCGGCTGCGTCCCGTGCTGGTGGGGTGGCGGAGCACCACGGATGCGTGGAACTTCAACCGCTCGCACTTCGAGCTGCGCGCGGACGCGCTGAAGCTGGAGGAGGGCAGCCATGCGTACACGGGCATCTACGCGCTCGCGGCCGCGCTGGAGCTGCTCCTGGAGGTGGGCGCGGAGCGCATCGGGGCACGCATCCGCGAGCTGCTGACGGTGCTGGACGGGGAGCTGCGTGCCCTGGGCTGCGACACGGGGCCCGCGCCGGAGCACCGGGCGGGCATCCTCACCTTCCTGCCGCGCGCCGGAGATCCTCGGCCGCTGTACGGCTGGCTGTCCGAGCGGGACGTGGTGCTCTCGCTGCGCCGAGGCCGCCTGCGCGTGTCCCCTCACTTCTACAACCAGCCGGAGGAGCTGGAGCGGCTCGTCCGGCTGGTGCGAGACTTCAAGGGGGCGTGAGGCACCGTGGAACGGGCGAGCTGAACCCGATGAGGCGAGAGGCGCGCGCCCCCGCCTCAGACGGCTCCGGCGGGGACTCCCGGCTTAGAACAGGTTCTCGATGGAGAGGTAGCGCTCGCCCGTGTCGTAGCAGAAGGTGAGCACCCGGCTGCCGTCGGGGATGTCGGCGAGCTTGCGGTTCACCGCCGCCAGCGCGGCCCCGGACGAGATGCCCACGAAGATGCCCTCCTCCTTCGCCGAGCGGCGGGCGAAGTCGAACGCCTCCTCGTCGGTGACGGTGATCGCCCCATCAATGGCGTCCACGTGCAGGTTCTTCGGGATGAAGCCCGCGCCGAGGCCCTGGATCGGGTGCGGCGACGGCTGCCCGCCGCTGATCACCGCCGACTTCGCCGGCTCCACCGCGAACACCTTCAGCTTGGGCCACACCTTCTTCAGCTCCTCGGCGCACGCGGTGATGTGGCCACCCGTGCCTACACCCGTGATGATGTAGTCCAGCCCCTCCGGGAAGTCCTGGAGGATCTCCTTCACCGTGGTGCGCTTGTGCACCGTGATGTTGGACTCGTTCTCGAACTGCTGCGGCATCCACGAGTTGGGCGTCTGCGTCACCAGCTCCTGCGCCCGGGCAATCGCGCCCTTCATGCCCCCGGCCCGCGGCGTCAGCTCCAGCTGCGCCCCGTACGCCGCCATCAGCCGACGGCGCTCCAGGCTCATGGACTCCGGCATGACGAGGATGAGCTTGTAGCCCTTCACCGCCGCCACGACGGCCAGGCCAATGCCCGTGTTCCCCGACGTCGGCTCGATGATGACGCTGTCCTTCTTGAGGATGCCCCGCTGCTCGGCGTCCTCGATCATGGACAGGCCAATGCGGTCCTTGATGCTGCCGCCCGGGTTGGCACGCTCCAGCTTCATGTACACCTCGACGCGCGAGGGGAAGAGCCGGTTGATCTTGACGTGGGGCGTGTTGCCAATGGTCTGCAGGATGTTGGCTGCCTTCATCGGATGGGCCTCGGGGGTGGGGTAGGGACTGCGCGGGGGTTAGATGTGGAACTCCAGCTCGCCGAGGTCCGTGTCGGAGACGCGGTGGCGGACCTCGGTGCGGCGGGTGACGATGGACTGGGGTGGCACGCTCTGCGTGAGCCAGGCGTTGCCGGCGATGACAGTGCCCCAGCCCACCACGGTCTCCCCGCCCAGGATGGTGGCGTTGGCATACACCACCACGTTGCTCTCCAGGGTGGGGTGGCGCTTCTTGTTGGACAGCTTCTTCTCCACCACGAGCGCGCCCAGCGTCACGCCCTGGTAGATCGTCACTCCATCTCCAATGTGGGTCGTCTCGCCGATCACCACGCCCGTGCCGTGATCGATCACGAAGCGCCGGCCGATGGTGGCGCCCGGGTGGATGTCCACGCCGGTGCGCTGGTGGGCGAACTCCGTCAGCAGGCGCGGCAGCAGCGGCATGTCCAGGAGGTGGAGGGCGTGCGCCACGCGGAAGATGGCGATGGCGTAGAAGCCGGGGTAGGTGAGGATGACCTCATCCACGCTGCGCGCAGCCGGATCTGCCTGGTGGATGGCATCTGCGTCCTGCCGCAGCAAGTCATAGATGTCCGGCAGCTGCTCCACGAAGCGCTGCGGAAGGCTCTGATCCACGCCGGGGTAGAGCGGCGCCAGCAGCGACTGCAGCCGGACGAGGTAGGCCTCCACCGCCATCACATCGCGCTGAATGGCCGCCGAGTGGCGCTCCAGCTGCTCGGCGAAGTGAGGGAAGAGCAGCCCCAGCACCTTCTGGACGAACTCTGGCGCGGCGGTGCGGACCTCGGGAGGGAAGTACTGCCGCTGGCGGCTCTCCAGCAGCACTGCAAGCAGCTTGTCGTAGGAGGCAGTCATGAGTGGAGCAGGAGCTTAACCCAGCCATGGAGAAGGTGGCGGAGGTTTTTCCACTATAACGGATGGGCACCCGCCCTGCTCAGACTTCGAGGACGGCCCGGTAGCGGACCTCGTTGCGGGCCACGCGGGCCAGGGCGTGGTTGGCCTGGTCGAGCTTGAAGCGCTCGGTCTGCGCCTTCACGCCATGGCGGGCCGCCACCTGGAGCATCTCCCGAAGGCCGGCGGTGTTGCCAGTGTTGCTGCCGACAATCCGCTTGTTGGTGGCCAGCAGGGGGAAGACGGGCACGCTCAGGTTGCTGGGAGGTGCGCCCACGAAGCACAGCGTACCATAGGGCCGCAGGGCGAGCACATAGTCCAGCCAGGGCAGATCCGCGTTCACCGTGGAGAGGATGAAGTCGAACGAGCCGGCCACCCGCTTGAGTCCCTCGGGGCTCTTGGTGGCGACGAAGTGGTGGGCGCCCAGGCGCCGGGCCTCGGCCTCCTTGTCCGCGGAGGTGGAGAAGGCCGTCACCTCACACCCGAAGGCCCTCGCGAACTGGAGCGCCATGTGCCCCAGGCCGCCAATGCCGATGACGCCCACGCGGTGCTGGGGGCCCAGCTGGTGGGCCCGCAGGGGCGAGTACACGGTGATGCCACCGCACAGCAGCGGGGCGGCGCCCTCCGAGGCGAGCGCGTCCGGCACGGGGATGGCGAAGTGGCTGTTGACACGGATGGACTGCGCAAAGCCGCCGTAGCGGCCCACGCACGTGGGGCCTGCACGGGCGCAGAGGTTCTCCTCGCCGCGCGCGCACCACTCGCACTCGCCGCAGGAGTCCGCCTGCCAGCCGATGCCCACGCGCTGGCCCGGCTTGAGCTGCGTCACGGCCGAGCCGACCTGATGGAGGGTGCCGATGATCTCGTGGCCCGGCACCAGGGGATAGCGGCTCATGCCCCAGTCGTTGTTCAACAGGTGGAGGTCGCTGTGGCAGACGCCACAGTGGGAGATCTTCACCTCCACCTCATGCGGAGCGAGCGGCTGGGGCTCGTACTCGAAGGCCTCGAGCGGCTTGCTCTTTGCCAGGGCAGCGAAGGCTTGGACTTTCATGCCCCGGATTCCTAGCGCACTTTGCGAGGAAGGTGGGAGCCTGGGGTGGCCGCATGATTCCCGATCCTTCCACGCTCTCCGCCTGGGGCCTCCCGGGCCTCTTCCTCGTCGCGATGCTGGCGGGCTCCATCGTGCCGGTGCCCTCGGAGGCGCTGCTGGTGGCCCTCCTCTCTGGAGGCGTCTCTCCGGTGGCAGCCGTCACGGTGGCCACCGTGGGCAACGTGCTGGGAGCGCTGTCGCTCTACCTGCTCGGGCGCTGGGGCGCGCACGGCGGGGGCGGACGCCTGGAGCGGTGGATCGCGCGCCGCACTGCCCGCGAGGCACCTCGGCTCGAGCGAGCGCGGCAGTGGCTGCGGAGGTGGGGCGCTCCTGCGCTCGTGCTCTCCTGGCTCCCCGTGGTGGGAGATGCCTTCGTCCTCGCGGCGGGGCTCGTGGGCGTGCGCGGGGCTCCCTTCCTCGTGTTCACCACGCTGGGCAAGGGCCTGCGCTATGTCTTCGTGGCGGTGTCCACGCTGACCGCACTGTGAGTGACAGCTCAATTCACCGCGTCTGGACGCAACGCTGCCGTCCGCCGAGCCGATAACGAAGATGGTGGAGCAGGATCCGCCCCCGCTTCGCCCGGAGACACGGTGTCTCCGTGAACCCACTCATCGCTCCGGTTCCCGGGGCAGGATCCAGAACATCGTGCAAATCCCCCAAGCTGCTTCGAGGTACATGCCCCTGGACCGCCGTCTCCTGGCGGCCCTGTTTTCCCTGGTACTCGCGGCTTGCGGTGGCGCAGAGCTGGACGGGGTGGACAATGACTCGCTGGATGACTCGCTGGGGACTCAGCAGTCCGCGCTGAGCACCCGGGTGCGGCTGATGGCCGCCAACATCACCAGCGGCAACCTGCAGAGCTATGACCCTGGGAACGGGACGCGCATCTTCCAGGGCACGAAGCCGGACATCGTGATGATCCAGGAGTTCAACTACGGGGACAACTCGGCGACGGCCATCCGGAGCTTCGTCAACACGGCGTTTGGCTCGAGCTTCTCGTACTACCGGGAGGCGGGCGCGCAGATCCCCAACGGGGTGATCAGCCGCTGGCCGATCATCGCCTCGGGGGAGTGGGACGACACCCAGGTGAGCAACCGCGACTTCGCGTGGGCGCGCATCGACGTGCCGGGGCCCAAGGATCTCTGGGTGGTGAGCGTGCACCTGCTCACGGCCAGCTCCAGCGTGCGCAACACGGAGGCGGCCAACCTGGTCAACTTCATCCGGGCCAACATCCCCACGGGGGACTACCTGGCCATCGGCGGTGACTTGAACACGGACAGCCGCAGCGAGTCCTGCTTCTCCACCTTCTCCCAGGTGGTGTCGACGGCCAGCCCGTACCCGGCGGACCGCAACGGCAACACGAACACCAACTTGAGCCGTGGCAAGCCGTACGATCACGTGCTCGTGGACGGCGACCTGCGTGCGTACCAGACGGCGACGGTGATCGGCGGGAGTAGCTTCGCCAACGGCCTGGTGGTGGACACGCGCGTGTACTCGCCGCTCTCGGAGATCTCTCCCGCGCAGAGCGGGGACAGCAGCGCCACCAACATGCAGCACATGGCCGTCATCAAGGACTTCCTCATCCCCGGGGACACCGCCAGCGCGAGCGTCACGGTGAGCTCGCCCAACGGCGGTGAGAGCTGGGCGGGCGCCAGCTCCCGCAGCATCACCTGGACGGCCACGGGCGTGACGAACGTGAGGCTGGAGTACACGCTGAACGGCAGCACCTGGACGACGCTCACCTCGAGCACGGCGGCCTCCACGGGCAGCTACCCGTGGACGGTGCCGAACAGCGCCACCACCACCGCGCGGGTGCGGGTGAGCGACGCGGCCAACTCCGCTGTCACCGACACGAGCAACGCGGCCTTCACCATCACCGTGTCGGGCGGCGGTGGCACCGGCGGTGTGTTCATCAACGAGGTGCTCATCAACGAGGCGGGCTCGGATGTGAACGGCGAGTTCGTGGAGCTGCTCAACTCGGGGAGCACGGCGGTGGATCTGTCCGGGTGGACGATCTCGGACGCCTCGGGCCTGCGGCACACCTTCGCCAGCGGCACCAGCCTGGGCGCGGGGCTTGCGGTGGCGGTCTTCGGCGGCGCAGCGGGCATTCCGGCGGGGCTGACCAACGCGGTGGCCGCGTCGACGGGCACGCTCAGCCTGTCCAACAGCACGGACACGGTGACGGTGAAGAACGCGGCGGGGACGGTGGTGAACACGGCCACGTTCGGCTCGGGGCTCACCGGGACGGACGGCGTGTCGGCCAACCGGAGCCCGGACGGCAGCAGCTCCGGGACCTTCGTGCTGCACACCACCCTGTCCAGCAGCAAGGCCTCGCCTGGCAAGAGCATGAGCGGGTCTGCCTTCTAGCGAGAGCAGGCTCCTGAAAGCAGCGAGTGTGGCAAGGACACCCGGGTCCAAGGAGCGGCCCGGGTGTCCGCTGGGGACTCACCCCCTTATTGGAGAGATGAGCATGCGGGAGCCACTCCGGGCGCAGCCCCTCACGCGCGAGGCCTTCGCCCCATTTGGGGACGTCATTGGGCTGGAGGTTGCGGGCGGCACGAGCGCCAACCAGGGGACGGCCACCCGCTACGATCGCGTGGCCCAGCTGGCCAGCACCCGGCCCGAGGCGCAGCCGAACCTCGCCGTCTTCCACTCGGTGGCGAAGGCGCTGCCCTTCGAGGTGCGCCTCGTGGAGCGCCATTCCTTCTCGACGCAGATGTTCGTTCCGCTGGCATGCCGGCGGTTCCTCGTCGTCGTGTGCCCGAGTGACGAGCGCGGCGAGCCGGAGCTCGCCCGGCTTCGTGCGTTCCTGTGCGGCCCAGGCCAGGGCATCAACTATCGCGCCGGTGTCTGGCACCACCCCATCATCGCGCTGGAGGGCCCCGCGGACTTCCTGATGCTGGCCTGGGAGGACGGCACCGCGCGGGACTGCGAGGAGCGTCCCCTCTCAGCGCCGCTGCTCGTGACGAGCGACTGACACAGGGGGACCGAGAGCAACCAGGGGGCCAGCACGTCGCCTGTCTGTTGCAAGGCACGCAAGCTGTGCCCACCTTGAGTCGGACGTCCGGAATGCCACCGGAGATCCAGTAGGGGAGTCGTCATGCCCGAGGTTCGCTCCAGAGGGGCTCGCATTCGCTACGAGGACGTGGGGCAGGGCGACACCGCGCTCCTCCTCGTGCCTGGCTGGTGCACCAGCCGGGCGATCTTCGCCCCTCTCCTCTCTCAGCTCAGTGCCCGACACAGGGTGCTCTCCGTGGACCTGCGCGGGCACGGCCAGTCCGAGCAGGGCGGGGAAGCGTTCACCAGTGACACCCTCGTGGACGATCTGTTGGCGGTGCTGCAGGCCAGTGGCGTGCGCCAGGTAGTCCCAGTCGCGCCCTCCCACGCGGGGTGGCTGGCGCTCGAGCTGCGGCGACGGCTCGGGGAGCGTGTGCGGGGGCTCGTGCTGCTGGACTGGCTCATCGTCGATCCGCCACGCGCCTTCCTCGAGGCGCTGAAGGGACTCCGCTCCGAGTCGTGGAAAGGCAGCCGCGACGCGCTCTTCCGGCAGTGGCTGGAGGGAGTCGACTCGGCCGACATCACCCGCTTCGTCGAGGAGGACATGGGGGTGTTCGGTGAGGACATGTGGAGGCGCGCAGGCCAGGAGATCGCCAGCGCCTATGCCCGGGAGGGCTATCCGCTCCGAGCGCTCTCCGCCCTGGTGCCTCCCGTGCCGGTGGTGCACCTGTACTCGCAGCCAGAGAGCCCCGAGTACCTCATGGCGCAGCAGTCCTTCGCCGCGGACCATCCCTGGTTCCAGGTCGTGAAGCTGCGCGCGCGCAGCCACTTCCCGACGCTGGAGGTGCCGGACGAAGTCGCAGAGAACATCGAGCGCTTTCTGGCGGCCTCCGTGGCTGGGGACGAGGCGTCGCCGGGAGATGGGGTGGGCGCCTCGTAACGTGCATTGCTCCTCCTGCCGCTCCTGGCGTTAACTCGGGAGCGAGTGAGAAGGAGCGGGTACGTGACGCGATGGAACTTCTGGGTGCTGGGCCTGGTGCTCCTGCTGGGGCCCGTGGCGGTGGCTCAGGCGCCCGCAGGCAGTGGCGGCCCCGCGGCGGCGGACGGGGATCGCGGCGCGCAGGCGCTCGCGGTGTACGAAGAGGGCAAGCGCCTCTATGACGCCAAGGACTACGCGGGTGCCCTGGCGAAGTTCGATCAGGCCGCGGCGCTGGAGCCCGGCAAGGCCCGGTGGCAGTACAACCGGGGGCTCGCGCTGCGGAAGCTGAACCGGGACTCGGAGGCGCGCGACGCCTTGCGCCAGTCGCGGGTCCTGGACCCGGCGTACAAGCGGGCGGAGATCGACGACAAGCTGAGGGAGATGGGGTTCTCCACCGAGGATGCTCCCTTCAGCGGCGCCTCGACGAGCGGCTCGGCCCCAGGCCCTGGCTCCGAGGCAAGCCCCTCGAGTGGGGGGCCGGTGGCCACCGGCCTCGGTGCCGTGCTCTGCATCGGCTCGACGGCCGTGTTCTTCTTGGGCTTCTTCTTGATCCGCTTCATCATCCGCAAGGCGAGAGCCGCTCCAGCGGAGGCCCCCGCCGAGCGCCACAGCTCCCGGAGAGGCTCCCAGCCGGCGAAGGGCCGCGTGGACGTGTCGCCCCTGGTTCAGCGGATGGAGCGGGTCGCGAAAGAGCTCGTCTCGGTGGAGCATGCCCTGCGGCTGGAAGAGGACGCCGATCTGCGCGCGTTGCTCAACCAGGCCACCATGGCGGAGCAGCGGGCGCGCGACGAGGTGGAGAAGGCCCGGACGGGGAAGGAGGGCCTCGCGGCGGCCCAGGGCCTGGTGCAAGCGGCGGAGGAGAGCTCGAAGGCGGCGGCGGAGCGGGCTCGAGCGCACTTCGGGGACAGGGCCTTCCTTCCCGAGGGAGAGCGGGTGGGCTGCTACTTCTGTGCGCGTCCCCTGGCGAATGCCTCCTTCCGGATGCAGGTGCCGCTCAAGCGGGGCTCGGACGTCACCCCCGTCGTCGCGTGCCCGCCGTGCGCGAACATGGCCGCCGCTGGCCAGCCGCCTCCGATCAAGGTGCGCATAGAGGGGGGCGGGCGGGTGGTGCACTGGAGCGAGCTGCGGGGGTATGACCCGTATACCCACCGCCACAAGCCCTATCCGGGCATCCGGCCGATCCCGGCCTGGGACTTCACCCCTCAGCGCTCCCTGGCCGAGGTGGCGGCGATCGCCGCGGGAGGTGCGGTGGTGGGGGGGCTGGCGGCGTATGGGGTGAGCCAGATGCTGGATCTGGACAGCGCGCAGGAGGCCGCAGCGGCGCAGGCCGCGGCGCAGGCCGCGGCGAGGAAGGCCGGCGAGCGCCGCGAGGAGCGTGACTGGAAGGATCACTCCTGATGGGCGCGCCTCGCTTCCTCTTCTACGCCGTGAATGGCCTCGGCCTGGGACATGTGACGCGCCTGCTGTCCATCGCACGAGCGCTGAAGCGCCTCTCCCCCGAGTGCGAGGTGCTCTTCCTCACCTCGTCCGAGGCGGACCATGTCATCTACCACGAGGGCTTCGCGGCGGTAAAGCTGCCCTCGAAGACGATCCGGGAGCGCTGTGGCCTGCGCAAGGGCAGCTACCTCAAGCTGGTGCAGACGGTGACGTGGAACACGCTGGCCGCGTTCGATCCAGACGTGCTCGTGGTGGACACCTACCCCACCGGCAGCTTCGAGGAGCTCATCCCCGCGCTGCGCTGGCGGCAGAAGAACGTCTTCGTCTTCCGAGAGCAGCGTGCGGAGTCGGCGGGCTCGGAGCTGCTCCAGGCGTCGCTGCGCCTGTACGATCTGATCCTCATTCCGCATGACGACGTGTCCCTGGTGGGGCCTCTGCCGGAGCCCGTGAAGGCCCGCGCGGTGGGGCCCATCCTCATTCGCGAGCGCCAGGAGCTGCCCTCTCGTGCGCAGGCCCGCCAGGCGCTTGGGTTGCCGGAGGAGGCCACGCTGCTCTACGCCTCCTTTGGAGGTGGGGGCGATCCCGAGGGTGCGAGGGCGCTCACCCTCACGGCCCAGGTGGCGCGCGAGCTGCCCGGGGTGCGGCTGGTGGTGGGCGCGGGGCCGCTGTGGCGCGAGCAGCCCCCCGCGCTGGAGGGAGCGGTGGTGCTCCAGGGCCGCTACCCCGCGCTGGACTTCCTGCCTGCCTTCGACGCGGCGGTGACGGCGGCCGGCTACAACGCCGTGCACGAGCTGCTGTATGCGGGTGTCCCCTCCGTCTTCGTGCCCTTCGAGCGGATGGTGGATGATCAGGAGAAGCGCGCGCGGGAGGTGGCGGCGGCGGGGGCCGGGCTGGTGTGCGCGCCGCTGACGCGAGAGGGGCTCACGCGGGCGGTGCGCGAGCTGATGAACCCCGCCACGCGCGAGCGCCTGCGAGGCGCCGCCCTGAAGAGAGTGGAGCGCAATGGCGCGGAGCCCGCGGCACGGGCGCTGCTGGAGCTGCTCGCATGAGGAACGAGGACACGCAGCGAGAGCGGCTGAAGGGCTACCTGGAGCGCAAGCCGCGCACCGGGCCGGAGACGGTCCACCTGGACGTCACCAACGCCTGCAACCTGGACTGCATCACCTGCTGGAACTACGCGCCGGATCTGGCGGTGGCCAAGCCCGTCACGTGGAAGCGGCAGCGGATGGACGCGGCCACCTTCCACCGGATGGTGGACGAGTCTGCCGAGGCCGGC
>Ga0190275_10001311_pt1 | contig 18680 bp, 16 predicted proteins | sample Popmic550T_FD_133745 | JGI IMG/M metagenome (GOLD analysis project Ga0190275, IMG submission 133745) | Populus adjacent soil microbial communities from riparian zone of Yellowstone River, Montana, USA - 550 T | ecosystem: Environmental > Terrestrial > Soil > Riparian zone > Trees stand | place...
CAAGAGGTCGGTCACCATCGAGGTGATGGCCGCTGACGAAACCGTGCACGGTGGCGTCAGGTTCGCTACCGACCGCGCCGGCTATCAGGCGCTGCTTCGCTATGTCGGCAAGTGGCCGGACCGGGTCTGGGCCATCGAGGGCTGCAGCGGGATCGGGCACCACGTGGCGATGCGTGTGATCGCCGATGACGAAGAGGTCGTGGATGTCCCGCCGAAGCTCTCGGCGCGGACCCGGGTCTTCGCGACCGGTCAGGGCCGCAAGACCGACGCCACCGACGCGCACTCGGTCGCTCTGGTCGGCACCCGGATGACTGGGCTGCGTCCGGTGGTCGACGATGAACACCTCGCGGTGCTGCGGGTCCTGGTCGACCGACGCCGCTCGCTGGGTGAGGACCACACCCGGATGGTCTCCCAGCTCCACCAACTGCTGCTCGAGCTGATCCCAGGCGGGGCGAAGAAGGATCTCTCCGCCGCCCAGGCCAGGGCTCTGCTCGCGAAGGTCCGTCCGCGCGATGTCGTCGGAAAGACCCGACGACGGGTGGCAGCGGAACTGATCAGCGACCTGGAACGGATCCATGCCCGCAAGAAGGCAGCGAACAAGGAGCTCACCGCCCTGCTCGCTGAGACCGGCACCAGCCTGATGGACCTGCCCGGCATCGGCCCCTCCGGAGCAGCCCGGCTGTTGGTCGAGATCGGGGACATCACCCGGTTCCCCAACCGTGACCACTTCGCGTCCTGGAACGGCACCGCACCCATCGATGCCTCGTCGGGAGACCAGGTCCGCCATCGGCTTTCGCGGGCCGGGAACCGTCAGATCAACCGGACCCTGCACATCATGGCCACCGTCCAGCTCCGCAACCCAGGGCCAGGCCGCATCTACTTCGACCGACGCAAGGCCGAGGGCAAGACCTCCATGGAAGCCATGCGAGCACTCAAACGACGGCTCTCCGACATCGTCTATCGCCACCTCGTCGACGACGCCATCGAACACTCGGTGACGAGCCCGGGAGGGCAACGGGAAAACGACTCTGACTCCAGCGCGACCGGCTCACATCCCCACACCGGCTCTTCGGATCAGCCACTTCCCGGACCCGTCACCACCAAGCCTAGAACCACCCTGCCGCTGCGTCTTGACACAGAGGGGAGCCATGAGCGGACGTCGGCTCCGGCGGGCGGCGCCGACTCGCGGTGAAACGACGCGCCTTTCCGCGCCCACGCCGCCATTTGCCTGCTGCGTCAATGGGCCGCAGGTAGACGGTTAATGGCGATCTAGAGGACCGCGCCGCGTGGCGTCATCTCGACAGCGGCCACACCCCTGCCGTAGAGCACCATGAGCCGGTCACCATGGCTGGCGCGAAGAACGCCGGAGTCTTGCGCAAGGGGTTTCGACGACTCGGTCGATGACCTCGTCCTCTTCGCCGTCATCCTCAAAGCTGACGTCGAGTTGGTCACCACTCACGAGGCGAACCCGCAGCACTACCTCTGACATGCGCACCAACTCATATCCTGTCGCGTCCGCCGAATCGGGCGGCTTGCCGCCACCTGCCAGCGTAGGCCCGGGCCCGCGAGACAGCATCCTGACGAGTCGCGACTAGGCGGTGATAGGACCCTGCCGAGGCGCCTGCCGTGGGCGCCTCTTTGACTGCGCCCGCACGACAAGTTGCCTTCGTCCGGTCGACCACGGGGTCCGCATGCTGAGCGTCGCGCGCTCCTTCGCACATATCCAGGGGCGTCGACCTAGCGTGCGTTGATGAGCGCATCTGCTGGTTGGTACCCAGATACTCAGAAGCCCGGACAACTCCGGTACTGGGATGGGTCGGCGTGGACTGAGCATCGAGCACCGCAACAGGTGCAGGTCCAGACTTCGGAGCCCGCTCGGCCGGCGCCTCCTGCCGCGCAAACGCCGACGTCTGCCGAGTCCCCCAAGGTCGGAATGTTCGGGGCACGTTCCGCGGCGAAGGCGGGGCAGGCCCAGCTTGCGGAGGCAACCCAGGAGATTGCACGACTAAGCGAAGAGCTTCGTAGCACGGGTGCCCACGATCTGGCCGAGATTCGTCGGCAAACGGATGAGCTCCGCACCGCTCTTAACCAAGATCGAGCGAAAGCCGCCGCCGAGCGCGAACGCGACCGAGTGGCCGTGGCGGAAGAGCGCGTGCGCCTCGAGCAGCAGCTCGCACGGTTGCAGTCTCAAGTCGTTACCACCCAGGAGACGGCGATCCTTCAGGAAGTAGGCGTCTACGAGTACCAGCACCCGCTGAGTGACTCCGTCAAGTACAAGGACCGGCTCGAGAAGATCCAGTCCGAGATCAAGAGCATGACGCGCACAGATGGTTCTGCTGTGCTCGCAGCGCAGGGCTGGACTGTCAACGGGTCCGCGGCACAGGGGCGTCGCATGGTGCGCGACTTCTCGAAACTGATGCTGCGCGCATACAACGCCGAAGCCGACAATCTGGTCCGCGGCATGAAGCCATACAAACTCTCCTCAGCCAAGGAGCGTCTCGGGAAAGTTGTGTCGACGATCGAACGGCTCGGCAAGACCATGGAGATTCAGATCTCCCCGGGGTACCACCGCTTGCGGGTGATGGAGCTCGAGCTGACTGCGGACTATCGCGAGATGCTTGCCCACGAGAAGGAACAGGAGCGCGAGGAGCGTGCCAGGTTGCGTGAAGAGCGCAAAGTGCAAGCCGAGATTGAGCGCGAACGGGAGAAGCTACGGAAGGAACAGCAGCACTACCAGAACGCACTGGAGGCCCTTATCGCCAAGGGTGACATGGATGGGGCCGCGAGGGTGAGCGGCCAACTGGCAGACGTCGACAAGGCGATCTCGGATGTCGACTACCGCGCAGCCAACGTCAGAGCTGGCTATGTCTATGTCATCTCGAACCTTGGATCGTTCGGCGAGCGCATGATCAAGGTCGGCATGACGCGCCGCCTCGAGCCACGTGATCGAATCCGAGAGCTAAGTGATGCCTCGGTCCCGTTCAACTTCGACGTCCATGCCTTGTTCTTCTCCGATGATGCAGTTGGCATCGAGACGGAGATGCATCAACGGTTGGCCGAGCGCAGAGTGAACCACGTGAATGCTCGCCGCGAGTTCTTCTATGCGACGCCGTCGGAGGCGCGTGCACTCCTGCTCCAGCTTACGGGTGAGCTCCTGCAGTTTCAGGAGACACCCGAAGCTGTGGAGTTCCGTCAGAGCGAGAACGTGCGCAGGGAGCCCGATGCCATCACAGATCGTCCCACGTAAGAGAGCTATTTCAGGCGCGTCTTGTGCCCCTCCTACGGCCACGCGTTTAGGGGTGTGGACAGGATCTGTGGAGTCCGCCCCGCACCCGCCCCTACTCCATCCGGAGCAGGCACGTCATGCTCCGGGCCGTCCGCCTCCGGTGATCACGCCCAGCGTCGGCTGTTCCGGCTGAGAACCGGTCCACCAGCGCGAGAAGGCGGCCCCGGCATCGAGGACGGCGCGGGTGTCCGGGTGCAGGTAGCGGGCTGTCACGGCTGGATCCTGATGGCCAGCGACGCGCTGGAGCATGTGCAGCTCGATGCCGGCGTCTGCCATCCACGTGAGTGCTGTGTGCCGCAGACCGTGGCGGACGAGGCCGTGCAGGCCCAACTTGGAAACGATCTGGTCCCAATTAGTGGCGTCGCGCAGTGTCGCGGTGGTGATGACACCGCCTCGCGGACCGACCACCAACCTCTCCTCCTGTTCCCGCCCGACCACCAGCCTGGCAAGGGTTGGTCGCAAAGGCTCGATGACTGGGACCACCCTGCGGCGCCTGCCCTTGGTTGCCTTGGTGACCAGGCCGCCGCGCCCGGGGTAGGTCTGTCGCTGCACCTGCAAGAGGCCGTGACGGAGGTCCACGTCACCAACTCGCAAGCCCGAGACCTCGCTGATCCGCAGAGCGGTCGTGGCCAGGATCGTGACGACGTCTCCGTACGCCGGATGTCTGCCGGACTCGATGACACCGGCGACCAAGCGCTCGAGGGTGGCCACGTCGGGCAACGCCAAGTCACGGGGACTCATCGGTGCCTCAGATGTGGGGGAGCGGCCGACCGTGCGCCGCCGGGCGCGGTCCCGCGCTGTGTTGCGTGTGATGATCCCGTCGCGGACGGCCTCGTCGAGGACAAGCACCAGCGCCGCGACGGTGTTCTTGACCGTCGACCGACTGTGCTCCAGCTCCCACGCGTCGATAGCCCGGTCTACCAGGCCAGCGCTGATCATCGCGACCGGTAGGTGCCCCAATATCGGCAGGACGCGGCGGCGCAATCCGGCAGCGTATGGCTCGAAGGTTGACGTGGGATCAATGCCACGCGCCCACCGGTCGCCGATCTGCGCGACGTATGCCGACAGCGTTTGCCCCGTGTCGACACCTGTCCTGGCGACTCGTTCCATCCGATCCAGCCACCGCGTGGCCGCCTCACGCGAGGTGTGGCTGCGCTTCACGCCATCGCGTTTTCCGGTGCTGGGATCTGTCCACCGAACTCGGGCCCAGTAGCTCGTCCCGCGGGCACCAGCGTGCTCCTCGACGTCAACGGTGAGTTGGACGCCTAGCGGCGGCAGCTTGTCGTTCCGCGAGGCCATGAGTCCACTGTCGCACCGCTCGATGCCGCCGCTTCCGTCCCCGGCAGTACCTGTGGATAACCAACCGCCTCATGAGGTGTGGAACTCCACTTCTCAGGACGATAGCGATGGTCCACAGACCTGACTGAGGGCGAGGTTCGATGTTCAGCTCGACCCTTCGGCTGGCCTGAGAGACACAGGCAGGACCCACGACACACCTCTTGCACCATGCGGTGCACGAGGGATCGCGCGGCCGGCATTGTGAATGCCCGACCCGGATCGAAGTACTGGCGGGGGACCGGCGAGGAGGCGTCCAAGGTCGCGAGCAGGTTTTCCACAGATGTCGGAACTGGCCTTCCGGAATGAAGCGCTCCGGGGGCTTGCTTGACCGATGGCCGACGAAACCCTGGGGGCGCCGCATCCTCGTGGGATTCTCATGCTCGGTGCTCTGCTCCTGGCGCCCACGATGCTGATCGTGGCCGTGGTCGGCGGTGTCATGAGCGGCTTGTTCGGGTCCCCGGACGGCCAGTGCGACGAGGGCGTCGGCACTGAGCTTGCGGTCGCTGGGTCCACTCAGGTCGGAGACCTCACATCAGGTCAGCTGGCCAACGCGCGCGCCATCGTAGCTGTGGGGCGCCAGATGCAGATCCCGCGACGCGGCGTTGTCGTCGCCCTTGCGGTAGCTCGTCAGGAGTCGGCATTCCGCAACTACGCCAACGACGGCCACGGCTCGGACCTGAGACCGGAGCAGCTCGGGATTGCGACGTCACTTCGTCTGCCGCACGAGGCGGTGGGCAGCGACCACGGCTCGGTGGGGGTCTTCCAGCAGCAATGGCCGTGGTGGGGCACTCTTGAGGAGCTGATGACGCCAGCGACATCGGCACGCAAGTTCTACGAAGCGCTGCTCGATGTGCAGGGCTGGGAGTCGATGCCGGTCACTGAAGCTGGGCAGGCGGTGCAGAAGTCGGCGTACCCCGATGCTTACGCCGACGACGTGCCTATCGCGTTGTCCTTGGTCGGAAGGATCGGTGCTGGCACCCTCTCGGCAGGCTCCATCACCGCGGGATTCACAACCCCCGCCGCGTGCGAGGAGTGGTCGGTCTACCCCGGGCAGGTGGCCTTCCCGTTGCCAGCCGGGAGCAGCTACCGGGACGCCCACAACTGGAACCGCAGCGGGGGTCGCTGGGCGCGGGGGCACACCGGGACAGACCTGTCCGTGGCTTGCGGAACACCGGTGGTAGCAGCCACGGGCGGCAGGGTCCTCATTCTCACGGACCAAGGATGGTCGGGACGATGGCTGGTGCAGGTGAGCACTGGAAACCGGAAGCTGACCACCTGGTACGCGCACATGGAGGCTCTGAGCGTCGCGCACGGGGAACAGGTCAAGGCTGGGCAGACGCTCGGCCAAGTCGGAAGCGAAGGAAACTCCACCGGCTGTCACCTGCACTTCGAGGTACACCCGCGCGGCGGATCGATCTACGAGGACGGCGTCGATCCAAGCGAGTGGCTGGACCGCAACGTCGGTCGAAACCTGACCCGGCAGGTGATTCACACTGCGGCTACCGGGAGTTCGATGACGGCGACCATGTTGACCGCGAGTGTGCCTTTCACTCTCTCGGCGGGCCAGGCCCGCGAACAGATCTCCTACCTGCTCTCCGCCAAGCCCGACGTGCTGTTCCTTCAGGAGGTCACCCGTCGCGACATCCCTGCGATCGTGGCTGACGCACCTGGAAACTGGGAGGTGTGGCAGCCACGCGGCCGCAAAGGTGGGTCAGCCCTGGTGTGGAACGCCGACCTGTTCAGTGACGTACGCCGAGGCGCCGAACTCGGATTTCACGGGCGCCCCTACGACCGTTGGATGACCTGGGCGCTCCTGCGGGACGCCCAGGGTGATCAGGTTCCAGTGGTCGCCCTCCACATGCCCACCAACGCGTCTGTCTCCGTCGGCATGCGCAAGAAGTACCGGATCATGACGTCGAACTACCAGGAGTTGCTGCGCACATTCTCGCGAGCTGGGCACAGCCCGGTGTTCGGCGGGGACTGGAACCACCCACTGGACAAGCCTCGCGAAGCGTGGAGCCCCGTCCCACAGCTCGCCTCGGTCGGATACACCACGAACTGGCAGCACGGCACCCCCTGCAGAGGAAGCAGCGGTCGTGGTGGCCGCATCGACGGCTTCGCCTACCAGCCCGCCAGTTCGCGCGTGACTGCACAAGGCTGTCTCGAACGACGACACTCCGACCACCGGCCCGTATGGATCTCGATACGCCCAGGGTGAATGACGAGTCGTGCTCTCGATGCCCGTGCGGCGAATACCTGGCAAGCGCTCGGACTCGTATGCGTCTGTGTACGCAGTAGTGTTGACGCGTGCGAGTCTGGCGCTCCCTCGACGACGTGCCAACCGATCTGGGTTCCTCGGTCGTCGTCGTGGGCAACTTCGACGGTGTCCACCTCGGGCACCGACACGTCATAGGCCGCGCACGTGAGATCGCCGACGTCGGCCAACTGTCATTGGTCGCCGTAACCTTTCACCCCCACCCGTTCGCGGTGCTGCGGCCAGAGCATGCGCCGCGCGCGCTGACCGACATTGACCGCCGCTGCTACCTGCTTGCGGAGGCCGGAGTGGACGACGTACTCGTCATCCCATTCACGCGGAAGATCGCGGAGTGGACTCCGCAGACGTTCGTCGACCGCGTAATCGTCCAGTGTCTGCATGCCGCGACCGTCGTCGCGGGTGGCAACTTTCGCTTCGGTGCCCGGGCAGCGGGTGACGTCGCGATGCTTGCCGAGGCCGGCCGCAAGCAAGGCTTCCAGATCGAACGCATCGCGCTCGATGGGGGACCCCAGATCTGGTCGTCGACCTACGCGCGCACCTGCCTGGCTGGGGGTGACGTCGAAGGCGCTTCCGAGGCTCTGGGCCGTCACTACTCGCTGGTCGGCACCGTGGTGCGCGGCGACCAACGCGGCCGTGAGCTGGGTTACCCGACGGCCAACGTCGCGATCGGCGATCTTGCCGCTCCAGGGGACGGGGTGTACGCAGGGTGGTTGCACCGGCTCGACCCCAAGAATGGTCAGGCCCGGGTGGGCGAGGCGTTGCCGGTCGCGATCAGTGTAGGAACAAACCCGACCTTCAGCGGGGAGCGGGAGCGTCGCGTGGAGGCCCACGTGCTCGACTGCACCGACCTCGACTTGTACGGCCAGCGGGTCGAGGTGTCCTTCGTCGCGCGCATCCGAGGGATGGTGAAGTTCGACGGCATCGACGCGCTTGTGGAGACGATGGCTCAAGATGTCACCAAGACCCGGGAGCTGCTTCGCGTGTAACTCCCTGCCACCGGAGGTCGTGGATCAGGTCGCGCGGGCATCAGACGGGCGCGAGTCGACGCGATCAGTGGCCGAGCGGATCCTGGGCTTTCGCGATGGCCTTCAGACAGGCACCACAGGCCTGGTGGCGGTCGGCCGTGAAAGGCGTCTCCCAGAAGATTCGCCACCCGACGGCGTACTTTCCGCAGGCAGTGAGCCCGGATTCGGGTTCGCGGCCGTGGTTGATTCCGTATGGCCTCAGGATCGGACCGTCCTCAAGGTGCTCCAGCATCCCGTGGGGTGTGGACACGAACCACTCAAGTCTCGTCTGGGTAGTGCCGACACTATTCGTCAAGCGACTCACCGACCCCCAAGAGCTCGAGATCGCCCGCGAGTTCTCTCGCTCGACAGCTCAGCACCATGAGGTCACGAAGCTGGCCTTGACGATCCCGGATGTGGTCCGCCAACAAGGCCTCTGGAACGAAGCCGTTGGCCTGCAACATGCCGATAGTCCCTTCCTGGTCCGCAACGACGTCGACGACCAGCTTCTCCATGCCTTTGGCGACCGCCACGGCAACGGCTGTTTGCACGAGCTGTTGTCCGAGTCCCGCACCGCGAGCTTCGGGAGCCACCAGCACGCGGACCTCCGAGACGTGACTGGACCACCCGCCGAGCGGATGGACGCCGACATAGCCCACCACGGCGCCGTCCTGGATGGCCACGAACCTGTCTACGTCATTCGGGCGGGCCCATTGATCGAGAACGGCCGGGTCGCTGGCGTCCTCCTTCAAGAAGTTGCGGTCCTCTTTAGAGAGCGACGTCGCGAAGCGCATCATCCCTTCGGAGCCCGTCGGTGAATAGCGTCTCAACTCGGCCATCTAGATCTCCTGGTTCGCCGACCTGGCGGTTTGCCGCCGCACCCATTCCAAGATTGTGGGAATGGTCTGTTTCACAGCCGCACGTCCCATGATGAGGCCAACGTGACCGAAGGGCAGTGTGGCGACTTCGACGTCCTCCGACCCGACCAGGTCAGCAGCGGGGAGGGCCGATCCGAGCGGCACGATGTGGTCCTTCTCGGCCGCGATGATCAGCACAGGAACGGTGACGCGCTCCATGGCCACACGTCGGCCGCTGAGGAAGACCGCATTGTTCATGATGGCATTCGATCGAAACAGCATCCGTACGGTTTGCCGGAAGGTCGCGCCGGGGAACGGGATGTGGTCGCGCGTCCATTGACCCATCGCCTGGTAGCCCTTGACGTACTCGTCGTCCCACATCCGTTCGAGGAACGTCACCGAGGCCGCGACCTTGGTGGTTGGTTTGAGCACGTTGAAGAAGTCCCGGCATGCGGAGGCGGGGACATTTCCAGTCCCGTCGATCAGATCGGCTGGGTTCATCCGCGCCTCGGGTCCAAGGGTCTCCGTGAACAGACCAAGCTTGTGGTAATCCACCGGAGTTGCCATGAGGATCAGACCCGCCACCGCGGCGTTGTCGCGGGCTGCCATCGAGAGCAAGGACATCGTCCCTCCGAAGCAGTACCCCAACAGGAAGAGTGAGTCCGATCCGGAGGCCTCCTGAGCCGCAAGGAGTGCTGACGGGAGGTGGTCTTCGGTGTACATCTCGAGCTCGTTCGCGGCGTCGGCTTGGTCCGGAACACCCCAGTCCAGCAGGTAGACGTCGTACCCCAGGTCGCACAGGTGCTCAACGAAGCTGTGGCCCGGGTAGAGGTCAAACACGTAGCTGCGGCTGATCAGGCTGTAAACGATGACGATCGGGACCGGCTGCGTGACCTCTCCGGCCCGATATCGCCACAGCTGCGACTTGCGACGCTCCCAGACGACCTCCTTCGGAGTCTGACCCACCTGCATGCGGTTGATGCCGGCAACGTGCTTGATTCCGTTCCTCGCCTGGAGGCCAGTACGCGCCACATCTCGCTTCATCGTCTCGAGCACGGTCCGAGCTGAATCAAGCACCTCAGTCCACCTCGCTCGTCTGCCCGTCCGCCGGGTTCTCTCCGGGTGCGTGGCTCGCGCCACGAGCAGGGGAGGCCGTCGTCCGACTCGCAGGCGCGCCCTCGAGCTCCCTGGTGAGCTGGGAGAGCTGTTTGTCTACGGCATTGAGGTGCTCATGCAGGCGAGCCACATCAGTCGTTGTGGGGATGCTGACCAGGTGGAGCACGCCACCAGTAACTTTGCTCAACGTCCGCCCAACCTGCCGGTTGATGGCTACATACCGGCTCATCGCCGTAGCGAACCCCCCGGTCTGGATCAGGGGCTCGACGCGCGTGGCAACCGCACGCTCTGCCACGTTGAACACCTTGCGCAGTGGAGACGTCGGGGGCTTGGGGGTCTGCGCCATCACGTGCCTCGGATCTTCGATTCCCCAACAGCAGAATCACTGTCCGAACTTCGAGTCCGGCGTGTGGCCTGGTCGGAACGGTCAAGGAACTTGTTAATGCTCTGCGCGGATGTCTCGGGCCTGGTGAGCACGAACAGGTGTCCTCCGCCGGGGACTTTCCGAAGACTCGCGCCGCGGATCAGCGAGCGCATGAGCACCGCGTTCGGATAGGGGATCACCGGATCATTCTCGGCGTGCAGGATCAGGGTCCTCTTCCGCAACAACGGCAGCCATGGGCTGCTGGTCCAGCCGAAGATTGCCCAGAGCTGCCGGTGATAGGCCGCTTCGTCGATCCTCCGAATCAGGCCGAGCTCGTGCGCCAGAGCAGGGTTGTCCGCGAAGTCACCGCTGTAGAGGTTGCGGATCAGCTCAGGCAACTGCTCCTCGCTACGACGCGTCGACAAGATGGCTCTCGTCGAGGATGGCCGGGTTGGTACACCCATGAAGCCGGGTGAGGTACTGACGAGCACCATCCGCCGGACATGGGCGGGATGGTCGTGCGCGAACTGTTGCGCCGCCATACCGCCCCAGGACAACCCCACGACGTCAACTCGCGGCAAGTTCAATTGGTCGAGCAGCTCCGCAGTGAACTTCGCGAACGAGCGCATCGACGGCCGTCGCCCGAGGTGTTCGGCCCGGACATCGAAGGCCACCGTAGTGCGGTCTAGCAGCTCCCGAGTCCGGCCCCACCTCTGGTGCTCGAGACCAACGCCGTGAAGCATCAGGAGCGGTGGCGCATCGCTTTCGACCTCGTGAATCGAGACGGTGGCGGCGTGGGAACCTACCTGCACCTGACGAAGCTGGATGTCAGTGCCCACGGCGAATCGTCACCAACTTCTCCCTCTCCGGGCTGCACGGGATCGAGGCCATGGCTGCACCCTTCTACCGCTTCGCTGATTTCGACGGGTCGCCGGGCTCCAGCTGTCTCACCAGCTTCTTGTTGGCGAACTCATCTAGCCCGAACCTTCCGAGCTCTCGCCCAACTCCTGAGTTCTTCACGCCACCGAAGGGCAGATCTGGTGCGCTCTTGATCGTCGTGTTGATCCCCACCATTCCGACCTCCAACTGGTCGGCAACTTCGCGTGCCCTGGCCTCGTCGGACCCAAAGACTGCCGCTCCAAGGCCGAACGGCGAATCGTTGGCGATCGAAACAGCCTGCTCCGCTGAGGTCACCCGACTCAGTACAGCGACCGGACCGAACAGTTCCTCCTGGTAGGCGCGCATCGACGGGTTCACGGCTGATAGAACCGTGGCCGGGTAGAAGGCGCCGGGGCCGGCAGGCACCGCACCGCCAAGATGGACGGTCGCGCCCTTGGAAACGGCATCTTCGACTTGGGCCTCGAGGGTTTCCCGGGCGGCCAACGACGCCATGGGACCGAGCTTTGTCTCTCTGCGAGACGGATCCCCGAGTGTCCATTGTCCGGCCTGAGCCAGGAACTCCTCGAGGAACGCATCCCACACGGGCTCCTCGACGAGGATGCGCTTGGACGAGGTGCAAGCTTGTCCCGCGTTGGCGAAGCGTCCAGTAGCCGCCTCGCGGGCGGCGAAGGGAACGTCGGCGTCGGCAAGAACGAGTAGTGGGTCGGAGCCACCGAGCTCGAGGACGTACCTCTTCATGTGGGCCCCTGCGACGCCGCCTACTACCTGTCCGGCACGTTCGGAGCCGGTCAGCGAGACCCCTTGGATGAGCGGGCTGGCGATCATGTGCGCGATCTGCTCGTTGCTCGCAAACACGTTCTGGTACACACCTGCTGGGGCGCCGGCATCGGTGATGATCTCGGCGATCGCTAGGGCTTGCTGCGGACAGTTGCTTGCGTGCTTGAGCAGGATCGTGTTGCCCAGCAGAAGGTTCGGGGCGACGAAGCGGGCAACCTGGTAGTAGGGGTAGTTCCAAGGCATGATGCCCACGAGTGACCCGATGGGCTCTGTCCGGACGATCGCGGTTCCTTGACCGGCGATGTCGAGCTTCTCCTCCTCGAGAAACTGCGGACCGGTCGTGGCGTAGTACTCGTAGATCGAAGCGGCGAGGGCAACCTCGCCCTTGGCCTGTGCAATGGGCTTCCCCATCTCGCTCGTCATCAGTCGGGCGAGCTCGTCAGACCGTTCGCGGTGCGCGTCTGCGATCTGTTGCAGAAGCTCGCTGCGTTGTGTCAGCTTGGTGCGTCGCCACTCGAGGTACGCCCGGTGGGCCGTTTCGAGACAGCGCTCGACGTCTTCGTCGGACATGGTCTCGAACTCTCGGAGCACGGATCCAGTGGTCGGATCTACCGTGGCGTACTTGCTCAATGCGCTGACCCCTTAAGCACGATCCGGCCGGTCACTCCGCCGGTGCTGAGCCGGTCGAGTGAGTGCGTAACCCCCTGCAAGTCCAGGGCTGCGTCGACGACCGGGACGTGGGGGGCCTTGCCCTGCTTGGCGAGCTCGACCACCTTGTGAAGCTCTGACAGCGTGCCGACGAAACTACCCTCGATGGTGAGCATCTTGAGTGTGAGCAGTGCCGTGGGGATGGTGACCTCACCGCCGAAGAGGCCGACCTGCACCATCCGGCCGCCCTTGGCGAGCATGTCGAACGCCGCTGAGGCGGTCTGGTCGTTGTTGACGAAGTCGATAACGGCAGCAACCGGTCCGTTCGTGACAGCCAGCACCTTGGCGGACAAATCCTGGTCGTCGGGAGTCACAGTGGTAGACGCACCGAGCTCCTGCGCGGCGGCAAGATTGGTCTCCGACATGTCGACGGCGCAGATCGCCTTGTGCCCGAGGGCGCTGAGGGTGGCGACTGCGGTCAACCCGACCCCGCCGACGCCGATCACCACCACAGGTTCGTCAGCGGGAAGAGGCAAGACCTTGTTGGCGGCGCTGTAGGCGGTCAGCCCCGAGCACGCCAACGTCGCTGCCCAACTGGGGTCCAGCCCTCCGATGTCGACCAGATACCGGGGGTGCGGAACGATGAGATAGTCGGAATAGCCGCCGGGCCGCGCGACGCCGATGTTGCGCCCGCGAGGGCACGCGTTCTCCCGCCCGTCCTGACAGACAGCGCATTCGCCGCAGCCGAGCCAGGGATAGACCAGCCTGGTGCTACCGATCTCGACACCCGATGCGTCAGGACCAGCAGCCTTCACCACCCCGACCACTTCGTGACCCATCACGAGCGGGTACGGAACACCGCGGTCGACCAGTCGCATGTGCCCGCGACGGCCGAGGTCGTAGTAGCCGGCGCGAAGGTGAGTGTCGGTATGACAAACCCCGGACCTGGTTACCTTCAGCAGGACCTCAGTTCCCTGCGGGGTCGGCGTCGGCAAGTCGATCTCGGACAGCTCCGTCGTGCCGCTCTCAGAGATGGCGAACGCTTGCATGTTTCCTCGCAATGGCTTCGTGGGCGGTCAGGCCAAGCCCACGAAAGGACGGGCCATCCGCCGTCCGCAAGCTTGGTGATGATCACGACCCTAGGGCGAACTTTTCGCGCGACCTGTTCCGATGTGGAACACCCGGTTAGAGGTTCGTCATTGCACCGTCGTGCACGAGTCTTGAGCCCCGCCGCACACTGCCGATGAGACCCGCACGCACCTAGGGGTTGCCGTGGCCGGCAATACCGTGGCGGCATGGATCGAACGTGAATTGGTATCGCAGAGGGCTTCCGGCCATTACGCGGGTAAGGAAGGCTCAGGCACCCAGGACCGAGGAGAACAACGTGACGGATAGGACTCAACGCGCGCCCGTGGGCGACCTGGAGATCGCCTACGAGACCTTCGGCGATTCTGGAGACCCACCCCTATTGCTCGTCATGGGTCTCGCCACTCAGATGCTGGGCTGGGACGAGCGGTTCTGCACCCTGCTCGCTGACCACGGCTTTCTGGTCATCCGCTTCGACAACCGCGACATTGGGCTGTCCACACACTTTGCCGACGCGGGGGTTCCCGACGTAGGTGCGCTGTTGGGCGGCAGCGCGAACGCTGCCGCTCCGCCGTACACACTCGTTGACATGGCCCGCGACACCGACGGCCTGCTCGATGCACTCGGCTTGGAGTCCGCACACGTCGTCGGCGCCTCGATGGGCGGCATGATCGCCCAGCAACTCGCGATAGGACACAGGCGCCGGGTGCGCAGTCTGACCTCGATCATGTCTACCCCCTCGCGCGAGGTCGGCCAGGCGCGACCTGAGGCGATGGCGGCACTCTTCCTGCCACCACCGGCCGACTCGGACCAGGCGGTCGAGCGATCCCACCAGGTGTACCGGGTCATCGGCTCGCCCGGCTATCCCCTCGACGAGCCTCGCCTCGCCGAGGTGGCTCGCCGCTCGTTCGCTCGCGGCCACGACCCCGCCGGCGTGGCTCGCCAGTTCTCCGCCATCGTGGTCTCACCGGACCGGACCCCAGGACTGCGCGAGCTGGACGTCCCGACCTTGGTCATTCACGGCGAGGACGACCCCCTCGTCCAGGTCGATGGTGGGCGTGCGACCGCCGACGCCGTACCGGGCTCGCGACTCGTCGTGATCCCAGGCATGGGGCACAACTTGCCCGAACCCCTGTGGCCACGGCTCGTGGAAGAGATCGTCACCCACGCCCGGTCGGCCGAACGTACTCCGGCTGCCCGTTTGTGAGCAGGCCCCGACCGCTCGCGCTCAGGTGGGTGAGGCGAATTCAGCAGGGATGACGATCTCGCGTTTGACGATCTTGCCGGTGGGGCCGTGAGGTAGTGCGTCGACGAGCCAGACGTGGCGTGGGTACTTGTAGGGCGCGATGCGGGCCTTGACGTATTCCCGGAGCTCTTCAGGCAAAGCAGTCGTGTCCGGTCGCAGCGTGATGGCGGCGGCCACTTCTTCGCCGAGGGTCGGGTGTGGCACTCCGATCACTGCGGCTTCACGTACGGAAGGGTGTTGGTAGAGAACCTCCTCGATCTCGCGCGGGTAGACGTTGAAGCCACCGCGGATGATCAAGTCCTTCTTGCGGTCGACTATGTAATAGAACCCGTCGTCATCGCGAGTAGCGAGGTCGCCGGTGCGAAACCAGCCGTCGACGAAGGCGGCGGAGGTGGCGTCAGGTCGGTTCCAGTAACCCTTCATCACGTTGTGGCCGCGGATCACGATCTCACCGGGCTCGCCGGACGGGGTGTCCGAGCCGTCGCGATCGACGAGCTTTAGCTCGACCCCCTCGATGGGCACCCCGATTGACCCGGGCTTGGTCTTGTCAGGGCGGTTGAACGTGGCGGTTGGAGAGGTTTCGGACAGCCCGTAGCCCTCGAGGATCATCGCCCCGAATGTTTCCCGGAAACCGCGGAGCACCTCAACTGGAAGGGCGGCGCCGCCAGAGATGCACATCCGCAGGCTGGTTGTGTCCAGCCCAGCGTCTGTGTTCAGCAGCATCACATACATCGTCGGAACGCCTTCGAAAACGGTGACTCGGTGACGCTCGATCAGTTCCAGTACCGACGTTGGTTGGAATCGCGGCACCAGGGTGAGGCTGGCTCCGGCCGCGATGGCGGCGTTGAGACCGTTGCTCTGCCCAAAGGCGTGGAACAACGGGAGGCACCCCATGACTACGTCCGTCGAACCCAGGTCGAACAACCCGATGAAGGTGGTGCAGTTGCGGTGCAGATTCGCATGGGTGAGTTGTGCGCCTTTGGGTGCGCCGGTCGTGCCCGAGGTGTACAGGATGACCGCAGTGTCGTCGTCGGCGCGCGGAACGAGCTCAGGTATGGAGGGCCATCGCGCCGCGAAGGCCAAGGTGTCGTCGTCGACCACCACGATCTCAGTGCTCGTGACATTGCCCGCGATTGTTGCTTCGTCGGCGGCGGTAGCCCACACGAAAGCCAGCTTGGCGCCGGAGTCGCCGAAGTAGTGCTCTATCTCTCCGGACTTGAGGAGGGGGTTGATCGGCACGACCGTGGCGCCGGCGCGCAGCGCCCCGTAGTAGAAGACAGGAAACGCCACGACGTTCGGCATCACGATCCCGACCCGGTCGCCAGGTTCGAAGCCGTTCGCAAGCAACCACCCTGCCGTTCGTGCGGTCAGGTCGTCGAGCTCGGCATAGGTGACGACTAGGTCATGCAGGCGGATCGCGGGATGGTGGGGGTAACGGAGAGCAGATGCAGTCAGAATGGTTGCGAGGTTGGTCATGATTCACCTCGGGTGGTGGGTGGGGGTTTCGCAGCGGGGCCTGCGGCCGGATCCGGGCCGGCGAGGCTGTCCTGCTCCAGCAGTTCCTCGAAGGCGTCTTCAACGCAGTTGATGAACAACCGGTGTTGGTGATGGCCGCGGGATCGAGGGTGAACCCGATCGTGCACACACCCTCGTAGGAGACCAGGACGGCCATGGCGGGGACGCGGGCGAGAGGTCCGAAGGCGTACATGCGATCCACCTTCTGACCCGCGAGATAGAGCGGAAAGGGCGGACCAACCAGGTTGCTTGCCTGGAGGTTCTCCGGGAGCGCAATACGCACCACTGCGGCCCACCATCCCCTCTGCTTCCGTGCAGGTCGTTGTGTGGCATCGGACCGATCACCAAGGCGTGAGCGGTGCCCGAGCGTCGGCGACACAGCCCCTCGAGGGCTGTCAGTCCTCGAGCCGGAAGCCGACTTTGAGACTCACCTGGAAGTGCACGACCTGCCCATCAGCAGTCTGGCCGCGGACTTGGACGACCTCGAACCAGTCAACGTGCCTGATGGTGGCGGAGGCGCGTTCTACTGCGTTCCGGATCGCCTGGTCGATACCGTCCGGGGAAGTTCCAACAATCTCTGTGACGCGATAGATGTGATCTGTCATGACGGTTCTCCTTTACTGGTTCTTCCTGGTGAAACCTTCGAAGGGACTCATGTACGTGGACCCGAAGCTGTCCAGGATTTTGCGCGCTGCCGGGGTCGGCGCGCCGTACACGCGAAGCCCTCTATGGTCACGCACTCCGTGAACTTCTCGGCGAACTCCGGGAAGGTCTTGGCCACGTCGTCCACGACGGCTTCGGAGTCGCGATAGCTCTCGAAGACCTGAATCACGGTCTCATGCATCGTTGATGCTGTAGTCGTAAGCGAGCGAGCCTGGCTCCTTGTGCGTCGCCGCCACGAGCCCGGCGACGACGTCCTTGAACTCGTCGAACTGCCGAGGTGCACGGAGGCCGTGACCACCCAGTAGATCTCGTCTCGCACGGGTTGCTCCTTCGGTGAACGCGTCGGCAGGGCGACGCGGGCGGTGGATCGGGAGTCGCCGAGATCAGACGAAGAGCATGCCGCCGTCGATCAGGGGAGACTGCCCGGTCATGTAGTCGGAGTCGGGGCCGGCGAGGTAGGAGACGAACGCCGCCACGTCCGCACCGGTAGAAACGCGCCCGATGGTGATGCCCGCGGCCATGGCCTTCATCGACTCGCCTTCGGGCACATCGTTGATTTCGCCGAGGTCGTGGTCGACCTCGACCCACATCTGGGTGTCCACGATCCCGGGGCAGTAGGCGTTGACGGTGATGCCGTGTGGGGCCCATTCCTGGGCGGCGGCCTGGGTGAGGGCGCGGACGCCGAACTTCGAGGAGCTGTAAATGCCGAGGAGTCCGAATCCCTTGTGGCCGGCGATGGAGCTGGCGCCGATGATCTTGCCGCCGTGACCTTGCTTGATCATCTGGCGCGCGGCCTCGGTGTAGCAGAGGAACACCCCACGGCCGTTGACCGCGTGGATCCGGTCGTAGTCCTCCGGGGTCACGTCGAGCAGGGCCTTGGTCTGGGCGACCCCAGCGTTGGCGACCATGACGTCGAGCGAGCCGAGCTGGTCGGCGGTCTCGGCCACGATGCGCTTCACGTCCTGGGGGTCGCTGACGTTGCCGGTGACGGCGATGGCCTTGACACCCTTTGCTTCGATCTCGTGGCGTGTCTCTTCGAGTTCCTTCTCCATGGAGGGCAGGTCGGAGACGGCGATGTCGTGCCCGTCCTGTGCCAGCCGAAGGGCGATGGCCTTGCCGATACCTTGGGCAGCACCTGTGATGTGTGCAACTGTCATTGTTTCTCTCCTGTTTGTCGAGTGGAACTCTGGTGGTCAGCTGGAACTGGTTGCTGGTTCGGGAGCATTCACCGCATCAGCCTCGGCTTGTTGCTTCATGCGGTTGCGATTGCCGCGTTCACCCAGACGAGCGATGAAGTATTCGGTGAGCACGATCGTCAGCAGGAATATGCCGGTGATGAGCTGTGAGACGAATGCCTTCGCACCCATTCCCGCCAGGCCGGCGGAGAGCACCGAGATGATGGCGAAGCCGAGGAAGACGTTCACCATCGTCCCTCGACCGCCGGCGATGCTGACCCCACCGACAAGGGCGGCGGCGATCCCGAGCACGAGCATCGATTCGAGGCCATTGGGTGCGGCCGATCCCGAGAGGGCGCTCGTGAGCCCACCGCCCACCGCCCCGCATGTTGCCGAGATCCCGAAGGCGATGATCATGCCGCGTCGATAG
>Ga0190275_10001312_pt1 | contig 18676 bp, 13 predicted proteins | sample Popmic550T_FD_133745 | JGI IMG/M metagenome (GOLD analysis project Ga0190275, IMG submission 133745) | Populus adjacent soil microbial communities from riparian zone of Yellowstone River, Montana, USA - 550 T | ecosystem: Environmental > Terrestrial > Soil > Riparian zone > Trees stand | place...
CCGTCGTCGACGACCACCACCTCGTACAGCGACCAGTCGAGTCCCTGGCCCTCGATCGAGTCGATGAACTCGTCGAGGTAGCGCGCCACGTTGTAGGCAGCCGTGACGATGCTGTAGCGAGGAAGATCGCCATGGTCCTGGTCGAGCTTCAGCGGGATTCACCTCATCGGTCGGCGGGCGGTCTGCGTCACTGCATTTCTCACGGGTCGCTCAACCTTATCTGCGGGTCGAGCCCTGGATCGGGCAGACGACCAGGTCAGTTCATGATCTCGGTGAGTGGTGGTTGCAAGACCGGTGACAGCGTTCTCGCGTAAGTCGCTGTCAGATGCGAGCCGTCGGAGTAGACGATGACGCCTCCGACGACGGCCGCACAGCTGTCCTTCTCGCAGATGTAGTCGTTGAGATCGACAAAGACCGAGTTCTTCGGCCGTGTTGCTTCGAAGGCTTGTTTGAGCGGCTCCGCCGGCACCCAGTCCGAGCGCGAACCGGAGCACGCATCGACATCGTCGATGTGCTCGGCGACACAGTCCGGTACTGATTCGAGGCCTGCGTCCCCGGGTGCGGGTGTGTCGTGCAGCGCGAGTACCGGTACGTGCCCGGCGAGGTTCTCGAGTACTGCCTCGTAGCCGATTTCGTACGCCCGTTCACTCGCCGCTGCATCGGCCGCACCCTTGGCCCCGACCGACATCCTGTTGGTGAAGATGACGGCGTCGTAGCTGCCGTCGATGACGGCCGCAGTGACCTCGTCCACCCACGAGCGGCAAGCCGCCGTCTGAGCAGGTGTCGGAAGATTCTGGTCGACAGCCGACATCGCGCAACGAGAAGCCAAGTACGTGACGATCTGGAGATCGTCGTGCTCGGCGATTGCCTCCAGCGTGGGAAGCCACTGCCCCGCGTGGGAGTTCCCGACGAGGGCAACACGCCTGCGCCCCTCGGCCCTGCCGAACGTGCACGTGATCAGATCGAACCGTGGCCCCGTCGACCAGCAGTCCTTGCCGCCGACATCCTCGTAGGCGGCCGACTTGTCGCCGGCCGCCTCGGCTGGTGACGGTACGAGCGTCTCGTGCTTGACCGACCGGCAATGGTCCGGACGAATCAGGCTCCCGGCGCCGAGACAGGGATCCTGGCCACTCTGTGCCTGGTTCAGCGCCGCTTCTGATCGCTGCTGCCGCAAGGACAGCTCGGCGAGCTGCAGCCCACTGAGGACGAGCACGACCGCCATGCCAAGGCCTGCGATGGTGAAGATGCGTCGAGGGGCAGCGCGGGTGAATCGGTACCGGTCTTCCACGAACTTCTTGGTGAGTGCCGCCAGGACCAGGGTGGTAGCGATGATGACTGCCTGGTCGAGCAGGCCGAGTCGACCGCTGACGTAGGGCACCAGCACGATGAGAGGCCAGTGCCACAGGTACACCGAGTAGGAGACGTCGCCCAACCACTGAAAACCTCGCAGGGCGAGTCCCCGACCGAGGAACCCATCGCATGCCGTCAATCCCGCAGCCATCACGGCTACCGCACCAGCGATCGGCACGGCAGCCGTCCAGCTGGGAAAAGGTGTGGTCCCGTCGTAGAAGAACGCCGCGAAGGCGATCGCTCCTAATCCAACTGCGGCAACCAGCGTGCGACCCTGCGCCGTCAGACGCCAGGACCGGTGGGTCGTTGCGTCGTCGGGATCGCTACCCCTCATGACGCACGCAAGAACGCCACCGAGCGCGAACTCCCAGGCCCGGGTCGGGGTGACGAAGTATGCCGCGGCCGGCGCGGTTGCGGTCTCCCACACCGAGTAGAGAAAGGAGCAGACAGCGATGACCGCGAGACCGAGAAGAACTGCCCGCCGACGGCCACGCCGGAGGGCCCACCATGCGAAGAGTCCGATCAGGACCGGCCAGACGAAGTAGAACTGCTCTTCCACCGAGAGCGACCAGAAGTGCTGGACCGGGGTCGGCGCGTTCTCGGCGGCGAGGTAGTCGACCGAATCGGTGGCCAGCAACCAGTTCACGACATAGAGCGCAGCGGCGCCCGCTTGCCGGGCGGTGTTGCCCCACTGGGTCTCGGGGGCGACGATGCGAGAGGCGATCAAGGTGACGGCTAACACCAACAGGGAAGCGGGCAACAACCTCTTGACTCGGCGCGCCCAGAAGTGGGTGATGTCCGCCACGGACGTCGGTGGCTTCGACAACAGGTGAGAGGAGATCAAGAAGCCTGAGATGACGAAGAAGACGTCGACGCCGATGAAGCCTCCCGTGAGGTGCTCAGGCCACAGGTGATAAGCGAAGACGAGCGACACAGCGAGTGCCCGCAACGCCTGGATGTCGGTGCGCGGTGCGACGCGGGCGGATGACGGCTTGGTGGTCGCCGAGTCCGAGAGGGCCGGCGCGCTCATGGGTGATGCTCCTGACTCAGGACGAGAACGACCAGTCGGTCGGTATATGAGCATAGGCGCGTTGTCACCGACCCGCGCCCAGCCACGCGGCTCGATCGCAGATGCCCCCCTCCGACTGCTCACCTGCAATCGCGCGAGGCGACACGCTCGCTTCCGTGTGAGCACATCGGGAGCCTGTCGGTTAGCGTTTGTGCGCCAGGCGGCGAAGCATGCCTGGCGAGTCTCACCGTCGTCGCCGTTCCCGTGCGACTGAAGTCAGTACGTAACTCTCTCTCCGAGGAGCCCACATGCCGAAGAACCACGGCCCTGCCTCGAGTTCGCGCTCCCGAGTCGAGACGGCCCTGAGGTCGGCGACAAAGCAGGCTAGGACACGCTGGACACCGCCCGGTGCAGGCAGCATCCGGTCGAGAGTGAAGCACGCGATGTCACGCGTGCTGCGGCCATACGACAGACACACGTCGGACGTACTCGGCGGGGTGGTCAAGAACGTGCGTGAAGCAACCATCGGTGTCAGCGACGACGTGGAGAACCTGCGAGACGAGGTCGGAGTCATCCGGGACGAGGTGGGCGTGCTGCGTGAAGCAGTCCTCGCTGCTGAGGCGGAATGGAAGGCGTTCGACACCTTCGTCACCGCCGACATGGACAAGGCAGCCTTGGAGCTGCACGCGAGGCGGTCGCGCTTCTGCACCTACCTCGGTGAGAACTTGGCGGTATGCCGTGTCCTGGGCAATATGAAGATGTTCGTCGATACTCGTGACAACGTGTTGGCCCCGCATCTGATGACGGATGGCTTCTGGGAATCCTGGATCACCGTTGCCATGCTCCGACTCCTCGAACCGGGCATGGTCGCAGTCGACGTCGGCGCCAACTACGGCTACTTCTCGATCCTCATGGGGCGCTGTGTCGGGCGTACTGGAAAGGTGCTCGCGTTCGAGCCGAATCCTCATCTGGCCGAGCTGGTGCGGAGATCTTTGTGGATCAGTGGCATTCGAGAGATCGATGAGGTTCGTGAAGAAGCGGCGTACTCGACGTCTGGCGAGCAGGCGAGATTCTTCATCCCGGACGCACGCCCGATGAACGGTCGGGTGGTTGAGGATCAGCCGTACGCCGGCACCATGATCGACGTCCCCACCGTACGTCTTGACGACGTCCTGCCGGAGAAGGTCGATTTCATCAAGATCGATGCCGAGGGTGGTGAGCGGGAGATATGGCGGGGCATGTCGAGAACCATCGAGAACAACCCACAGCTTCAGATCTTCCTGGAGTTCAACCCCCGGCGAACCGCGCACTACGATCCTCACGAGTTCCTCAACACGATTCGCGACGACGGGTTTGCGCTGGCCAAGGTGACCTACGCAGGATCCTACGAGTTGATCGACCAGCAGAAGTTCGTTGCGAACGGCTCCGAGCAGATGCTCTTCCTGCGGCGTGCCTCAGTCGCACCCTGAGGTCCCATCGCGACACGTCCTCGAGCACTCGCCGACGGCGTCGGATCTGTGAGGAGTGGTACTCGGTCAGTTGTTCCACTCACTGGCCGGCGGGCGGATGATCACCCTGTCGCGATCGACGAAGACGTCTGATCGCTCGTCGATCACGTCTGGATCACGTGCCAGCGCGCAGGTCGCCGGACGGCAATAGCTGGGTGTGACGCCCGTCTCGAAGGCGGTGCGGCTCCGCAGGTAGGTGGCCTGCTGGAGGAAGACGTAATACGACCAGTCTCGCTTGCTGCCCACGATCACCGCCTTGGTGCTGCCAGATTTCTCGAGCAGCTGTTTGGTTCGCCAAGCCATCTCGTCGTAGGTGTCTAGCCGCTGCTGGTGCTCAGACACCGAGTGAATCCAGTACGTCGACCCACTTGCCAGCACCACGATGAGGCCGACGGCAGCCAGGATCCTCCCCGCTCGCGGCGTCAGCTCGGTGAGTCCGAACACCGCGACCACGACCACGACCCAAACCCACATACTGGACCGGTAGGGCGTGAGGAACCCAGCCTGGATCGTGCTCAGCGACTCCAACGCACTCATCACCAGTACCGACAGAAGCAGCAGCACACCAGAGGTACGGAGGGCAGGGAGAAGCAGACGTACCAAGATCGACGCCAACCCGAGGATGACGGCAACCGGCGTGGCCTCGATCACCATCTGGAAGTGGGTTCCCACCGCGCCGAGGTTCTGGACGAGATCGGCGAAGCTGGCCAACTCGTTCGGCTTCCGCCACGCCTGAGGTCGGACGCCGAAGGTGCCGAAGGAGAACCAGTTGAGGGTGAACGTGACCACAATGGCGCCCACCCAGACGACGCAGAAGCCCACCGCGAGGGCGGCGAGCTGGCGAAGAGGTCGATGGCGCTCCTCGAGCATCAGCACCAGGAAGATCAGCAGCGCGACGGGCTGGTAGGTCAGCATGGCCATCAGCGTCGACAACGACATCCAGATCAGCAGCCGGGGAACACGATGTCGACACAACGGCAGCAGCCAGGTGGACGCGGCGAGCACGACCATGGAAGGCCCGAGGATGGCCGGCCAGTACGCCGCTTCGGCGACCATCGGAGAGACGAACAACGCAGCAGCGATCAGCAGCCCCCACCAGCCTCCGGTGATGCTTCGCGCCAACCGTACGACAAAGGCTGAGTAGGCGCCGAAGTAGAGAAGTGTCGCGGTCACGGGGGTGAGGAGCGGCCCACCCGTACGCCACCAGACGTAGTTCAGCCAGCGACCTTCCGCAAGTTGACGAACGTACAACAGATCGGACCGCCACGGGGTGGCGGGCAGGATCGTGTCCCAGTCGTCGTGGGACAGGAAGGGGTGGGTGAGCTGTCGGAACGCGGTGCTGGTCACGACGGCGAGAAGGGCGCCGAGCGCCGCGGGGAGGTAGGTCAGCGGCCCGGATCGAGCCGTGTACCAGCGCTCGCGTCCCGGCATCTCTGGCCGATGCGTCGACTCGGTGGTGTCAGCAGGTGCCTCCGCCGCACTCATGACGACTCGAGCCCCGGTGCCGGTCGATCGACTCGGAAGACGATCAGCCGGTACGCCAGCCATCTGGTCCCCGTTGCGAGCACCAGCCCGATGCCGTTCGCGGCCACGTTGTCCGCCACCACCGAGGACAGCCCGAGGACGTACCTACTCGTCGCAAGGCAGAGCAGCGGGATGGCGAATGCGACGGCGTTCGTCACGATGAAGGCGATGATGTGCGTGGTCCGTGAGCCATGCCGAGCGCCGGCGAAGACCCACCATCTGTTCCCCAGGTAGTTGACGACCAGACCGCCCCCGAGTGCGACGACGTACGCAGTCACCGGTCGGGAGCCCAGGACCGGGGTCGAGCCGGCATGCACGAGGAGGTTGAACAGACCGACGGTCACCAGTGTGGACAGACCGCCGACCAGCAGGAACCGCGCGAGCCGCGCCAGTCGTGCGAGCGAACGCCAATGAGCCCCTACGGGATCCGGCGCCGAACCCTCGGATCGGGTTCTGGTGTCCATCGACATCAGCGCACGCGGGCGTTGAGCAGCAGGGACACGCCGGGCAGGCTCCCTACCGGCAGGTGCCGTTCGGCCTTGATGATCAGGTCCAGTGCCGTGTTCACGATCTTGGGGAGCGCGGTGAGGTCGTTGCCGGCGCTCCGCCGCCGGCGCAGGGCCACTACCGGTCGCAGCAGCACGTTCCATGACCGCACTGACTCGATGGCGAACCGGTCGTTGTCGAAAAGTGCGACCAGTTCCGGCCGCGTGTACCTGCGGACGTGGCCGACGTCTGCGTCATGCTCGCTCCACAGCCTCGGATCGGCCGGTACGGCGATCAGCACGAGTCCGCCCGGCCGCACTACCCGAGCGATCTCGTCGACGACCTGCTGGTCTTCCTCGATGTGCTCGAGGACGTCGAAGGCGACGACAAGGCCGAAGTGGTCGTCCTCGAATGGAATCTTGCGGGCGTCTCCCTGGATCACGGTGAGGCCACGTGCCAGCGCGAGCTCGACCCCGGTGGCCGAGTACTCGAGGGCTGTGGAATGCCACCCGGCGGCCTCTAGGACGCGAGTGTTTCCCCCCGCTGCGGCGCCGATGTCCAGCGCCTGGGACGCAGGAATGCCCTTGATCGCCTCTCCGATGAGGTGGCGTCGCTCACGAAACCACCAGTGCTCGTCCTCGAGCGTCGCCATGTTGTCGATCTGTCCGGGCTTCACAGCCCCTCCTTCAAGCGCCGTTTTGCGTGCGGGATCCCTTCGCCCACGACGGCATCACCGTTGCAGAGTTCCCAGTCTCAGCTGCCCGGCCAGGTCACTGATCGTGGCATCGATCCCGGTCGCCAGCGTCGTGCGAGCATACCCGTGCAGATCCGGAGGAACGACGGATTTCAGTCGCAGGTCGCGCACCTGAAATCTGCGATTCGGGGAGTCGGCGAGAACGATCGGGAGCCGACGCTTGACCAGTCGGCGGAATTCGGCGAGCAGTGCTGCGATCGTGGTAGGGGTCTCGGCCGCCAGGATCTTGGTGATGGTCCGGCCGGGCAAGTCGGCTCCAGCCGCCGCTGATGGCAGCATCTCGATCACCATCTCTGCGCAGTCCTTCACATACAGATAATCACGCGTCGTGTCCGGTGACACGTAGAGGGACAGTGGTTGCCGGAGGAGGTGTGCTCGAGCCAGCTGAGAGATCAAGCCCTGCGGCTTCGCCAGGTTCTGGCCTGGTCCGTAGAGGTTGGCGATGCGGCCGATCACCGCCGACACCGGGTGCTGTTCGACGAACGCCCGAAGGGTGGCCTCCATCCGGAGCTTGTTGGCACCGTACGGAGCCAGAGCTCTGGGCTCGCTCCTCTCCGTGAACGGCGGACCGGACGACCCGGCATAGACACCTCCCGCTGATGAGGCGAGGAAGACAGCCCCCGGTCCAGAAGGAAGTCGCTCACCGACAGTGGCGAGCAGTCTGGCGAATCGGTTGTGCTCCTCGGCCAGCGTGACTTCCGAGGTGCCGACCACACCCGCTCCGGCGACCCAGATCAAGTTCCACCTGTCGTCGCCTGCCTCGTCGTGAAACTGCCCGACCCCTGCTTCGAGGGCGGCATCTGCCAGAACGTGATCTTCCCACGGAATCGGCGGGTGAAGGAGTGCGTGGCCCCGAGACCTGGCACTGGTCAGGACCTGTCTGCCGAGCAGACCCGAGGCGCCGATCACCCACGAAACTGTCACCTCACTTCCTGGACGCCCCGGTCCCGCTCCCCAGGGGACCATCGACCGGGTCACCCACGATCAGGTAGGGCGGCCTTCCCATGGCCATGCCGACCGCTACTCCGAGGTACTCCGCCAGAACTCCCAGGGAGAAGAGGATCGCGCCGGAGCTCACCAGGATGACGACGGTCAGCGACGTCCAGCCGGCCTGGATGTCCGCCCCGCCGAGCCGCGCGACGACCAGCACGACGGCGGCGAGCACTCCGAGCACGGCGAACCCCAGGCCAACCGCGCTGACTACTCGCAGCCCGCGAGTGCCGCTGGTCAGCACCAGACGCCAGAAGTGGGAAGCCAGCGTGCGGGTGCTGTATCCCGACGTCCTGGTCCCCTCGTCCCGCAGCGTCACAGGGCAGGTGACCGACCGATTCGCCACCCATCCGAGTGCCACGTCCAGGTACACGCCAGAACCGACGTAGGCCGCGATGCTGCGCCCGATCTCACCGAGCACCAGGCGGTAGCTGTTGAACTTGACGACGTCGGTCGCGCCGACGAGTCGGCTCGTGAACCACTTCGCCCCGCGTGACGCGGCGTTGCGGGCCACACCGTGCGGCGGCTTGTTGATCGGGTCGCCGTAAACGACGGTGGCGTACTCGGCGAGAGCAGTATCGAGCATCGCGCCGATGTCGGACGGATCCTGCTGGCCGTCTTCGTCCATGGTGACGATCCAGTCGCCTCCAGAGGAGGACATGCCAGCGAGCGTCGCGGCGTGCTGACCGAAGTTCCGGCTCAACCAGACCGTGCGGACGAATTCGTACTGGTCACGAAGCTCCCTCATGACCCGTGGCGAGTCGTCAGGTCCGTGGTCGAAGACGAGGATCACCTCGTCGACCTCGAGGCGATGGCCGGCCGGCGAAACGAAGGGCTTCGTCAGCTGCGACAGCTCCACCAGCAGCGGACCGAGGTGTCGCTCGCCCTGGTACACGGGAATGACCACGGACACTTCGTGCACCGCCGCTTCGGAAGCCAGGGGGGACGACATGGCCGGTACCATACCGGGAAGGATCAGCTGCTCACCGGATCGACATGGGTGCAGCGTCGCCACTCGCTCAACACCGAAGACGGTAGATCTCCACCGTCGATGTGCTGTGAACCCGCTCGGCGACCTCGTCGAGCGACGGGAGGGAGGGCTGGTACCGCCGATCGAGAATGGCGTACGTAGCCCCGTATCGGCATAGAACCGCAGCCTTCGCAGCGGTTGGAGCGCTGAAGAACCCGTCGTTTGCCTTCAGCAGCGCCTGGTTCCAGAACGGCTGACGCTTGTAGGTCACCCCGTTCTCCTTCTCGAGCTCCACCGCCCGATGGCCGAACGCCCATCCCTCCACGAGGACTCGGCGCTCAGTCCACGCCGAGATCCAGAAGGAGAGGACGTCACACCTGGCTGGCTTCGGTCCGAGCCCAGGGAAGACCTGACCGTGCACGCAGTGTCGATTGGTCGCGACCACGGTGTCTGCCGTCGTGTGATCACGTAGCCAACGTGCCGCTCGGACGTCGTCGCCCATCACCGTCGCCATCGAAGGCGGAGCCTCGGCGCGGGTCCTGGCAACACCGGTGCTCGGCATCGACTCGAAGGTGTATTCGAGCGTCGTGGCGCCACCGGCGGCGCACACGACAACGGCGACGACCGTGGCGATCGAGACGCTCGCGGCTCGGTTCAGGCGATGCAAGACGACCAGGACTGCAGCCAGCACCCCGGCTGCCCCCGCTACGACCAGGGTCGGTCGCATGATGAAAGCGAGCTGCGAGGCCATGCCCTCGCTCGTTCTCGGCAGCCCGATCAGCGGCGTCATGCGCCAGGCGACCACAGCCAGCACGACGATCACTGCTGCGAGCACCGAGCATCCGCGTGTCGTTCGCGGCGCATGCTCAGCGAGTGCCCAGGCGGATGCGGCCGCGCCCAAAGGGAAGGCGCTCATCAGGAAGTAGATCTGGCTGCCTCCGGGGTGGGAGAGCATCAGATACGCCCCGATGCCGCAGACGAGGCCGGCAATGAGGAAGACGAGTCCGATGTCGACCCTCCGGCGCCCTCTGATGAGAAGGAGGATCCCGCCCAGACGCCCGAGGACGGCGACGGTCCAGACCACCATGATCACAGCGACACCCGCCACTGCGGTGAGGTGGGTCGCCGCCCCCGCAGAGCCCCGGACCATCGTGCTCAGATAGGCACGGGCGTAGCGAAGCACCGTCTCGAACGGAGCGAGGGCCAGGCCTCCACCCTGACCGCCGTAGATCAGCACGACGGAGACGCCGAAGACCAGCAGCAGCAAGCCCGCCACCAGGACTGCTCGACCCGCTGCCGGACGATCACGTCGGAGCTGCACCAACACGACGATGAACGCCGCACCGATGAGCACAGGAAGCACCGAGGACTTCGCCAGAGCGAGACCGAACAGCATCGGGCCGCCCAGCAGCAGCAGCTGGCGAAGACCACCTGGCAGCGCTCGATAGAAGTCAACGATCACCCCGACCGCCGGTAGAGTGAAGAGCGCGGCGGCTGTCTGGCTCGGGCTCGCCCAGGCATAGAACTGCGTCATGGGCAGAAAGACGCTGACGTTCCACGAAGCCAGCCCCACTTCACCGACCGCGTAGATGAACACCACAGCTATCGGTCCGGCAGCCAGCTGTCCGGAGAGGCGGGTGACCGATGCCGCGACGATGACGACTCCGGCGAGCACCGTGGTCGGCACCCACAGCTGGAAGACAACGGTCGATAGCTCAACCCCCGCCCCTTGTGAAGCCATTGCCATGTCCAGATGCGCGAACCAGTGGTAATAGAGCGGATCGCCTGCCACCTGGGGCAGCGTCGGAGGCAGGGCCCGCTTCACCTCTCCCGCGACGCTGAGGTGGAACAGCAGGTCGCCGTAGTACGTGTGGCTCTCCGGTTCGGCAGGTGTCCAACGGAGGAAATCACCCCACAGCCACCCGAGACTGACAAGACATACGCCGGCGACTGCGACGGACCACCCGACGGGCGTGCGCTGGAGCCCAGGGTGCAGAACACGTCTGCGTGCCGCGGGCACCACGAGAACGGAGACGGTCACGATGGCGGGCCACCACCAGTAGGACACCTCCCAACGAAGACAGCCCCACCAGACGGGCACCTGGAGCACGGAACCGAAGGCGAAGCCGACGGCCAGGTCCTCGACTCCCGTGCGAGGAACTCGACGGATGGTGCGGGCGAGCAGGACACCGGGCACCAGGATGCAGATCGTCAGCCATCCGGCATACCGGAACAGCTCGGCACCCGCGGTGCCCAGCCGCAGCCAGAGCACCGTGACGGCCAGGACGACCACACCGGCTGGGACGAATCTCACGATGACCTCGGCCGCGAGAGAGAGCCGAGTCGGGGTCAAGGGGACCGTCGCAGCACGATGAAGAGGGAGTCGGAGCCGTCGTCGACGATCTCGTAGTGGCGATGAAAGTAGTCGACCATGGGGTCGAGATTTCGCCAGGGTCCTTCACCGCCGGCCTCGGCGCGGCGACCCGCCCAGAGCAGCACGACGTCGGGAAAGTCCTCTCGCTCGTCGAAGTAGTCGATCGTGAACTGGTTGGCCGGCCCGGACAACGGTGTCCAGACGATGTTGGTGTTCATCCTCCCAGGTACGAACAGGTAGGCCGCGGGGCTGCCGAAGACGAAGACGCTGTCCTCGTTCGTGGTGGCCCGGTCCACCTCCTCACGGATGCGCTCCAGAACCAGCACCCGCTCGGGCGTTCCCCGGATCCCGGCGAAGGCTCCCCCGTGCACCCTGGCCGTCTGCTGCCACGGGGACGGGTCGCGGAAGGACACCATCGTCTGGACCGAGACCACTGCCAGCAGCGGCACCAGCGCGGCGGCTGCGACGAATGCGGGACTCGGACGCCTTTCTGTCGTCGCCAACCACGCAGGAACGGCAGAGAGGGCCCCGAATGCGGTCGCCACCCCTATCGCAGCGGCACCCCAGTACGGACCGGCCGAGCTCGTGGCCGCAACGGTCGGCAAGGAGATCAGGGCAGGTGGGAGAGACAGCGCAAGCAGCGACGTCATAGGAGGATCCTTGGCGCGGGCAACAGCCAGCGAGCCAGGAACAGCCATCCCGATGATCGCGATGGTGGCGTAGACCCCGCTGAAGCGACCGAACGGCAAGGGCACTGGCGCGTCCGTGAACTGCGACGCCAGAGATGGCGTCGCGACGGCGACAACGACGCAGAGCAGCAGCGTCGCTCGTACTCGAGGCCGTATCGACGGCGCGCAGGCGAGAAGCGCCAGGATCCCTGTGGGGAGGTAGGCAAGAGACGTGATTCCACCGGCATAGACATCCCAGAGCGCGGCCACTCGCTGAGAAGGCGTGAGCCGGGTGGACTGGTAGTCCATCGTGTAGGTGAGGGTCTGCAGCAGATGCGGCAACCCCACGACGAGCAGCACCCACAGCAGTAATACGGTCGAGGTCGCCACCGCGCCGACGGCAACGCTCCGCCAGGCTCGCGTGCGACGGCACAGGAGCAGCAGTGTCGCCAGCAGGAGAGCCGCCGACGGGAGGGCAGCCGGATGGGAGAACGCAGCGAGGACGGGCGTCGCGCCGGCCAGGATGCCCCATCTTCCTGATCCTCGCTCCACTGCGATCACTCCGGACGTCGTGGCCAGAAGGATCGCCAAGCTGGGTGCTGTCGTGTAGTTCAGCAGCATGAGGTTGTACGCAGTCGGCACGAGCGCGGTCGCCGGCACTGCGAAGGCGACCCACGCCGGCAGGACCTGACGAAGTGCCCGGTAGGCGAGAACACCGATGACGAGGCACAGTGCGACGTACCAGAGGCGAGTGGCCAGCACGATTCCCGAGGTGCCGAAGACCCCCTTCCAGGCCGCAACGAAGGGCACGGCAAGAAGTGAACCGGTGGCCTGCGTGTTCGTTTCGTCCACGAACGGCTCAGCGCCTTCAGCCAGCCGGAGGGCGAGGGCGACCGAGTGTGCCCCATCGCCGGAGTCGGCGCCGAACTGCGTCCGCCAGCAGGCCCAGCCGACGAGCGCCACCGTCGCGATCCCGATCGCCCGTCGCTGGCTTCGCCCGTCAGCCAGGATCGTCTCAGCCACCTCGGCGCTTCTCGCGCGGCGCGATCACAGCCGGATCGCTCGACCGTCGGTGGTGACTCCCCGTGTGTCGAAGAACAACTCAGCCCGGTCGACCAGGTCGTCCACGTCGTAGTCACGATGGTGCTGCACCAGCACCGTCATTTCAGCCTCGCCGACGGCGCCTTCCAGGTCGTCCACGCGTGGCACCTCCGGGCACGAATGCCAGTCCTGCACGTACGGGTCGTGGTACGACACAGCTGCGCCGAGGTCGAGCAGGTGCTGCGCCAGGGCCACCGCCGGCGACTCTCGTTGATCGGCGATGTTGGCCTTGTAGGTCACTCCAAGCAGCAACACCGAGGATCCCCGCACGGCCCGACCGACGTCGTTCAGGGCATTCTGGATCCGGTGCGCCACATAGCCCGGCATGGTCGCGTTGATCTCCTGCGCCAGCTCCACGAAACGGAACGGGTAGCCCAGGGCCGAGCGGACGGCGTGGCTCAGGTAGTTCGGGTCGATCGGGATGCAGTGGCCACCCACACCTGGCCCGGGATAGAAGGGCTGGAAGCCGAACGGCTTGGTGCTGGCCAGCCGGATGACGTCCCACAGGTCGATGTCCATCTCGTGGCAGAACCGGGCCATCTCGTTGACCAGTGCGATGTTGACATGCCGGTAGGTGTTCTCCAGCAGCTTCGCGGTCTCGGCCTCACGAGTACCCTTGGCCACCGCGACCTGCTCGATGAAGCGGGCATAGAAGTCGCGTGCCGCGGCGGTGCTCGCCTCGGTCAGCCCGCCCACCACCTTCGGAGTGTTCTCGATCGTGTACAGCGTGTTGCCGGGATCCACGCGTTCCGGTGAGAACGCCAGCTGGAAGTCCGTTCCGGCGACGAGACCGGACCGCGCTTCCAGCAGTGGGCGGATGACGGTCTCGGTCGTACCGGGGAACGTGGTGGACTCCAGGATCACCAGGGCGTCTCGGCGCAGCTGGTCACCGACCGTCACCGTCGCGGCGGTCACGGCGCGGAGATCAGGGCCGCCCTCGTCCGACAGCGGGGTCGGCACGCAGATCACGATCGTGGCCGCTCGGCTCAGGACGGACGGGTCGGTGCTGGCGTGAAACCCCAGCGAGATCATGGCGCCCACGTCGCCGTCGGACAGGTCGTCGACATGGGACAGGCCCGCGTTCAATGCCCCGACCACCACCTCGTCCACGTCGAATCCGACCACCGAGAGCCCGGCGGCTCCGGCCGCCCGCGCGAGGGGAAGACCCACGTAGCCCAAACCGACGACCGCCAACTCGTACATCATCAACACACTTCCGGTTAGGCGGCTGTTGGCCGCACGTTACTGGTCGGTCCCCGAGCGGCGAGTCAAGTCCGCCGAGTGTCGGACGGGTTGACATGATCCGACCATGTCTCGTGTCGTCCACATCACCGGCGCCCGTCCCAACTTCCCCAAGGCAGCACCGGTGATCCGCGCGCTGCAGTCGTACATCGTGGAGCAGACGCTGGTGCACACAGGCCAGCACTATGACCGCCAGCTGTCCCAGGTCTTCTTCGACGAGCTGGGGTTGCCGCTCCCAGACCTGAATCTCGGCGTCGGATCGGGAAGTCACGCCGAGCAGACCGGCGCCATCATGGTCGGCCTGGAGCGGCTGTTCGTCGAGCTCCGGCCGGACCTGGTCGTCGTCTACGGCGACGTCAACTCCACGCTCGCCGCCGCGATCGTGGCCAGCAAGCTCGGGATCCGCCTGTGCCACGTGGAAGCGGGCCTGCGCAGCTTCGATCGCTCGATGCCGGAGGAGATCAACCGGATCGTCACCGACCGACTCTGCGACCTGCTGCTGGTCACCAGCGCGGACGCGATCGCCCACCTCGCATCGGAAGGTGCGGGGGTCGACAGCATCCACCTGGTGGGTAATCCCATGATCGACACGCTGGTCGCGAACCGGGAGGCCTTCGATGCGATCCGTGCACGGACCCGCCATGGCCTGGGCGAGACGTATGCGGTGGCGACCTTGCACCGGCCCGGCAACGTGGACGATCCGACCACAGTTGCCGATCTGGTCGAGGTGCTGCACGCGGTGGCAGACCAGGCGCCCGTCGTGCTCCCGCTGCATCCCCGGGGTCGAGAGCGGCTGTTCGCCGCCGGGCTCCGGCCCGGGGGGTCACTGGTGATCACCGAGCCCCTGGGCTACATCGAGTTCTTGAGCCTGGTCTCCGGGGCGGCCGCCGTGATCACCGACTCCGGCGGGGTCCAGGAAGAGACCACGTTCCTGGGTGTACCGTGCCTGACCCTGCGACCCAACACCGAGCGCCCGGTGACGATCACCGACGGGACCAACCGGCTGGTGACCCTGGCCGACGTCGAGGACCAGCTGGCACAGGTGCTGGCCGCGGGTCGGCCGGAGAGCTGGCCAGTGCCGCCGTTGTGGGACGGCCGGGCCGGCGAGCGGATCGCCCGCGTTCTCAGTCGTGAGCTGGGCTGGGCGCACGCCTGAACACCGCCGCGGATTTCTGCAGCGGGACCAGCTCGACCTCGAAGTCCGGAAGCTGGAGTCTCCACCGGGCGACGACCTCCTTCTCCCCGGGCCTGATCAGGTCGTCGAGCACGAGGGTGGCGGTGGGCGCGAGCAGTGGGGCCAGGAGCGGAACCGCGGGATAGCGCACCAGGGGGCCGGTGGCATCCGGTGGTCCGTCGACGAACACGAGCCCGATGGCCTCCAGCCCGTTCAGGGCGACTGGGTCGTACCAGGGCGTGCTGTGCCCAGGCAGGCCGCAAGCCACCAGTGGCGCGTCGCGGACCTCCACGTGCTGCTCGACCCCGTGAGCGCGCAGGCTCCGCCGTGTCTGCTCGGCAAAGCGCGGGTCGTGGTCGAGGCTGACGATCCGACAATCGAGTGCGTGGTGCTCGATCGCCAGGGCCATCCACAACGTCGAGACCCCGCTCCCGCATTCCACCACCAGGCCTGGTCTGATCCGCAGCAGCTCCGAGACCAGCAGGGCGACGACGTCGGCAGAGGCGGCCCAGCCCCCCATGGCCGGCACCACGTCTCGGATCGGAGCCAGAGCGAAGAGGTTGACCATGGCTTGCTGTTGACGCAGCTGGGTCGCCAGCTGCGCCTGCAGGGTGTCGGGCCGCAAACCCGTCGCCATCACCCGGTTCGTCTCGAGCTGGTTGGCTATCAGGGCATCCAGGACCAGCCGCTGCGCGGACGCCGAGCGGTCGATCTCCTGGATGGCGGCACGAGTCGCCTGCACCGCATCGAGCATCCCGACGGTCCGACGGTCCAGAGGATCGAGCCGGGCGCGCGTCTCCTCCGAGTCCCGTCGCACACGTCGGACCTGGTTTTCGATCCGGCGGACCGTCCGAGCGACCCGCCGCAGCTCGCGCAAGAGGAGGGTGCCGACGGCCAGCGTGAGCACGGCGGTCATGGCGATCCCAAATCCGAGCGTGCCCGCACCGGTCAGCCAGGCGAGCGCCGCGCAGCCCAGGACAGCCACGACGAGGGCAGCGATCCCGACCAGCACGAACCAGGTGCGCGAGGTCTTCGCCGGGGACTCGCGGTTCGATGGACGGGTGCTGGCCACGCCAGCACCCTAGAGTGACCTCCGACCGCGGGGAACGACGCCGCGCCGACGGGCAGGACGAGAGGTCCAGGTGAGGCAGTTGGAGACGGATACCGCACCAGCGACACCGCCGGCCGTCAGCGTCATCGTGCCCACCCGACTCGGCTCGACCTGGCTGACACAGTGCCTGGCCTCGCTCGTCGACCAGGACCTCACCGATCCGTACGAGATCGTCGTCGTGCAGTACGGACCCGACGACGGCACCGGGGCGGCTGTGGCGGACCTGGAACATGGGGCCGGACCGGCTCGGCTGCGGCATCTACGCACCGACTCGCCGACCCGGGCGGCGGCCAAGAACGCCGGTCTGGCGGAGACCGTCGGCCCCTACGTGGTCTTCGTGCACGATGAGGACCGCGTCTCTCACTCCTTCTTGTCGGCCGTACTGCGCGTTGCCGAGCCGGACGGCCGTGTCGTCGTGCCGCTCCGCGTACCCGACCCGGGTGACCGTGCCGCGGATCTTCGCGGACCTGCTACGAGGCGGCTGCTCGCTCATGCCGGGCGGGTCGTGTCTCCGGGCCGGGTGGCAGCGGGCCTCGCCCCGGCCGTCGGCATCGCGTTCGCACGGCAGCAGCTCACTGCCATCCCCTACGACGCCGACCTCGTCATCGGCGAAGATCCCGTACTCCTCGCGCGCCTGCTGGCCGAGCCGTCCGTGCGGTGCGCGATCCCGCCCGCCGACGCCGGAGCGGTCTACTACCGAGCGGAACGCCGCAACCCCCGGTTGCCGTCGGTCGAAGCCGGCCGCCTGCTGGACGGTGCTGGCCGCCTGGCCGGGCTTCCGTTGCCCGCCGACCTGGAACCTCTGCGTCGGCACCTCCTGGCGGCGGCGACCGCGGAGGTCAACCGATACCTTCAGACCCACACCGATGACCACGCCGCGGTGATCGAGCAGCGACGTCGCCGAGACCTGGTCGACGTGATCGACCTGCGCCAGCTCAACCACCGGGTCGCCCGCGATCTCGCCGTCCTCTACACCGCTCCGCCCCACGTCGACACGTCGGCCAACGTCGCTGCCCGGCGCGTGTTGACTCGGAAGCGAATCGTCGACGTGGTGTCGACCGACATGAGCGGCCGGCTGACCACCGACCCGTCGTCCGACACCATCTGGGCCGAGTACGTCGATCGGCAGATCGTGCTCGACGCCCGGCCCGCCGACATCTGGTGGCCCGGTGTGGCGGAGTTCTGTCACAAGGGCCTGGCCGCGATCGACGCGCAGGAGCGCTCGAAAGGCCCCTATCGCAGCGTCTACAGCCGCGCGATGCATCCGACCTCGCACTTCCTGGCCGCGTGGCTCAAGCTCCGGCGGCCGGAGCTGACCTGGTACGCCGAGTTCTCGGACCCGATGCGTCACACCGTTCAGGGCGAGGAGCGGCCGAGCAGCGGGCAGCAAGATCACGTGATCATGACCGACCTGCGCGCCGGCCTGCGGAACGCGGGTTTCGCAGAGCCGAAGTCAGACAACCTGTTCACTTGGCTCGAGACGATCACGTACGCGATCGCCGACGAGATCACGTTCACGAACGAGAACCAGCGGGGCTTCATGCTCGACCGGTTCCCCGACGAGGCGCTGCGCGCCCGCGCGGCGGCCCACTCGGTGGTCAGTCATCATCCCGTTCCCGCCCCGCGGCTCTATCGCACCGTCACCAGCAGTTACGAGCTACCGAATGACAAGGTCAACCTCGCCTACTTCGGCGTCTTCTACGCCACCAGGGGGCTGACCGAGGTCTGGCAGGCGCTCCGCCGGCTGCCTCGGGACGCCCGCCGGGCGATCGTCCTCCACGTGTTCACGAGCAAGCCGGACGTCCTGACCGCTGAGCTAGCAGACGGCGGCTTGGCTGACGTGGTCCGCGCCAACCCGTACGTCAGCTACCTGGAGTACCTGAATCTGGCGTCGCGGATGGATGTCCTGATCGTCAACGACGCCCGCACGATCGGCATCCACGACCGCAACCCGTACCTTCCCTCGAAGTGGTCGGACTACGCAGGCAGCGGGACGGCCGTCTGGGGGATCGTGGAATCCGGCAGTGTGTTGAGCGGCCAGCGACTCGACCACCGCTCGGAGCTGGGCGACGTCGACGGAGCGCTGCGCGTCCTGGCTGACCTAGCCCGGCCGCCGCAGCGCTCGCCCATCACGCCACCGTCCGGAGACTGACGTGGAAACGACTCTCGCCTCTCTTCCGTCTCCGACGTTCGCCGCTACGCTCGCCCGGTGGCCACTCTCCGCAACGTCGCCGTCGTCCTCGCCGGCGGGACCGGCACCCGGGTCGGACTGAACATCCCCAAGCAGCTGATCAAGATCGCCGGCAAACCGATCATCGAGCACACGATCGCGACCATGCAGGCATCGCCGGTGATCGACGAGATCATCGTGATGATGGCGCCTGGCTTCCTCGACGAGGTCCGAGCAGTGGTCCA
>Ga0190275_10001313_pt1 | contig 18673 bp, 25 predicted proteins | sample Popmic550T_FD_133745 | JGI IMG/M metagenome (GOLD analysis project Ga0190275, IMG submission 133745) | Populus adjacent soil microbial communities from riparian zone of Yellowstone River, Montana, USA - 550 T | ecosystem: Environmental > Terrestrial > Soil > Riparian zone > Trees stand | place...
CATGGCCGAAGACGTGCACGACCCGATCGCCCCCGACTCGATCGAGGGCATGACAGAGAACGGGACGCACCCCGAGGACGACAACGGGCAGCTCGCGATCCTGGAGTTCGGGGAGGAGAAGCTCGATCTCAAGCTGGGCGGCGAGAAGCCCACGAAGTCGACGCTGAAGATCAAGGCGACGGAGACGACGATCACCGGGGAGATCGGCAACGGCCGTGACGACAACGCGATCTACGCGTTCGTGGTCATCGGGCAGATCGACAACGTCTCGTTCCCGATCAAGCGGACGGACACGGGGCAGGTCGAGGAGAAGACCCGTCAGCACGTGCTGGGCGTGAAGTCGGTCATCCCGATCACGCCGGAGCTGGCGATGGAGCTGGCCGAGCGCGAAGGCGTCCGGGTCTAGTGGGGGAGGGGCGGCCCCGCTCCGCGCGGGTGGATGGGTGAGCGGAGCGGGGCCGGGGGGAGGCGCCGACCTTACGGTCAGCGACGCCTGGGTCAGGGGCGCACGGGGAACGGTAGCGGACCGTCCGGGCGCCCCAGAACGACATCAGCCCCCGGAACCTGGCTCGGATAGGTCGCCGGGGGCTGATGTAGCATGGGCGAGGTCAAGGCGCCGCGAGGGACTCTATCGAATCCTCCGGCGACGGAAGTCGAAAGTCGGAGGCTGACGTGGTACGCATGGCACCAGGCGCGTGTGGCGAACCCAATCGCGAGCTGTGGGCACTCCACCCGACTGAGGCGCACGTCGTCCTCGAAGCGCTGAGGATCGCCCAGGCCGCGACGGACGCTGTCGAGCCGGATAGCTTGCTGGCCCGTTCGATCGCCCGGATCCGGCACGAAGCGCGCGAGGCGAAGGAGGTCTAGTGGCCCTCCTCCTCGACGAGCCCCCCGTCGCTATCCAGCGCTCGCTCGTGCGGGCGGTGGGGATCATGGAAGCCGCGGTCGTCCAGCAGCTCCACTACTGGCTCCAGCGGGCGACGAAGCGGGGCAGCGACGGGCGCCCGTGGGTCTACAAGACGTATGCCGAGTGGGGCGACGAGATCGGCATCAGCGCGAAGCAGGCGCGCGGCGCGCTCGACCGGCTGCGGACGAGCGGCGTCATCCTCTCTCGCCAGAACCCGCACCGCCCGGAGGACCGCACACTGTGGTGGACGGTCGACTATTTGGCTCTGGAGGCCATCTGCCCGAACGGGCAGAGGGCGTCTGCCCCAGAGGGCAGGCCGTCTGCCCCAGAGGGCAGTTCTCGCGCGCGCGTCCCCGGAAGTAGTAGTCCAGAGACTACGCCAGAGAGAACTTCTCCCGCCGAGCTGACGCTCGTCCCCCCTCCCGATTCCTCGAAGACGGATTCCGTCCGCGAGGTCTTCGAGCACTGGCAGCGCGTCATGTCCAAGCCGCGCTCGAAGCTGACCGACGATCGTCGCCGGAAGATCTCGGCTCGGCTGAAGGACTACACGGTCGCTGATCTGATGAAGGCGATCGACGGGTGCGCGCGCTCCCCGTGGCATCTGGGGGAGAACGATGCTCGTCGCGAGTACAACGATCTTGAGTTGATCTGCCGCAGCGGCGCGAAGGTCGAGCAGTTCATGGAGATGGCGGGGAAGTCGCGCGCGAGCGATCGGCCGCCGCAGTACGGGGAGCCCGGCTATCGCGAGTGGCTGCGGCAGCGTGACGCCGAGAAGCTCGCGAGCGTGCAGGCGGGGCTCGGCGGATGAGGCTCTTGGTCTGCGGGTCGCGCGGCTGGACGAATGAGCCGTTGCTGCGCAATGTGCTCGACCGGACGTGGGAGCGGTGGCCGATGGAGCCGTTCACGACGGTGGTCGAGGGCGAGCAGGAGGGGGCGGACTTGATGGGGCGAGCGTGGGCGGAGGCTCGGGGGATCTTTGTGGACCCCTACCCGGCGCACTGGGAGCGCTACGGCAAGAGCGCTGGGCACGTCCGGAATCAGAAGATGCTGGACAGCGGCGTGGATGTTGTCGCGGCGTTCTCGACGACCGATCCGGCGACCCCGGGCACGCAGGATATGTGTCGGCGGGCTTACGCTGCGCGGGTGTTGGCGATCGTTTTCGTGACGGCCGATGGGCGCGAGCGGATGATCTGGCCGCGCGTGGACGCCCTGCGGGTGGCGGCATGAAGGCGCCGCCCAACTCCCCCGAGCACGAGCAGTACGTCCTCGGGGCGGTCCTGCTGTCGGACTCGATCCTGTCGCGTCTGGTGCTGGTCGAGGGGCTGAAGGCCGAGCACTTCTACAGCCCCCAGAACGCCGAGGTGTTCGCGGCGATGCTCCGCCTGCACGGCCGTGACGAACCCGTTGATGTCGCAACGATCAAGGCGGAGCTGGAGCGGTCCCAGGCGACGGCGGCGGCGCACGTCACGCCGGGGGATCTCGATCTGCTGTCGGCGACGGTCCCGGCGGTCGCGAACGCGGGCGCCTACGCGAAGCGGGTCGTGGAGCTGGCGGACCTGCGTCGGGAGCGCGAGGCGGCGCTCCAGATCCTCGAGGGGGTCGAGACGGAGGACAAGGGCCTGATCGCGGAGGGCAAGGCGCTCGCGATGGATCAGGCCCGCCGTGGCGGCATGCTCGATTCGCATGCGTCCGCGATGGAGGTGCTCGACTACATGGAGGAGAAGGCCCCGCCCGGCTGGGAGCTGCCGTGGTCGCGGCTGAATGCGTTGGGGATCCGATTCCGCCGCAAGGCGATGACGGTGCTCGGGGCGCACAGCTCGCACGGCAAGAGCGTGTGCGCGGGGCAGATCACGGAGAGCGTCGCCCAGCAGGGTGCCCGTGTCGCGGTCTACATCGCGGAGGGCTCGACGCAGGACTGGACGCTCAGGGCGATCTCGCGCCGGTCGAGCCTGCACTACTCGCAGCTTCAGCTCCGGCAGCTCCAGGGCGGCCAGCATGAGCGGTTCGTTCGTGCCGCGGAGTGGTGGCGGGAGCTGGGGATCACCCTGGTCGACGCGCATGGCTGGACGGCGGAGGAGATCGCGTTGCACGCCCGTTCGTACCGCTGGGATTTCGTGGCGATCGACATGTTCCACACCCTCAACCATGGGGGCGCGGAGGTGCGCGACCTGGACGCGTCGGTCGGCAAGCTCTACAGCCTTGCGGGGCAGGCCGACTGTCATGTGCTGCTTCTGGCGCACGTGAACGAGGCGCGCTCGGGGACGCACCGTCCACCACCCGTGCTCGGCGATCTTCGCGGCACGGGGATGCTGAAGAACGATGCCGACAACGTGATGTTCGTGTGGCGCGAGCAGTCGAAGGATGGGACGGAGCCGCTCCAGGACGGGCGGATCTACATCGCGAAGGGCAGGAACACGGACCTCGGGGGGATGGACGTCATCTTCAACGGGGCGCATCAGCGATTCGTGGAGATGGCGGGATGAGGGTCTATGTGGCGGGGCGCTTCAGCGATTACGAGCGGGTGCGGGCGGTGATCGATGTTGCGCTCGCGGCGGGGCACTCGATCACGCGCGACTGGACGCGCACGGACGAGTTCGATGAGGACGGGCACCCATTCGCGAAGCCGGACGTGATGGAGCAGGCGCGCGCCGCGGGCGGCGACGGCGCGACGGTTCTTGCCGGGGTCCTGTCGGCGGAGCGCCTTGCGGGCATCGCCGAGGAGGACGTCGAGGGCGCCGGGGATGCGGATCTCTTGATCGCGCTCGCCGACCGGCCGCTGACGGGCGCGATGATCGAGATCGGCGCGGCCTTGCGCGAGCGCCGCGAGGTGTGGGTCTACAGCCCGTGGCGGTGGACGGTGTTCTGGGATCACCCATGCGTGACGGTGTGGCTCGATTACGACGAGATGCTCGGGGAGCTGGGGCGGCGATGAAGCGCACGGAGATCTGCCGGAACTGCGGGGGCCTGATGATTCCGACGGGCACGTGCATGACGTGCACGCAGTGCGGCGAGACGTCGGGGTGTGGGAAGGCATGACCGACGTCCCGCTGCCGGGCCTGGAGGTGCCGGTCATCGAGATCGCGCCGGTCACGATCGAGCACGAGCAGGATCATCCTTTCGAGAAGCAGGAGAAGCGGGGCTGCGCACGCTGCGGGCGCGGGAAGCTCCACGTCGATCATCACGGGGCGCCGCCGTCGCTGAATGTGCTGGGCTCCGGCAACCCGCACATCTACCGGACGGCGAAGGAGAATTGGCAGGAGCTACTGACTCGCCTGCTGACAGAGGCGGAGCTGCCGATGCCCCTGACGCACGTACTGGCGGAGGGCGAGATCACATTCCCTGACCGACGCGCACGGCGTGACCAGGGCAACTTCCGGTTCTTCATCGAGAAGGCGCTCGGGGACGCGCTGGACGAGGGCGGCTGGCTCCCGGACGACTCGTGGGACTTCTACGAGTTCGGGGGCCTCGCCCGGCGCTACGAGAAGGGCGTGAGCCGTACCCGGCTGATGATCTTCCCGACGGGGTAGCGCGCGGCCCGGGTGGTAGCTATACTACCGCCCAATACTTCTACCACGGCAGCGGAGGGGCAGGGACACGCAGATGAGCGGGCACTACATCGAGGACGAGAAGCTCAGGCGCCACGTCCGGGAGCAGGTCCGCCTAGCAGCGGAGTCTGAGGTCCCGGGCGCTCAGGCGCAGATGCGAGACATCATGGATCGGGCGATGGAGAAGCTCGATCGTTTCGTGCGCAACCAGGATCGGGCGCCGGAGCTGGTCACGAGCACAGCGGCGGCGGAGATGCTGGGGATGCATGTCGAGCATCTCGCGCGGCTCCGGAAGCGCGGGGAGATGCCGGACCCGCACATCGCGGCCTCGAAGGGTCGTGATGTCGCGCTCTACTTGCGCTCGGACATCGAGACGCTTGTGGACCGGCGCCGTCAGGTCGCCGAGCAGGCAGCGGCCGAGGCGTAGGAGCCATGCCCGCGACCCATGTTCTGCGGGCCTGGGATGACGAGCATGTTGCCCAGGGCTACGGGGACGAGTGGGAGCGGTGGGTCATGTCGCTCCCGATGGAGCTGCGTGCCTCCAGGTTCTTCCGGGAGGCGTACGAGCTGCATCAGGGGTGGCCGATGAACACGGAGACGTCGGGCTCGATCGCCCGGTACGTCCAGGATCGAGAGCGCGGCCGGGTTGTCGCGCGAAGGGGGTAGGGATGGGATTCGACATCAACACGGTCACGGTCAGCGGGAACCTCACGAGGGATCCGGAGCTGCGCGCGACCCGCTCGGGGGATGACGTGTGCTCCTTGCGGATCGCGCACAACGCGCGTGTCAAGGTCGGCGACGACTGGCAGGACAAGGCGCACTACTTCAACGTCACGGTCTGGAAGGGCCAGGGGCGCTGGATCGCCGAGAACATCGCGAAGGGCCAGAAGGTCACGGTGTCCGGCCGCCTCCAGTTCTCGGAGTGGCAGGCCCAGGACGGATCGAACCGCTCCGAGGTGTCGATCGTCGCGGTGGACGTCGTGCCGGAGCGTTCCGGCGGCGGCAACGGTGGCGGCTCGCGCAGCGGCTACCAGGGCGCCGGTGACGATCCGGGCTTCACCCCGGCCTCGTCGGCGCCGCCCGCCAGCTCGCGCCCGCCCGGCGACGACGACATCCCCTTCTAGGAGGCGACGATGGCGCTAGTGAAGATCGCGGCCACGATCTATCTGGAGATCGGGGGCCGCGACCCCGAAGACGTCGCGGTGAGCATGGACCGCGGGCTGGCCTCGGCCATCCGGAACTTCCCCGACGCCGACGAGGTCATCAAGGCGGACGTCAACTCGATCTCGGCCGTCTCCGACGAGGAGGCGGAAGCAGAGGGCCTGACCGAGTGAGCGCCACGAGTCGGAAGGGCCGGGGCAAGCCCGAGCGGCGTCCCCTGGGCGCTCACCCGCTCCGTCTGGAGCCCCAGGCGCCCTTCCTCAAGGGCCGCCGGTCACGGCGTCTCCGCAGGCACCGCTGGGTGCGTGCCTGAGCCGATGAGATGGCTTCGCTGGGTCTGCCGGGAGTGTGGCTGCACGGTGTCCGGACGAGCCGTGCAGTGCCCTCTCTGCGGGGGTGAGAGGATGGGGCGATGAGCCTGCCTCTCGGTAAGAAGCCCGCCACGAAGGACGACCGGGACTTCCGCTTCTCGACGTTCGTGGACGTCGAGCGGGTGCTGCCGAAGGTCCCGAGCACCTTCGGGCATGAGCGCAGCGGCATCACCTGGCCGATGTTCGGTAACGACCGGTGGGGATGCTGCGTGTGGACGGGGGCGGCGCACGAGACGCGCCTCTACTTCGCGGCTCGGCGCATGCCGATCCCGCCGTTCCGCACGGAGGACGTTCTCGCCGACTACTCGGCGGGCACGGGCTTCGACCCGTCGGCGGGGCCCCCCGGGCGCAACCCGACCGACCAGGGGACGAACATGCGGGAGGCGTTGAACTACCGGCGCCACACCGGCATTCGGGACGCCACCGGCGCCCGCCACAAGATCGGCGCCTTCATGCGCATCGACGAGTGGCAGGAGCTTCTCGTGGCGACGTACCTGTTCGGGGCCGCCGCGATCGGCGTGGAGTTCACGACCGGCGCGGACCGCGACTTCGCTGAGCGGCGCACCTGGTATCCGCATCGCGGGGACGAGGTGCTCGGCGGCCACTACCTTCCGGTCGTCGCTCGCCGCCGCCAGAATCGCTGCGTGACGTGGGCGCAGGAGGTGGGGATGGCGAAGGCGTATTGGGATCGCTACTGCGACGAGGCGTACGCGGTCCTGAGCGAGGAGTACCTCACGGAGGGCCGGACGCCAGAGGGCTTCGAGCGCACCCAGCTCCTCCGGGTTCTGTCAGACCTCGGCGCGTAGACACTCGCGGAGGGTTGTCCCTTCGGGGTGGTAGCTGTACTATCAGTCGGACAGTCGGCAGAAGGGACGCGGGGGATGGTCAGGGTGGTGGTAGTGATCGTCGTTGCAGTGCTCACGGTGGTCTGGGTCATTCCTTCCGCACTCCTGGCGGCACTCATCTGGCGGTCGTGGCGTCAGCCACAGCCAACGGATGAGCGCCTCGCCGAGATCGCAAAGCTGTTCTAGTCCAAGGGGGACGAAGTGGCATCACGTACCGCAAAGCCGCGCGCACCGCGCGGCCCGAGCGAGAAGTCCGGGAAGTCTGTCGTGCTCGTGTCACGCAGCGGGCAGGGCCTCATCCCGGTCGGTGGCTGGGAGTCGCCGACGCAGTTCCAGGGGCAGGGCAAGCGCGCGAAGGACGCCGCGGTGAAGGCCGACGAGCAGCTCGCGAAGGACATCGCGGATCCCGCTGTCGAGGTGGGCCTCCTGTCGGTGCCCGCTCGGTCGTGGAACTTCAAGGTGGCGAGCTATAAGCAGCCGCCGCCCCAGCTCCAGCTCTAGGGCCGGGGGTCGGTGATGGAGACGTCTATGAAGATCTGCGTGGGCCCGTGTGGTCGCACGCTGCCGGGGACCGTCGAGCACTTCTGGCGGGATCCCAGCGCCCGGGACGGCTTGCGCTCACGGTGCACGGAGTGCGCGCAGGAGTTGAAGCGCGACAAGGGCGCGGCGCGGCACCGTCAACGCCAGGCCCATCTCGATGAGCTGCGGCGGCTCGCCGATCAGGCGAACACCGCGGCCGGGGCTGACGCGATCAGGGCGGAGGGCAAGCCCCGGATCCCGGGTGCCCCGTTCCGTCGGTGGCTGGCCGAGCATCTCGCGAAGCACGACATCTTCGTGTCCTACCTGGACGACAACGGGGTGCGCGTCCAGGTCACGGAGGACATGATCCCCACCTTCCGGTGGGAGATCCTCGGCGAGTGTGTCTACACCGGCCAGCGCGACAAGCGGGGGCGGCGCGTGAAGCGCTACCCGCGCGAGCCGAAGATCGAGCCCCAGGGGACTGACTGGACGCTGGAGCGCGTCGCCAACGACATGCATGTGGCGCCCCGGTCGCTCCGGCGCGCGCTGATCTGCGAGGACGGCGGCTTCTACGTCGAGATGGACTTCGCGGACCGCTGCTTCTGTCGGGCTGACGATCCGGGCGCGATGCTGCGCCTGTATCCGCAGCTCTACGAGTACATCCCAACGCGCCCCCGGTCCGATCAGGCCCTCCGGCGCGTGATCCTGGAGGTACTCGCGGGCGGACTGATGACAAAGAGCGACATCGCGATCGTGGTCGCGGAGAAGTCGCAGCGCGTCGGTCGCGTACTCGACCGGCTTGTGAGTGAGGGGCTTGTCGTCATGGAGCCGAGCGCCCGCCGCGGCGCGATGTCCGCACGGTCGTACGGACTCATCCAACACGCCGTCGGGCAGACGGCAGAAGGAGCACTGGCAGCATGAAGCAGATCATCCTGGGGGCGGCATTGGCCGCCCTGGGCTTGCTGGGATTCACGGGCGCCGTCAGGGCGGAGCCCACGCGTGACGTCCAGCACAACCTGACGGCTCGCGTGGACTGCACGGGCGTCTACGTCTCGGCGAACCTGTTTAGCCGCGCGAACGGGAACCTCGTCAGCACGACCACGACCCGTGACGGCGGTCAGCCGCACGCGACGGCGCCGGTCCTGTTCAACGGCATCAGCTCGGGGGACGTGAAGGTCGCTGACGTCCTCCAGGACGGCGCCCAGCATGTCTACACCGTGTCGGGCACGTGGAGCACGAACGGCCACAGCGGCCAGCAGTCCTTCACGCTCGCGCCGATCACGTGCGGGCAGGCGCCGCCGCCTCCCCCGCCGCCGCCTCCGGCCCCGGCCCCGCAGTGCGTCAGCCGGTACGTGATGGTGCTGAATGTCGTGAGGCAGGCGCCGCCGCTGTCGAAGCTCGTCGTCCGCGTCACGGACCGTCAGGGCAAGGTCCACACCTTCCGTGGCGTCCGCAAGGCCAACGGCCGGTTCCTCGTGGTCGTCGACATGCGCGGCACGGTGTGGCCCGGCAACGGCCACCCCGACGCCAACGAGGTGCAGATCCGGCTGTCCGGCAAGCGCGCCGACGGCTCCGGCCGGTGGATCAAGGGCATCCGCAAGCGCAACCCGTGCACCTGGCCGGAGCGTTCGCGGATCAACTTCGACGAGCGGGCCACACCGCCGAGGCGGCCCCCGCTGGCGCACACGCCGACGTGACCCTCGATCTCGACGAGCGGCGCCCCTGGCGCGACCCGCATCCGGGGCTGCCGCTCGTCGACATCCTCCACGCGCTCCCACGGACGCCTCAGGGCCTCCCGGTGCGTGTCGAGATCGTCCGGCCCTGGCCCTGGGATCGGATGATGGGAGCGGACCGCATCGAGGCTCAGGGCCACAGGCTCGCCGAGCTGTGGGTGGCGCATGTCGCTCAGCTTGAGCCGCGGGAGCCGCGGGCTGTGCGCCTCCGGCTTCTCTCCGCTGACGAGGGCGAGTTCCAGCCGCACGCGTAGCGTTCGTCATCGCCCCCCGGCCACTCGTATGGTCGGGGGGCGGTGGCGTTCCCGACCTACCAGGCTCCCCCGAAGTCTTCGGGCGCGCGCACCCTCTACATCAGCCCGACGGGGTCTGATTCGCAGTCGGGCTCAGCGACGGCGCCGCGACGTCAGCCGACGTCGATCGAGGACATCGCTCAGTCGGGCGACATCATCATCGTGGACGAGCGCGGGGGCGAGTACGGCTCGGCCTCGACGCAGTGGAACATGGATCGGGACTTCTCGACGACGAACCCGATCACCTTCCGCGCGCGCAATTGGGATCCGACGCTGAAGCGCACCGTGGGTGTGCGCCCGAAGTTCCGGATGAGCTTCAAGCCGATCGGGATCGGCTACCGCTTCGAGGGCATCGACTTCCAGGGCAACAACTCGACGAGCACCGGCACGATGTTCGGCTGCATCGCGGACGCGGGCGGCCTGTATTACTCGTGGGATGACTGCCTGATCCACGACTACAAGGGGGGCACCTCCGGCAACGCCCAGGCGTGGCTTCTCAAGGGCCGCTCCAACTACTTCTGGATGGAAAACTCCCGGATCTTCAACAACGGGAAGGCCATTGGTCACGACCACGGGATGTATCTGGAGTTCGGGCATCACGTGTGGATCGTCCATAACGCGATCTACTCGAATCCCCAGGGCTACGGGATCCAGTTCTTCGGCTCGCACGACGACGTCTTCATCTACGGCAACACGATCGCGTTCAACCGCAGCTCGGGTATCACGATCGGTGGTCGCCCTGGGGATCCCGAGCGCGGCCCGGATGCGGCGGGGAACTACTGGCCGGACCGTGTCTGGATCGAGCGCAACATCATCGTCGGTCACGTCAACGGCGATCTCGGCGGCGGCTCGCACGATCCGGGCTGGGGCATCACCTTCTATCAGAACGGCGGCTCGGAGATCGGGGGTCGCGACAACCTGATCCCCGGCAACGTCGCCGGGTACGGCAACGTGAAGGGCGCCATCAAGTCGGGCTCGGGGTCCTACGCGAACACGATGACCGGCGATCCGCGCTTCGTCGCGAATGGCGGCATCACGAGCCCGACGGGCAACTACCACCTCCAGTCCGGTTCGGCCGCCCAGGCGAAGGTGAGCCGCGTAACGGCCTTCCCGTTCGATCTGGAGGGCTTGCCGCGCTCGGCGACCACGAGCCTGGGTGCGTACCGCGGAGCGGACGAGACGGGCTCTGGTGGCGGCACGCCAACCCCGACGCCGGTCACGCTTCAGGATCCGATCGCGACGGGGCAGACCGCGATCCCGAGCCCCCGAGGCGTGGCTGGGCGCAAGGGCGACAACACGGACCGCTTCAAGGTCCTCTCCAACGCGAAGGCGATCTACAACGTCATCGCCGGGGTCCCAGCTATCGCGTGCGACCTGTCGTCGATCGCCTTCGAGTTCGGGAACGAGGGCGGCGTCCTGGGCTACACGATCTACCCCGACCTCGTCAACGGCGAGGAGGTCGCGTTCATCAGCTACACGAACGCCTCGGGGCACCTCCTGGTGGATCGCATCACGAGCGTGTCGGGCAACCACAACGCCTACAGCCTCTCGACGCGCGTCAACCTCCTCACGGACACGAACATCGACGCGTCGGGGCGCCACTACTCCGGCGTGCTGCGGATGAATAGCGACAAGGCGCTCGTGATGAACGTCGGCGACGCCAACGATGAGACGGACGCGACGGACGGGCCGCAGTCGACGAACCTGAGCCCGAAGGGCAAGACGATCCAGTGGCAGAACCCGACGACGTCCAGCACGTACCGGGTGATCGCGAAGGGCAAGCGCAACGCGTGGCGCGGCGACTTCGACTACGCGGCGACGCCGGTGCCGGGCACGATGTGGCCGCAGCCCTGGTATGACGCTGATGTCGGCTCGGACGCGGGGCACACGTCGCAGGGCCCGGAGGAGGAGGTCAACTACATCCCCGGGGGGCGGAACACGGTCGCGAACCTGGGTTGGCCGAACCGCGAGGGCAACCAGCTCCGCACCGGCTTCTCGGCTATCGCCGGGGAGATCCTCCCGATCCGCACCTACCCGCATGACGGCTACGGGAAGACCCCGAGCTATCCGTATCGGGCGCTCCTCGTGTCGGGGCCGATCCGTGACCCGCTCGCCGTCGGCTGGGTCGGCAAGGTGCTCGTCGGGGATACGCGCACCGGCGCGCTGCGCCTGATCGACCCGGTGACCGGCAATAACGACGGCCCGGCGCCGACGGCGACGATCGGCCCGGGCGGCACGAGCTACGGCGGCCCGGTGGACTTCAGCTTCGACCAGCATGGTCAGCTCTACATCTCCACGAACGGCGGCCTGCTTCGCCGTGTCGGGCCGCGCGTGGATGTGGACGCCCCGCCGGTCGTGATCCCGACGACCCGCATCAAGCTGGCGGGCACCCGTAAGCACAACGGGACGTCAGCGGGCACGGGCGGCACCGCACCGGCGTACAGGGCGACGGGGCAGGCGAACGCGAACGGCGGCACGAATACGCAGGTGGTCGTGGGTGACCTGACCGGCAAGGGCCTCGTCGCGGGGGACGCGATCTACATCACGGTGGCGCTGGAGCGCAACGTGACGCTGAATGTCCCCGCGGGCTTCGAGATGGCGCCAGTGGACCCGGTGCAGGTCTTCAGTGCGTCGGGCTACCACAAACAGATCCTCTGCGCGAAGCGGCTCAGCGCGGGCGACATCACGACAAACAACTTCACGTTCTCGTGGGATGGCGTCGCGGCCTGGTCGAGCGCGAGCTGGGTGGCCTACTCCGGCGTCCGGTCGTCGGGGAGCCTGTTCGATGGCTGCGATGGCGCGGTCGCGCCGTTCACGTGGTCGACGACGATCGCGGCGCCGACGATCACCACGACGGGCGCCAACTCCCGGGTCATGGTCGGCGGCGGGAACCGGGCTAACAAGCGGAAGGTGATGCCCGCCGGGTGGACGTCACGGATCGACAACGGCAGCACGCACGGCTGGTTCTTCGAGAAGAACACGGCGCAGGCGACCGCCGGGGTGGTGGCCGCTCAGGACTTCGCTTTCGACGCGGCCGGGACGGACGAGTGGATCGTGTGGCAGTTCGGGGTGCCCGCGGAGCCGACCGGCGGCGCAACGACGGGCACGACTGACTGGACGGCCACGCTCGACCCGACGCTGACGGACAGCTCGAAGATGCTCATTGCGCACTGCGTGAGCTTCGATTCGCAGACGTTCTCCCCCGCGGGCTTCGCGACCGTACCGGGCGTGCCGAACCCGATCACCATCGGCACGGAGCGCCATCAGCTCCTCTACAAGACGGGCGCCGGGGAGGCGACGTTGGACTTCGTGGAGTCCGGCGCGACCCGGGGCATCTGCAACCTCTACAGCGTCGCCAGCCCGTCCCCGACCGATCCCTTCGGGACGGTCACGGTGCGCTCCACCACGGACGCGGGCAGCACCCGTAACTTGCTCGTGGACGCCATCGTGCCCGACGAGGCGGGCGCCACGCTCGGCCTGTTCGGGGTGATGGATCACGGCTCCCCGTTCGATCTCGCGACCGGCGTCCAGGAGGTCGCGGACGTCCAGACCACCGACGGCGGGGGGACGGTCACCACGGAACGCACGATGTGGGCGGGCGAGGTCCAGCTCACCGGCGGCCAGGGAGTCTCCCAGGGTGGCTGGACGATCCCGGCGGGGAACGCCGCGGCGCCATCGAAGCCGTCGCGCTCGATCACGGTGCAGATCAATCCGGCCAGCTCGGAGCCGGAGCCGATCGTGGACACGCCCCTCGACGTGGAGGGTCACACGATCGGCTTCGCGTCGGGGACGAGCACGACGCTGGACATCTCCAGCCTGACGCCGGTTGCCGGTGACCTTCTGGAGCTGACGCTGAATCTGCGCCTCGACGCGACCGGCAACCCGCAGGTCCCGGATTGGGAGCTGGTCGCGGGACCCTTCAACCGGCTGCATGGCACGAGCCCGTTCCAGGTCAGCTCATGGGTGCATGAGGTCCTGGACGGCGAGACGCTCGACTCGATCGCGGTGTCCTGGACGGGCGCCTCGTCGGGGCGCGCGGTGATCCGTCGCATCGAGCCGCCGGACGTGGATCATCACGTCGAGTTTGATGCGGTCGGACCGGTGACTTACACGACCGGGGGCCAGGCGAGCTTCCCGATCCCGGGGGTCACGACCCAGGCGCCGGACACGCTCATCCGGGCTATCGCGTCGTGCTACTTCACGCAGACCTGGAGTGTCGCGGGCTTCACGAAGCGGACCCCTGCGACGTCGAACGAGATCTACTCGGGTGATCGGCAGCAAGCGACCCAGGGCACTGTCGCGAGCGCCACCGCCACCCAGAACACCGCGGAGCCCGCTCTCGGCTACATGCTGAGCTTCAAGAGCGTCGCGAACGATGTCCCGCCGCCGGTGGGGGGAACGCCGGACATCGGCGAGGTGCAGCCGGTCTTCTCGTCCGTCGCGACCCGCTACGTGGACATGACGCTCCAGCAGGACGCCAGTGTCGCGACCGGCCGCGACATCTACGTGGCGATCCTCGGCATTGCGGGACGCATGCCCTTCCCGCTCGTGCCGTCCGGGACGACGTGGGGCACCACCCAGGACCCTGCGTGGGCACTGGAGCGTGACGCGCCCACTCTCTCCGGGGGCTCGATGCTGCGCTTGTGGCATCTCCACCTGTCGGCGGACAGTCCCCGCAAGACGTTCCGCTTCGATCAGGTCACGAGCGGCAGTTACGCCGCGATCATCTTCTCCGCCGTCAACCTCGATCCGGCTGACCCGAGCAACTCGGCGAGCGCGAACGCCGCTACGAACGGCGGCCCGATGCCAACCCCGGCGCTGGCGGTGCCGCGTGACAACTCGATCGTGATGCGGATCGGGGCGCGCGCCGACGGCTTCCCCGGCCTCTACCCGTCGGCGACCCCGCCGATCACGAAGGTCGCGGACGCCGTCAGCGCCCCCGGCGAGTTCGGCCGGATGGTCACGATGGGCCGTCAGAACTTCGCGCTGAGGGGCACCGCGGACGCCTACTCGATCGAGATGGACGGCTCCGCTCAGGATCAGCCGATGGGGATCACGCTCGTACTTCAGCCCGCGCTGGGCGGGACGGGGCCGGGCGCCATCGCGGGCTTCTCCGCATCGGACGGCGAGGATCTCCAGTCCACGATCGCGTTCACGCCGGTCGTCGATCTCACGTACCGGCTGCGGCGGAAGCTCACGAGCGCCGCGGACTCCACCTACGTGGTCTTGTCGGACACGATCACCACGAGCCCCTATGTCGCGACGGGGCTCACGAACGGCACGAGCTACACGTTCGAGCTGGTCGCGTTCGACTCCCAGAACCGCCAGAGTCCCGCAGTCACGGACACCGCGGTCCCCGCGAGGCCAGCGGACCTGCCGGAGCCGACGAACGTCACGTTGATCGCGGGCGCAAACTCGTGGTCGATCAACTTCACCGCGCCGACCCGCACCATCGACCTGACCGGCTACGAGGTGCGCGAGAGCACCTCGTCCAGCTCGGGACCATGGACGACCCCGACGGGCGGCGCAGGATTCCAGGGCACGAGCTTCGCGCGCACGAGCGCGGCGACGGTTCAAACGTGGGTGCAGGTCCGCGCGCTCTACACAAGCGGGGGCGTCTCGGATTGGGTCACCCCGACCCCGTCCAGCGTCACGCCCACGTCGTCGAGCGGGGATGCAGTGTTCCCCTCCAAGCCGACGACTCCCCGACCTGTCGGACAGCTCGGCGCGATCGACGTCGACATGACGCCCCCGAATCCTGCTAGCGAGGCCGTGGTCCGCTATGTCCTTCAGCGCTCAACTACCAGCACGGGGCCGTGGACGACGGTCGCGGAGCGCACGGACATCTCCCAGCCCTACACGGATGCCGGGCTTGACCCGGCGCAGACGTTCTACTACCGCACGATCGCCTACCGGCAGTCGCTCAATTCGACGGCGAGCGATCCGTCCGTGGGGGCGCGCGCGCTCGTGTCGAGCCCCCGGATCAAGCTCATCATCTCGGGGCCGAGGGAGGCGACGATCGAGACGCACGTCCGGACCGCCGAGGTCGTGCAGCGCGACGCGAATACCGCGGCGGCCGTCGTGATCGACGAGACGACCACAGAACCGGAGGCGTGATGCCCGCCGACTTCGCTATCAAGCGCGCGGATACGCGCCCGTACATCAAGGCGATCCTGAAGGACAACGGGGCGCCCGTGGATCTCACGACCGCTGCCGAGGTGCGGTTCCTGATGTCCGGGGATGGCGTCGCCGTCGGCGGTGTCTGCGACTTCGGCAACCGTGAGGCCGGGGAGGTCATCTACCCGTGGAAGGCGTCGGACACCTTCCGGGAGGGCCAGTACCGCGCGGAGTGGGAGGTCCGCTGGGCGGACGGCGGGATCGAGACGTTCCCGGACACGGGCTACAACACGATCGTCGTCGTCGCCGACCTCGGCTGACCACCGGTCAGGGATCTCGCCGTCCCGCCACGTAGGCTGAGGTGGTGATGACGGTCCTGCGTTCCCGGTCACGCCTGAAGCTCGGCGAGCTTCGCTATCAGCTCACGCTGGAGGGCATGGACCCGGGGAGCCTGTCCGACGGCGCGTTGCTGAGGGTGATGGATCACTTGCGCGACGCGGGGGTGGAGGACCTGATGCTCGTCCCGCTCGCCGTTGATGCGCTGACGATGAAGCAGCGACCAGCGTGGGTCGCGACGCTCGTAGCGGGGGAATAGGGTGGCCCACGTCTCGCACCGATCGCATGGAGGTCACCATGCACCACTCGTCTTCGAGCGTGTCCGCTCCCCCGGTGTCGTGATGCTCTGCGTCGCGCTTCTACTCCTTCTCCTCGGAGGGGTGACGCTCCCGGCGACCGGGTGGACGCTCGTAGCCACGTTCCCGATGTGCTGCATCGTGGTTGGTCTGGTGCTCCTGTCACACGCGATTCCGCGGATGCGCCAGGATCATCGTCGTCGCCCGCACGCATGAACCTTGCCGGACACGCCCGCCAAGACGGAGCCACGGGTGATCGTGACGCTCGGCGTTGCGGTCTTCATCGCGCTCATCTGGGGGATCATCGTCCTCGTCGCGACGTTCGGCGCGGACCCCGAGATCATCGGTCTTGCCCAGGGCCTCACGCCGATCATGGTGCCGCTCGTGATGGGCTTGCTCGCGGACGGCTGGGTGCGTTCACTCAGGCGCGGCCGGGGGCGGCAGGACGATGATGCCTGACCGCTTCGATCTGCACGAGTGGCCCGACCTCGACGATCATGGCCGCCTGGAGTTGCTGAGGGACGAGTCGGAGGGGATGAGCCGTCGCGTCGCGAAGTGGCAGCGCCGGGAGGCGAGGCGCGTGCAGCTCGTGAGCGTCGCGGTGGTGGCGTCCCTGGTCGCGCTCCTTCTCGTCGCGATGCTCGGGATCGTGGTCCTACATCGCGTGAAGGTGAACGAGCGCCGCCAGGTCACGAACCGCGCCCAGGCCCTTCAGCAGGACTTCGAGCTGTGCGGGGCGTCGCAGCGCACCCAGGTCTATCTGGCGGTGCAGCTCCGCTACCGCTTCCGGATCGAGGCCGCCGTGCGGGATCTCCAGCGCGACTTCCCGATCCCGAACTGCCTGCCGACGCTGAGGGGCGCGCGTGCGGTGCCGCTCCCCATAGAGGAGCAGGACCGCTTCATCAGCTACTTCCGGCGCACGGGGATGATCCCCGCGGTCACACGCGACAACCGGGTGTTGGAGCAGAACGATCCCCGCGCCGCCGAGAACCCGCTCCCCCCACCATGACCGGGGGCGTCTGCGGGCAGATCCTCAGGCTGGAGGACCTGATCGGGGATGACCACGACTGGTGCCATGTGCTCGATCCGCGCACCCAGGAGCCCTTCTGCGGCTCGAAGACGCGTCGACCGGGGACGCATCTAGCGGACGGCTCGGAGGCCGCGCGGGTGTGCAAGGGCTGCGGCCGGGATCGCTGCCCGGACTGCGCGGACGGCTGGAGGATCTGGGCGCGTTCCCGCTCCCCCAAGTCTTGACGCCGCTGGTAGCAGACTTGCGCACGGATGGTAGGGGTGCTACCATCCTGTGTGCAGGGTCAAGTCAACGGCAAGAGAAGGGCACGAGATGGGTCAGATCGCGCAGCAGGCACAGAAGGCGCAGTCGAAGATGATCCTGGAGGCGTACGCCGACATGCTCGCCAGCGCGGGCGCCGGGGCGTGGCTGGAGGGCCGCTACGAGGCGTCGGTGGAGCTGGACGCGGCGGCCGAGGGTGCGCTGCAAGACCTGGAGTCGGAGCTGTGAGCGCCTCCCTCGTGACCCTGGTCAACGGCGAGCAGCTCGAAGTCGCCGGGGCCTACAAGCTCCTCCAGCAAGCCTTCGGGGTCGACCTGATCGAGCTGGAGCTGACGTGCGGCGAGAAGCGGACGCTGCGCGGCACGATGATCGGCATGGTGCAGGAGATCGGCCAGCAGGCCGAGCGGGCAGCGTTCGGCTTCTCACGGGTCCTGGAAGGAGCGGCGGCGGCATGAGCCCAACATTCGAGTACGGGTACGGCTCCAACGCGATGATCGCCTTCTCACGGCACCTCACAGTCGAGCAGGCCGCCGCGGCGATCTGCCGGAGCATCCCCGAGCGGCTGCGGCCCGACAGTGACGAGCTGACGACCCTCCAGGCCGGGGAGCGTCTCCTGCTGCGCGAGGGGCGCTACGTCGAGCGGGTGGCGTGATGCAGCGCCCCCGCTGGTCGGTGTGCGAGGCGTTCGACGCGAACGGGTGGCATGACCCCGTGATCGAGACGGACGACCCGCGCGAAGTCGAGCGCGTCTACGAGGAGCGCTGGCAGGCCCATCGGGGCGAGCGCTGGTACACCGTCGCGATCTTCGACGACCAGATGGGGGACGGCCACCCTACGGGGCCGGAGACGATGTGGGAGCGCGTCGAGCGCGCCCGGGAGGAGGTGGTCGCCGAGGCGGCCCTGAGCGACTTCAGGTTTCGTCCAGCCGATGACGCCCCGTGAGGGCGGGGTCGAGGCGGGCGACGGGGATAAGCCGTGGAGTGCCCCGTGATGCTGGACCGGGAGCGGACTGAGAAGCCGTGGCCCGGAGGTGCCAGCGAACCCCGGCAGCTCGCGACGCGGATACCTTCCCGCGGACCCGGGCAGGGCGCGAGCGAGGCGATCTCGGGGGTTGCAGCCCCCGGGCGGTGGCCCTGAAACCATCGAGCCTCGCTCGCGCTCTCGATCTTCAACGGACAGGAGGCGGGGATGGATGAGGCGCAGCAGTACACGCGGTACGTGGTCGAGGTCAGGGCATTCGGGCATCACGTGGTGAGGCC
>Ga0190275_10001314_pt1 | contig 18652 bp, 13 predicted proteins | sample Popmic550T_FD_133745 | JGI IMG/M metagenome (GOLD analysis project Ga0190275, IMG submission 133745) | Populus adjacent soil microbial communities from riparian zone of Yellowstone River, Montana, USA - 550 T | ecosystem: Environmental > Terrestrial > Soil > Riparian zone > Trees stand | place...
CACGGCACGGGCACGCCGCTCAATGATCCCGCGGAGGCCCGAGCCATCCGTGAGGTCCTGGGCGACGTGCCGGTCAGCTCCATCAAGGGGGCGGTGGGACATCTGATGGCGGCCTCGGGAGCGGTAGAGATCGCGGCCTGCTTGCTGCCGTTCCAGCGTGACTGCCTGCCAGGGACGGCGCACCACCGGGAGCGCGATCCGGAGTGTGACATCGACGTGATCGGCGAGAGCCCGCGGGAGGCAAGGGTGGACGCCGTGCTCTCGAACTCCTTCGGGTTCGGAGGGCAGAACGCAACCATCATCCTCGGGCGAGGGACATGAGCGCGGACGTCCTCGGCTGGGCCTGGCGCACGCCGCTGGGAGACTCGGTGGACACCGCCGTGAGCCGGCTCCTGGCCGGAGAACGCGCCGCGACAGACACGCTCCGCTTCGAGACCCGCACGTACGCCTGCAGGCTGGGGGCACCGATCCTCTCGGTGCCGCAGCGCTCGAAGCACGCGCGCTTCCTTCGGAGGATGGGGCTCTTCGGACTGGAGGCCGCGCACGCGGCACTCCAGCAGGCCCGTGCTCATGGCTGTGAGGTCTCGGGGGAGCGGCTGGGAGTCTTCTGTGGCTATGGCGGGCTGCGCGCCCACTGGGACGACATGATGGAGGGGCTCTCGGCGCAGCAGCCGGAGCAAGGCGGGACGTGGGAGCGCGGCCTCAAGCGCATCCACCCGTACTGGATGCTCAAGCACCTCTCCAACAATGCGCACGCGCTCCTGGCGGCGGACCTCTCTGCACGAGGGGATGGAGCCACGTATGGCGGCGCCACAGCCGGAGCCCAGGCGCTCTCGGCAGCCATCCGGTCGCTCGAGGCGGGGAGCATCGATGTGGCGCTGGTGTTCGCCTATGACTCGCTCCTCGAGCCTGAGACGTTGGTGGACCTGGCCGCGCGAGGGGCGGCGACAACCGGGGACCTCGCGAACCTGGCCGCTCCCTATGATGTCCATGCGCGCGGCTTCGTGCCTGGGGAGGCCGCTGCGGCGCTCGTGCTCCAGCGTCCTGGCGCAGCGGGAGCGCTGGCGTCCATTGCCGCCGCAGATGGGGCAGACGGCCAGGCCTCGGATCCCAGCTCGGAGACACTCGCCGCCGTTGCATCGCGCCTCACCCAGGGGGACACCGTCGTCGACGGCTCCGCCCGAGCCCTCCCCGCTGTGGATGCGGCAGAGAGGAGCATTCTGGCGCCACTGCTCGGAGGTGGTGCACGGCTCACGGCGGTACAGTCAGCCTTCGGGCAACTGGGAGCAGCGACAGCGCTGGTCCAAGCCATCGCGCTGGCGAGCTGCCTGCGGAGAGGCGTGCTGCCTCCCATTGCCGGGCTGCGTGAGCCTGCGGAGGGACCGCTCGTCCCAGTTCGAGAGCCAACGCCCACGGAGGCGCAGTCAGTGCTGGCCCTCTCCACGGGGGCCCCTGGGCTGGCAGGGGCTGTCCGGGTCCATGATCTTGGCCGCACCAGGAGGTCTTCAGTTACGGGTTAATCTGAAATGACGGCTGTCTTGTCGGCGCTAGCGCTAGGATGACGCGCGTCTCACCCCCCCAAGGAGCCGAACATGATGAAGCATTGGCTGAGTGGAGCGTTCCTCGCGGTTGCAGTCGCAGTGAGTGCCTGTGGCGGCACGATCGAGGCGGATGAGTCCGAGCTGTCGTCGGCCCCTGAGAGCGTGGCGTCGGAGCCAGGAGAGGTAGACCAGATGCTCCCGCAGTGTGACACCGAGGGCCGATGCCCTGTGGGGTACTACTGCGTGGGCGGGCCGGGCGGAATCTGTCGCCGGGGTATCATCGAAGTGATGGCCCCTCTGTGCAACTCCCAGGGCCAGTGCCCGGCGGGGTACTACTGCTTGGGCGGGCCGGGCGGAGCTTGCCGCAAGGCGCCCATCGAAGTGCTGTCCCCTCTGTGCGGCCCCCAGGGGCAGTGCCCGGATGGCTACTACTGCTTGGGCGGGCCGGGCGGAACCTGCCGCAAGGGCATCATTCACAAGCAGTGATCTGCCAACCTCGAACCCCGCTAGTATCAGGGGGTGATCGCGCCGCAAGGTGAAGCATGAGCGAGGCAGGCGTGGCGCTGGTGACGGGCGGCTCGCGAGGCATCGGCCGAGCCGTCGTGCTGGAGCTGGCCCGGCGTGGCTACTGGGTGGGCATCAACTTCCGCGATCAGGAACAGCGCGCAGCCGAGGTGGCGAGCGAGGTGGAGGCGCTCGGCCAGCGGGCGCTCCTGCTGCGGGCGGACGTCACGGATGCCGCCCAGGTCGCCCGCATCTTCGAGGAGGCGGAGCGTAAGCTTGGTGCCATGGACGTGCTCGTCTGTTGCGCCGGCATCACCCGGGACACGCTCCTGGGCGCAAGCACCCCCGAGGATCTCGAGGCCGTGCGCGCCGTCAATCTGGACGGAGTGGTGAACTGCTGCCGCGAGGCGACGAAGCGGATGATCGGACGGCGGCGGGGCTCCATCGTGGCGCTCTCGTCCGTGGCGGGACAGCGGCCCGGGCGTGGCCAGAGCCTCTACGCCGCCACGAAGGGCGCGGTGGAGTCCTTCATCCGGGCCCTGGCCGTGGAGCTGGCGCCGAGGAACATCCGGGTGAACGCGGTGGCCCCCGGTGTCATCGAGACGGAGATGACGCGGGACCTCCTCTCGCTGGCGGCCGAAGAGGTGAAGCGGCGCATCCTAATGCGGCGTCCAGGGCGTCCCGAGGAGGTGGCGAAGGTGGTGGCCTTCCTGACCTCCTCGGATGCCAGCTACGTCACCGGCCAGGTGTGGAACGTGGATGGAGGGTTCAAGCTCGAATGAATGGCGAGTCCTTTCTGGATCTCCTCGCTCATCGCAGGAGCGTGCGAGCCTTCACGGCCCAGCCTGTGCCTCGCGAGGTGCTGGAGCGGCTGATGCAGGCGGCGGTGACGGCCCCGTCTCCCACCAACCGCCAGCCCTGGCGGTTCGCGGTCGTCACCCAGGCCTCCCTCCGGCAGCGCATCACCGAGGCCGTCCGCACCCGGTCCGAGGAGATGAAGGCCATCATCCGCCAGGGGCACCACGCGGAGGACTTCGGCCAGTACGGGGACTTCTTCCACGAGCCCCTCTCCACCGCTGCGGCCATCGTGGTGCCGCAGTACCGCGTCTATCCGGACCTGATCGCCAACCTCGTGGCCTCCGGGGGAGGGGACCCGACGGAGTTCCACACCGCCGCGTCGATGCAGGCGGAGCTCTGCTCGACGAGCGCCGCCTGCATGGCCCTGCTGCTCCAGGCCCTGTCCGAGGGGCTGGGGGCCTGCTGGATGTCCGGGCCGATGATCGGGCGAGACGAGATCCAGAGGCTGCTGGACATCCGCGAGCCGTGGAGGATGGTGGGAGCCATCGCGCTGGGCTACCCGGACGAGCATCCGGTGAAGCAGCCTCGCAAGCCCCTTGCGCAGGTCGTGACGTGGTTCGAGGATGGCGCCGAGCCGCGGGAGGCCCAGACATGACCGCCGCAGTCGCAGCCCCAGGGGACGAGGTCCAGAAGATCGAGCAGCAGGTCCGGGAGGTGGTGGCCGAGGCGCTGGCCCGGGAGCTCTCCGAGGTAAAGCTCGAGACCCTCCTGATGGGGGACCTGGGGGCCGAGTCGCTCGACTTCCTGGACATTGTCTTCAAGCTGGAGCGAGCCTTCGACATCCAGATCACGCGCGGAGAGATGGAGCGCGCCGCGCGCGGCAGCATGTCGGACGAGGAGTTCTCGCCTGGGGGTGTCATCTCCGAGGCGGGGCTGGCGAGGCTCCGGGAGCTGATGCCAGAAGCGGCGCAGCACATCCAGCCTGGGCTGCGGCCCGCGCAGATCCTGAGCCTCTTCTCCGTGCGGACGTTCGCGAACCTAGTGCTCGCCAAGCGCCAGGGCCAGAGCGTCTGAGGGCACGGCCGGGGGCCAGAGGCCGGGAAACCGTCAGCTCTGCGTGACGCGGACCGTGGTTCGCATCTCGCGGCCCGTGGCCGGATCCCGCGCTCGCATCGTGAGGATCCCTTCGATGCTCACATCGAAGGTGATCTCCACCTGCACCTTCCCGGCCTTGTCCGTCCGGATCCCCGAGAACGTGAACTCTCCCAGCAGCTCGTTGTTCACCACCATCTCGTGGTCGCCCTGGTAGATGCGCATGGCGAGCTCGGTCTGGTTGTCGATGCTCGTCGTCGCCACCAGCTGCTTGGCGTTGGGGATGGGCGCGTTGCGCGGGAACACCGTGTGGAACGCGCCGCCCGCCTTCTCCAGCCCGATCGCCATGGGGATCACGTCCAGCAGCTGGATGCGCAGGTTCGTGTCGTCCTGCAGCGAGTGCGCGTAGAGCGCCGCCCCGATCGCCACCGCCTCGTCCGGGTGCACGCCCTTGCTCGGGGGCCTGCCGAAGAACTTCGTCAGCCGGTCCTGCACGATGGGCATGCGCGTCTGCCCACCCACCAGCATCACCTCGTCGACCTCCTTCGTCGACAGCCCCGCGTCTACCAGCACCCGCGCCACGATCTGCAGCGACTTGTCGATCAGGTGGCTGGTCAGCATCTCCAGCATCTTCCGCGTGAACTTCATCTCGATGTTCAGCGGCTGGCCCTGCGCCGTCATCGTGATGAAGGGGATGTTGAAGGGCACCTCCTCGCGCGCGGAGAGATCGATCTTCGTGCGCTCGGCCAGGTCCTTGATGCGCTGCATGGCCACCGGATCCGTGGCCAGGTCGATGCCCGTCTTCGCCGCGAAGTCCTTGAGGACGTGGTGGATGATGGCGTTGTCGAAGTCGATGCCGCCCAGGAAGATGTCGCCGCCGGTGGACTTCACCTCGAAGACGCGCTCACGGATCTCGATGATCGACACGTCGAACGTGCCGCCGCCGAGATCGTAGATGACGACCTTCTCGTTGAGGTTCTTGCCCACCCCGTAGGCCAGGGCGGCGGCGGTGGGCTCGTTGATGATGCGCACCACATCGAGATCGATCAGCTTGCCCGCATCCTTCACCGACTGGCGCTGCCGATCGTTGAAGTACGCCGGCACCGTCACCACCGCGCGCTTGATGGGGATCTTCAGGTAGTTGGAGGCGACGTCCCGGATCTTATTGAGGAGCTTGGCGCTGATCTCCTGGAGCGAGAACTCCTTCTTCCCCACGTCCAGGACGACGTCGTTCTTCTTGCCGGGGCGCATCTGGTACGCCACGACCTTCTTCATCGAGTCGACGATGTCACTCTTGAAGCCGCGGCCCACCAGGCGCTTGGCGCCGTACACGGTGTTGCGCGGGTTGAGCTGCCACTGGCGCTTGGCCTCGTAGCCGATGAGCTCGTTGCCCTTGTCATCAATCGCGAAGATGGAGGGGATGGTGTAGTCGCCCCCCTTGTAGGGGATGAGCTTCACGTTCCCGCTTTCTTCGACATAGGCCGCGCACGAGTTCGTCGTGCCGAGGTCGATGCCGATGATGGGCTCCTTCTTTTGCATCGCGTGTGGACTCCCAGGGGAGGAGAACGGGGCCAGTAGACGCTATTTCACCAGGAACGCGCCCGCGAGTAAGCATCCAGGTAGAGCGTCAGCCCGAGCAGGTTGGCGCCCCCCACGTCCAAGAGGTCTTCGGAGGTAGTAGGAGCCGAAAGATCCATGGCCACTATCTCGGCTGTCGCTGATTCCTGGCTTGCCGGGTCTTCCTCAACTCCAAGCGGAGCGTCCGGCAGGCGGAGGGGAGGCTGGCCCTGCACGAGCGGCAGGAGCACCACGTGCCGGCTCCGAGCGCCCGTGAGGGTGATTCGGGCCAGCTCGGCACCGGCCTGGGCCAGCGCCGTCCACCGCGCAGCAGAGGGAGTGAAGGTGCGCTGGGCGACGGCGTAGGAGGCAGCCGGCATGGGGAGGAAGGGGGGGACGACGACTTGGGTGGGCAGAGAGGAGCCGCGGATGAGCCGACCTGTGGTGTCGCCTCGGGCCTCGGCGATGCGGGTGGCGAACACCCAGAGGCCAGGGGTTCCGAGCTCCACGCCGCCGTAGGGCGCTCCGCTGCGCAGCAGAAGGGGGGCCAGCGGCCGCGTCCCGTCGGGCGCAGGAGCGCCGCCGGTGCGCGAGGAGAGTCCCAGGGGAGTGAGGCCGGCCTCAGCGGAGAGCTCCACTGCGCCGGCCACGGCGGTGTCGAGCCCCGCGGGCAGCCGGGGAAGCACCACCTCCGTGCGGCGGAGCTGCTCTCGGCGAGGGCGGTGGGAGAAGCCGGGCAGGCCGAAGTAGTCCGGCACCTCCTCGGGGCCTTGAGGGCAGCGCGAGGCGTCCGAGCAGCGGCCGTCCCCGTCCAGATCCGAGGTGTCCGGGACGCGCGGCCGCAGGGGAACAGGGGTGAAGGCCTGGAGCGCGTAGTCCATGGCCCCGGTGTAGGCCAGCAGCTCCGTGGAGCCGAGGTTCGCGGCCAGGGCCAGCTCCATTCGTCCGGCGAAGGCCACCGCGGCGCGGCGCCCCGGCTGCCCAAGCCCCAGGGAGCGCCTCTTGAGCTCCACAGGCGCTCCGAAGCCGGAGGCGGCGTAGGCCACGGTGCTGCCCGGCAGTGGCACCGCCTGAGGCAGGCCGGGCACGGTGACGAAGAACGTCTCCCCCAGCAGCGTGGCGAGGTCCAGGTCCGGCACGTCCCCGGCGGACAGCAGGGAGAAGCCGAGCCACAGCGGACCGGTCGAGTGGACCTCGGAGAACTGGATGCCGGCGTTGAAGCCCGCAGCCCCGTGCAGCGGGTTCTCGCCGAGGGGCAGCAGCATGTCCCGCACGCCGGTCGCCGCCACGGAGACGCGGTCATAGCGGGGGTAGCCATCCGACCGGAGCTCGAGCGAGGCGGCGGAGAAGCTCGCGGTGGCACCCGTGAAGGAGTGGAAGGGGGCCGTGCCGCTCGCGTCGGTCGTCACCGTCACGGGGGCAGGGCAGGGCGCGGTGGCAGGAGGAGCGTCACAGCCGAGCACCTCCACCCCGCTCAGCGGGCGGCCCGTGGCCAGATCCACCACGGTGACCCGGCGGCCCTCGGCGAGCGCGGGGAGGATCGTCAGGGTGGCCTCGACGGGCGTCACACCCGGGTTGGAGACACCCGCGCGGACGCGCACCGTGCCGGCCCTCACCGCCGTCACCTCGCCCGAGGAGCTCACGGTCGCCGCGTCGCTCGGAGCCCCGTTGACGTCCACCACCGAGTAGCTCCCGGGGATGAACGGGAAGCTCTCCCCGGTGAAGGTGAAGGCGACGAGGGAGAGCCTCACCGAGCCGCCAGCGACCAGCACCGCCGCGCGAGGGCTGAGGGAGAGCGTGGAGAGCTCCGAGGCCGCGGGGGCGGACCGGCATGCACCCTCCGTGCACGCCTGGCCAGAGGGGCAGTCGGCATGGCCGCGGCAGCCGCCGGGAACGCACCTCTGCGCCACGCAGAGCTGTCCGGCGGGGCATGAACCTCCCGTGGAACAGGCCGTCGAGGGCTGGCAGTACCCCTGCTGGCAGAAGGCCGGTGCGGCACAGTCCTCGTCGATGAGGCAGCGCGGCAGCTCCTGGCAGATCTTCAGCGCACAGTCGAAGCCGGGCGGACAGCTGCTCGTACCGAAGGCCCGGCAGTCCGTGTTCTCCGGGCACTCGGCGCGGGACTGGCACGTGCGGTACTCCAGGCAGCGGCCCGTGGTGGCGCTCGTGCAGTACTGGCCTGCCGGGCAGTCCGCGAGCGTGGCGCAGTCGGCGCGAGCGCACAGGCCCGCCTCGCAGAGGAGCCCCTGCCCTCCACACGAGACGTCGTTGACACACCGGCGCAGGCAGGCCCCGCTCTGGCAGACGAACAGCAGGTTGGCCACCTGGGGATCCACCCCCGGGGCACAGCTCGCGGCGGTGGTACAGGCAGGCAGACAGGCGCCCTGGGTCACCTCGCAGCGCAGCCCGGCCGGACAGTCCGCATCCCCGGTGCACCGGCCGCGATCCTCACAGCGGCCCTGGCGGCACAACTGGTTGGTGGCACAGGCCGCGTCCGAGCCGCACAGGCACCGCCCGTCGGGCGAGCACGTGAAGCCCTGCGCACAGTCGGAGGTGGCGGTGCACTCAGGCCGGGTGCCGCAGGTGCCCGCCGAGCAGGCCTCGTCGGCAGGGCAGTCGGTGTCATCCAGACACATCGGCCCACACCCACCAAAGCGGCAGCGGCCGTCGGGGCACTCCGCGTCCGTGACGCAGGGGGCCGAGGAGGCAGGCGGGCACCCGGAGAGCGTAGCCACCAACAGAAGTGCAAGCAGGGCCCTGGACATCCGTCGCACCGAAGGGAAAGTTCCTGTGTTCTACCGAGCGATGGCGGTGGCTCGGTGGCGTGGCTAGATAGGCCAGGACTCAAGCACAGAGGAGAGACGACGTGGAAGCCAGGCGCTACCTGCAGGACATCGGGGGTCAGGTGTCCGCGGACTTCGTCAAGAACAGGTCCATCCTGTCCTTCGAGGAGTACGTCACCCTCTTCTTCACCGATCCGAGGCACCAGTCGCGCAACGCGGCCCAGTACCTCCACGACGTGATGGACCACTACGGCACGGAGCAGGTGCCGCACCCTACGGGAACCATCCGGCGCTTCAAGGTCTTCGACGTGCCCTCGAGTGATCGGGATGGGCGGGTGGCCGGCCAGGAGGAGGTGCAGAACGCCATCTACCGGCTGCTGGGCAACTTCGTGCGCGCCGGACGCATCAACAAGCTGATCCTTCTGCACGGCCCCAACGGCAGCGCGAAGTCCACCCTCGTCAACGCGCTCAAGGCGGGCATGGAGGACTACTCGCAGCAGCCTCAGGGAGCGCTGTACCGGCTGGGCTGGGTCTTCCCCTCGGAGAAGCTCATCAAGGGCTCCATTGGCTTTGGCGAGCGTGTGCCCCCCACGACGGGCGAGGTGACGACGTTCGCTCACCTCGAGGCGGAGTCCATCGACGTCCGGATGCCGTGCGAGCTGAACGATCACCCGCTCTTCGTCATTCCGCCGCCCGAGCGCCGCAAGCTGCTGGAGTCGGCGCTGAAGAAGAAGGGCCTGGGCAGCGGGGACGGCGAGACGGGCGACTTCATCCTCTCGGACTACTTGCGGGACGGGGAGATGTGCCACAAGTGCCGGCGCATCTACACGGCGCTGCTCGCCTCGTACGCGGGGGACTACCTCAAGGTCCTGCGCCACGTGCAGATCGAGCGCTTCTACATCTCCCGGCGCTACCAGGTGGGCACGGTGACGGTGGAGCCGCAGATGAGCGTGGACGCCATGGCCCAGCAGATCACCGCGGATCGCACGCAGCTCAACCTGCCCGCGGCGCTGCACGGGGTGGTGCTCTTCGAGCCGCACGGCCCGCTGGTGCACGCCAACCGCGGGCTGATCGAGTACGCGGATCTGCTCAAGCGCCCGCTGGAGGCCTTCAAGTACCTGCTGGGCTTCAGCGAGACGGCGCAGGTGCCGCTCGAGCCCTTCGTGCTGCTGCTGGACGAGGTGCTGATCGCCTCGGCCAATGAGAAGCACCTGGGGGCCTTCAAGGAGCTGCCGGACTTCGCGTCCTTCAAGGGCCGCATCGAGCTGGTGCGGGTGCCGTACCTGCGCCGCTACAAGCTGGAGCAGGAGGTGTACGACGCGGAGATCACGCGGACATCGGTGGGCAAGCACGTGGCGCCGCACACCACCGAGGTGGCGGCCATGTGGGCCGCGCTCACGCGGCTGAAGAAGCCGATCCCCGAGCGCTATGCCCAGGACGTGAAGGAGCTGGTCGATCACGTCACCCCGATGGAGAAGATGCACCTCTATGAGGAGGGGCGGGCGCCGGCGCGGCTGAGCCTGGCGAACACGAAGGAGCTGAAGAAGCTGCGCACGGAGCTGTACGAGGAGTCGGACGCGTACCCGAACTACGAGGGGCGCTCGGGGGCCAGCGCGAGAGAGATCAAGACGGCGCTCTTCAACGCGGCGCAGAACTCTGACTACAAGTGCTTGAACCCGCTGGCGGTGTTCGAGGAGCTCCTGGCGATCTGCCAGGACAAGAGCGTCTTCGAGTTCCTGCAGCAGGAGGTGGTGGACGGCTACCACGATCACGAGGAGTTCGTGCGCTCGGTGGAGGGCCAGTACCTGGATCTGGTGGACTCGGAGGTGCGGGACTCGATGGGGCTGGTGTCCGAGGGCCAGTACCGCGAGCTGGTGGAGCGCTACATCCAGAACGTGAGCCACTGGGTGCGCGGGGAGAAGATGCGCAACCGGGTGACGGGGGAGATGGAGCGCCCGGACGAGCAGCGCATGACGGAGCTGGAGTCGATCGTCATGCCGAAGGGGGAGGATCCGGGCGAGTACCGGCGGGGGCTGATCACGAACATCGGCGCGCACCGGCTGGACAACCCGGACGTGGCGATGGACTACCCGAGCATCTTCCCGGACATGTTCAAGCGGCTGAGGGATCACTACTTCGAGGAGCGCAAGCGGGTACTGCGCAAGAACAAGGAGAATGTCCTCAAGTACCTGTCCGAGGAGCGAGGCACGCTCACTCCGCGCGAGCAGACGCAGGTGGAGAGCACGCTCAAGGCGATGGCGGACAAGTACGGGTATTGCGAGCACTGCGCCAAGGACGCGATCCTGTTCCTGATGAAGAAGCGGTACGGCTGAGAGCAGGCGGGCAGGGGAGGGCTCGGGGGGCGCGGTGCTTTCGCATCACAGCAGAGCGAGGGAAGATCCACCCCTCATGGTTGTAAGGAGTCCTGTACCCCCTCTCCCGGAGCGTTGATGAACCGGTTTGTCCTCGGGGCCCCGGCCCTGTTTGCAGTCCTGTCGTGCGCCAGCGCGGCTCCGTCGCCTTCTCCCGCCGCGGTGGTGGAGGCTCCGGTCGTCTCGGTGCCCGTGGAGCGCGCGGTGGCGACGGTGGCGGCGAGGCCTTCGCGCAAACAGGTGGTCCGGGGGATCCTGCCGAGCACAGTGCGCATGGTGGTGACGGAGGGCGGCAAGTCGCGGCGCACGGCCTCGGGCGTGGTGATCGGCACCGAGCGCACGGCGCAGGGCGTGGCGAGCTACGTGATCACGAACGCGCACGCGGTGGACATGGATGACCTGAAGAATCCGCGGATGGTCATCACCCAGGAGCGGCAGGCCGAGCTGTCGGAGTACCCGGCGGAGGTGGCGGCGACGGGGCAGGTGCCGGAGATGGACCTGGCGCTGCTGCGGGTGCCGGGGGTGGAGCTGACGCCGGCGGAGCTGGCGGGGGACATGGAGCTGGAGCTGGGCGAGGACGTGGTGGTGGCGGCGTGTCCGTTCGGCAAGTCGACTTCGCTGTCGGGCGGGATGCTGTCCCAGGTGGAGTGGGATCGGGAGAGCAAGGGCCCGAAGATGGTGAAGACGGACGCGCCGATTGGGTATGGGGCGTCGGGCGGTGGCATCTTCAGCCTGGAGACGGGCAAGCTGCTGGCGATCGTGGAGGGCTACCGGACGGCGAAGGTGGGCTTCGCGGTGGCGGACAAGGACTACAGCTTCGACGTGCCGATGCCGGGCGAGACGTTCGCCGCGCCGAGCTCGAAGGTGCGCAAGTTCCTCGAGTCCAAGGGCTTCGGCCGGCTGCTGGAGCGGACTTCGGAGGGCGGCGTCGGGCAGACCGCCCAGCGGTAGGAACTGCCCGGGCCCTGCCCCCCATCCCCCCCGACAGAGGGCAGGACCCGGAGTGCCCCTCGCTCAAGAGGGCACATGCCTTAGCTGTGGCAGAGGGCACACGTCAGCAATTCATGGGCCAGTTCACGGCCGATCTTCTCTTCGGAGGGAAGCCGCGATTCGAGGTCTTCCTCGGGAAGGACGAATCTGGCCGATCGAGCGCTGACTCGGGTCAGAAGCGTCCAACCGGGACATCGAGCACAGCTGGGGCACTCCTCCGAGGGGTTGGGCATGAACCTGTATGACAAGGAGCCTGTCGAATTAGCGGAACGGGGCAGGGGTGGGGGTATGGCACGCGTATCCCCGGCAGACGGGAGCCAAGGGGTGGTGCGCCTAGAAGAAGAGGAGAGTGGACACGCGGACGACGAGCAGCCCCCCAGAGTGGGAGTGCCAGCGCATAGCGTGTCCGCTCCTGCCGGGAAAGCTGGGACGGGTTTAGAAATGAGCCTGGGCTATTCACGAAGTGGGGCAGATCCCGGCCAGCCCCTTTCTGCTCACTCCTCTGGATCCTCGCCGCTGTCCGGGTTGCGGATCTTCTTGAGGAGGCGCTCGACGGACTTGCGGTGCAGTCCCAGCTTGCCGGCCGCCTTCGTGATGTTCCCGTCGGACTGTCTCATGGCTTCCTCCACGAGGGCCTTTGTGATGGCGAAGACCTTGTCCTCCGTGGGGAGCGCGAGGAGCTTCTGGGCGATCAGCCCTAGGAGCTCATCCCCCGACTCTTCTTCCTCCTCCCGCGGCAGGAGCGCCTCGAGGGTCGCCGCGTCGATGAGCTCGGTGTCCGCGAAGATGGCCAGCCGCTCGAGCGCGTTCTTCAGCTCGCGCACGTTCCCAGGCCAGGGACGGCGGCGGAGCAGCTCGATCGCCTCCTGAGTGAAATGGAGCGGCCGTGTGTACTGCTTGACGAAGTGCTGGACGAGCGCGGGGATGTCATCCGGATGCTCCGACAGCGGCGGCACGTGGAGGATGAGCACATTAAGCCGGTAGTAGAGGTCCGCGCGGAAGCGCTTCTCCCGGACACGATCCTTCAGGTCCACGTGGGTGGCCGCGATGATGCGCCCTTTGAACTGCTGCACCTTGCCTGGAGCGCCCACGGGGTGGAAGGTCCTATCCTCCAGCACGCGGAGGAGCTTGGCCTGAAGGCCGAGGTCCAACTCAGCCACCTCGTCCAGGAACACGGTCCCTTTCCCCACCTCCACGAGGCACCCCGGCTTGTCTCGATCGGCGCCTGTAAAGGCGCCTCGCACATGGCCGAAGAGCTCGCTCTCCATCAGGTTCTCCACCAGATTGCTGCAGTTGAGATTGATGATGGGGGCAGAGGCGTGAGGACCACAGCGGTGCAGGGCCTGGGCTACGCCCTCCTTCCCTGAGCCCGTCGGCCCTTGGATCAGGACGGCCGCGGGGGTCGCGCTCACCGCCACTGCGGCCTTCTTGATCAGCGCCCGCAGGTTCTGCATGGGCACGGAAGTCCCAATGAGCCCCAGGGTGGGGTCGGGCAGATCCCGCGTGCGGAAGTCGATCACCTCCTCTTTCAGCGACAGCTCCTCGCGCAGCTTCTGGAGGATGAGGGGGGCTCGCTGCTCGAACTCCGTCTTGAGCACATAGTCCTTAGCCCCCAGCTTCACGGCCTCGAGGACCTCCAGGTGGTGCTTGTGGCCGCTCACCACGATAGAGGCCGTCTGGTACCGGCCATGGATCTCCCCAATGAGCGTGAGGCCATCCCGGTTGCGGATGTCCTGGGAGAGCTGGAGATCGATGAAGGCGACATCAATGAGCACTTCCTCGAGCACCTGCCGGGCCTCTCCCAGCTCACTGGCGCGGTGCAGCTCGATGTTCCCGAGGGACTCCAGCACCCCGGCGAAGTGCCGGAGCGAGACTCGCTCATCATCGACGATCAGGATTCTCAGGAACCGCTGCTCATTCATGTGCGGAGGTGCTCGGGTCGAGAGGGAGGGTGAGGCGGAAGCAGGTGCGATCCTCTTCCCGCAGGAAGGTGATCTCCCATTGAAAGCTGCGCGCGATGCGGTGGACCACCGTCAGCCCGATACCATACCCCTCGGGCTTCGTACTGACGCGGCGAGTGAAGAGGACGCTGGCGACCTCCTCGGGGATACCCGGCCCCGTGTCCCAGATGTCGAGACACGGCCCCGCGGGACCTTCGTGGTAGCGGACGCCAATCGCTCCTCCTTCCGGGGTGCTCTGGGCCGCGTTCCGCAGGAGGTTGCTGAAGAGCTGGATCAGGGAGTCGGTCTCGGCGTTCACCCTCAGCTCCGGAGGGAGATCCACCGAGACGGACAGCTTCTTCTCCTGGATCGGCTCGCGCAGCAGGAGGAGGGCCCGGAGGATGGGCTCGAGGAGCTGAAGCTCCCCGAGCCGAGGTGGGGGGAGATCGAGCCTGCGGAGGGAGTCGATCAGCCGATCCATCCGCGACACCTCCATGCGAGCGAAAGAGAGATCCTCTCCATCGAATGCAGGGCCACCGGCGCTTCGCCGGAGGAGATCCCGGAGGAAGTTCAGCGGGTAGACCATCTCGTGGCAGAGCTCCATGCTAAGCGCGCCGAGGGCCAGCCGTTTCTCATCCCGGGCGGCGCCTACCTCCAGGCGCCGGAGGGACTCGAGCTCTTGGACGGCCGCGGCATTGTGGAGGGCGAGGGCCCCCAGGCTGGCGAGGGTCTCCAACAGGTGCAGATCCTCCTGGGTGTAGAGCGCCGCCCCATGGAGGGGGGAGACACGCAGGACGGCCCGAAGCTCTCCCCGCGAGCGCATCGGGACCAGCAGGTGCTGCTCCCGGGGGCGCGGCTCCATCCAGACGTTCTCCCCCCGCGCGAGCCGCTCGCGCGCGTCCGATGAGAGCTCGGGGAGTTCCTCGAGGGATAGGGGAGCGAGGATCTGGGCTGAACGGGTCGGAAAGGCCTGGTCCACCGCTTGCTCCACGGCCCGCTGGATCGCAGGGGGATCGCGCAGAGAGGCCAACTGCTCCTTCAGGAGGCTGACCGTGCCGCGGAACGCCAGTGTCGAAGGAAAGAAGAGGCGCACCTGGAGGCGGCGGGCCAGCAGCATCACGAGGATGAAGATCGCGGAGCCCAGCAGGAGGAGCAGCAGCGGGATGGCCCAGGCGCCCTGGATGGCCAGGTAGAGCAGGTAGGTTCCCAGCACGGCCAGGAGGAGGGCTCCGAGCACAAACGGGACTCGCAACATCCTCGGGGTGAGCACGAGCTGGGACTCCAGGATGTTGTTGCGGACCAGGGCATACCCGATGGAGAGCGGGAAGATGAGAACGACGAAGGGCAGCACCAGGTGCATGAGGTCCCGGTTGGTCGTCATCCTGAGGATGTGAACGATCGAGATCAGCAGCGGTGTCGTGACGAGTCCCCAGGCCGCGGTGATCAGGTCTCTGCGATCCAGTCCTGTGCTGAACCGCAGCCGCAGGAGGACCGCGAGGGCCAGGATCGCGATGCCAGGGCCCATGAGCCAGTCGATGGCGCGGCGGATGGGCAGGGAGTTCCAGCCGATGAGGGGCGCCACCCCGAGCCCCAGCGCGGCTGCGGCTGCCAGCAGCGTGAGGGCACCGAGGACCCTGCGAAGCGCCACGGCCCCCCGCCGGGGGGACTTTGGGAAGGCGTAGGCGAGCCAGAGCGCTCCGAGCAGGATGCCCACCGTCGAGATCGAGAAGATCGGGAACAGCCACACCTGTGTGTGGTGGTCGTAGAAGGAGATCAGGAAGAGGAAGGTCGCCACCGACCAGAGGACGTAGGCGCGCCTCGCCGCGGGGCGGGTGCAGAGGGTGAAGACCAGGGCCCCAGACCAGAGCACCACCCACCCCGCCAGCGCATAGGTGACGAAGAAGAACAGCAGCTCCTCCGCGCCGAAGCTGTCGAGCGGGGCCTTGACCTCGTAGGGTCCGTTCAAGCCCTCGAACCTCAAGAAGACGGGTTCTTCTGAGGGCTGGTCGCGCAGGAGCGCGTACATTCTATCCAGGGCTCGAGGGGGCGCCCCTGTCGGCAGCGGCTCTCCATTTACGCTCAGCAGCTGGTCGAGCCCCTGGGGGAGCGGCTCGGGGGCCTTCCATGAGGGCAGCTCGACGATCGAGTAGATGCCGTAGGCGTCCATGACGCGCGAGGGGAACTTCATCCCCCGTGTGGAGAGGGCGCTCGCGGCGGCCACACCCGTCAGCGCGAGCGCCAGGGCTCCGAGGGCGAAGACGAGGCGCCCTCGAGGGCGATGGACGGGCGGGTTCATCTGTCTAGTCCGGCGTAGAGAGGGAGAAGGGGAGCGCCTCGGTGAGGAAGCGGGCCACGGACTGGGAGGGAGAAGTCGCGAGCAGGCGTATCATCTCGTGAAGCCATCTTGAGAGCTCTTTGGCGGGAGCCTCCGCGGGGAGATGGTCGAGCAGCCCGCTCAACACCTCAAGCACGTGGAGGCATCGGTCGCTCAATGCGCCCGAGTCCGTCCCGTCGTCTGGCCGTTGATCGGGGGCGTACAGGCGGAGCGCCCGGAGGTGGCGCGCGAGCCAGAAGATCGCATCCTGCAAGGCGGGGGCGCTCAGCACCACCGGGATCAGGTATCCGCGCAGTGCGAGATAGCGGAGGATCAGGTCACTGCGCGAGGCCCCTCTCCGCAGGAAGGACTCCCAACCTCGTGCCGCCTCCCTCTCCAGCTCGGTGGCAGTGGGGGCGGGTGGAGCGGACCCGGAGTGGCGAGTGGCCAGCAGGGCGTAGCAGACTGGATCGGCCGCAGCCAGGCAGGCGCCCAGGGTGTCGACCCTTCCGTGGCCCAGCTTGAAGTTATGCCCGGCGCGATCCCATGCGTTGAAGTGGCCGGCCTCCAGGCCTGGTGCCGCGGCGTCCTCCTCCGTGGGGAGCTGCACGGCGGTGGAGCGCAGCAGCTGGCGCAGCTCGATGAGGCTCAGCCCCGGGTGGGTGGCCAGCATCCGGGCCACCGTGCCAGCGACCAGCGCCGCGGCCAGGCTCGAGTCGTCCGCGGCCCCCACGGAGGGGAACGTGACGAGCTCTCCCGGCGCGCAGAGCTCGACGGAGGGGCCGATGCGCCCGAGCGGATGGCGGTGGACCCGGTACCAGCCTCCCGTGAGACCGCAGGCCGCGACCGGGATGACCCAGGGCTGGGCGTTGAAGTCATCGCTGGCCAGGGCCGTGCTGTCCCCATGGAGATCGCGGTTCTGATCAATGCGGCCAGTGCAGCACACGATGACCGCACCCTTGCCTCCGCGCCCGCTCCGGGCACAGCCGCGCAGGATGGCCCGGAGGTGGGACGGCGTTCCCCAGCAGGCGTGGGCCATGGCCACCAGGACGATGTCAGCGCCCCAGCCCTCCACCGCCCGTGCCAGGGCCGCCGCCAGATCCGTGGCATGCACATGGGAGGCGTGCGCGAAGGGGATCTCGAACAGCCCCACTCGCACGTCCGGCGCCACCGCCTCGACGGCGGCGGCCATCACCACCCCGTGCCCCGCCATCCCCTGGCGAGGCTCGGGCACCTGCTGGCTCCGTGGAAACTGGAGCCACTGCCCCACGGGGCTCATGTGGAGCGAGGCCTCCTCCACTCCCCGCAGAGCCCCCCAGCCGCCGCAGTCCGTGTCGATGACGGCCACTCGCACCGGCGCGCGGGGGTGCCCGTCCCAGCCGCACGCGGGGCGGTTGGGCAAGGCCAGTCCCAGGGAGCGCAGCAGTGTCTCCACGGTGATCCGTGGCCGTGGCTCGCCCAGCTCGGGCTGCTCGGTGGTGGCAGGCGGCGGCGGCGCATTCCCGCCGGGAAGGGGCAGGTATCGCTGGCTCGCCCAGACACGGCTGTCCACCCCGATGTACCCCAGCCCGCGAGCGGGATGGCCCCTGCGCTGGGCCACCAGCGGCTGGATGAAGTACGCGGGAAGAGCGCCTTCGTCCACCGAGGGCGAGACATACAGCCGCTGCTCGCCGACGGAGGGGAAGGGGACCCAGCTCGCGGGCACGGGCAGGGGGCGGCCGTCCGCCCCGGGCTGAGGCGAGACGATCGAGAAGTCCAGGTAGGACAGATCGTCTGCCGAGGGCGTTACATCGAGCTGGCGAAGGAGGTGGTAGCCGCGGTGCTGCCGCGGGTACGCCTGGCCACGGAGAGACATACGGCCTCCAAGGAGGATGCGATGACCATGCCCGCGAGGTTGTCCCCGGGGCGGACGTGCCGCTTGCGGAGCTGATCCAGCTCCTCGGAGCGGAGGGTGAGCCACTGCGCGAATTGCTCGAAGCCGCCCTGAGAGGCAGCGGACATGGCCGCTCGGGTCAGCATGGCGCCGGCGGTGAAGAAGGCTGCTGGGGGAAAGCCCAGCATGGCGGGGAAGCTGGTGCCGCGGACGGCTTCGTCCTCGGCGCCGTCCTCGGCATCGTCGACGACCTGCAGGGCCATGGCGAGCAGGTTGAAGGCGCTCCGGAAGCGCCCGAGCCGGTGCGCTTCCACCCGGTGGCGGAGCAGACACTCGCTGGCGGTGCTGGCCCAGCCGAGCTTCAGCAGGATGCTGTGGCCATAGCGCCTGAGGCCCATGGCCTGCCGGGCCAGCGCGGCCCGCTCCAGGTTCGCTCCGCAGCGCAGCGCCCGTGCGCCATGATCGACGGCCCCCACCGCATGCGCGCGCTCACCGTCTGCCTCGGTGAGGCTCTGCCGCCAGGACGACAGGAAGTGAGCTGCCAGGCGCTCCCGCTCGGGAGTGGTAGCCGCCTGCTGGTCCGCCATCCGATCCACCAACACGCTGTAGAAGCAGGCGCAGTGGTGGGCCCGGCGGAAGGCATCGAGTGTGCGTTCGTCACACGGGCGTTCTCCTGGCTGGGCGAAGAGGGGCAGATCCAGGCTGGGAGCGAGCCGGAAGACGTCGGCCCAGCCTGCATCCGAGGTGCGTGCCAGGCCCAGCTCGAACAGCAGCGTGCGTGCGGGCTTGCGCAAGTTCAGGGGGAGGCGGGCGACCACCCCCTGGTAGGTGGAGTCGATCATGGCGCTCATGGCTGTGGGCTCACCAGCTGGCGGTGAGATCCTCCCA
>Ga0190275_10001315_pt1 | contig 18646 bp, 15 predicted proteins | sample Popmic550T_FD_133745 | JGI IMG/M metagenome (GOLD analysis project Ga0190275, IMG submission 133745) | Populus adjacent soil microbial communities from riparian zone of Yellowstone River, Montana, USA - 550 T | ecosystem: Environmental > Terrestrial > Soil > Riparian zone > Trees stand | place...
TGAGAAGGTGACCGACGTCGAGAGAAGGCACCCGCCTGGAGAATTTGGCTGTCTGAATTGCCATAGAGGGAACTGTTCATCACACCCCCATGGTGGAAGCCTCCGGGGCGCGGACGCCGACTACGTGCTCCTCATCATGAACTTCGTGGGCGGTGGCTCTCTGTGGCACAGATGTGGCACACCACAGCATCAACTACCCGCATTCAGGACTAGCCTGCAGGCGCCTGATCAACCGTGCGGCATGCGCTTTGCTTTCGGCCCGCCGTCGTTCGATTCGACCTCATAATCCCTGGGTCGCGGGTTCGAGCCCCGCCCGCCCCACGGTCGTGGTAGCTGCCCTTCCTCTGCGGACCGCACCCGTCGCCGCCCACGGCCCTACCGAGGTGGAAGCTGGCAGCGGTTTTCCGGCCGCGTACGGTTACTGGGGTGAAGCCCAATCGTGGACCGATAGCCCTGCTCATCGGCGGAATCGTGCTGGTCGTGATCGGCGCCCTGTGGACCCTGCAAGGCATAGGAGTGCTCGGAGGCAGCGCCATGTCGGGTTCGATGACGTGGGCGATCGTCGGACCGATGGTTGCCATCGTCGGAATCTTCCTCGTGGTCCGCTGGGCGCGCCTCCGCTGAGGCCCGCACCCGGCCGATCGAGCACGGGTCGCCCCCTCCGAGACTGGCACGGCTAGTTTTCCGGCTCGGTTCCCGGGTGTACACACCACACCGATGCCGTCATCGCGCAGCACACAGCGGTGCGCCCGAGCCGGACACCGGGTCAGCAGGCGAAGCGGCACCTCGGCCCATGGCTGCTCACTCGCCCTTCTGTGCTCGGAATGTTGGCTCCCAGCGCTACGCTTAATTGCGGAAGGCTCCTCCAGCTTTCAAGGCAATCCCCCGATCTCGGCACGGACGGAATGAGATCCGCCGTGGCGCTACTGCGAGTATGAAGGGTTGAGTGACATGAGCTCGTTTGCCAAATGGACGCTCGGGATAGTCGGGGCTGCGTTCGGCGCTACTGCCCTGATGGTGGTGGGCGTACTCATCTCAGGACTGGCGTTCGTCCAATCGATCTTCGGCACCAGCCCGTTCAGCACCCGGTCGGAGACCATCAACACGCAAGTCGTCAATGCGATGGAACGGACCGAGGAAATATCGCTGCTCAGTCTGGGTATTCAAGGCATCGAGAAGAAGGCCAAAAGCACGACGACGTATTTCGGGATGGTCGTGCCGGGCAGCGAGCGGACGAAGTTCCTTCAGTACTCCTTCGATGCCAAGTTGGGCCTAGACGGCGAGAATGTGGCGATCAAACAGACGGGGGAGCACGCATTCACAGTTGTCATCTCGAGCTTCACCTTCATCGGTTACGACAACATGCATTTCGAAGTGGCTACCGAAAGCAATGGTGTGCTGAGCTGGGTCACACCCGAGATTGACACCGCAAGCATGGCCAACAACATTGTCGGTGCTGAGGCCAAGCAGAAGTACATCGACTCCCATCGGGATCTGCTCACTGAGCAAGCGGAGGACTTCTACGGCGGCATCATCAAGGCCGTTGATCCAACTATTGATCTCAAGTTCGAATACGAGCAGGTCTAGCGTTTCGGCGAGATTCTCGGCTTCGCAACTGTGACGAGGCCGGCTCGCCCGGCTCAAGCAGGCAACAGACCCTTGTCGCGGGCGTCGCGACGAGGATGCCGCCGCAGTGACGCACGACAAGCTGGGCTCGAGGGACGCTGGCCGATGCGTCACCCTCGCCTGCCGAAGCTAGGCCGACGGCAGCGTCCATCCGTACCGTCCGCCGCGCACGAGCGTCCCCAGGTTGGTGGCCGAACTCCAAGTGAACCGTCCCTTGGGCAGTAGCCCGCGGGCGCTCATCACCAGACCGGAGTCCACGACGGTGCCGACGTCCTCGCCGGGAGCACCGACCACGATCCCGCCCCCGCCGTAGTAGGGCCCGGCGTATTCGCCGGGCAGATCGCCAAGCGCCCCGCCGACCAGATCACCCCTTTCGGCCTTGCCGGGAAGGCCGGAGCCCTGGCTCAACCCGAACGCGGGCCGCACACCCGGTGCGAGCACGGTGATCGCGCCGGCATCCCGCACGCTGCCGATGTCCTCACCGGGCGCCCCGACGACGTAGACCTGCTTGGAGATCGGGTCACCCTCGACCAGCACCTCGATCCATCCGACCTTCACGGCTACGCCGAAGCGGTCTCCGGATTCGTTCACACCCGGCACGCCGGAGCTGCCCTGGTCCCATCCCACCCAGTCCTCGGTGGCATTGTTGCCGAGCTCGCTGTACCGCGCGACAGCACCGGCGTCGGTGCGACTGCCGATGTCCTCGCCGGGGACGCCGACAAAGGTGTACGCGCCTGCGAAGTCGACCGCGGCGCCGAATCGGTCGCCGGCCTCGGCTACGCCGGGCGCACCCGGGCTGTTCTGATTGGCCCGGGTAACCTCGGCAAGCTCGACCACTCCGGGCTCGTCCACCAGCGTGAAGCCGATCGCCTCACCCGCGTTGCTGGCCGAACCAACCTCCCGGTCAGGGACGCCGAGCGTCACGTGATAGCTCGTCACATCCATGACCGCGCCGAGATGATCCCCGGCGGCCGGGGCGGCGCCGAAGTCGGAGTAGGTCAGGGCGGTCGGCGACCCGGTCGGGACGCCGTCGTCCAGCGAGTACACCAGGACGGCGCCGGCATCCGCCGCGGGACCGGCGTCCATGCCAGGCGCTCCGACCAGCACCCGGACCCTGGTGAGCGGCAGGTACATCGCGGCGACCGTGGCGCCGAAGCCGGCATTCGCGACCCGCGAGCCCAGCCGGATCGCGCTGGTTTCGACTCCCGAGCCGGTCCCCCGAACCAGGTACACCGCTCCCCCGCCGGTGGTGCCCGGGGCCCCGATCACAAGGTCGGGACAGTTGTCCGACTCGTCGATGGTGGCGATCTGCACAGATGCGCCGAACTGGTCGTTCGCGGCCGAATTGAAGCCCAGCGTCGCGGCGCTGATGGTCTGAGTGGTGCCGCCGGTCATCCGGATGTCGATCACGCCGGCCCGATTGGTGGGCAGAGTGCGGGCGACCACCAGATCGGCGTGGCCGTCGTCGTCGAAGTCCTGAGTGGTCTCCGCCGAGCAGGTGGCGGCCAGGGCCGGCGTCGCATAGAGCGATCCGGCGGCGATCAGGACGCCGGCGATCAAGGCACTGGCGATTGGGCGAATGTTCATGATCGTCCCCCTGAACAGTTGCGCTGCTGTGCCCATTGTCACGCCATGGGCACGGATTTGTACCGCCAATGTTCAGCCGTTCTGCGTGGCTTGTTGTTGCGACAGAAGCAGCGGCACGGCCAGTTCGCGCGGCGACAAGGGCAAAGTCAACACGGCGCCACCGCGGCATTTGCCGCAGGAGCGCGAGATCAACCGACTGGCGCACGAGTAGGCAAAGCGTGTCGAGCACCGCAGCAGTCTTGGGTCCGCCGTTGGCGAAGTTTGTGGCCGTCATCAGCACGCAGCGTCAGCCCGTGGTTCGACGGTCGTCCGTTGGCGCGGCTGCGCCGCCCCGCGTCCACATGCCCGAGGCCGCGGCACCGTCCCCACGCTCTTGACAGCGTCACCTCCAGCGGCCAGGGTGGATGCATTAATCAACCTTCTGATTATTGCTCGGAGCTCACGGATGGCACTCGATGCAGAGGCAGGCGACGCCCTCAGAGCGACGCTGGGCGACCTCGTCGACGACTCCGCCGCGGCTCGTGACCGAAGCAGCCACGACACGTGGCCGGTCACCACGAAGCTGGCTCGGCTGGGCCGGCATCCGTACTCGGCTGACGCGGTCGTCCGGGTCGCGTCGTTCGACCAGGTGCCCGAAGTCCTCGCACTGGCCACTCGGCTCGGCATTCCGGTGACCACCCGAGCGCTGGGTTCGTCGGTTACCGGTCAGCCGCTGCCGGTTGGCGGCGGCATCGTCCTCGATGTCAGCGGCGTTCCCGCAACGTTCGAGGTCAACCACCGCAACATGACGGTGACGGCCACCGCCAGCATGAACGGCGGCACGCTCGAGGATGCCCTGGCCGCCAGCGGCCTGACCCTCGGCCACTCGCCGCAGTCGCTCTATCGGTCCAGTGTTGGCGGCTGGCTCGCCACCCTGGCCACAGGCCAGTTCTCGTCCCAGTACGGCGGCATCGAGGATCTGGTCACCGGATACTCCGTGATTCTGGCCACCGGCGAGCAGGTCGAACTCAGGGCCTCGCCGCGGGCCGCGATGGGTCCCGACCTGCGCCAGGTGTTCCTTGGCTCCGAAGGCACCCTCGGGGTGATCAGTTCGGTCACCCTCAAGGTGTTTCCGGTCCAACCGACCCGGCTGACCGCCTTCTCGCTGCCGTCGGTCGGGGCCGGCCTGGAAATCCTGCGCGACCAGGCGCTGGCCGGGCTGCGTCCGCTGTTGCTGAGGCTCTACGACACCGACGAGGCGCGGCACGCGATGGCCGATCCCGGCTTCGCCGGCCCGGTATTGTTCGCTGGCACCTGCGGCCCCGAGATTCTTGCCGACGCGCAGCTCGAGTACCTCGCCGGCCTGGCCACGGCACGCGGCGGGATCGGCTTGGGCTCGGCGCCGGTCGAGACGTGGATGGGTCGCCGATTCGACTTCTCCGCCGTCGAGAACCTGCTGGCCACCGACGGCGGGTACGCCGAGACGATCGAGGTGGCCCACAACTGGGACGGCATCCAGCCGCTGTACGACGCCCTCAAGCGATCCCTCGCGCCGCTCGCCGACGAGGTGCTCGCGCACTTCTCGCACGTGTACACCCAGGGCACCTCGATGTACGTGATCCTGCTCGGCCAGGCCGAGTCGGACGCTTCCGCCGTCGAACGACTCCGGACCATCTGGAGTACGGCCATGGAGGTCTGCCTCGACCACGGAGCCGAACTCTCGCACCACCACGGTGGCGGCCTCGCCCGCTCCCCTTACTCCCGCCGCTCGCTCGGCTCCGCTCACGTGGTGCTGCGGCGACTGAAGACAGCACTCGACCCCGCCGGCATCCTGAACCCGGGCAAGCTCGGCCTGTAGCCGAACCAGCGCCGCGGAGCAGCCCAAGTCCCCATCCACCCAGAGGCCGTAGCCCCACCGTCGTGGCCCGACACCTCACCAATCCGGAGCTTGAAGGAGAACCCACCATGTCAGCTGCCAGACTCCTCGTCATCGACGCCGGCACCACCGGCATCCGCGCCCTCGTCTACGACGAGTCCGCGCAGATCGTCGCCCAGGCCTACACCGAGTTCCCGCAGTACCACCCGGCGCCCGACCGGGTCGAGCAGGACGCCGCCGAGATCTGGGACACCACCAAGCAGATGATCACCCGGGCGCTCACCGAGGCCAAGCTGCAACCCGGCGAGGTGACCGCGATCGGCATCACCAATCAGCGCGCCACCACGATCCTGTGGGACGCCCGCACCGGCGAACCGGTAACGAGGGCCATCGTGTGGCAGGACACCCGGACGGCAGACCGGGCCGCCGAGCTGACCGATGAGTGGGGCGACGCTGTCTACGCACGCACCGGTTGGGCGATCGCGCCGGTGTACTCCTCGCTCAGCCTCGAGTGGATGCTCAACAATGTCCAGGGCCTGAACGAGCTAGCCGAGGACGGCCAGCTGCGATTCGGCACCGTCGACTCGTGGCTGATCTACAAACTGACCGGCGGCACAACTCACGCGATCAGCGCCTCCAACGCATCGGTCACCGGGTCCTACGACATGCTCGCCGCGGCGTGGCACACCGACTGGCTGGATTCGCTCGGCATCCCGGTCTCGCTCTACCCCGACGTCTGTGACGACGCCGGCCGACTCGGCACCACGGACCCCGCGGTGTTCGGCGCGGCCGTACCGATCTCGTCAGCGATCGCCGACCAGCATTCGGCACTGTTCGCGCAGGGTTGCATCGAGCCTGGCATGGTCAAATGCACCCACGGCACAGGCACTTTCCTGGACATGACGATCGGCACCACTCCGGTGATCGACACCGCGTCCGGGCTCACGTCGCAGATCGCCTGGCGGATGAACGGCGAGACGATCTACGCGCTGGAGGGCTACGCCGGCTCAACCGGCGCGGCGGTGCAGTGGCTGCGCGACGGTGCCGGGATCATCGCCGCCTCCAGCGAGTCGGAGGAGCTCGCCCGCAGCGTGCCGGACAACGGCGGGGTCTACTTCGTCCCGGCTTTGACCGGGCTCTCAGCGCCGTACTGGGACCTGTACGCCCGGGGCACGATCTTCGGAATCAGCCCCGGTACCAAGCGCGGCCACCTGGCCCGCGCCACCCTGGAAGGCATCGTGTTCTCGGTCCGCGACTTCGTCGATCTGATGAGTCAGGTCTCGGGCCACCAGATCACCCGGATCGCGGTGGACGGCGGCGCTTCCCGCAACGACCTGCTGCTGCAGTTCCAGGCCGACCAGTTGGACGCGGTTGTGGAGCGCCCGCGCAACACCGAGGCGACCAGCCTGGGCGCGGCCCTGCTGGCCGGACTGGCAAACGGGGTGTGGGCGACGCCGGCCGAGGCGCTGGCCAACGTCGAGGTGGAGGCAAGGTTCGAACCCCAAGCCGACGCTGAGGTGCGGGCAGCCCAGTACCGCACCTGGAGCCGGGCCGTAGAACGCTCCCGCGGGTGGCTGAAGGACGGCGGAAGGGGTGACGTGTAGTGCGCCGTGCCGAACCGGACACTCTGGCCGGCCAGGAGTTCGACGTGGTCGTGATCGGGGGCGGCATCACCGGCTGCGCGACCGCCAGGGACGCAGCGCTGCGGCACCTGAAGGTGCTGCTGGTCGAGCGGGAGGACTTCGCGTTCGGCACGTCCAGCCGCTCGTCGAAGCTGATCCATGGCGGACTGCGCTATCTGGAGACCTACCAGTTCAAGTTGGTCGCCGAGTCGCTACGAGAACGGGAGCGGATGCTGGTCACCGCCCCGCACCTGACCGAGGTCCGGCCGTTCCTGTACCTGCTGTACGACGGCTACCCCGAGAGCAGGTCCAAGCTGAACCTGGGGCTGACCTTCTACGACGTGGCCTCCGGCCAATGGCGCAAACGCCGGCACTCGATGCTGAACGCCAAGCAGGTTCTGGACCGTGAGCCGTACGTGAGGGCAAACGGCCTCCGCGGCGCCGGGCAGTTCTACGACGTGCTGACCGACGACGCCCGACTGACCATCGACACAGTCAAGGGCGCGGCCGATGCCGGCGCCTGGGTGCTCAACCACGCGGCCGTGACCGGCCTGATCCTGGAGGGCGGTCAGGCGAGGGGGGTAACGATCAGCGATCGGCTCAGCGACCGCACCTTCAACGTCCAGGCCCGACAGGTGCTGAATGCCACAGGTCCGTGGACAGAGCAGACCCGGGCACTGGAGACCCCCGGCGGCCAGGAGCACCGGCTGCGTCCCACCAAGGGCGTGCACATCGTGCTGCGCAGGAGCGACTTCCCGCTCGATACCGCACTGTTCCTGCGCTCCCCCGACGACAACCGGGTGGTCTGGCCGATCCCGTCGCTGCAGGACGACCTGGTCTACATCGGCACCACCGATACCGACTACGACGGCGACCCCGACGACGTGCATCCGGACGAGAGCGACATCCGCTACCTCCTGAACGTCGCCAATCACGTGATCCCGACCGCGAAACTGGACGAGAGCCAGATCGTTGGGTCGTGGGCGGGGCTCCGGCCGCTGGTCGCCCCTGCGCGGGGGACCTCGGCCGGGAACACGTCCCGCGAGCACGAGATCAGCACCGGCCCGAGTGGCATGCTGACCATCTCGGGCGGCAAGCTGACCAGCAGCCGGCTGATGGCCGCACAGTTCGTGGACGCGGCCGAGCGCCGGCTGGGGCTGCCTCACCGGCGATCTGCGGCCGGCTCGACTCCGATCTCGGGCGGACGGATGGAACGCTGCCGGCAGATCCGCACCGAGGCGGCGACGATCGGCGTTCCCGAAGACCTGGTCGAGCATTGGCTGCGGCGATACGGCAGCAATGCGGCCAGGGTGCTGCGACGGTGGCGAGCGTCCCCGGACGCCACCGATCTGATCGGGCCCCGGCTGCTGAGCCGCGCCGAAGTGCGCTACTGCGTCGAGGAGGAGCTCTGTCGTGGCGTCGCCGACCTGTTGGTCCGTCGGACGTCGCTGTTCTTCTGGGACCCAACGGGTGGGGTGTCGCATCTGGAAGGGATTGCCGCCGAACTGGCCGAACTTCTCGGGTGGTCGGACGCCGAGCGCGCCGCCCAGGTAGCCGCTTACCGCGAATTGGTCCGCCGGCACCGTTCCGGATCGCAGCAGTCGGCAGCCTAGTCGGACCGTGTTTCGGTGGTGGAGCGCCGCAGCGCGCGAGCCAGCCGATCGGCCGCGTCGTTCTCCTGTGCGATCTGCCGGGCCAGGGCCGCGGCCAGCCCGTCCAGCCGGAGGCTCTCCAGCACGGCGCCGAGTTCCTTTCTGCCCGCCCAGCGGACGATGGTGGCTCCGGACAACCGATCGCGGGTCGCTTCAGCGTCCGTCCCGGCCATGGGACGCGAAGTCAACCCGCCCAGGCCGAGTGGCACCGCCGACCGGGTGACGTGCCAGATGCCGGCATCGGCCAGTCCGGCCAGGACGTGGGCGGGCACCTCGGGGTACGGCACATCCAGGTACTGCCGGCCGGGCCTCGGGGGATACTGGGCCAAGGTCAGCGCCTCGTGGTTGAACGACTCGCGATCGATCGCGATCCGCACTAGTTCGTCGTCGGGTCGCCGGCCCGTGGTCAGCACCAGTAGCCGTTCCGGGGCGTAGTACGTGCCAGGATCGAGTTGCCGGCTGATCATCGCGGGCGGGCTCGTCCACGAGCCGACCAGCCCGTCGAAGGTGCCGGCCGACACCACGGTGAGGTCAAAGTCCCCGGAGTTCAACTGTTCGAGCCGGCGGTTACCACCGCGGACGTGGCGCACCGTGTGGGGGACGCCCAACCGGACCAGTTCATCGCCGAGGGTCTCCTCCATTGAGTTGATCTCCACGGATCCGGGAGGGGAAAGCGAGATCCGGATCGGCGGGAGACCTGCGGCCTGCCAGCACTGCCCGGGGTTCACGGCCTCAATGCGTCGGCCCAGATGCCCACGGGCAGTGGTCTGCAGGGCACCGCGATCGGCCAGCAGGTCGAGGGCGCGTTGCACCGTCCCGACCCCGACACCGAGGGCGGCCCGGAAGTCGTCGTTCCTGGACAGCGTGTCACCGGGTCGCTTGCTGAGGGCGTCCAGGACGATCGCCCGCACCGCAACGTGCAATCCGCCGTGGGAGACGGCGATGGCTGGAGTCCACTCAGCCGCCACGGTGACCGGCCTCCTTTCGTCCCCGACAAGCGACATTACCGCAGGGGCTGGGCGACTCGACCGATGGACAGATCAGGTGGGCATCCTCGAATGACCTGACACGGAGACAGGAATTCGTCCGGCAGGGTAGCGCACTTCGTGGGCGCCCTGGGTGGCACGGTCGGCGCGTGGGCTCCGGCGACATCGGCGAGGCTGAACGGGTCCCCGAGAATGTGGACATCCATGAACAGCGACATTGTGGTTCCCTTCGTCGTGCGGCGGTCCGTCGCCGCTGCAACGAGTGCACCGCGCGGGCAGGGTTCGCACATCCGTGGGACCACCCCTCGTGGATTCACCGCGGCGGGGACCGATTGGGTGACTACGGAGCGGGCGCGTCTTCAGTCAGCGCGTCCCGCAGCGGACACACCTCGACCAGGCCCGCCGCGAGCGACGCCAGTCGTTCGTCGATGGTCACCAGTGCGTCGGCCTGCAGCCGCACCAGCGACAGGTACTCGGCGTCGGCCAGAGTCCGCCAACCCTTGGCTCTGGCCAGGTCCCACGCCGCCCGGCGACTTACCCGATCGTTCAGCAGCCGAAGTTTGGTCTCGGTCAGCCGCTCGTGGATCCGCAGCGCCTCGCCCTCGACCAGGCTGCCGTCACAGACCCGGCCCAGCATGAGTTCCAGCGCCTGGGATCGGACGGAACCGGGTGCCACCAACTGATGGTCCGGGTCGAAGCGACGCCCGGTCTCGATCACCGACACAAGGCTGACCGCATCGATCACGAACCTGCTCACGCGAGCCCGAAGGTCCCGCTCTTGTCGTCGCCGAGCAGCCACTTGCCGGCGACGGCGAGGTCGAGGTGCTCCGGTTGGAAGCGGATCGACCGAAGGGTCTGCCGGTCCAGCTTGACCTGCTTTGACCAGGTGGTCACGCCCAGGATCCGCAGCTGGGCCTGGGTGACGAGGGCCCGCGAGCCACCGGTGATCGGGTCAGTCAGGGTGTGGAGCCTGCGCTCGGTCGGCAGGTCGACGGCGGCCACGCCATCCTTGCTGGCCTGCAGCATCGACTTCTGCGCCTCCCGGCTGATCCACAGCGGCCGGGCGAGGAGTTGCAGGGAGGTCTCGACCACCGTGCGTCCCGCGTTCGGACGTCCGATCCGACGCGCGTTCGCGGCCATCATCCGCAACCGCTCCGGATCGGCCAACAGCGAATCCAGCTTGTATCCGACGGTGGTCGCGTAGTTGCAGCGCACCGCAGCGCCCTCCTCGACCAGGTAGTCGGCGTTACGCACCTCCTGCCCGGGGATGGGGTTGATGATCACCATCGGCAGCCCGGCCGCCATGCACTCCGAGGATGACAACCCGCCCGGCTTGCCTACGAACAGGCTGGAGATCCGCATCAGGTCGGCCATCTCGGTGGTGTAGCCGAGCACCCGGAACCGATCCGGCAGCCGGCCGACCAGGTCGTTCACCTGGTCGCGCAGTTCCTCGTTGCGGCCGCACACGATGACGGCCTGGAACTTCTGCTCGCTGCGCCGCACCTGCCGGAGAACGTTGAGCATGTAGTTGCCGCCCGAGGCTCCCGCGGAAATCAGCACCACGGGCAGCTCGGGATCGAGGTCGAAGCGTTTGCGCACCTCGGCGCCGTCCACCGGATCGGCCAGGCCGGGGCGGACCGGGATTCCGGAGGCCTGGATCCTGTCCCGTGGCACCCCGATGCTGGCCATGAACTCCCTGGTCTCTTCGCGGGAGACGAAGAAGAGGTTGAACGGCGACGTCAGCCACAGGCCCTGGAAGTCGTAATCGGTGGTGACCACGGTGAGCGCGGCCTGCAACTGGCGCCGGGCCAGCATCAGCGCCACCAACCGGGCCGGCAGGAAGTGGGTACAGATCACCAGATCGGGGTTGAAATCCCGGATCGAACGCACCAGCGAGGTGGTGTTCATCTGGTCCCACCACGACACCATCGGCGCCAAGTTGAACGGCGTGTCCAGGCTGTCGTAGCCCCAGCCCACCAACCACGGCACCTCGGACACCAGGGTGAAGTAGCCATCGTCGTACAACTTGTTGAACACCTCGTTGGTGGTCTCCAGAATGTCGACGCGCTCGGTGTGGTCGACGTACGGGACGGCGGCGAAAGCGGCCTCTACCGCGCTGGCGGCTTGATTGTGTCCTGCCCCGACTCCGGCGGCCAGGATGAGCGTGCGTAGTCCCATACCGCGATCGTAGGGGTCCGGCCCGGCCGGCGCTGCCCTTGGCCGCCGTTGCGGAAGCCCTCGCGTGCCGCGGGTCATGGTGGCCGACACCACCGTGGACGCTGGGTCGGCCCGGGCGCCGACGGACCTATCCGTGCCCGACGAGATTGCCGGGGCTACGGGCTGGTGCGTCGAGAGTCGTCGACCGGTTGCTCGTCCGGCTCCATCATGAACTCCCAGGCCAAGCCATGGGCCAGCACCACCAGCAGGATCAGCGCGATCGCGGCCGACTGCAACGGCGTGCCCCCCATCGCGGTGGCGAGCGCCGGGAACAGAGCGAGCACCACGATCGCCGCGTAGATCACGGTCACCACCCAACGGAACCGCCGGAACGGCCCACGTTGCTCGCCGCGGTCCACCCCGAGCAGTCGCACCGTGTTCGCCAGGCCGATCACCGCGGCGAACGTGAAGCTGGATCGCCACACCAGCGGGTTGCCGGCGTCCACCTGCGCGAAGGTGCTCATCAGACCGGGGAGCAGGAACGACAGGTAGACCCCACCAGCCAACTTTCGGCGCTGCGGGTCGGCCTTCCACTCCGGATGGCGCTCGATCACCGTCCACCACAGGCCCACCAGGGTGAAGCAGGTGATCGACATCAGCGCGTAGAAGCTGGCCAGATCCATGCTCAACCGTCACACGATGAGCGGCCGGCGTCCAGATTCGTCCAGTCCCCAGCTGGGTGAGGAGTGAGTGGTTCGAACTTTGTAGGGTGGAATCCAACCCCGAGGAGTCCCATGAATCGCCGAGCCGACCTGACCCGTCAACTTGCCGTCACGATCTGCTTCATCGCGGGCCTGGTCGGTACGCTTGCCGGGCTCGGAATCATCGGGACGCGGGTGTCCAGCAGTTCGCGCGGTGCGCTGTCGGCCGACGCCACCCTGCTGACTCCGGCCACAACCGCCTTCAGCATCTGGACTGTGATCTACATCGGGCTCGTCGGCTACCTGATCTGGCAGTGGCTGCCAGCGAACGCATCCGGGGACGTGGCCCGGGAAACCGGTTGGTGGGCGGCCGCCTCGCTGCTTCTGAACGGGGCGTGGCTGGGCGTCACGCAACTCGGCTGGCTCTGGGTCAGCGTGCTGGTGATCGCGCTGCTGGCCTTCGTGCTGGGCAAGCTCTGCCTGACATTGGTCGGCCGGAAACCGGCAAGCGTGTTCGAACTCCTTGTGGTCCAGGTCACCTTTGGCCTGTACCTGGGCTGGGTCTGCGTCGCCACGGTCGCCAATGTCACCGCCGCCGCGGTCGGCACCGGGATCCAGCTAGGCGGGGCCGAACCGATCGTCGCCATCGTGGTGCTGCTGGTCGCCGGAGGGCTCGGGGTGTACCTGAGCCGGGCGTTGCCCGGTCAGCCCGCAATCGGGGTGGCGATGGCCTGGGGCCTGGCCTGGATCGCGGTCGGCCGATTGGTGGCGGAGCCGCAAGCGCTGCTGGTCGGTGCCGTCGCCGCGGTCTGCGCCGCGGGCGTGCTGGGTGCCCACCTGCAGCAGGCTCGGCGCGGCTCCCCGGCGAACGCCCAGCGGTCACCATGATCGCGGGCGGGCCCGACCCGATCAGCACAGCCGACGGCGCCACGCCCTCGCGCTCATCGCGCACCAGGCGGTTGGCGGCGGTCGGCGCGGTGGGCGCCCTTGTGGTCGCGATCGTGTTCGCCACGGTCGGGGACGGCACCACCCCGCCGGGCGACGCCGGTCCGCTGCGGCGCTACGGGCACGCCGTGGTATGGGCGTTGCTGGCCGGCTGCTGCACCGCCGTCGCACTGGATCGGGGGCCGCGCCAGCTGCCGCGCGCGCTGGGCTACACCGCTCTGGCGGTCTACGTGGGATTCCTGGCCACGGTGCTGTTCGACGTGCCGCTGTGAGGCGTGACACGCGCGGCCAATAGGTTGGTTCGCCAACACCCAACTCGAAAGGGGACATCTCGTGACGGAATGGATCTGCCGGACCTGTGGGGTCGAGCAGGCGGTGACAGCGGACCCGCCGCAGGCATGCGCCATCTGCACAGACGAGCGCCAGTACGTGTTGCCGGGTGGACCGTCCTGGACAACCACGGACGAACTGCTCGCAGGGGGCTATCGGCTTTCGCTGACCGAGCTGGAGCCGGGTCTGTGGGGGTTGCGCATCGAGCCGAAGGTCGGTATCGGCCAGTGCGCCCTTCTCGCCCGGACGCCCACGGGCAACCTGCTCTTCGACGTGCCGCCGATGGTGGATCCCGACGCGGTTAACGCCTTGCAGGAGCTCGGCGGCGTTGCCGCGATCATGGCCAGCCACCCGCACATGTACGGCTCCCAGGTGGCCTGGAGCCGTGCCTTCGGCGGCATCCCGGTGTATGTCGCGGCCCGCGACGTCGGCTGGGTCCAGCGGACCGATCCGGTCATCGTCACCTGGCAGCAGCCGTTCGACCCCGTGCCGGGCATTCGCGCCAGTCAGGTCGGTGGGCACTTCCCAGGACAGACGATCGCCAGCTGGACCGGAGCCGACGGCGCCGAGGTGCTGCTGGCCGGCGATGCCTGCTCGGTGCGACCCGACGGCAATGTCACGTTCCTTCGCAGCTACCCCAACATCATCCCGCTGTCGCCACGCGGCGTGCGGCAGATTGTCGCCGGCTTCGACGAGTACCGCTACCAGCGGCTCTACGACAACTTCGCGGGACGGCTCGCGGCGGACGCCGCCGCCACGGTGCACTTCTCCGCCGACCGCTACGTGGCCTGGATCACCGGCGAACACGACGATCTGCTCTGACCGCTTCTACACTCCCTCGGGCTACCGTCGAGGAGTGAAACCAGGTCCACTTCTGCTGGCAGCGGCCGCGGTCACTGCGCTGGCTGTGTCCGCCTGCACGGCGGCGCCGCTCAGCGCCGAGCTCGGCGAGATCCCCTACGTCAAGGACAAGGAGCCGACATTCACGCCGGCGTCCTGGCTGTACATCGGAGCTGACATCGACACCCTGGCCGCCGGGGTTGACGACCTCGGCAGCGTCCCGGTGTCGCAGCGCCTGGCTCAGGTCGATCGCAACTCTGACTTGGTGGTGTCGGTCTACTACGACGCCTGTTCCAAGGACGCCCCCGCCCTGGATCTGCATGGCACCACGCTGTCGGTGCGCTTCGTCACGCTCGACCGCAACTGTGTTCGAGCCGAGGACACCCTTGCGCTGTTCTCGGTGCGACGCTCCAGCCTGCCGGATCCACTGGAGTACACGGTCTGCGGCCGGACGGTCACGCTCAGCGGCGACCAGGTGTCCGGCGAGTCCGCCGGCGCCTGCTGAAGACCGTTCGGATGGTTTTCGCCAGCTTCGCAGGGGGCCCGCGTGACATCGGGATCAAAGGGACGTCAGCGAACGCGCTAGTCAGGGCCGAACTGAACGCTCGTCGCCTGGACTCGGTCAGGCGTTGCCATGCCTGCCCACTGCTCGGAGAGCGACGTCCGGACCCTAGCGACAAGGGCACCGATGCCGCCGACCGCACCAGCGTGTTCCACCTGCCACCAGAGCGCACCATCATCATGGCCGGCCAACTGGAGATGTAGCCCCAATGTCTGCGCGCCCACCGCCATCACGGCCATCGAGGAGTCCGCTGGCGAAGGATGTGGTTCGGTCAGCACTCTTTGGATCCGTCGTATCGGGCGTGATACCTTCAGCCGCAGGGGAGAAGGTTTGGCGCGCCATAGGCGCAAGCCGTCGGGGGAATTCGGGGCCTTAACAGGCACAGCGTGGGCGCTACCCACGTCAGTATTACTCGGATCAGTCGCAGATCCGACGCGTCCTCCGTCCGCGTGCCGGGCCTTCAGCTACGGCTTGGGGGAACAGATGTCGGGTATGAACCGACTTGGCGCGCAATCAAGGGCGTCGAATCACACAACCATCGGCGACCGTGTACGACGGTTCGCCGCAACGCTGCTGGCAGGTGGGCTGGTAGCCACCGGCCTCGCGACCGCGGTGCCAACGGCGCAGGCCGACACCGCACCAGCATCGGGGACGCCTGCCACGGTGAGCGCTGACGCGCTGCCGACCTGGCAGATCAACGGCGTCGTCTGGAGCCAGGTGCTGGTCGGGAACACCGTCTACGCGACCGGAAGCTTCACCAAGGCGCGTCCGCCGGGCGTCGCCGCCGGCGGCGCCGGTGAGATCAACGCGCAGAACATCTTCGCCTACGACATTCGTACCGGAAATCCGGTGACGTTCAATCATTCGCTCAACGCACAGGGCCTCACCATCACCGCCTCGCCGGACGGCTCGCGCATCTACGTCGGCGGCGATTTCACGGCCGTCGACGGGGTGACCCGGGGCCACGTGGCTGCGTTCATCACCGCCACGGGAGCGCTCGATGCCAACTTCGCTCCGAGCGTGAGCAATCAGGTGAAGGCGCTGTCCGCTTCCTCCTCCACCCTCTATATCGGTGGAAGCTACGGATCCGTCAACGGGAGCACCCGCTCCAATCTCGCCGCGGTCAACGCCTCGACGGGCGCACTGCAGTCGTGGAGACCAGCCGCACAGAACGGCACCGTCTGGTCGATGGTGCTCGCTCCGGATGGCAGCCGCGTCATCGTCGGCGGCTCGTTCACGTCGCTGAGCGGCCAGGCTGCGTACGGCATGGGTTCGATCAGCACCAGCGCCACCGCCGATATCTTGCCGTGGGCGGCGAACCAGGCCATCCGGTCCGCCGGGAAAGAGGGCGCGATCACGAGTCTGCGTACCGACGGCACTCAGATCTTCGGGACCGGATACTCCTTCGACATCCCAACCGCGAACTTCGAGGGCACCTTCGCCGCCAACCCGACGACCGGGGCCATCACCACGGTCAACGACTGTCACGGCGACTCCTACGACGTCCTGCCCCTCGGACAGGTGATGTACACCGTCGGCCACGTGCACGACTGCACGGCCATCGGCAGCTTCCCCGATACCAATCCGCGGGTCAGGTGGCAGCACGCACTTGCCTTCACCATCGCACCGACCGGCACGAACGTCGGGCCGGACGCGTACGGCTGGGACTTCAACGGCCAGCCCGCCTCGACGCTTCTGGACTGGTTCCCCTCGATCACGGCCGGCACCTATACCGGGCAGGGCCAGGCCGCCTGGACGCTGACCGGCAACGCCGACTATGTCGTCTTCGGCGGCGAGTTCCCCAAGGTCAACGGCGTCGCCCAGCAGGGTCTGACTCGGATGGCCCGCTCCGCGATCGCGCCGAACAAGCGTGGTCCCAGTTACACGACGAACCCGAATCGACCGGTGCCGGCGACGACCGCTGTGTCGTTTGCGGCCGGTGCAGCGCGGGTCGGGTTCGGCACCGCCTGGGACTACGACAACGAGTCCCTGACCTACGACGTGTTCCGCGACAACGGGGCAACTCCGGTCCACACGACCTCGATCAAGTCCAACTTCTGGACGCTGCCGACCGGCGGCTTCACCGACACGGGTCTCGCACCCGGTTCGACACACACATACCAGATCCGGATCAGCGACCCGTTCGGGAACGTCACCTGGAGTCCCAGGAGCAACGTCGTCACGATCAGCTCAGGGTCGCAGGGCCAGTACGCGCAGGACGTCGCGGCTGATGGTGCGGCTCACTTCTGGCGGTTCGGCGAGCCGTCCGGGTCCACCGCGTACGACTGGGTCGGCTTCGACGACGCCACCCTCAGCGGTGGCTTCACCCGGGGTGCCGGCGGCGCGATCAACGGCGACACCGATCCGGCGACGACGTTCGACGGCAGCACCGGCAACGCGGTCGACCCGAACGCGATCATGGGGCCGAACACCTTCACCGAAGAAGCCTGGATCCGCACGACATCCACCAGCGGTGGCAAGATCATCGGCTTCGGTGACCAGCCGACAGGTCTCAGCAGCAGCTACGACCGGCACCTCTACATGGACGCCGCCGGACGGGTCTCCTTCGGCGTCTACAACAACGGGCTGCACACCACGCGCAGTGCTGCTGCACTCAACGACGGTCAGTGGCACCACGTCGTCGGCACGCTAGGTTCCAACGGCATGACTCTCTACGTCGACGGCAAGAAGGTCGGCACGAACGGAGGCCCCACCGCCGCCCACCCATACACGGGCTACTGGGGATCGGCGGTGACAACCTGAGCGGTTGGAGCGCGGATGGTCACTACTTCAACGGGGACATTGACGACGTGGCCGTCTACGGAAGCGCGCTCAGCGCCGACCAGGTGATCAAGCACTACACCGACAGTGGTCGCACGCTGAACATTCCGACCAAGCCGACCGACGCCCACGGCAAGGCGGTCTACGACTCGGCACCCGACTTCTTCTGGCGGCTCGGTGAGACGTCCGGCACGACCGCGAAGGATGTGACCGCCAACCAGGCGGACGGCCTCTACTCCGGCGGCGTCGGCTACGGGACCGCAGGCGGGGTCACCGGCACATCTGACACAGCGGTGACGATGAACGGCAGTGACGGGGCTGTGGCCACGTCCGATCCGATCTCGAGCCCGACGGTCTACTCACAGGAGCTGTGGTTCAACACGACGACCGCTCAGGGCGGCAAGCTGATCGGGTTCGGCGCCAACCAGACCGGCCCGAGCACAGCGTACGACCGGCATGTCTACATGTTCGACGACGGCCGGCTGCGGTTCGGTGTCTGGACCGGCCAGACAAACGTCGCCGACACCACTCAGTCGTACAACGACGGGGTCTGGCACCACATGGTGGCGACGCAGGGCGCTGACGGCATGAGGCTCTACGTCGACGGTGTGCTCGCCGCCAGCAACCCGCAGACTCAGGCGCACCACTACGACGCAGGTGGCTACTGGCGAGTCGGTGGGGACGGCACCTGGGGTGGCAACAGCAGCAACTACTTCGCCGGCTCGATCGACGAGGTCGCCGTCTACTCCAGCGCGCTGAGCGCATCGACCGTGCAGGCGCACTTCCGTGCCGGTGGCGGCACGTTGCCCAACGACAAGCCAACCGCGGCGTTCACCTCGTCGACCAGCGATCTGGTGGCCAGCCTCGACGGCACCGGATCGTCCGACACCGACGGCACCATCGCTTCGTACTCCTGGGACTTCGGCGACAACACCGCCGCCGGAACCGGGTCGAAGCCGTCGCACACCTACACCACGGCTGGGACGTACACCGTCACGCTCA
>Ga0190275_10001316_pt1 | contig 18643 bp, 1 predicted proteins | sample Popmic550T_FD_133745 | JGI IMG/M metagenome (GOLD analysis project Ga0190275, IMG submission 133745) | Populus adjacent soil microbial communities from riparian zone of Yellowstone River, Montana, USA - 550 T | ecosystem: Environmental > Terrestrial > Soil > Riparian zone > Trees stand | place...
AGAGCGGAAGGAGGTTGGTGATGGTGAGGTCCACCGCCATCGACGAGAACACGGGCGCGCCGCTCCCCGCGTCCGCGCCGTAGTGGCGGATCCCCCAGTGGATGTAGTTGCACACGCCGCGGTGGTGCATCGCCACGCCCTTGGGCCGGCCGGTGCTCCCCGAGGTGTAGATCACGTACGCCAGGTTCTCCGGCGTCACGCCCGTCACCGGAACGTCGGACGAATCCGCCTCGATCTCCGCCCACGCGGTGTCGATGGCGATCACCCGCACGCCGTCATCCGCGGGGAGGGACGCGCGCAGCCGCTCCTGGGTGACCACGGCGGTGACCGCCGAATCACCCAGGATGTAGGCGATGCGGTCGGCCGGGTGCGCGGGGTCCACCGGGACGTACGCGCCGCCGGCCTTCATCACGCCCAGGATCGCCACCATCAGCTCCAGCCCGCGCTCCAGGCAGAGGCCCACGCGGACTTCCGGACCGACGCCCAGGCGGACGAGGTGGTTGGCGAGCCGGTTGGCGCGCGCGTCGAGCTCGGCGTAGGTGAGCGCGCGGTCGAGGTAGTCGACGGCGACGTCGTCCGGCGTCCGCGCGGCCTGCGCCTCGAAGAGCTGGTGGATGCAGCGGTCGGCCGGGTAGGCGGCGGCGGTGCGGTTCCACTCGTCCAGCACCATCCGCCGTTCATCCTCGGTCAGCAGGTCGAGCTCGCCGAGCGGGGTGGCGGGATGCGCGGCCACCTGCTCCAGCACGCGCTGGAAGTGGCCGAGGATGCGCTGCACGGTGGCGCGCTCGAACAGGTCGGCGTTGAAGAGGCAGAACACCTCGATCTCGCCGCCGGTATCGACCGCGTCGATGGTCAGGTCGAACTTGGTGAACGGGGCCGCGGCGCCGCTCACCGCCTCCAGCTCCAGCCCGCCGAAGGTGGCGTCACCCCCGTCGCCGCCGCCCCCCGGCTCCAGGTTGAAGGTCACCGAGATCAGCGGCGGCAGCGACGGCCCACGCGGGATGCGCAGCCGCTCGTAGAGCCGGGCGTAAGAGAAGACCTCGTTCTCGTACGCGTCGAGGAGGCTGTCGCGTACGCCAGCCAGGAACTCGCGCGCCGTCTCGGCCCCGCCCGCGCGGCTGCGCACGGGGAGCACGTCCACGCAGTGGCCCACCAGGGTGCCCGAGCCCGGGAACGGCCGCCCGGCGGACGAGATCCCCACCACCAGGTCGTCCTGCCCCGAGACGCGGTGGAGGGTGGCCAGCAGCCCGCCCAGCAGCGTCATGAACAGCGTGCACCCCTGCTTGCGCCCCAGGCCGCGCAGCTCCGTGGAGAGCGGGTTGGGAAGGGTGAGCCGCGCGGAGCCGGCGCGGTGGCTGGGGAAGCGGGGGCGCGGCCGGTCGCTGGGCAGCACCAGCGGCGCCGCGCCCTCGAAGCGGGCCAGCCACTCGGCCTCGGCGTCGGCGTACGTCTCCACGTGCGCGGCCATCAGCCTGGCGTACTCGCTGAACTGCATCGCCGGCTCCAGCTCCGGCGCGTGGCCGGCGTGGCGGGCGCGGTAGGCGGCCTCCAGGTCGGCGCGGATGATGGGGACCGAGATGCCGTCGGCGACCAGGTGGTGCACCACCAGCTGCACCACCTGCCGCCCGCGCGCCGCCTCGTGCACCCGCACCCGGAAGAGCGGCCCGGTGACCAGGTCGAACACGCCGCGCACCGTCTCTTCCATCGCCCGAGCCAGCGCGTCGGGGCCGGGGTCGACCGAGGCGGGCTCGTCCACCACCAGCGGGAGCGCGCCGGGAAGCGCGGGAAGGATGTGCTGCGCCTCGCCCGAGGGATCGAACACGGTGCGCAGCGACTCGTGGCGCGCCACCAGGTCTTCCAGCGCGGCGCGCAGCGCGTCCACGTCCAGCCGCCCGCGCAGCCCCAGCACCACCTGCTCGTTGTAGGCGCGCGACGCGTCGTCGCCCAGCTGCGCGTGCACCCACACCTGGCGCTGCGCCGGGGTGAGCGGCACCGTGCGCGGCGCGTCCGCGTCCGTGGCCGGGAAGAGCTTGAGCGCGGGGGTCACGGAGACGGACTCGCCGCCCCCGCCGCCGGGCTTCTCGGGAAGGAAGCCGCCCTCGCGCAGCGTGTGGATGCTCTCGCGGAGCGCATCCACCATCCGCTCGCAGTCTTCGTCCGTATGCGCGGTGGAGAGGAAGCAGGCGCGCCCCTCCCAGATGTAGATCCCGCGCAGGATCATGTGATAGAACAGCAGGTCGGCGTATTCGGCCGCCTCCATGAACACGAAGCGGAAGAGCGACGCCGCGTGGATGATGCGCACCGGCACCTGCTCCTCCTCCAGCACCCGGCGCAGGCCGGCCACCAGGCGCGCCGCGCGGGCGTGCACCTGGTCGTACAGCGCCGGGCCGCTCTCCTTGAGGTGCACCAGGACGGCGTGCGCCGCGGCCATCGCCACCGGGTGCTTGCAGAAGGTGCCGGCGAAGAAGGTCTGGTCGGCCGCGGGGAACGAGTCGTCGCCGTAGCTCCACTGGCCGCCGTCGATGGCGTCCATCATCCGCGCGGTGCCGGCCACCACGCCCATGGGGAAGCCGCCGCCGATCACCTTGCCGTAGGTGGCCATGTCGGCGTCCACGCCGTACCACGCCTGCGCGCCGCGCAGCCCCAGCCGCAGCCCGGTGATCATCTCGTCGAACACCAGCGCCGTTCCGGTGCGCCGCGTCAGGTCGCGCAGCGCGTGCACGAACTCGCGCGGGTGGAACTCGGGGTCGCGGTTCTGCACCGCTTCCACCACCACCGCGGCCACGTCGTGGCAGTTCTCCTCGAGCCAGGCCAGCGCCGCGGGGTCGCCGTACTTGAGCACGGTGATGTCTTCCACCATCCCGCGCGGGGTGCCGGGGGCCACGGGGCGGCTGGGGGCGCCGGGCACCGCCTTGGTGGCGCAGGCCAGCGTCCCGTCGAAGCAGCCGTGGTACGACCCCTCGAAGCACACCACGCGGTCGCGGCCGGTGACGGTGCGCGCGATGCGCAGCGCCGTCATCACCGCCTCGCTCCCGGTGTTGCAGAAGGTGACGCGCTCCATCCCCGTCAGCTCGCGGAAGAGCGTGGCCGTGGGCCCGGCCAGGTCCGACTGCGGCCCCAGGTGAAAGCCGCGCCGCAGCTGCTCGTCCACCGCGGCCACCACGAAGGGCGGGCGGTGGCCGAAGAAGTGGGCGCCGAAGCCCATGGTAAAGTCGACGTACTCGTTGCCGTCCACGTCCCACAGGCGCGACCCCTCCGAGCGCGCGCCCACCACCGGGTACATCACCTCCTTGGTGGCCTGCCGGAAGTTGAGCGACGCGCGGTTGTCGGCCAGCGCCAGGCGGTTCCCCGCCGCGTACGCCTTGGACCCCGCGGTGCGCGCGGTGTAGGCCTCCACCAGCGCGGCGAAGTGGCGCGCCTGCCGCTCGCTGTGCGCCCCGCCCAGCCCCTTGGTCGCCGTCACCGGGCGATGCGGGCCGTGCGCCGCGGGCTTCTTCTCCTCCACGGCAGCTTGCACCCGGTTGACGGGAACAGCCGGGGTGGGGGTGGATGCGGATGGTGCCGTCTTCGCCCCGTTCCCATCCGCCCCGTGGCCGTGCGGCGACGCGTGGCCGTTGGAGCCGTTGCCGTGCGACGGATGGCCGTTCGTGACCGCCGGTCCGTTCCCCGTGGACGCGACCGGATGGCCGCCGCCGCGCAGCAGTTCCAGCTGCTGCTGCATGACCGCCAGCTGCAGGTTCACGATCGCCTCCACGCCCGACGCATCGCCGTTCACGGGGAGATGGTGCCCGTTCGTCCCATGTCCATTCGTCCCATGCCCATTCGACGCATGGCCGTTGGACCCGTGCCCGTTGGACGCGTGGCCGTTGAAGGCAGGGCCATCCACCGCGTGGCCGTTGGACCCGTGGCCGTTGGTGGCGATGGCGAGGGCCAGCACCGGGACCTGCGCCGCGGCGGGCGCGGGCGCGGCGGCGGCGGGCGCCTCGGGCGCGGGGTCGGCCTCGGGCGGGGACTCGCGCTCCAGGTGCGCGGACAGGTCGGCCAGCGTCGACAGCCCGTCCAGCAGCCGGCGGAAGGGGACGCGCACCTTGAAGGTGCTCTCGATGGTGCGGCTGGCCTGCATCAGCAGCAGCGAGTCGGCGCCCTGCTCCAGGAAGGTGAGCTGCGGGTCCAACTCGGCCGGCTGCACGCCCAGCAGCCTGGCGAACAGCTCGGCCACGCGTGCGGTGATCCGGGCAAGGCGGTCGGGCGCCTGGGTGATTTCGGTTGCCACGGTCTCGATCTGCTCAAGGGGGACATCGGTGCCAGCCGCGGCCGGAATGGCGCGCGCCTCGACGGGGGACGGGGCGGCGTGGCGCGGGGCCACGCGGTACTCCGTCTGCTCGAACGGATAGGTGGGGAGCGGCACGCGGCGGCGCGCGCCGGGGCCGCGCAACGCGGCCCAGTCGGCGGCCACGCCCGCGGTCCACAGCGCGCCCGCGGCCTCCAGCACGGCCAGGTCGGCGGCGTCAGGGCGGTCGGCGCGCGGCAGGCTCTTCACGATCACGCGCCCGGCGCCGCCGGCGCTGCGCCGCGCGAAGGTGCCCAGCGCCTCGCCGGGGCCCACTTCGAGCAGGACGCGCGACGGATCGTCCAGCAGCCGCGCCACGCCGTCGGCAAAGCGCACGGTCTCGCGCAGGTGGCGAACCCAGTAGCCGGGGTCGGTCGCCTGCTCGGGCGTGATCCAGTCGCCGGTGACGTTGGAAAGGAAGGGGAGCGACGGCGCGGCGGGCTTGGCGACGCGCACCTCGGCCGCGAAGGCGTCGAGGATCGGGTCCATCGCCGCGGAGTGGAAGGCGTGCGAGGTGTGCAGCCGCCGCGCGTCGATCCCGTCGCCGGCCAGCCGCGCCTCCAGCTCGTCCAGCTCGTCCGTGTCGCCGGACACGACGCAGCTCGACGCGCCGTTCACCGCGGCGATCGCCATGCGGCCGGCGAGGAGCGCGCGCACCTCGGCCTCGGGGAGGGGGACGGCCATCATCGCCCCGGCGGGGAGCTCCTGCATCAGGCACCCGCGCGCGGCCACCAGCCGGAGCGCGGCCTCCAGCGTGAACACCCCCGCCAGGCAGGCGGCCACGTACTCGCCGATGCTGTGGCCGATCATCGACTCGGGCTCCACGCCCCACGCCATCCACGTCCTGGCCAGCGCGTATTCCACCGTGAACAGCGCGGGCTGCGTGAAGCGCGTCTGCCGCAGCAGCTCGTTGGCCGCCTCCTCGCCGCCGGCCGCGGGGAAGAGCGCGGTGCGCAGGTCCATCCCCAGGTCTTCGGCCAAAAGGGCGGCGCAGCGGTCCACCTCGCGGCGGAACACGGGCTCGCGCTCGTACAGCTCGCGCGCCATCCCCGCGTACTGCGTTCCCTGCCCGGGGAAGAGGAAGGCCACCGGCGGCGTCCGCTCCGCCGCGCGCCGCTCGACCGGACGGCGCTGCCCCGTGCCGGCGAGCGCGTCGCATGCCTCGGCGTGGGTGCGGGCCACGGCGGCCCAGCGGTGGCGGAACGCGGCGCGGCCCTCCTGCAGCGTGAACGCGGCGTCGGCCAGCGACAGCGCGGGGTTTTCGGCGAGATGGGCGGCCAGGTTCTGGCGCATCCGCGCCAGCGCGGCCTCGGTGCGGGCGCTCAGCACCAGCAGCTGCGCCGCGTCGGTCGGCGGCGTGGGCGGAAGCTCGGGCGCCTCTTCGAGCACGGCGTGCGCGTTGGTGCCGCCCATCCCGAACGAGCTGACGCCGGCGCGGCGCGGGGTGCCGTTCCTCGCCCACTCGCGCAGCTCGGTGTTGACCACGAACGGCGACCCCTCCAGCCCCGTCTCGGGGTTGGGCGCGGTGAAGTGCAGCGTGGGCGGGAGCGTGCGGTGCTTCAGCGCCAGCACGGTCTTGATGAACCCGGCGACGCCCGACGCGGTGTCGAGGTGACCGATGTTGGTTTTCACCGCGCCCAGCGCGCACGGCGCGTGGCGCGGCTCGGCGCCGAACACCTCGGTGAGCGCGGCGATCTCGATGGGGTCGCCCAGCGCGGTGCCGGTACCGTGCGCCTCCACGTAGCCCACGGTGGAGGGATCGACCCCCGCCGCGGCCAGCGCCTCGGAGATGGCGGCGGCCTGCCCCTCCACGCTCGGCGCGGTGAAGCCGACCTTGGCGGTGCCGTCGTTGTTGATGGCCGAGCCCTTCACCACGGCGTGGATGGTGTCGCCGTCCTGCAGCGCGTCGACCATGCGCTTGAGCGCCACCACCCCCGCGCCGCTCCCGCCCACGGTGCCCCCCGCGCGCGCGTCGAAGGCGCGGCAGTGGCCGTCGGGCGCCAGGATCCCGCCCTCCTGCCAGGTGTACCCGGCCACTTGGCCGCCCGAGATCCCCACGCCGCCGGCCAGCGCCAGGTCGCACTCGCGGCCCAGCAGCGCCTGGCACGCCATGTGGATGGCCACCAGCGAGGTGGAGCACGCCGTCTGCACCGCCACGCTGGGCCCGCGCAGCCCCAGCTTGTAGCTGGCGCGCGTGGTGAGGTAGTCCTTCTCGTTCCCGAACAGCGCCACCTTGACCCCCACGGTCTCCACCGTTTCTGCGTCGTCCAGCACGCGGGAGAGGTAGCCGCTGGCCCCCGAGCCGGCGTACACGCCGATGGGGCCTGGAAAGCGGGCGGGGTCGCAGCCGGCGTCTTCCAGCGCGCTCCAGGCGCACTCCAGGAACACGCGCTGCTGCGGGTCCATCGCCCGCGCCTCGGCCGGGGTGACCCCGAAGAAGGGCGCGTCGAAGGCGTACGCGCCGGCCATGGCGCCGTGCGCGGGGACGAAGCACGGGTCGGCCACCGCCTCGGGCGACACCCCCTCGGCCAGCAGCTCGCCGGGGGTGAAGAAGGAGATGCTCTCCACCCCCCCGGCCAGGTTGCTCCAGAACTCGGCCACGCTGCGCGCGCCGGGAAAGCGGCCGCTCATCCCCACCACGGCGACCTCGGCGATCCGGTCTTCCATTTCCATCCGAACACACTCCTTCAGGTTTCCGGTCGGTTCCCAGCCCCGCCCTACCCTCTGCGCAGCCACACCGCGCGCCGCTCCGCGCCGCGCGATCGGCCGCGCGCCGCGGTGCCCTCGTCGCGAGGGGCCTCGTCACCCAGGTACGCCCCCAGCGCCTCGAGGGTGGGGTAGCGGAACAGGTCCACCACCCGCAGGCCCTCCTTCAGCCCGCGCAGCTCGCCGTGCACGCGCACCAGCAGGAGCGAGTTGCCGCCCAGCTCGAAGAAGTTGTCGTGCACCCCCACCTCGCTTACGCCCAGCACCTCGCGCCACACGGCGGCCAGGCGCTCTTCCACCTGGTTGCGCGGCGGTGCCGCCGCGCCGCGCGCCAGCCGCTCGGGCGCGGGGAGCGCCTTGCGGTCGAGCTTACCGTTGGAGGTGAGCGGGAGCGCGTCGAGCGCCACGAAGGCGGCGGGCACCATGTATTCGGGAAGGCCGCGCAGCAGGTGCGCGCGCAGCTCGTCCGTCTCCGCCGTTCCCACCACGTAGGCCGCCAGCCGCCGGTCACCCGGCGCGTCCTCGCGCACCACCACGGCGCACTCGCGCACGCCGGGGTGGCGGCCGAGCGCCGCCTCGATCTCGCCCGGCTCGATGCGGAAGCCGCGGATCTTCACCTGCGCGTCCAGCCGGCCCAGGTACTCGATCACCCCGTCGGCGCGGCGGCGGGCGCGGTCGCCCGTGCGGTACAGGCGCGCGCCGGAGTCCGCGGCGAACGGGTCGGGAACGAAGCGCTCGGCGGTGAGCGCGGGGCGGCCCAGGTATCCCCGCGCCACCTGCACCCCGCCGATGTACAGCTCGCCGGGAACCCCGGCGGGAACCGGGCGCAGCGCCGCGTCGAGCACGTACAGCCGCGTGTTCCACACGGGGCGGCCGATCGGCACCGTCTCCCGCGGCGCGCGCGGGCACGCCCAGTACGTCACGTCGACCGCGGCTTCGGTGGGGCCGTACAGGTTGTGCAGCGCGGCGGGCGCCGCGAAGCGGGCATGGAAGCGCTCGACCTGGACCGGGGAGAGCGCCTCGCCGCTGCAGATCACCCGCGTGAGCGTGCGGCAGCGCCCCGGCCCGGCCATCTCCACGAACGGCTGCAGCATGGAGGGGACGAAGTGGAGCGTGGTCACCCCCTCGCCCTCGATCACCTCGCACAGGTACTCGGGGTCGCGGTGCCCGCCGGGGCGCGCCACGGCCAGCCGCGCGCCCGTCATCAGCGGCCACAGGAACTCCCACACCGACACGTCGAAGGAGAACGGGGTCTTCTGCAGCACCACGTCGGCGGCGGACAGACCGTACTCGGCCTGCATCCAGCACAGCCGGTTGACCACGCCGCGGTGCGCGTTCATCACCCCCTTGGGCCGGCCGGTGGAGCCCGAGGTGTAGATCACGTAGGCCAGGTTCGCGGGCGTCACCCCCGTCCGCGGGTTACCGGCGGGCTCCAGGTCGATGGCGGCGCGGCGGGCGTCGAGCGCGATCACCTCCGTCCCCTCGCGTGCGGGGAGCGCGTCGCGCTCCGTCTCACGGGTGAGGAGGACGGGGACGGCCGAGTCTTCGAGCATGTACGCCAGCCGCTCGGCCGGGTAGCCGGGGTCGAGCGGAACGTAGGCGCCGCCGGCCTTGAGGATCGCCAGGATGGAGATCACCATCTCCAGGCTCCGCTCGATGCAGAGCCCCACGCGCACCTCGGGCCCCACGCCCAGGCCGATCAGGTGGTGCGCGAGACGGTTGGCGCGGGCGTTCAGCTCGGCGTAGGTGAGCGAGATGCCCTCGAACGTCACCGCCGGCGCGAACGGCGTCCGCGCGGCCTGCGCCTCGATCAGCGCGTGGAGGGTCTGGTCCGCGGGGAAAGCGGCGCCGGTCTGGTTCCACGCCTCCAGCACGTGGCGCCGCTCGGCCTCGTCCAGCAGGGAGAGGTCGGAAACCCGGCAGTCGCCGGCCTGGGCGGCCTGCTCCAGTATCCGCTCGAAGTGGCCCAGCAGGCGTTCGGCCGTGCCTTCGTCGAAGCGCGCCTCGTCGTACGCCAGGCTCAGCTGGATGCGCGCGCCGGGGCCGGTGACCAGGGTGAGCGGGGAGCTGGTCCACTCCACCGCGCGGGCGTCGGTCACCCGCAGGGCGCCGGCGTCCTCGGTGTCGCCGCTGCGCGCGGCGGGGTAGTTCTCGAAGACGAAGAGGCTTTCGAAGAGCGGGGTGCCGCCGGGGACTTCGCTCCACCCCTGCACCATGGCCAGCGGCGCGTACTCGTATTCGCGCGCCTCGGCCTGCGCGCGCTGCACCTCGGCCAGCCACTCGCCCAGCCGCGCGCCGCCGCGCACGCGCATCCGCACGGGAAGGGTGTTGATGAAGAGGCCCACCATCTCCTCCACCCCGTCCAGCCCGGCGGGGCGGCCCGACACGGTGGTGCCGAACACCACGTCGTCTTCGCCGCCGTAGCGGGAAAGGAGGAGGCCCCAGGCGCCCTGCAGCACGGTGTTGAGGGTGACGCCCGCGCGCCGGGCCAAGCCCTCGAGCGCGGCGCTGCGCTCCGCCGTGAGCGTGCGCTCCAGCCGCGCCGGGCGCGCGGGGACGCCGGGCGCGGCCGGGCGGTCGGCGGCCAGTGGCGTGGGCGCGTTGAAGCCCGAGAGCACGTCGCGCCAGTAGCGCTCCGCCGCCCCGCGGTCCTGCCGCGCCAGCCAGCCGATGTAGTCGCGGTACGGGCGGACGCGCCCCAGCGTCGCCTCGGCGGAGGAGTCGCGCCCCGCCGTCCACGCGTGGTACAGGCGGAACACCTCGGCGGCGATGCGCGAGCAGGCCCAGCCGTCCAGCAGCAGGTGATGGTGGCTCCACACGAACCAGGCGCCGCTCTCCCCCGTGCCGAACACCCCGAAGCGCATCAGCGGCGCCTGGTCCAGCCGGAAGCCGGTCTCGCGGTCGTCGGCCAGGTACGCGTCCAGCGCCGCCTCGTGCGCGGCGGTGGGAAGGCCGGCCCAGTCGCCCACCGTCCACTCCAGCTCGGCGGCCGGATGGACGATCTGCATCGGCCGGCGCAGCCCCTCCCACGCGAACGAGGTGCGCAGGATGGCGTGGCGCCGCGCGGCCTCGGCCCAGGCGCGGCGGAAGCGCGCCACGTCGAGCCGTCCCTCGATCTTCCAGGCGATCTGCACCTGGTACGCCTGGGAGCCGCCGCCCGTCTGCGCGTCGCCCGAGAGCGCGTGGAAGAGCAGCCCCTCCTGCATCGGCGAGAGCGGGTAGATGTCTTCCACCGCGCGGCCGCCGGCCAGCAGCGCGTCCAGCTCGCGCTGGGTGAGGGCGGCCAGCGGGAAGTCCGACGGGGTGAAGCCGCCCGCGCCCGGCGCCTGGCAGTGCGCGATCAGCCCGCGCAGGGCGTGGAGGTAGCTCTCCGCCACGCGCTCGATCGTGTCGCGGCGGTGGGCGCCGTCCGCGTACGTCCAGTGCAGCACCAGGGAGCCGCCGTCGATGGCGCCGTCCACCTCCAGCGCGTAGCGGCGCTGGTTGGCGGCCGAGATCCGTTCGCCGGCCGGACCGTTCGCGAACTGGAAGCGCGCGGCGGTCTGCGGCTGGTCGTCGAAGCGGCCCTGGTAGTTGAAGGCGATCTCCGGCTCGGGCTGCGCCGCCAGCGCCGCGCCCGTCTCCACGTCGGGCGACAGGTAGCGCAGCACGCCGTAGCCGATGCCGCGGCCGGGCACTGCGCGCAGCTGCTCCTTCACCCGCTTCAGCCGCTCGCCCGGCCCCGCCGCGCCGGCGATGTCGAGCACCACGGGGTAGACGCTGGTGAACCAGCCCACGGTGCGCGTCAGGTCCACCCCGCCGCCCACCACCTCTTCTTCGCGCCCGTGCCCTTCCAGCGCCAGGCGGATGCGCGGGCTCCCGGTCCATTCGCCCACCGCCTCGGCCAGCGCGGCCAGCAGCGCGTCGTTCACCTGCGTGCGGTAGGCGGCGGGGACGTCGTGCAGCAGCGCGCGCGTTTCTTCGGCATCCAGGCGCACGGTCACCACGCGGGCGCCGTGGCGCGAGCGGTCTCCCTCGCCCAGCGCGGGGAGCGGCGCCACGCCGTCGCTTCCCTGCGCGCGCCAGTACTCCGCCTCGGCCGCCAGTGCGGGGCTCGACGCGTACGCCCGCAGCGCGGCCGACCAGGCGCGGAACGAGGTGCTCTTGTCGCCCAGCCCGATGGCGCGGCCGGCGTCCAGGTCGGCCACGGCGCGCTCCAGGTCGTCGCGGATGATGCGCCACGACACCCCGTCCACCACCAGGTGGTGCAGCGTGAGGAAAAGGACGCGGCGGCCGCGCGGAAGGACGAAGAGGACGGCGCGCCCCAGCGGCCCATTCTCCAGGTCGAGAGCCGTCTGCCGCGCGTGGGCGATCTCGCCCTGCACGCGCGCGGCGTCATCGCCCAGCGGCGCCAGGTCGATGCGCTCCAGCGCGATCTCCACCCGCGCGGCGTGCGTCTGCTCCCACCCCTCGTCGTTGCGGCGGAAGCGGAGGCGGAGCGCGTCGTGATGGTCGAGCACCGCCGCCAGCGCCGTCTCCAGCGCGGCGTCGCGCACCGAGGGGGCGACGTCGAAGAAGACCGACTGGTTGTAGTGCGCGGGGAGCGGCTGCTCCTGCTCGAAGAACCACGCCTGGATCGGCGTGAGCGCGGCGCTCCCCTCCACGCGGCCCTGCTCGGCGCGCGGGGCGCCGCCGCCGCGCCGGGCCACGGCGGCCAGCTCGGCCACTGTCTGGTGCTCGAACATCAGCCGCGGGGTGATCTCCACCCCGGCGCGGCGGGCGCGCGACACGATCTGGATCACCAGGATGCTGTCGCCGCCCAGCGTGAAGAAGCCGTCCTCCACGCCCACCCGCTCCAGCCGCAGCACCTCGGCCCAGATGTCGGCCAGGACCTCCTCCATCTCGTTGCGCGGCGCCACGTAGCCGTCCACGGGGAGCGCGAGCTCGGGCGCGGGGAGCGCCTTGCGGTCCAGCTTCCCGTTCCCGGTCAGCGGCAGCGCGTCGAGCGTCACGAACGCCGCGGGCACCATGTATTCCGGCAGGGTGCGCCGCAGGTGCGCGCGCAGCGCATCGCTCTCCGCATCGCCGACGATGTAGGCGGCGAGACGCCGGTCGCCCGGCTGGTCTTCGCGGACGATCACGGCGCACTCGCGGATCCCGGGGTGGCCCAGGAGCGCCGTCTCGATCTCGCCCAGCTCGATGCGGAAGCCGCGGATCTTCACCTGCTCGTCCAGCCGCCCCAGGTACTCCAGCGTGCCGTCGGCCAGGCGGCGGACGCGGTCGCCCGTGCGGTACAGGCGGCCGGCGCCGAACGGGTTGTCGATGAAACGCTCCGCCGTCAGCTCGGGGCGGTTGAGGTAGCCCCGCGCCACGCCGGCGCCGCCCACGTACAGCTCGCCGGGGACGCCCACCGGGAGCGGGTTCCGCGCGGCGTCGAGCACGTACAGCGTCAGGTCGGGGATGCGCTGGCCGATCGGGCTGCCGCTACCCTCGAACACGTCCGCGTGACGGATCACGCGATGGGTGACGTGGACGGTGGTCTCGGTGATCCCGTACATGTTGATCAGCCAGGGCCGGTCGTCCCCGCGCCGCTCCACCCAGTCGCGAAGCGAGGCGGGCTCCAGCGCCTCGCCGCCGAAAACGACGTAGCGCAGCGCCAGCTCGCCGCCGCGCTCGTTGTCGGCGCGGATCAGCTGGCGGAAGGCGCTCGGCGTCTGGCTGAGCACGGTGACGCGCTCGCGCCGCAGGAGCGCATGGAACACCTCGGGGTCGCGGCTGACGTGGAAGGGGACCACCACCAGCCGGCCGCCGTACAGCAGCGCGCCCCAGATCTCCCACACCGAGAAGTCGAAGGCGTAGGAGTGGAAGAGCGTCCACACGTCGCCCGCCCCAAAGCCGAACCAGGGGTCGGTGGCGGAGAAGAGACGCGCGACGTTGCGGTGCTCGATCAGCGCACCCTTGGGCGTGCCGGTGGACCCCGAGGTGTAGATGACGTAGGCGAGAGATTCGGGCGTGGCCGCGCTCGCGGGATTGTCCGCGCGCTCGCCGGCGATGGCCGCCGCGTCGCCGTCGACGCTGACCACGCGCACGCCGTCGCGCGGCGGGAGCGTGCCGCGCAGGCTCTCCTGCGTGACCAGGACGGGGACGGCGGAATCGGCCAGCATGAAGGCGAGGCGGTCCGCCGGGTACATCGGGTCCAGCGGCACGTAGGCGCCGCCGGCCTTCAGGATCGCCAGGATCGAGATCACCATCTCCAGGCTCCGCTCGATGCAGAGCCCCACGCGCACCTCGGGTCCCACGCCCAGGCGGACCAGGTGGTGGGCGAGCCGGTTGGCGCGCTCGTTCAGCTCGCGGTAGGTGAGCGAATCCCCTTCGCACCTGACCGCGTCCGCCGTCGGCGTGCGCTCGGCCTGCGCCTCGAAGAGCCGGTGGATGCAGGCGCCCGCCGCGTACTCGCGGTCGACACGGTTCCACTCGTCCACCACCCGGCGGCGCTCGCCGTCGTCCAGGAGCGAGACCTGGGAGAGGCGGAGGTCGGCGTCCGCGGCCACCTGCTCCAGCAGGCGGCGCAGGTGCCCCATCATCCGCTCCACGGTGGCGCGGTCGAAGAGGTCGGTGCTGAACGTCACCTCGCCGGCGATGCCGCCGGCGTGCAGCGACAGGTGCAGCGACAGGTCCACCTGGGTGGTGTCGAGCTCCGCGCCCACCCACTCGGTGCGCAGCCCGGCGAGCGAGCCGTCGGCGCGCTCCATGTTCTGCAGGCTGAACTCCACCTGGTAGAGCGCGGCGTGGCTCAGGCTGCGCTCGGGCTGAAGCTCCTTCACCAGCCGCTCGAAGGGGACGTCCTGGTGCTCGTAGGCGCCCAGCGTAACGTCGCGCACGCGCCGCAGCGCCTCGCGGAAGGTGGGGTCGCCGGAGAGGTCGGTGCGCAGGACCAGGGTGTTGACGAAGAAGCCGATCAGCCCCTCCACCTCCTTCCCGGTGCGCCCGGCCACGGGGCTCCCCACCACCACGTCGTCGCTCCCGCTGTACTTCGCCAGTAGGAGCTGGAAGGCGGCCAGCAGCACCATGTACGGCGTGGCGCCCTCGCCGCGCCCCAGCGCCTGCAGGCGCTCCGCCAACTCGGCCGGCATCTCCACCCGGCCGCGCCCGCCGCGGTACGTCTGCACCGCCGAGCGCGGACGGTCGGTGGGGAGCTCCAGCAGCGCGGGCGCGCCGGCCAGCCGCTCGCGCCACCAGCCCAGCTGCCGCTCCAGCACCTCGCCGCGCAGCCGCTGGCGCTGCCACACCGCGTAGTCGGCGTACTGCACCGGCAGCTCGGCCAGCGGCGACTCGTCCCCTTCGCGGTAGGCGCCGTACAGGGCCGACAGCTCGCGGAAGAGGACGCTGGTGCTCCACCCGTCGGCCACGGAGTGGTGGAGGCAGACCAGCAGCACGTGCTCCTCGGCACCCAGGCGCAGGAGCGTGGCGCGGAAGAGCGGGCCCGCCGCCAGGTCGAACGGCCGCCCCGCGTCGGCGCTGGCGCGGCGCCTCACCTCGGCGTCGCGCTCGCCGGCGTCCAGCGCGGAGAGGTCGTCCACCACCAGCGAGAAGCCGTCAAAGGGCGCGATCACCTGCACCGGCACGCCGTCCACCTCGGCGAAGGTGGTGCGCAGCGCCTGGTGGCGGCGGACGATCTCGCCCAGCGCGCGCTCCAGCGCGGCCACGTGCAGCGCGCCGGTGAGCCGCACGCCGCGGGGGACGTTGTAGGTGGCGGTCCCCGGCTGCAGCCGGTCCACGAACCAGAGCCGCTCCTGGCCGAAGGAGAGCGGCGCGGGCCCGTCGTGCTCCACGGGGACCACGGGCGGAAGGACGGGCTCGCCGGCGCGGCGCGCCTCTTCCACCCGCGTGGCGAGCTCCGCCACGGTGGGGCCCTCGAAGAACGCGCGGAGCGCGAGGGTCACGCCGAAGAGCTCGCGGATGCGCGCCACCACCTGCATGGCGCGCAGCGAGTGGCCGCCCAGCTCGAAGAAGTCGTCCGACGCGCCCACGCGCGCGGCGCCCAGCACCTCGCACCAGACCGCCGCCAGCATCTCTTCCACCGGCGTGCGCGGCGCCAGGTACGCCTCGTCGGCCTCGGTCCCGGCGGCGCCGGGCTCGGGGAGCGCGCGCCGGTCCAGCTTCCCGTTGGCGGTGAGCGGGATGCGGTCCATCGTCACGAAGGCGGCGGGGACCATGTACTCGGGGAGATGCTGCTTCAGCGCGTCACGCAGCGCCTGCGCCTGCGGCATCTCGCCGTTGGGGACCACGTAGGCGACCAGCGCGGCATCCTCGCCCTCGCCGCGCACGATCACCGCGGCGGAGGCCACGGCGGGGTGCGCCAGCAGCGTCGATTCGATCTCGCCCAGCTCGATGCGGAAGCCGCGCACCTTCACCTGCTGGTCGATGCGGCCCAGGTACTCCAGCTTCCCGTCCGCCTTCCACCGCGCCAGGTCGCCGGAGCGGTAGAGCCGCGCGCCCGCTTCACCCGAGAACGGATCGGGGATGAAGCGCTGCGCGGTGAGCGATGGACGACCGAGGTAGCCGCGCGCCAGACCGGCGCCGCCCACGTGCAGCTCGCCGGGGACGCCGATCGGCGCCGGGTTCCCGGCCGGGTCCAGCACGTACGCGCGCAGGTCGGGGATGGCCGTTCCGACGCCGCTCCCGGCGCTGGCCTGGCGCAGCTCCGCCCCGGTGACCGTGTGCCAGGTGACGTGCACGGTGGTCTCGGTGATCCCGTACATGTTCACCAGCCGCGGGCGCTTGGGCCCGTAGCGGTCCAGCCAGCCGCGCAGCGACTCGTACTGCAGCGCCTCGCCGCCGAACACCACGGCGCGCAGGCGCTCCAGCGGCTCCGCCTCGGCCGCGTCGGCCTCGGCCAGCGCGCGGAAGGCGGAGGGCGTCTGGTTCAGCACCGTCACCCGCTCGCGGCGCAGGAGCGCGCGGAAGGCGGCCGGGTCGCGCGACACGGCCCAGGGGACCACCACCAGGCGGCCGCCGTGGAGAAGCGCGCCCCAGATCTCCCACACCGAAAAGTCGAAGGCGTAGGAGTGGAAGAGCGTCCACACGTCCGTCTCGCCGAAGGTGAACGACGACTGCGTGCAGTCGAACAGGCGCAGCACGTTGCCGTGCGTCACGCCCACCCCCTTGGGCCGGCCGGTCGATCCGGAGGTGTAGATGACGTAGGCCAGGTTCGCGGGGTCGACGACGATCCCCAGGTCGTCCGCGCTCTCGTCCGCGGGGAGCTCCTCCAGCGACACGATCTCCACGCCGTCGGCGGCCACGTGGTCGCGGAGCGCCTCCTGGGCGAGGAGGACGCGGATCCCCGAATCCTCCGCCATGTAGGCCAGGCGGTCGGCCGGATACGCCGGGTCGAGGGGGACGTACGCCGCGCCCGCCTTCACGATCGCCATCACCCCCACCACCAGCTCCAGCGACCGCTCGGCGCAGAGACCGACGCGCGATTCGGGGCGGACGCCGAGCGCGCGGAGGCGCCGCGCCAGCCGGTTGGCCCGCGCGTTCAGCTCGCCGTAGGTCAGCGACTCGCCGTCGCAGGTGACGGCCACCGCGGTGGGGCGCTGGGCCGCGCGCGCCTCGAAGCGCTGGTGCAGCGCGCCGCTGACGGGGAACGAGGCGCCGGCGCCGCTCCACTGTGCCACCAGCGTCTCCCGCTCCTCGGCGGTCACCAGCGGAAAGGTGGAGAGCGGGCGCGCGGGGTCGGCGGCGATCGACTCCAGGAGCGACTCCAGGTGCCCCGCCATCCGCCGCACCGTGGCCGCGTCGAAGAGGTCGGTGGCGTACTCGAAGAGGCCGAACAGGCCGTCGGCGGTCCGGCTCATGAAGAGCGAGAGGTCGAACTTGGCCGTGGGCACCTCCACCCGCACCGGGCGCAGGGTGAGCCCCGCCAGCCCGGCCTCGCCGCCGCCGGGAACGTCGGGGAGGGCGAAGAACGCCTGGAAAAGCGGGTTGTGCCCCAGCGAGCGCTCCGGCTGCAGCGCCTCCACCAGGCTCTCGAAGGGGACTTCCTGGTGGTCGTAGGCGCCCAACGTCCCCTCGCGCACCCGCCGCAGCACCTCGCGGAACGACGGGTCGCCCGAGAGGTCCGTCCGCAGCACCAGCGTGTGGATGAAGAAGCCGACGGTCGACTCCAGCTCGCGCCGCGTGCGCCCCGCCGTGGGGCTGCCCACCACCACGTCTTCGCTCCGGCTGTACTTCGACAGGAGCACCTGGTAGGCGCCCAGGAGGAGCATGTACAGCGTGGCGCCCTCGCCGCGGGCCACCGCCTCGAGCCGCTCGGCCAGTTCCACGGAGAGGCGGAAGCGCTCGCAGGCGCCGCGGTACGTCTGCACCGCCGGGCGCGGCCGGTCCGTCGGCAGCTCCAGCAGCGACGGGGCGCCGGCCAGCCGCTCGCGCCACCACTCCACTTGGCGCTCCAGCACCTCGCCGCGCAGGTGGTCACGCTGCCAGGCCACGTAGTCGGCGTACTGCACCGGCACCTCGCCCAGCGGCGACGGGCGCCCCTCCAGGAAGGCCGCGTACAGCTCCCGCAGCTCGCCCCACATCACCCCCTGGCTCCACCCGTCGCAGATCGAGTGGTGCATGCAGAGGAGAAGGACGTGCTCCCCGGCGCCCAGCCGCAGCAGCGTGGCGCGGAAGAGCGGGCCCGCCGCCAGGTCGAACGCGGCCTCGCCCTCCTCGCGAACGCGGCGCAGCACCTCGGCCTCGCGCTCCGTCTCCGCCATCCCCGAAAGGTCGTCCACCGGAAGGGTGAAGCCGGCGAAGGGGGCGATCACCTGCACCGGCGCGCCGCCCTGCTCCTGGAAGGTGGTCCGCAGCGCGTCGTGGCGGCGGACGACCTCGCCCAGCGCGCGCTCCAGCGCCGGCACGTTCAGCGCGCCGGTGAGCCGCGTGGCCTGGGGAACGTTGTAGATGCCGCGCGTGGCCTGCATCCGGTCCAGGAACCAGAGCCGCTCCTGCGCGAACGACGCCGGGGCCGTGCGCGTGCGGCTGATCCTCTCCAGGAGGACCTTGCGGAGCATCTCCTGCTTCTCGGCCCGCGAGAGCGTGGCGGACTGCGACGGCACCGTCATGATCGGTCGATCCACGGGTCAGGTGGTGAGGCCGAGGAGGCGATCCAGCTCCTCCTCGGGTAGTTCGTCGATGTCTTCCAGGAGCGCCTGCGAGCTGGAGGCGATCGCCGCCTCGCGCTCGCCCGCCCCGCCGGCCGGGGCCATGCGCGCCTCGATCACGCGGGCGAGGGCGTCGATGGTGGGGCTCTCGAAGAGCGCCACCACGCCGATCTCGCCGTGCAGCGACTCGCGGATCCGCGACACGATCCGCATGGCCAGGAGCGAGTGGCCGCCGATCACGAAGAAGTTCTCGTGCACGCCCACGCGCTCCAGCCCCAGCACCTCGGCCCAGATCGCCGCCAGGCTTTCCTCCACCGGGCTCCGCGGAGCCACCCAGGCGTCCTCGCCCGCCTGGTAGTCGGGCGCGGGGAGCGTCCTGGGATCGATCTTCCCCGTGGCCGTCTTCGGCAGCGACGCGAGCGGCACGAAGGCGTTGGGCACCATGTACTCGGGGAGGGTGCGGCGCAGGTGCGCGCGCAGC
>Ga0190275_10001317_pt1 | contig 18642 bp, 13 predicted proteins | sample Popmic550T_FD_133745 | JGI IMG/M metagenome (GOLD analysis project Ga0190275, IMG submission 133745) | Populus adjacent soil microbial communities from riparian zone of Yellowstone River, Montana, USA - 550 T | ecosystem: Environmental > Terrestrial > Soil > Riparian zone > Trees stand | place...
GCGCACGCCGCCTGGCACGAGCGCGGCGAGATCGGTAGCGAAGACATCGAGGCCGTGGCGGAGCTCGCGCTCGCGCATCGGCGCAAGCAGCCCGAGCCGCCCGGCTCGCCCCCGCCCGGCGGCACCCCGCCGAGCTCGCCTCCGCGTGGCCCAGCACCTGCGGGCGGTGGATCCGCGAGCAGCCAGCGCAGCCATGTCGACGGCGAGCCACGACGTTCGAGCGAAGGCGCACAGCGCGATGGTGACGGTGCTGGGGAACAGACGCGCAGCGCGAACGACCGCGGCGCCCTCTCGCCGTTGCCAGTGCTCGCGGCGCGCGCTCCGAAGCTTCCCACCTGGCTGTTCGCCGAGGACGCGCAGCGCGCCGAGCCTCGCCGACGCGGCCGGGCGCGCTTGCTCGCTGCACGTGGGGCACGCGATCGTGGCTTCGTCGCGGAGGGGGCCGTCGACTGGTTCGCCACGCTCGCGCACTCGCCCAGGCCGCGGCGCGACCAGCTGCGGCGACGCGCGCGCCGTGCACCATCGCGTCAGCTCTTCATGCTCGTGGTCGATTGCTCGAGCTCCATGTTGCGCAGCGGCGCGCTCGCCGTCGCCAAGGGCGTCGCGCACGCGATCGAGCGACGCGCGCTCGAGCGCGGTGGCCACGTCGCGCTGCTCTCGTTTCGCGGCGGCGCTCGCGGCGCGGAGCTGAGCGTCACGCAGGCCAGGCGCTCGCTCGGCCCGACCATCGCGGAGCTCGCCGGCGGCGGGGGTACGCCACTGAAGAGCGCACTGCTTCACGCTCTTGCGCTGTGCAGAGAGCGTCCGTGGCACGCACGCGACGTGCAGAAGCGGCTCGTGCTGCTCACCGATGGTCGCACCCGCGAGCCGCTCGACGGAGCCATGCACAGGCGCTCGGACGTCGACCTCTCGGTCATCGACTGCGAGCGCAGCACGGTACGCCTCGGTCGCGCCGCGGCGCTCGCCAGGGCGCTCAGCGCCCGCTACCTGCACGTGGACACCCTCGACTAGGCGGACGAGTCTGCAGATGAGCGAGCCAAGCAGCGACGATCTGGCAGCAGCGCTACGCGCGCTCGGCGTACGCCCTTCCGGGCTGCTGCTCGTGCACAGCTCGTTCAAGGCCGTGCGTCCGGTGCAGGGCGGACCGCTCGCGCTCATCGCCGCACTGCGCAAGGCGCTCACGCCCACAGGCACCCTGGTGATGCCGACCATGACCGATGGCGAGAGTCTCTTCGACCCGGCGCGAACGCCTAGCTTCGGCATGGGCATCACCGCCGAGCTCTTCTGGCAAAAGCCGGGCGTGCTGCGGAGCGACCATCCCGGCGGGTCGTTCGCCGCCGAGGGGCCGCTCGCCGCGCAGATCTGCGCGCCGCAGCCGCTCTCACCACCGCACGGGCCTGACAGTCCCGTCGGACGGGTACACGCGCTCTCGGGACAGATACTCCTGCTCGGTGTCGGCCACTCCGAAAACACCAGCCTGCACCTGGCCGAGGCGCTCGCGCACGTCCCGTACGCCGTGGAGCATCCCTGCGTCGTGCTGGTGGACGGTGTGGCGCGCACGCTGATGATCGCCGAGACCGACCACTGCTGCGAGCGCTTCCGGCTGGTCGATGCCTGGCTGCGCGAGCGTGGCCTCCAGCAAGAAGGGAAGGTCGGACGCGCCCACGGGCGCCTGTGTGACGCGCGCAGTCTGGTCTCGATCGCGTGTGAGCAGCTTACGGCGGACCCGCTGATCTTTCTGTGTCCACTGGAAGACCACTGCGAGCAATGCACCGCTGCGCACGCGAGCATCGGACGCGCGCAGGCTTAGGCGCAATGCCGCTCTGGCCAGACCGCCGGTTGACCGAGCAGCCGTAAGCGTTGACCCATGCTGGCTCGCGGGCCGGGCGAACTTGACGGGGTCGTCATCTTTGCCTAGAAAGTTGACGACCCCGTCAACTTGGCAGCCATGGACGACCTAGAGCGCGACAAAGCCAGCAAGCGCGAGCAGACCAAAGTGCGCAATCGCGGCGTGATCCTGCGCGCTGCACGCGAGGTCTTCGTCGAGATTGGCTACGACGCGGCGACGGTGCGCGACATCGTGGGCCGCACCGATCTCGCGCCAGGCACGTTCTACAACTACTTCCCCGACAAGCAGAGCGTGCTGCTCGCACTCGTGGGCGAGGCCACCAGCGTCGGCACGAGGCTCATCCGCGAGGCGCGGCTGCGGCCGAACACGCTCGAGGAGCGCGTGCATGCGGGCTTTCGCGCCTACTTCGAGTTCATCGCCGGCGATCGCGCGCTGTTCGAGCTGATGCGCCGCAACTTCGCCACCTTGCGCAGCCTGGGGCTCGACGAGACGGGCTTTGCCGAGGGGCTCGCCGAGCTGCAGAAGGAGCTGCGAGAGGCGGTGGCCGCGGGTCTGATGCCGCCCTTACCCATCGCCTACATGACGCGCGCGATAGGCTCGATCGCATTCGAGCTCGGCGCGGAGATGGCGACGCACGATCCACCGGACATCGAGGGCGCCACCAGGTTCGCCGCCGACTTGTGTCTGGGCGCACTCGAGCGCCTCGGTCGCAACGCGCGCGCCGCCGAGCCACCCCGAGCGAGCAAGTCACCTCGCACCAGTCCAGATTCCAAGCGCGTCAAGACGCGCGCGAGCTCGAGAAAGCAGAGGAGCGAATGAAGAAGCTTACCGATCGCACCGCAGTCATCACGGGCGCAGGCAGCGGCATCGGCCGCGCCACCAGCCTGCTACTCGCGGAGAAGGGCTGCAGACTCGCGCTCTCGGACATCAACCGTGAAGGGCTCGCCGAGACCGAGCGCATGGTCCGTGAGCTCGGCCGCCCGGTCAGCAGCCACATCGTCGACGTCGCCGACAAGCAGCGCATGGGCGAGTTCGCCCGCGAAGTGGTGGAAGCGCACGGCAGTGTGCACGTGCTCGTGAACAACGCCGGCGTCTCCGTGGTGAAGAGCTTCGTCGACCACAGCCTCGAGGACTTCGAGTGGCTGATGGGCATCAACTTCTGGGGCGTGGTCCACGGCTGCCACTTCTTCTTGCCGCACATCCTGCAGTCCGCCGAGGGGCACATCGTCAACATCTCGAGTCTATTCGGACTGATTGGTGTTCCGCAGCAGACGTCTTACTGCGCGAGCAAGTTCGCGGTGCGCGGCTTCACGGAGTCGCTCCGCGTCGAGCTCGCACGCACCAACGTCGGCGTGACCAGCGTGCACCCGGGCGGCGTCGCCACCAACATCGCGGCGGCCTCGCGCATTGGCGACGGCGACGCATTGCAGGCCGCGCATCAGCGGACCGTCAATGCCTTCAAGAAGATGCTGCCTCCGTCGGCGGCCGCCCGCTCGATCGTGGCCGGCATCGAGCGCAACAAGTCGCGCGTCTTGATCACGCGCGAGACCTACGTAGCAGACACGGTCAAGCGTCTGCTGCCCGAGAAGAGCATCGACCTGATCGCCTGGGGCTACGACCGCTACCTCTCGAAGGGGCTCGGCCACTGAGCGCCATGCCCTCGTCCGACTGAGTTTCGAACGCAGTACTTACCCTTACCGTGTCCGCCGAGCAGACCCTTCCGGCAGCGCCCTCACGGGCCCTGCAGTGGCGGACGCATGCTCACACGGCGGAAAAGGAGCCTCTTCATGCATCTCGACACCGACATTCTGATCATCGGCACCGGCTTCGCAGGGATAGGCATGGGCATTCGCCTGAAGCAGGCGGGCATCCACGACTTCATCATCGTCGAAAAAGGCAACGAGGTCGGCGGCACCTGGCGAGACAACTTCTACCCCGGCGCCGCCTGCGACGTCCAGTCGCATCTCTACTCGTTCTCGTTCGAGCCGAACCCCGCCTGGTCGCGCCCGTTCGCGCCGCAGGAAGAGATCCTCGCGTACTTGAAGCACTGCGCCGACAAGCACGGACTGTACGGACACATCCGCTTCGACACGGCGCTACTCGAGGGGCGCTACGACGAGCAGCACGGCCTCTGGCGAACCAAGACGAGCCGTGGTGGCAGCATCGACGCGCGTGTGGTCGTGACCGGCTGCGGCGCCTTCAACAAGCCGGTCATCCCGGCCATCCCCGGCGTCGACGACTTTGCCGGCGACATCTTGCACACCGCGCGCTGGAACAGCCGCATCGAGCTGCGCGACAAGCGCGTCGCCGTGATCGGCACCGGTGCGAGTGCGATCCAGGTGGTGCCGCCGCTCGCGCAAGCGGTGCAGAAGCTGTCGCTGTTTCAGCGCACGCCCCCCTGGATCATGCCGAAGCCGAACCGCCCCTTCAGCGCGCGGAGGAGGTCGCTCTATCGCAAGCTTCCTCTGCTGCAGCGGCTCGAGCGCGCCAAGCTCTACCTGCGCAACGAGCTGTTCGCGATAGGCTTCTTCACCCATCCCAAGCTGATGAAGGCGGGAGAAGACTTCGCCCGCAGCTACCTCGAGCGCAAAGTGCGAGATCCGGCGCTGCGCGCAAAGCTGACACCCCGTTACACCCTGGGCTGCAAGCGCGTGCTCCTTTCGAGCGACTACCTGCCTGCACTGCAGCGCGACAACGTGGAGGTCGTGACCGAGTCCATCAAGGAGATTCGCGCGCACGGCATCGCGACGAAAGACGGGCGTGAGCACCCGGTCGACGCCATCGTGTTCGCCACCGGCTTTCAAGTTGCCGAGAACGTCGCACCCTTCCGCATGCACGGACGTGGCGGCATCGAGCTCAACGAAGCGTGGAGCGAAGGAGCCGAGGCTTTCAAGGGTACGACCGTCAAGCAGTTCCCGAACGTGTTCATCGTGATGGGTCCCAACACCGGGCTCGGCCACAGCTCGATGATCCTCATGATCGAAGCGCAGATCGAGTACACGCTCTCTGCCGTCGCGCTGATGCGGCGCGAGCACGTCAAGTCGCTCGAAGTACGTCCCGAAGCGCAAGCTCGCTACAACGCGCGGCTGCAGCGTCGAATGGCGGGCACCGTCTGGTCGCGTGGCGGCTGCACGAGCTACTACCAGACCAGCAGCGGCAAGGTCACGACGCTCTACCCTGGCTTCACGTTCGAGTTCATGCGCGCCACGGCGCGCTTCGATCGAGAGAGCTATCGGCTCGAACACGAGTGCGGTGTCTGGTCTGCTCCTCGCAAGAGCCGCAAGGCGCAGCGACCAGTCGTGACCCCGGCACCCTACCTCGAGCTCTCGGCCGAAGAAGAGTAAGAGCGATTTCGACTCGTCGGCCTGACGGTTACCAGGCGATTACGCGGCTCGCTGGTTGCCTGGCCCCGTCAAAACTCGCCCTCGAGGGTTGACATGTCATCGTTGGGATTACATCTGAACGCGGTGCAGACGAACACGCCGGAGGCTGCCGTCACGCGTCCACCCACGACGCGCTGCGGCAACTTTCGTTCGCTCGAGCGCACCGACAGCGCAGCGCTCTGCCGCCCATCGCTCGTGCGCCGTACGACGCGCCAAAACAGCGCCGATATCGGGGTTTTCTGCCGTCGTATGACGATCCCATGACACAGTCCGGCGCGTTCCCGATCTATATGCCGCACTGCTCCACCAGGAGAAAAGCATCGTGATCATCTTGGCGTTCTTCCTTGCTCATTGGCAGCTCAGCGTCTTCTGCCAGTCGCTCTTCCTGCACCGCTATGGGGCGCACAAGCAGTTCACGATGTCCCACGGTTGGGAGCGCTTCTTCCATCTGCTCACCTACGTGAGTCAGGGGTCGAGCTTCTTGTCGCCGCGCGGCTACGCGATCTTGCATCGCATGCACCACGCCTATAGCGACACGGAGAAGGACCCGCACTCGCCGTACTTCAGCCCCGATGCGCTCACGATGATGCTGCGCACCAAGCACGAGTACGACGACTTCGCGTACCAGCGCGTGGCGCCGGAACCGCGCTTCGAGGGCGGCTACCCCGAGTGGCCGCTGATCGACAAGCTCGGTCAGTCGTGGCCGATGCGCATCACCTGGATGGCCGCTTACGCGGGATTCTACGTGGCGTTCGCTCCGTCGCCCTGGCTCTACTTGCTCGTTCCGATTCACTGGGTGATGGGCCCCGTGCACGGCGCCATCGTCAACTGGTGCGGCCACAAGTATGGCTATCAGAACTTCGAGAACGGCGACCGCTCACGCAACATGCTGTGGCTCGACTTCCTGACTGCCGGCGAGCTGTTCCAGAACAACCACCACAAGTTCGCGATGAGCCCGAACTTCGCGGCACGCTGGTTCGAGGTCGACCCGACCTATACCGTCATCCGCATGCTCAGCGCGCTGCGCGTGATTGAGATGAAGGGCAAGCAGCGCATGCGCTACCCGCTCGAGGAGCCCGCCGCCGCAGAGTGAGAGCTCTTCGGCCGAGTGCTCGGAGCAACTATCCGTCGTTCATCACGAGAGGAGCAGAGCACATGGTAGACACCAAAGAGTTCAAAGAGTCACTGCAGCGCGAGGTCGACGCACTGGTCAAGGCGCGCGACGAGCTGAAGCTTCAGCTCTCGCTCTTCAAGAGCGAAGCCAAAGACGAGTGGGCGCGGCTCGAGACCACATACGGACGTCTGCAAGGTGAGCTCAAGCGCATCGGCGCCGACGCCAAGGAGCCGATCAAGGACATCGGCAGCGCCGCGCGCCAGCTCGTCGAGGAGCTCAAGCGCGGCTACTCACGCGTGAAGAGCGACCTCAAGGAGTAGGCGCGCGCACTGCGTGGGACTCGCCCGGCTGCGATCTCAGCGCGCGCGTGGGCTCGCCTTGCGCGAGTCGCCCGACGGCAGGACTTGCAGCTCGTTCTGCACGCTGCGCACGCCCATCACCGCAGAAGCGAGCTCCTCTGCCTGGAGCTTCATGTAGCTGCTGTCGACGGTTCCCTCGAGCTTGACCACGCCGCCGACGACCTCCACCGCGACCTGGCCCGCCACGAACTCGCCGCGCTGAAGCTGCTCGCACAGGTCGGCCCGGATGCGCTCGTCCGCGCGGTCGTAGCGCGCCGCTGCGCCACCGCCGTCCGGCTGGTGCGCGCTCGTCGCGCTCGCCCTTCTGTCCCCGGTCGTGCTGGTCGCCGGCTCTTGTCCTCCCGACTGCGCGTAGCCGCCCTGCTGCGTGAAGCCCTGGCGCGCATCCTCGGCCTCTTCGTTGAAGTAGCGGGGCGAGACGCGGTTGGCGTCCTCGTTGAAGTAGTGGCGCCCACCCTGGTTGTGGATTCCGCCGCCGGGCGTCCCGGCAGTCCCGGCGCGATTCTCTGCGCTGCCGGGATAGCCGAGCCCATCGCGACCATACCCCGACACATCGCGTCCGAAGCCGCCGGTCGCCTCGTAGAACTCTTCGTTGCCGGGGCCAGGATCGCCGCCGGCGCGGTACTCCTCCTGCGGGCCGGGCTTGCCGCCGTGCTCGAAGCCACCGCCATAGCCGTAGCTACCGCCCGAGCCGTAGTACCCCTCCTCGCCTTCGGTGGCAGGGCCTTCGGTGGCAGGCTGCACACTCGGGTGCGAGGTCTGCGCCGTCGGCCGAGGCTTACGCGCCTGCGTCGAGGATGGCTGCGCTCCCGAGCCCCCGAACTCTCCCGGTCGCGGCTGCGCTCCCGAGTCTGCCGAGTGCGCTTGCGCGTTCGACACACCCGATTGCGGCTGCGCTTCCGACGATCGGCTCGGCTGCGGTGCCGCGCCCGTGGCTGGTGCTGCCTCGCTCGCTGGCGCTCCGCTGTTGTCGTCGCGCATGTGCTCCTCGTGCGACTGCCCGGCTCGGGCAAAGCCCGATTGCCCGCTGGTTGGAGTCGCGAAGTGGCGCGCGTCGTCGAACTCGTAGTGGTCCGAGTCGCGCGGCTCGTCCTCGACGTGATCCTTGCGCGGCTGCGGACTCCTTCGGAATGTCATGGTTCTCTCCTCGCCAAGAGCGCGCACCCGCGGCGCGCGCTCGATTCGCCCTCGCCAGGCCAAGCTGAATAGAGCAAACGTCGTACCTACGGCCCGCGCTTCGCGAAGACGCACACGCGTTGGCGATTCCGCTGCGAAATCGGTGGGCTCGCCTCCATCGAAAGCTACGACTGAGGCGACTTGGTCGCCCCAATCATGGGCGACGTGGCGCCGTCGCGAGCGACTCGGGGATACGAAGCGAGGGCGCTGGCTCGACTTCGCCCCCCGACTCTGTCACTTTGACGGACTTTTCATGTCCGAACTCGACGCATTTTCTACGCTTCCCTCCCCGTTCGCCACTGCACTCCGCCGTCGCGAATTCACTGAGCTCACGCAAGTGCAGCAGGCGGTCCTCGCGCCGGAGCTGTCAGGCAAAGACCTCCGCGTGTCCTCCCGTACCGGCTCCGGCAAGACCATCGCACTCGGTCTCGTCGTCGGCCCGCTGCTCCTCGATCTCCCGAAGCCGGTCAACGCCCCGGCCTCCCTGTGTGCCCACCCGCGCGTTCTGTTGGTCGCTCCCACCCGCGAGCTCGCCGCGCAGATCGGCAAGGAGCTCGCCTGGCTCTACGCCGACCTACGCATCGGCGTCTGTGTCGCCATCGGCGGTACCAGCGTGTCTGGCGAGCGCCGTCAGCTCGCCCGCGGCCCGGCCGTCGTGGTCGGCACGCCCGGTCGCCTTTGCGACCACCTCGAGCGCGGCGCCCTCGATCTGAGCCAGACCGCCGCGGTCGTGCTCGACGAGGCCGACCAGATGCTCGAGCTCGGCTTTCGCGAGCCGCTCGAGACCTTGCTCGGCGCACTCCCCGAGGAGTGCCAGCGCCACCTCGTGAGCGCCACCTTCCCGCGCCCGGTGCTCGCACTGGCCGCGCGCTACCAGCGCAAGCCCGTCATGGTCACCGGCAGCGCGCCCGAGACCGCCCACGAAGACATCTCGCACCTCGCCTATCTCGTGCACCCGCGCGAGCGCTATCAAGCGCTCGTCAACGTGCTGCTGATGGCCCCCAACGAGCGCACGCTGGTCTTCGTGCGCACGCGCGTCGATGCCGCCGACGTGGCCGCCCGCCTGGCCGCCGACGGCTTTCGTGCCGGCGCGCTCAGCGGCGAGCTCGCCCAGGCCGAGCGCACCCGCATGCTCGACGCGTTCCGCTCGGGCGCACTCTCGGTGCTCGTCTGCACCGACGTCGCCTCGCGCGGCATCGACGTACCCGAGATCGGCCGCGTCATCCACGCCGAGCTACCCAGTGCGCCCGAGGTGCTCACGCATCGCAGCGGTCGCACGGGTCGCGCAGGTCGCAAGGGCATCAGCATCACGCTGATCTCGCCGCAGGAGGCCTACTCGGCCGAGCAGCTCTACGCGCGCGCCGGCATCCATGCGCAGCTGCTGCCGGCACCGGCGCAGGCCGAAGTGCTCGAAGAGACCGAGCGTCGGCTCTACGAAGAGCTCACCGAAGAGCTCGCCGCACCGAGCAGCGCCGAAGCTGCGCCCGAGGTCCAGGAGCCGAGCGCGAGCGCGGAGCTCGCGACTCGCTTGATCGAAGCACTCGGGGCGCAAGCCGCGGTCGAGCGTTTGCTTGCACGCGTCAGCCAGAGCGGACCCACGGCGCCGCACGCACTCACGACGGTGCCACTGCGCGATCCACGCAGCGGCGGCACGCGCACCGGCCGCGCGCCGTACCGGCGTGCAGCGCCGCCGCGCCAGGCCCGACACGGTTGAAGGAGATTCATGCAGTTTACGGACTTCGGGCTGAGCCAGCCCCTGCTACGTGCGATCGGCGAAGAGGGCTACGACACGCCCACGCCCATTCAGATCAAAGCCATTCCGCACGTGCTCGAGGGGCGTGACCTCCTCGGTTGCGCACAGACCGGCACGGGCAAGACGGCGGCGTTCGCCCTGCCCATCCTCGAGCGGCTCGCACAGAACCGCAAGCACCCGCGAATAGCGCGCAGCGTACGGGTGCTGGTGCTCTCGCCGACCCGCGAGCTCGCCTCGCAGATCGCCGATAGCTTCAGCGCCTACGGGCGTCACACCGGCATCACCAACACGGTGGTGTTCGGCGGCGTGAACCAGAACCGTCAGACCAGCGCCCTCGAGCGCGGCATCGACGTGCTGGTCGCCACGCCGGGTCGCCTGCTCGACCTGCTCGGCCAAAAGGTCGTGACGCTCGCCCACGTCGAGGTGTTCGTGCTCGACGAGGCCGATCGCATGCTCGACATGGGCTTCATCCACGACGTCCGCAAGATCACGGCGGAGGTGCCCAAGGAGCGCCAGACGCTGCTGTTCTCCGCGACCATGCCCGACACCATCCGCTCGCTCGCGGCCAAGCTGCTGCACGAGCCGGTCGAGGTCGCCGTGACACCGGTGGCCTCCACCGCCGAGACCGTGGATCAGGCGGTCTACTTCGTCGAGAAGGCCGACAAGCGCTCGCTGCTCTCGTGGGTGCTCGAAGATCCACGCATCGATCGCGCGCTGGTCTTCACGCGCACCAAGCACTCGGCCAATCGCGTCGCCGAGCACCTCGACAAGCGCGGCGTTCGCGCGGCTGCCATCCACGGCAACAAGTCGCAGAACGCGCGCGAGCGAGCGCTCGACGGCTTCAAGCGCGGCGACGTGCGCGTGCTGGTCGCCACCGACATCGCCGCCCGCGGCATCGACATCGACCAGCTCGGCTTCGTGATCAACTACGATCTGCCGAACGTGCCCGAGGCCTACGTGCATCGCATCGGTCGCACCGGGCGCGCCGGTGCGGCGGGCCAGGCCCTCTCCTTCTGCGAAGCCGAAGAGCGGCCCTACCTCGCCGACATCGAGCGGCTCATCCAGATGAACCTGGGCGCCATCACCAAGCACCCGTACGCGTCGTCGCTCGGCGTTCCGCACAAGACCGACCTGACGCCCAAGCGCCACGGCCAGCAGTCACGGCCGGCGCAGCGCCCCGCGCAGTCGCAGCCCTCGGGGGCAGCGCGCTCGCGCCCTCCGCGAGCCAGCTCACAGCCGTCGCCGCGCCTCCAGCAGCGGCCCGCGCCGGCGCAGCAGAGCAGCGCCCGCCAGCAGCCGAGCGCACAGCGTGCGAGCCAACCCGCACCCCGCGCACAGGTTCAGCGCGCCGGCACACGCGGCTCCTGACGCTCCCAAGCGTGGAGCAGCCTCGCTCCGTAGTGAGCTAGCGAGGGCTCAAGGAGGCTTCCGCCCGCCTTGCGATTGCGCAAGACTGCGAGAGTGGAAGCCGCCTATCGTGTGCTCGCTGAGCATGCCGCCGATCTGATCGCGCGCCATCGTGCCGACAGCACCTTCGAATACGTCTCCCACGCGGCCAAGGCGCTGCTCGGCTACGAGCCGGCCGAGTTGCTCGGCACGCAGGCGCTCGCGCTGCTCCATGCCTCCGATCGGGAGCAGCTCCACGACGCGGTGCGCTCGCTCGAATCACAGACGCAGGCATCCTTCACGGCCCGTCTGCTCCGGCGCGATGGCAGCGAGCGATGGGCCGACATCACGGTGTATCCGGTGCCGTGCGAGACGAGCGGAGCAGCGCCGGAGTTCGTGACGGTCACGCACGACGCAACCGAACGCCTGGACAAGGAGCGCGCCGAAAAGAGCAGCGACGCCCGCATGCGCAACCTGCTCGATGCCGTACCCGGCATGATCTACCAGTGGTACGTCGGCAACGACGGGCGGCGGCGCTTCGTGTACAGCAACGAGTGGCCCAGGACCGCGCTCGGTCTCGACACCACGGACCTCGACGCGATGGACCGGGCGCTCACCGAGATGGCGCCTGTCGAAGACTCGCAGGCCGGCTGGGCGGGCTTCGAGATCGCGCTCAAGAGGCTCGAGCCGTGGGTCTGGCGAGGTCGCTTGATCCCGCGCCCCGGCCAGGTGTTCCACATGATCGGACACTCCACGCCAGAGCGACAGCCGGACGGCTCGATCTTGTGGACTGGCATCCTGCTCGACGACACCGCTCGCGTTCGCATGAAAGAGGCGCTCGCCGAGAGCGAGGGGCTGTTTCGCGCGGTCGTCGTCAACATGGAGATGGCGCACCTGCGCTTCGATCTCGAGGGCAAGCTCCTGCTGATCAATCCCGCGGGGGTGCGCATGCTCGGTGCGAGCAGCGCCGACGAGCTGCTCGGCAAGAACATCTCGAACCGCCTCTGGCGCAACCGCGTGCGCTTCCAGGAGGCAATTGCACTGATTACCGACAGGGAGATGGCGCCTGTCGAGGTGCCGCTGCGCACCGGCGAAGGAGCGCGGCGCAAGCTGCAGGGAGCGCTACGGCTGCTGCGTGATGCCGGCGGAAAGCCCACGGCCATCGACGGCGTGCTGCGCGACGTGACGGCGGAGCACGACACGCGCGAGGAGCTCATCCACGCGCGCGAAGCGGCCGAGGCGGGTAGCCGCGCCAAGAGCGCCTTTCTGGCCAACATGTCGCACGAGATCCGCACGCCCATGAACGCCATCATCGGCCTGTCGCACCTCGCGCTCGAGGGCGATCCGCCCGCCAAGCAGCGCGAGTATCTCAAGCAGATCCACGACTCCGGTCTGACTCTGCTCGACATCATCAACGACGTGCTCGACGTCTCGAAGATCGAAGCGGGCAAGCTCACGCTCGAGACCGAGCCGTTCGAGATCGATCGGCTGCTCGACAGCCTCGCCAACGTGGTGGCGGTGCGCGCAGCCGAGAAGGAGCTCGAGGTCGCGTTCTGGGTCGATCCGGCCGTGCCCGACGAGCTCATGGGTGACCGCATGCGGCTCGGTCAGGTGCTGATGAACCTGACCAGCAACGCGGTGAAGTTCACGGAGCACGGCGGGATCAAGGTCTCGGTGGAGCTCGTCCAGCGCGAGGAGAGCGAGGCTCGCCTGCGCTTTGCCGTACGCGACACGGGCATCGGGATGAGCCAGCAGCAGCGTCGCAACCTGTTCAAGCCCTTCTCGCAGGGCGACAGCTCCACCACGCGCAAGTACGGCGGAACTGGCCTCGGCCTCGCCATCTCGCAGGAGCTCGTGCGCATGATGGGTGGGCAGATCGAGGTCGAGAGCGCACCCGACGAAGGCAGCGAGTTTCACTTCGAGGCCACGCTCGGTGTCGTCGCGGGCAAGGAGTCGCACGCGCAGGTGGCGAGCACACCGGGGCTGCGCGTATTGGTGGTGGATGACAGCGAGATCGCGCGCGACGTGCTGTCTCGCAGCTTGCTCGCGCTCGGCTTCTCCGTCGCGGCGGTGCCGTCGGGGAGCGCGGCCATCGACGCGCTGGTGAGCGCCGACCGGAGCGGCACCCCGTATCGCCTGCTGCTGATCGATGCACGCATGCCGCTGATGGACGGGCCACAGCTCGCGCGCGCGGTCATGACGCTCGCACTGAGCGAGCGCCCGCTGATGATCCTGGTCTCGGCCCACAGCCGCGATGAGATCTACGGCGGCCGCGATCTGCCCGGGATCCAGGCCTTTTTGCGCAAGCCCATCAGCCGCTCCACGCTGCTCGACACCATCGCCGAGGCGACGCAGGGCGTCGTGACGCCGCCCGTGGTCAAGCCCGCGAGCGAGCGCAAGCGTCCACTGACGGGGCTGTCGCTGCTGGTCGTCGAGGACAACGAGATCAACCAGGTGCTGGCGCGCGACCTGCTCGAAGCCGCGGGCGCCACCGTCACGCTGGCGAGCGACGGCCGCGAGGCGATCCGGACGGCCGCGCGCGCCGCCCCGCGCTTCGATCTTGTGCTCATGGACGTACAGATGCCGGGCATGGACGGCCACGCCACCACGCGCATCCTGCGTCGTCAGCCCGAGACGCGCGACACGCCCATCATCGCCATGACGGCGCACGCATTTGACGCGGAGCGCAAGAAGTGCCTCGACTCGGGGATGAACGACCACGTGGCCAAGCCCATCAACCCGCCCGAGCTCGTGCAGACCGTGCTGTCCTGGGCACGGCCGCAGAAGAAGCCGGAGCAGGCGAGCACGGCGGGGCCGAGCGAGAGCGCGAAGGAGTGCCCCGACTTCGATCCGTCGGCGCTCGCAAGCGTGTTTCGTGAGCCGTCGAGGCAGCTCACCTTCCTGCGCAAGTTCGTCGACTCGGCGCGGCGCACGCTCCACGAGCTCGAGAGCGCCTGGGAGCGCCGCGGCTTCGAGGAGATCGGGTTCGCCGGCCACAAGCTCAAGTCGTCGGCCAAGGCGTGCGGCGCGAACGCACTCGCCGCGGTCTGCGTCGACCTCGAGCGCTACGCCAAGGAGCAGGACTGGGCACACCTCGAGCCGCTACGACCCGAGGCCGGCCGTCTGCTCGAGGAGGTCGTCAAGCACGTCGCGGCGCTCGAGCAGGGCCCCGTCGTGGCCACGGACGAGCGGCCGGCCTGATGCGACTCGGCGTGCGTCAAGCGTAGAGGGCGGCCGACGTGTGCGCGTCGATCCATGGCAGCAGCGCCTCGCCCGGCATCGCCGCAGCGAACAGAAAGCCCTGCACCAGGTCGCAACCGAGCTGCTCCAGTAACAGATAGTCTTCGCGCTGCTCCACGCCTTCGGCCACGGTCACGAGGCCGAGCTTCTTCGCCAGGTCGATGCTCGACTCGAGGATCGCGCGCGCTGCGGCGTCGTGGGAGGCGCCGTCGACGAAGGCGCGGTCGATCTTGAGCTCGACGAAGGGCACGCGCTGCAGCTGCTCGAGCGAGGAGTAGCCGGTGCCGAAGTCGTCGATGGAGAGGCCGATCCGCCGCAGCCGCAGCCGCGTCAACGTATCGAGCGAGCGAGTCAGGTCGCGCATCAGCTGCGTCTCGGTGACCTCCACCATCACGCGCGCAGGGTCGACGCCGCAGATACGCGCGGTGCGCTCGACGAACTCGGGAAGGTCGAGCCGACCTACCGTCTGTGTGGAGACATTGATCGCGATACTCAGGTCGTAGCCGGCCATGCGCCAGCGTCCCGCCTCGCGCAGAGCCTTGCGAATGATGGAGCGAGTGAGCTCGTCGATCAGACCGTCGCGCTCGGCCAGCGCGATGAACACCGTTGGCGGGATGTTGCCGTAGATGGGGTGGCGCCAGCGGGCGAGCGTCTCCACGCCGCTCACGCGACCGCTGCCCACGCAGATCTTCGGCTGGAACGCGACCTCTATCGAGTCGGTCGCGAGCGCGCGCCGCAGGTCTTCGCCCGAGATCAGCGGCGCGACGGGTGAGCTCGGGCGCTTCATCGGCTCGTGACCGTCGCACAAGAGCGCGAGCTTCTCGACGCTGAGCGGCTTCTCGACCGCGCCGAGCACGCACAGACCGTGCGCCTTGGCGAGGCTCTCCGCTGTGCGCAGGATGCGCTTGTCTTCCCCGCTCATCAGCAGGATCGCGCCTTCGAAGTGGCGCGTCGACAGGTGACGCAGAAACTCCACGCCGTCCATCTCGGGCATGTTGAGATCGCACAGCACGATGTCTGCACCCTTGGCGTCGAGGTTGGCTAGACCCTGCTCGCCGCTGAGTGCCGCCGAGATGTGATGAAAGCCGAGCGCCTCGAGCGACGTGACGGCCAGATCGAGCATCAGCTCGTCGTCATCCACCACCAAGACAGTCGAAGCGCGACCCACCATGTTTTGCCCCTGGCGTGCAGTGTACACACGTCGCCCGAACTTCAGTCAGCAAGACTCCTTGCTCATGGCTTCTTCGGCGAGCTACGTCGCGCGCGGCGCAGCACGTCGCTCGCCACCTGTGCGAATGCTCGTGCTGCCGGCGAGAGCGAGCCGCGCGCGTGCGTGACGAGGCCCACTTCTCGACGCGGCCATGGAGCCTTGAGCTTGATCGCCCGCAAGGTGTCTTGGCGCACCTCGCGCTCCGCTGCGATGGCCGGGACGATGGAGAGTCCGAAGCCGAGCTCGACCAGCCGCTTGATCACCTCCACGCTGCTCATCTCCATCACGACACGGGGGCTCACGCCGAGCCGCTGAAAGTGCTCTTCGAAGAGGCCGCGACTCGCCGTGCTGCGGTCGAGCAAGACCAGCGGCTCGCGCACGAAGTCCGTGCAGGCGAGCTCGCGGCGGCGCGCGAGCGGGTGGCCGGGTGGGCAGATCAGCACGTCGTGCTGCACGCACAGGCTCGTGTACAGGAGCGCGCCGGCATGCTGCCCGTGCAGCACCGGCAGCGGCAGTGAGATGACGCCGAGATCGACGCTACGCGCCGCCACGCGCTCGGCAACCGCGGGCGACGGGCGGTTGTCGAGGCCGAGCTCGACGCCCGGATAGCGCGTGCGAAAGGCAGCGAAGACGGGCGGCAGCAGGTAGCTCGCGAGCGTGTCGCTGGTACCGACCAGCAGCCGTCCGTGCGTCACGTTCTCGAGTCCCGACAAGAGCTCGGCGGCGCGCGTCAGCTCGGCGAGTGCCCGCTCCGCGTGCTCGAGCAGGATGTGGCCCGCTTCGGTCAGCTGCACAATCCTGCCGGTGCGCACGAACAGGCGCTGTCCGAGCTCCTCTTCGAGCGCGGCCACCGCCTGGCTCAGGGACGACTGGCTCGCGCCGATGCTACGTGCCGCGCTGCTGAAGCCGGACGCGCGCGCGACGGCCAAGAACGCGCGTAGCCGCTGCGGTGAGAGCTCGGCGATATCCATCGTGTTTGCTTATAGCAACTATCACCAGCGATGCGCTTGGACGATGGCCGGGCCGAGGTCATGATGGCGCCATGACGCGCTCCCTGCTCATCCTGCCCGGCTCCTCGGCGCTCTCGCGATCACGACTCGACAAGCGCCTCCTGCTGCTCGCGGTCGACAACCCCGGCGTCGTCGAGCTGAGCGCGCGCTACGTGCACTTCGTCGATGTGTCGGCGCCGCTCGCGGCGGAGGCCATGGAGCGGCTCGAGCGGCTGCTGCAATACGGACCGGAGCGTGAGCCGCCGAGCGTCGAGGGCAGCGCACTCTGGGTGGTCCCGCGCCTCGGCACCATCTCGCCATGGTCGTCCAAGGCGACCGACATCGCGCGTCTGTGCGGCCTCGACGCGGTCCGGCGCATCGAGCGCGGCATCGCCTGGAGCGTCGCAGGAGAGGTAGCCTCCCAGCACGCGCTCGAGCGCGTGCTGCACGATCGCATGACCGAGAGCGTGCTCACGCAAGTGGCGCAGGCAGCGCTGCTGTTCGAGCGCCAGGAAGCGCGGCCGCTCACGCGCGTACCGCTGCTCCGCGAGGGGCGCGCCGCGCTCGAGCAGGCCAATCGGCAGCTCGGGCTCGCGCTCGCCGTCGACGAGATCGACTACCTGGTCGCGGGCTTCGGCGAGCTCGGGCGCGATCCGACCGATGTCGAGCTGATGATGTTCGCGCAAGCCAACAGCGAGCACTGTCGCCACAAGATCTTCAACGCCGAGTTCGTGATCGACGGCGTCGCGCAGAGCGACTCGCTGTTCGCCATGATTCGCAAGAGCACCGAGCAGAGTCCGCGCGGCGTGCTCTCGGCCTATCGCGACAACGCCGCGGTGATCACGGGCTCGCTCGCAGGTCGCTTCTTTCCTGCGAGCGAGAGCGGCGAATATCGCGCGGTGAGCGAGCCGCTGCACATGTTGATCAAGGTCGAGACGCACAACCATCCCACGGCCATCTCGCCCTACCCCGGCGCGGCCACCGGCTCGGGCGGCGAGATCCGCGACGAGGGCGCCACCGGACGCGGCGGCAAGCCCAAGGCTGGGCTGACCGGCTTCAGCGTGTCGAACCTGCGGCTGCCCGGTGCGACGCGCGCGTGGGAGCAGGACTACGGCAAGCCCGCGCGCATCGCGAGCGCGCTCGACATCATGCTCGAGGGGCCCATCGGCGCGGCCGCCTTCAACAACGAGTTTGGACGCCCCGCGCTCAGCGGCTACTTCCGCAGCTTCGAGCTCCCGGTCGACGGGGCAAGTGGGCGCGAAGTGCGCGGCTATCACAAGCCGGTCATGGTGGCGGGCGGCTTCGGGCAGATTCGCGAAGAGCTCGTGCACAAGGGCGAGATCGCAGCCGGCTGCCCGGTGGTGGTGCTCGGCGGGCCCGCCATGCTGATTGGTTTGGGCGGCGGCGCAGCCTCCTCGATGGCGCAAGGAGCGAGCGAAGAGGAGCTCGATTTCGCGTCGGTGCAGCGCGACAACGCCGAGATGGAGCGGCGCTGCCAGGAGGTGATCGACCGCTGCGTGGAGCTCGGCGAGGAGAGCCCGATCGTCTCCATCCACGACGTCGGCGCCGGCGGTCTCTCGAACGCGCTGCCGGAGCTGGTGCACGAGTCGGCGCGCGGGGCGCACTTCGCCTTGCGCGCCGTGCCCAACGACAAGCCGGGCATGTCGCCGCTCGAGATCTGGTGCAACGAAGCGCAAGAGCGCTACGTGCTCGCGCTCTCGCCCGACGGCCTCGCGCAGTTCGACGCGCTCTGCAAGCGCGAGCGCGCGCCCTATGCGCTGCTCGGCAAGGCGACCGACGACGGCAAGCTCGTGGTCGACGACGCGCACTTCGGCGACCAGCCCATCGACATGCCGCTCCAGCTCTTGCTCGGTAAGCCGCCGCGCATGCGCCGCGTGGTGGAGCACGTGCCGATCGAGAGCAGGCCGCTCGACCTCGGCACGCTGGAGCTCGAGAGCGCGCTCGATCGCGTGCTGCTGCTGCCGACCGTCGGTGACAAGACGTTCCTCGTCACGATAGGCGATCGCAGCATCACCGGTCTCGTCGCGCGCGATCAGATGGTCGGCCGCTTTCAGGTGCCGGTGGCCGACGTCGGTGTGACCGCGACCAGCTTCGACGTCGAGAGCGGCGAGGCCATGGCGATGGGTGAGCGTACGCCACTCGCACTGCTCGACGCCGCCGCC
>Ga0190275_10001318_pt1 | contig 18640 bp, 11 predicted proteins | sample Popmic550T_FD_133745 | JGI IMG/M metagenome (GOLD analysis project Ga0190275, IMG submission 133745) | Populus adjacent soil microbial communities from riparian zone of Yellowstone River, Montana, USA - 550 T | ecosystem: Environmental > Terrestrial > Soil > Riparian zone > Trees stand | place...
CGTGGAGCCGGGGAAGACGTTGCGGTGCCTTGGGCCCGTGGAGCCGTTGAGGGGATACAGCTCCAGCGCGACATCGATCACGCCGTCCAGGTTCATCAGGGCTGCGACCACCTTGTTGTAGACGACCGGCTCGCCGATCCCCGCGTCATCGACCGCGGCCGCCAGTGCGGCCTCACCTACCGCCTTCAGGTCGACGCGATCCTGGGGCGAGAGCGCTCCGGAGGCGGGCACCAGGATGGCCTTGGCGATCACCGGTGCATACAGGCCCTCGCCGTCGGTGCTGTCCGTGGGGTCTCCTTCCAGCTCCGGCACCAGGTTGGGGCCCGGGGAGATGCTGTCCGGGCCCACGCCGGCAGCGTCCAGCCGGTGGAGGACTCGCACCCCGGCGGGGCGTGTGCCCTCAATGAGCTCCACTGCATGCTCGACCTGCTCGGGAGCAAGCTCTGCGGCGATGCTGACGGTGACGATGCCGGGCCGCACCAGCGGATCCTCGGAGAGGAGGATGTCTTTCTCTCTCACGCCGGGGAGGGTGGCCAACGCCCCCACCAGCGCGCCGGAGGTCGCCGCGCCGGCCGTCTCCAACGCGCGGCGGGCACGGGCCCGGAGGGCCTCATCGGTCTCGACCGCACCGCTGAGCTGGGTGCCCTGGGGATTCTCGGCCTTCTCGATGCCCAGGAGCGGGCGATGGATAACGGCGATGGCACGGGCTGGCACCACGCTGGAGGGGCCGCTCTTCCTGGCGCGGATGGGCACCTCGACCGACAGGTTGCCGCGGTGGAGTGTGCTGTCCTCGGTGGTCTCGAACTCTGCGGCGGGCGGCTCGGCGGTGGACAGGCGCGTGCCCTCGGGCACGAAGATGTCGGCTGGGGCGGGCGTGCCGCGGCTGAACACCACCGTGCCGCTGGCATAGGTGCGGTCCCGACGCTCCACTCCCACCAGGCGCACCAGCTGGTCGAGGTCACGGCCCTCCGCGGTGTCGAGGAACCCGGCGCGGTACACGCCCTCGAGCTGGCGCGAGAGCACCGCATACTCGCGCCCGAAGCTCTCGGACAGCAGCCGCACCACGCTGCCCGGGTTGCGGTCATTGAGGCGCGGCGCCGTGCCCGAGGGGCCCCTATGATCGTAGTTGACGAAGAACGGCGTGCCCTCGTCGGGCCACACCGCGTCCGCGGCCGGGACACCATCGGGCCCGGCCAGCCACTCGAGCTCCGCCTCCGAGGTCATCAGGAAGTCGGTGTCCGCCACGAAGCGGCGGTAGGCGCCCTCCACCTGGCCGAACACCACCAGGGACGAAGGCACCACCGGGCCTAGCGGCGAGAGGCGGAAGGGCGCGTTCTCCGGCAGGAAGACGAAGCGCTCGCGCGTCACTCCTCCAGTGAGCGAGAGAAGGAGATCCTCGACGAACTGCGCATATGGCTCGGCGGCATAGCTCATGGCCGGGGCTCCAGGGAGAAGGGCACTACCAGGTTCACCGGTCGCGGCCCGTCGATCAGCTGGACGGACAGCTCGATGCGCACGGTCTCGCGGGGCGGCTCATGCTCGGCGAGGACGGTGGCTTTCAGGACGCGCTCGATGCGCGGCTCGTGCTTGAGGGCCTGCAAGATGTACAGCTTGATCAGGTTGCGGGTGCGCTCGACATTGGGCTCACCGAGCAGCTCGTGGTGACGCGAGCCGTAGTCCGGGTGGCCCAGCGGGGCCAGCTCGCCCTTGCGCGTCTTGAGGCGGTTGGCGACGGCCTGGGTGAAGGCCTCGATGGAGTCCGTGACGGCCAGATCCTTGAGGCCGCCGGAGGTGCGGGCGGTCTCGAGATCAGCATCCTCGAAGAAGCCCTGGCCCCAGGCATAGTCCAGCCGCAGGTCGCGGCCGAGGTACGGCGCCAGTGTCTCAGCGGTGCGTCTCTTCATGGCGACCCCGTATCGGTGATGAAGGTCGCCGCGGGCGGGCCGAGGATGGCGAGGGTGCCAGGGCCGCTGGGGATCTGATCGCCCATGCGAACCAGTCCCTGTCCACTGATCTTCACGCTTCCCGAGCCACCAGCGCCGTTGCCGATGGGCAGGACGTAGGGAGCGCCGGAGACCGAGTTGACCATCTGGCAGAGGCTGCCGACAGCGGCCAGGGGCATGCCGCCCGCGGTGGCGATGACCTGGACAATGGTGGTGATCACGCCGGAGTCCGGCGGCCCAGCCACGCCGGGCGTCAGCACCACGTTGCATCCGATCGTCACAGGAGATCCTGGCACGGTGGCGTCCTCTTCACGATGGGCTGAACTGCGTGTTACCCGCCAGCGACACCGACGGGCCCTTGACCTTGGCTTCGCTCTGGCCTTCCAGGGTGGCCGAGGCCCCCTTCACCGAGACATCGCCCTGCGCCTCCAGCTTGATGCTCCCCTGCGCCTTGAGCTCGACGTCGCTCTGCGACTCGACGGTGACCTTGCCCTTGGCAGCGATGGCCACGTCGCCGTCCTTGTTCACGGTCACCGTGGTCTCTCCCATGGTGACCGTGAGCTTCTCGTCCTGGAGGGTCACGGTGCAGCCGCTGGGGAGCTCGACATGGAAGCGCCTGGCCTCGGCGTCCTCCTCGTCGGGAGGCTGGTAGACGACCTCGTGCAGCTTGCCGACCGGGGGATGAGCCTGGTCGTCATAGAGACAGCCGGTCACCACCGGCGCATTGAGGACGCCGCCGAGGAAGTGGACGAGCACGAGGTCACCCTCGTTGGGCAGACCGGAGAAGCCCAGGCGGTGGACCGCGACTGGCACCCGCTGGAGCTCCACGCCCGAGGCTCGCAGGCGGACGTTGACCTGGTGGTTGCCATCGCTGTCCGCGGCCTCCGTCGGGTGGGCCAGGGTCACCGTGGCCAGCTCGGGCAGGCGCACGCGGGTCAGCTCGTCGCGGATGATGGCCCGCAGGACTGTCACCAGCTCGCTCATGGGAGACCTCCGAGTCCGCCACCGCCCGCGGACTCCACAGTGAGCGTGGTGGTGAAGCCAGCGCGCGCATCCAGGACGTGGTCCACGGCGAGGACGCGCAGGGTGGGTGGATCGCCCGCGGGCAGGCTGCTCACGTCCACCCGCGCGCCCGGGCGCAGATCCGCCCGCCCGGGGACGGTCAGGTGGCCGCGGAGGCTGGCGCGGGAGGCGCGTGCAGAGAGGGCCTGGCCGAGCTGATCCGCCGCGTCGCGGGTGCGGAAGGCCGGGATCACGCGGACTGGGGCCGAGGCTCCTCCCGCGGGGTCGCGCTGGATCCAGTGCCACTTCTCGGACCCGGCGCTGCTGGCCGCACCCGAAGGAGCCACGCTGGGAGCAGTCGGCGCGCTCCCTGGGCCGAGGTGCCAGCCGAGGAGCTCCGCACCGAACCGCAGGGTGACGTCCGCCGCGCCGGGCTGGATCGGGATGAAGCGGAGCCCGCCGTCCGGGCTGCAGCCCACCTCCGCGCCGGTGAGTGCGGCGAGCTCGAGCAGGTGCGACCAGAGGGAGCGACGGTCGTCCACGCTGTAGGCCTCGAGCTGGAGGTCTCCTTGAACTTCGTCCACGGTGATGTCCGAGGCCATATCGCGGACGACATCGCCCACCGTCTGCGAGGTCCACGTCTGGGAGCGCCGGGCCCGGGAGAGAGCCACCGTGGCGGCGAGGCCTTCGAGCAGCGCGCCATCGGGCCCAGCGCGCAGCGCCGTCACCTCACCGGACCAGACGGCCTCCTCCTCGTCGAGGTTGCCCAGGGAGATAGCGAGCGTGTCGCCCGGCGCGGCCTCGGCCAGAACGGACCTTGGCCACACCGCCAGCGCCGCGGAGTCGTGCGCTCCCGAGAGGCCGAGGTGAATCTCCAGCCGGACGAGCGCCGCCTCCGCCGCGCTGTAATCGCGGCCAGCGAGCGTGAAGATGGCGTTTGGGCGGACCAGGCTCACGGATCGAGGCCCTCCAGGTCGATCCCCGCGCGCTCCGCCTCTCGCCTCAGGATCCGGTCCAGTTGCTGCGTCAGCTTCAGCTCCTCCATGCGCTCAGCCAGCACCGCCGGCACAGGAGGGGGTTGCGCCGACGACAGTGGCAGCGTCGCCGGGCCTTGCGGCACAGGTCTGCCCACCGGCGACACCCGAGACGGCACCGCTGAAGGCGACGACGCCAGTGAGGGCCTCCCTCGCGTGGCGGGCTGCGAACCGGTGTTCGTGGCCGGGAGCGAACTCCCAGCCGCTCGTGCTGCGAGACCCGCCAGGCCTCCCTTCCGCGCTGTGATCCCCTCCCCCCGTCCCTCCTCCCGCTCCTCCTCTGCGTTCACTGCCGTGCGCTCCCGCTGCTCGGGGCCGCGAGCGACGTGGCGCCGAGGCTCGAGGCGCTCCAGCGCCCGGTCGATCCGCTGAGCCACTGAAGCCCCGGGAAGCCCTTCCGCGCGGCTCGTCGCCACCTGCGACACTGCCGCCTGCGCCACCTCTTCCACCACCACGGGAGTATCCAGCGCCTGCGCTACCCCTGCCCGCTCCGCCCGCTGCTTGAGCCGTGCGCTCGCTTCCACAGCGCTCACTGCCGCCACCTTCGCACCCTTGCGAGGCGGCACCGCATCTCCTGGCCTCTCAGCTGGAGCCGTTCGAGGCACAGTCCGCTTCTGCCGTGCGGTCCGCTTCTGAAGTGGAGAGGCCACGGCTCCCGGTGACGCGGCCGCCGATGCGCCGCCTGGGCGCCGTCGCGAGGGCTGAGCGTCGGTCAGCGAGGCCATCTGCTCCAGGTGCTCCGGCGATATCCCGGGTGAGGCCAGGGTCGGCTTCTCCCTCGCCCCTCCCTTCCTCACAGCGGCCGCGGCCCGTCGTCTCCGCGGAGCCTCTTGCGCGGGCACGCCCTCCTCGGTCCGAGCCGCCGAGCCCACTGGGAGCGCCGCCTCCCCCTCCTCCGCCGTGAGCCGAGCAACCGCGCGTTCCAGGCCCGCCTCGCCCAGTGCCGGGCTCAGCAGCGGCGTGAGCAACGCCTGGGCGTTCGCCTCCACCAGGCCGAGCTCGGGTGAGAAGCGCTCATCCCACGAGAGCGTCGGCTCGAGCGCAGACAGCGCCCGCCCCGGCGCTGCCGCCAGACCCAGGAGCCGCCGCCAACCCTGGAGCATCCGGTCCGTCATCGCTCCAGTGCCTCTCCCTGGCCGTTGCGCGCCAGCATCTCGAGGTACAGCAACACCTGCCCGACTGTGAGCTCAGAGCACTCCGCCGGCGTCCACCCGAACTCCCGGGCCAGGACGAAGCACGCCTTGGCGAGCGGCGCCTTCACCGCGCGGTCCAGATCGTCCTCGCCCAGGGAGAGCCCGCTGATGGCGTTGACCTTCTCCAGCAGGAACTGGACGACACCCGCGGAGAGACTCCCCACCTGCTCCACGCTCAGCTTGGGTGTCACGAGTGCCTGCTGCACCATCAGCACGCTGGTCAGCACACGCTGCTCCTTGGCCGCCCGCGACACCCGCTCCACGTCCCGGATCTGCAGCGGGCGCAGCACCACCTCTCCGGCCGTGCCCACCACACCCTCCTCCGCGCCTGGACGCAGCACGGACGATGGCAGCGCCACCGTGAAAGTCCCCGCGGCTCCCGCGAGGAGCTCTTCGGCCGAAAGGTTTGCCATGACCGTGATCTCCGTCTGCCTATGCCGTGGTGTCTTCGACCTTCACCCACAGCGCTCGGAAGCTGAGCTTCTCCATCACGAAGTCGTCCTCCGGCAGGGTGTAGGCCCACTCCTCGATCTTCACCCCCGCCACGGTCACCGTGGCCGTCGTCCCGGGCTGCGACGGGTTCTCCAGCCGCAGGCTCAGGTTGAACGAGGGGCCCACGAAGGTGCCCGCCGGCCGCGAGTCCGCCGCGTCCCCCAGCATCAGCCTCAGCAGCGCCCCGTTGACGTGGGCCCGCTCGATGGTGCCGAAGACGTTCATGTTCCCGGGGCGGAGCTCGGTCGCGAACCGCTGCCCCAGCTCATGGAAGGGCTTCACATCGTTGGTGACTCTCACCGGCACCCCGGTGCACCGCCCGATCGGCGTCAGCGAATACTGCTCGCTGATCGCCTTCGCCTTGTCCCCCTCGGGGCCGGCGTCCACCGCCACCGAGATCGTTCCGTCCGAACCGCGAAATACCGTGCCTGCCATGGAGTTGCTCCGTTCTGGCGAAAAAACGTCGTGATCGACTTCGGTTCCGTCACTCGAGGTTCATGATCACCTTCACGAAATCGATCGAGAAGGTCGGCTGGAGGGTCATGGTGACCAGGGCGATGCCGTTGATCTCCTGCTGGCGAGTGGCGGAGACCTGCAGGGTGTACGCGGTCAGCATCTCGTCCAGCACCATCCCGGAGAGGAACCCGTCGAGCGTGGCCTGGAGCGCGGCGCGCACCCGTGCGTTGTTCAGCTTGCCGATGTACGGATTCGATCCGACGCGCACGCCTGCCTTCGCGTAGTCCACGATGCGGCGCACCGAGATCTGCTTGAAGGCGCCCGTGTCGGTGGTGATCCCCTTCAGGACGCGGATGCCGAGATCCTTCTTGAGGGCCAGGATGCGGTTGCCCAGCAGGACCTTCTGCTCGGCACGGGTGTACTCCTTGGACACCTCGGCGACGGGCACGTCCTTGTTGGTGAGGCTGACGTGCGGCGCCAGCGAGGCCAGCCTTCCCGCGATCAGCGCCGCCGTATAGGAGGCAGGCAGGGTGACCGCGCGGCTATCGGCCGCGTCATCAGCGACGATGCCCGGGGCCGTCACGAGGATGCGTGCGTTGCTGACGGGCGAGCCGATGGTCTGAGGATCATCCGAGGCCGCGCCGAGCACGGCGAGGCGCTCCTTGCCATCGTTCTCGGTGGCCTCCAGATGGGCCTGGATGGGCGCGAGGTTCGCCGTGGTAGCGCCCGCCACCACCACGATGTTCACCGGCTGGTTGGCCAGCTTGCCGAGTCCCGTGGTGATCTGGATGTTGGTGAAGGCGGCCCCATTGCTCGTCGCGTTGGTGATGGTGGCCTTGTCCGGAACCATGGCCACCTCGGCGGGTACGGGCGCATTGGCGCTCACCAACGCACTGCCCGCGTTGACAGCCGTGGCGAGCGCGCCAGCGGTGGCGGCCACGAACTCCTCCTTGAAGCGGCCGTACTTGAGCTGCAGGGTGGCAACCCCGCCGCTCTTGACGCACGTCACCTGGATGTCGTTGGCCCAGGTACCCGGCGTCCTGGCCGTCAGCTTGAACAACTCGTTGTCCACGGCGCTGTCCACGAACGTGATGCTCCACGTGGTGCTGGGGGGTGTACCGACGCCGAAGTCCCCGATGCGCACCGCGAACACGCTCGAGGCGCCGCCCGCGAACAGCTGCTCCAGGGCGCGCACCAGGGTGAGCGCGGGAGCGCCCGGGGTGATGGCGGTCCCGCTCGTGTAGGAGTCGTAGGCGCCAAACGTATCCAGCGCCTCGCCGTAGCTGCCCAGGATGCGCACCTCATCCACGGGACCGCGGTTCGCCGTACCGACGATCCCTACGTTCCCGGTGGAGATGCCACCAACACCGATCAATCCCTCCGCCCGGACGTCGATATACGTCCCGGGGAGGATCATCTCACCAATGGTCTCGCTCATCCTGCTCTCCTCCTTGCTACCAGTCCGTCGCGTTCACTCCGTGGATGCTGCTTGGATTCGTGCTCCTGCCTGCGCGGCGCCGCCGCCCGCTCCGGTCACCCGGGCACTCCGATGAGGGAGTCGATCGGGATGCGCTGGATGACGCCGCCGGAGGACTCGGGCCGGTCGACATCGCGCTCGTACTCGAAGGCGAAGCGGGCCGTGCGCCGGCGCCCGGTGCTGGGGGAGGCCTCGGCCAGGCCAATGGGACCGAAGCTCCTGAGATCCATGCGAACCAACCGCGAAACCGCCTGGCGTGCGCCGGGTCCGAGCAGCGCGTCCACCACCGCGTCGGACAGGGTGCGCACCTCGCTGGCGTTCGTGGCCAGGAGGTCCAGGCGCAGCACCCCGTTCAAGCGCTCCACCCGGCGCTCCCACTGCCCCAGGAAGTAGCTCACCTGGACGAGCTGTCCGGTGGGCAGCGGGCTGCCAAAGTGGAGCTGGCCAATGGCCGGGTCCACCGCAACGTCGTCGCCAGAGGGAGGCTCGGGCACCACCAGGCGGGGAGAGCCCCCCACGGTGACGGTGATGTCTCCGCTGCTCAGCGCGCCCTCGGTGCCGTCGGCCCGCACCAGGCCACCATGCGGCAAGGTGAGGCGGGTGCGATCCGGGCTGAGCAGGGAGAAGGAGTCGTCCTCGGGCAGGTACGGGTCATCCAGGTCGATGCTCGCGGTCCAGGCCAGTGCACCGGTCACCACCGCGCTGCTGTCACCCAGACCTACGCGTGGGCGCTGCGCCTCCTCCAACGAGAGGATGACCGCGGGTAGCGCGGCGGGGAGCGACTGCTCCTCCACCCCGACGGTGGTGAGCGGCGGCGTGAGCGAGAGCCCCGAGACGTAGGAGGCCACCGCGGAGAGGAAGGCGGACTCAACCATCAGACCGTCTCCTCGTAGCGAAGGGCGCGCAGCGCGGCCCTGGAGCCGCCCGAGCCGCGGTTGAACAGGTTCCAGAATGCGTCCGCGTCGGCGAACAAGGAGATGTTCGGCGCGGGGTCGATCTCGGTGTTGTCGTCAGGGTCGAGGACGCGAACGGACGCTGCCAGCAGGATCGCCTGCCCGTGCGCCGGCCGGGTGGAGGGATCCGGAGCAGTCAGGTCGAACCGCGCCAGGCGCCATTGCTCGGCCGGGATGCGAGCGAGCACCGCCGGGTTGGCGGGGGTGGCCACCTCTACCCAGGGGCCTGAGGAGACGCTCTCCTGGAAGCTCCAGGTCAGGCGCACCTCGACCTTGATGTCCGCGTCGTGAGGGTTGTGCACCCGCACGAAGATGGCGTTGTCGTTGCCCTCCTTGACGCGATCGCCACGGCGAGGGTCGTTCAGGTTGCTCAGGGGGCCGGCCTGATCCTCCAGCTGCGCAGGGGTGAAGGCGTCGCCCGCGGCCTTGCGCATCACCAGGATGTCCGGACTGCGTGCGCCCCATGCCACCGAGCCGCGGCGCCCCAGGTCATCCACCCCGTCCCGAATGTACGCTGACTCGCGCCGCACCCGCGTCACCAGGAGCCCGACACGCCGCTCGGCTTGCACCAGCTCGAGGGCAGGGCCCGCAGGCAGCGCGGCCAGCGGATCGGCTCCAGCCCCCGGGTCGAAGCACACCGCCAGCAGCGCCACGTTCTCCTTCACCTTGAGCGGCATCACCCAGTCGAACGCGGCCACCTTGGGGTGGCCCGGCAGCACCGGGCCTACGGACAGGATGCCGGCCAGCTTCCAGTCCGAGGCGGGCAGGGGCGGGTTGGGGAAGTTGATGGCCGCGGTGATGGCGGGCACGGTGCCCGCCCCTCCTCCCGCGTTCGCCCAGTACAGGTGGACCTTCGCCCCCAGGGAGGGCGCGTGCCCGCGGTTGTGCACCTGCACGTAGACGCGGTTCTTGTCGCCGGACAGAGGCAGCTCGTGCATGAACTCTTCATCCAGCTCGGAGCCGTCCGGCGCGTGCCCGTAGCGCTCGGAGAGGAGGAACCGCTTGCGGCGGTCCACCAGCTCGGGCGCGTTCACTTTGATGTCGATCGACCGGGTGCCATCGAGGTGGGCGATGCGGGCCGGGTCCGCCAAGCGCGGATCGGTGGTGAGGGTGTTCGCCGCCTCGTACCGGCGCCCGTCGTCGAGCGCGTGGTTGCGGATGTTGAGCAGGATGGGCTTCACCTGGAACGGCTCTGGGGTGTGGACCGCGCCAGCGTTGCCGGCGCCGTCGACGTCGCGGTTGTTCGTCTCCCAGCAGCCGCGCGAGAAGGTGGCCGCCCGCAGCGTCTGCGTCGCGGCCACCACCTCGAGATCGTTGATCATCACCGCGCCCATGGTGCCGTTCATGGCGCGCCAGTTCGGGTTGGCCGGCACGGGAGGCGTGGCGACGGCGGCGCTGAACTGCGGCAGGGCGCGTGTGACGAAGCAGCCCACCAGCGTCCCGGCATGCAGGATCCGCTCGTTGGAGGGGTGAAAGGCGAGCGCGAAGACTGGCCCCGGAGGGAGCTGGCCCACGCCGCTGATGTTGATCCAGGTGCTGCCGCCGTCGTGCGAAAGCATCACCTGCTGGGCGCCCGCGCTCTGCGCACTGACTGCCACCACCTTCGGCTGCCCGGGGAGGAGCGCAAAGGAGTCAATGCGCGCGATCGTGGGGGGGACTGCGGGAGGCGCGCCTGGGCTGTTGAACGGCGTGGTGTGCACCCAGGTGCCGCCGCCATCCGGACTGGCGAAGATGTCGCCTGTCTCGGTCCCCAGGAAGATGCTGGGGTCCCCGGGTGAACCGAAGGTCAGCGCGGTCGTCTCGGGCGTCCCAGTGCCCGACGCGAAGGCGGTGTACGTGCCGGTGGTGAGCTTCGTCCAGCCCGCGCCGCCGTTGGTGGAGAGGAAGGCCGCCCCGGCGCGCCCGGCGAGCAGCCGCTCAGGGGTGGTGTCATCGCCGAAGAGCAGTCCGCGGAAGAGCGCGGTGTGACCGCCGAAGCCAGCCGATACATCCTCCTGGAGCACGCGCATCACGTTGTCATCGGCGTTGGGCGAGGTGGGCGGCACCTCGCGCAGCGGTGTCAGGACGCGGTCTGCTCCCACCGTGGCGCGATTGAACCCTTCCTGTGTCGAGGTGAAGAACTTGCGCGGATCGGTCGGGTGCGTGACGAAGCACCCTCCATCCCCCCCACCCATGCGGAACCAGGTGGGGCCGCCGTAGCTGACGAAGGTACCGTTGTCCTGCATGCCTCCGCCGTAGATGGAGGGGTACTTCGGATGGGTGGTGATGTCGACGAACTGGGCGCCGAGCAGGCCGTAGCTCCTCTTGCGCCAGACAGTGCCGCGGTCCTCGGTGAACGAGACGCCGCCATCATTCCCCACCCAGATGCGCTGGGCGTTGACGTCTCCCTGCTCGCGGTTGTCGAAGATGATCGCGTGCGTGTCTCCGTGCTGAGCACGGAGGTGGTGGATCATGTAGTTCGGCCAGTGGATCAGCTGGGTCCAGGTGGCGCCGCCATCATGGGTGCGGTGCAGATCGACATGGCCGGCGATCACGGTGTCGGGCAGCCGCGGGTGGACCGCCAGCTCCATGCTGTACCAGGACTGGCCATTCTTGGTGGTGGAGGGTTGCTCGATGCGCTCGGCCTGGCCGCGCGAGTTCCGGACGAAGGCGAAGTCCACCCCCCCATTGGCGGACCGGAGGAGTGGCAGCGGGTATAGCTTCCCCTTCTCGTCTCCGGTCACCGCCTCCCCGACGAGCGCGTAGGCGACGTTCCGATCGGACGGCGCAAAGGACAGGCGGATACGGTCGAGGGCGTACGTCTCCGAGCGCCCCGGGATGGAAGGGGGGACGCCGTTGGAGACTGTCCAGGTGGTGGTACCGGAGGCCCGGCTGAACACGCCTCTCAGGACGCGCTCACCGTAGACCGCCGCCAGGAGCCACACTTCGTTGGTAGGCGCCGAGTCGATCAGCGCCACGTCCGACACCTTCTTGCTGTGGAAGGCGGCAGGCGCGTTGTAGGTGAGGGCCTCCTCGTGGAACGAGGTCAGAGGGCCTTCCAGACGCCACAGGCCGTTGCTGCTGGCCACCCAGGCCCTGTGCTTCTCCCGGGGGTCGACGACGATGCGGGTGTAGCGGAAGGCATGAGGAGCGGCGGGCGGTGGCATCGTCCACTGGTTGCCGGTGGCGATGGACACGAAGGTTGCGCCACGGTCGACGGACTTGAAGAGCCCGATGCCAGGCACGCCGCCGGTATTGACATCCCCAGTGCCCACGTAGATGACCTGGTTGTCGGTGGGCGCGATGGCGATGGCGCTCACCGGAGTGCTGGAGAAGGTGCGATCCGCGACGGGTGCCCACGTGGCCCCCTGGTCCTCGGTGCGCCACAGGCCGCCCATGGCCGCCCCGGCGTAGATCACGTCCGGGTTGGTGGGATCCTGCGCCAGGCAGCGGACGGCGCCGGCCACGTTGCGAGGCCCCAGCGGCGTCCACCCGTCTCCGCCGTCGTCAGAGGCGGCGTGGAGAGCAAACTGGATCGCGTCCCACCACGAGCTCAGGAGGCCCTGGCCGTCGGCGCGAACCTCGGCGCCGAAGCGGCGCAGGAAGTCGGCGGCGCGGGCCGCCTGGGTGCCAATCTCCGGAACCGGCTCGATCTGATCCTCTTCGTCAGCCATCTCCCTCACCTCCTCTCGCGTCTTCAGGAACGTCCACTCAGGCCACGATCACCGGATCGGGCAGGTCCAGCAGGAAGGCCAGTGCCCGGCTGAGCTCGCGGCTCGCGGGGCCGTTCACGGGCGCAACCGGATCAATCACGCTGCTCCTCTGCGCCGCGCGGGCCAGCCACTCGCGCAGCACTGGCACCCATCCCATGTCATTGGCGGTGTCCTCGCCCGGCGCGCCTGCGCTCCAGTCGGTATCGCGTGGGTGAGGCAGCGCCGAGTCGTACTCGCCAGGCGCCGACTTCTCCGAGTGCGCTCCACCCGTCAGGATCATGCGCCACTCGTTGAGGCGCCTGCGGTCGAGGTTCCAGTTGCGGAACACCTGGTACACCTTGGGGACCTTGGGGTTGATGGGATCGCCACCGCCCGCGGGGTGCTTTCCCTCCAGGTCCCGCACGCGGCGCTCGGTGTCTTTCATCAGGTGGGGTGTGAGGCCCAGGCACAGCAAGGCGCCCAGGTCGGCCGCGTAGTCCATCAACGTCTCACCACCCACCGGGCCGCCAGGACCGCCCGGATTGCTGACGTAGGTGTAGCCCTGCGAGGCCTCTTCGCGGCTGCCCATGCGCAGGTACGGCTCGAACGAGTCGATGGCAGGGTTGAAGGCAGCGTTGATCGTCAGCTCGGTGTCGCTGGTGATCGCGGTGACCGTGCGCGTCTGCCCCTCCACCTGGATGAGGTCACCTGCCTCGAAGAACCAGCCGAACGCGGTGTCCTCCCCGGTGACGGTCAGGCCGTCGCCTGACTTCACCTCTCCGGGCCCCGAGACACCCTCCTCCTCCGGGTTGGCGCTCGCCACCGGGCCCTGCTTGCCGTAGCGGATGGACTGGTAGGGCTTGTCGGCGTGGAACAGGACGTAGTCCACCTCGTCCTCGCTGGTGCTGAGCTTTCGCCAGCCAGCGACCACGGCCGGCACACCGTGCGCGTCAGCGTCTCCCTTGGGCTCGTAGTGCTCGCCGAAGTCGAACTCCTCCGAGAACGTAGCGCCTGGCAAGAGCACGGGCTCGCGATCGCCGTCGTCGGCATACACCAGCGCGGCGTGCAGACCGGGAACCTCGGCCTCGAGCTGATGGATGAAATCGCGCGCGGTCATCGGCACCACTGGCCCGAGGACCGTCTTCGTGGGTGGGCCGCTGTCAGCGGTGTTGAACTGGATGCGTGACTGCTCGGAGCGCGCGTAGAGATCGCCAGCGCCCGTCCACCACAGCTTCAACAGCGGACGGCGCTGCGACGGATAGTGGAGGTCGGACAGGGAGGGTTGCGCCACATCAGGCTGGGCCCACAGGGTCGAGTCGTCGAACAGGCGCACCAGGTGCGGCCGATCAGCCGGGAAGGGCTCTGGCGACTCGGGGATGCGGACTTCTCGCAGCTTCAGCGGAAGCAGGAACCACAGCAGGAGGCCAACGACGCTGAGCAGGATGATGGCAACGATGTTCCCCCAGCTCTTCCCTTGTGCAGCCCCCAGGAAGAGCAGCGTCAAGAGCAGCGTCACCACCGAGAACAGGACGGGGATGCTGAAGATGAGGCTGAGCGCGCCCCGCCCCGTACGGCCGGTGGCGAAGTCCACCACGGACATCGTGGAAAAGATAAGCCCTGACAGCGCTACCGGCGCGAAGAGGATCAGCCAGCGCAACCACCACGCGGTGTCCTGACCCAGAGTGGCAAAGAACACGATGCCGAGGGTGAACGCGAGGAAGCCAAGAACGATGCCGGTGATGCTGCGGCCCTCTACGCCGTGGGTGGTGATGGCGTTCATCCAGAGCCCGTAGAAGATGGCAGGGAAGCTGCCAAGGACCGCGGGCAACATCAGCATCTCCATCCACCCACGCTCGGAGACCTCGCCGATCGGCAGCTCCACGAACTGCTTGCCCGCGGGCATCGCGTACAGCAGCGGGAAGATGGACATCAGCGGGACCACCAGCGGGGTGAGGAACCCGAACCAGTCCCAGTAGCCCCAGCTGTACCCCATGGTCATCACGCCGTGGCGGTACATGCGGTAGCCGTCGCGCACGAACGCGGCGTCCAGCGCGGGGGGGTTCTCGGCGGCGAACTTCTCCTTGAACGCCCCGAAGGCATTCGGCGAGTGCGGGTGCTCGGCGGCATACACGCTCTCCAGGGCCGCGACGTAGGCGTCGAAGAAGGCGCTCGGCACCTCATCGAAGGTCGGCCACCAGACCTCCCAGTCCTGCCCTTCGCGGGTGCTCTCACGCAGCAGCACCTGGCGGGCCACCATGGCGTCGATAGAGCCCTCGCCGCCGGCGTGGCTGAACTTCTTCCGGGTGCTGTTGGCGACGTGCCACTCGAGGTCGTTGATGTAAGGGTGCGAGACGACGTCCGCGGCGACGTGGCACAGGTGCCCCAGGGCATAGGCGGCCAGCCTCTGCGCCTCCGCCTCGGTAGCTCGGTTCTCGGTGACGGCGCGGCGCACCTGGCTCCAGAGCTCGAGCACGAAGGTGTGTGTCCTGGCGACCACCCGCTCGCGGTTGGCGTCGGGGTTGCCTTTGTGGATCGTGTCGAAGGCCCATTCCTGGCCGGGCGAGAACAACGCCGAGAAGCCGGGGATGTCCGGCCCCATGGAGCCCATCACCGCGAAGCGCGACACACCCCCGCCGAGCGGGCGCACGTACACCTCGCCAGCCGGGTGTTGGATCGCTGGCTGCGCGCCCGCGTTCTCGGACATCAGCGTGTACGCCTTGTCGGCGAGGAACCGGACGCGGTGCTCGAGGTCGCTGACGGGCGCGCCGGACTCCACCTTGTGCTTGAGCAGCTCGGAGATGAGCCGCAGGCGCTCGCGCGCCAGCAGCATGATGCTTTTGTGGGTCAGGACAGCTGGCATGCGTTTACCCCACCGATCCTGAGATTGAGTCCGAGCCGCCGCCGCTGCCGGGCGCCGGCAGAGCCTGCTGCAGCCGCTCCAGCGCGTCCGTGGTGAGGTCCAACCCCTCGTCCACCTGGCGCGCCAGATCGTCCAACGCGTTGAGCACCGGTCCCAGCAGCTCCTCCAGGTTCAGCGCGCGGAGTGCTCCCATCACTTCGTCATAGATGGTGATGGGCGACGCCAGCAGGGTGTGCCCGTCCAGCAGCGGCACCAGCCGATCCTTGACGGCCTTGATTTCGTCCAGCACCAGGCGCAGGGGCTGCAGCGGATCGAACGCCAGCAGCGTCGCCTTCAGGGTGTCGAACTCCGTGAGCGTCGGGCCCAGCAGCGCCGAGGGCGAGAGTGCCTGGATACCGCCGCGCGCCTCGTCGTACACCGCCTGCAGGCCCTCGCGCAGCGGGGTGATGTCAATCGCGGCGATCGCGGTCTGGAGATCGGTGATGCCCTGCAGCATCGGCGTGAGCAACAGGTCCACGAGCCCGGTGACCCGCCCGCGCGCCGCGGTGAAGATGGGCGTGAAGATGTTCGCCACCCGCTCGGCGTCGAACACCAGGAGCACGGCGCGCACGGCATCCTTGAGGCTGCCGTCGAGGCGCAGGCCCAGCGGGCGCAAGAGCCGCTTGAGGAACTCGCGCACCTCCTGCAGAGGAGAGAACGTCGCGCGCAGCCGCTCGATGGCCTGGTCCACCTCGGACAGGCCAGTGACGCGCAGGGTGGCAGTGCGCGCGGCGGACGTCCCGAGCAGCCCCAGGTAGCGCGCGCGGTTGCTGGCGAGGGCAGCCATCCGACGATCCACCTGGAGCGTGGAGGCAAGGGCCTCCAGCTGGGTGCGCGCCGAGCCGACGGGGAGGGATTCGATGGCGGCGCGCAAGGCCGCAGCGCGCTGGGTCAGACGGATGGCCAGCCCCTGGAGATCCAGCGCCTGGGTGGAGGCGTGGGTGGCCTCCACGGCATCGGCAATGCGCTGCGCTCGGCCCTGCAGCGCTCCTGCGCCTGACTCGCCGGCAATCCACGACAGCACTGCCCCGAACGTCCAGGGATGGATGCGCAGCCCTGCGCCCGCCAGCAGCGAGGACAGCAGCGCCCCCAGCCCGCGCCCGATGTGAAGGTCGGGAGCCTGGTCCAGCAGGCGGTTCGCCTCGGCCAGCGCGTCGGTCAGCACCGGCCGCAAGCGCAGCGGGTCCAGGCGGTCAACCAGCGCCTTCGACTGGTCGGCCAGCGCCTCCAGCGAGGGCCCCCACTGGTCGAGCTTGATCTCGTCCACGACCTTGTTGCGTGCGGCGTCCAGGCGCTCCTCGAGCGGGGTGATCAGCGCTGCGGGGGAGTAGGCATCCACCGCGGCCAGCACCTGGTTGAAGCCGCTCTCGATCGGCGCCAGCGCGGCGTGGACGTCGAGCCCCTGGATGCGGCTCTTCACCTGGTCGATGACGTCCTGCACTTCCTGGAGGTTGAGCTGCGGGAGCACCCGGTCAATCTCCGCGGAGATCCGCTGGAGCTGGATGTTGATCTCGTCAGCAAGCTTGCGCGGATCGGCCTCCTCGACGGCGGCGACGATCTGCTCGTAGCGCTCCTGGATGTCCGCAAGCGCATCCTCCAGCGGCCCGCGCAGGGCAAACTCGCCTTCAGGCGTGATCTGGAACCAACCCTCGACGGTGGTCTTCACCGCCTCCACGTCGATGGCGCGAATGGGGGCGGCGGCGGCATCCACCTCTGACTTGATGTCGTCAGGGAGCATGCCGAAGGGGATGTTGCTGAACACGTCAGCGGCGGTGCCGATCACGTCCACCGCGGTATCGAAGTACGGACTCAGCTGAGCCTGCGACAGCGTGTTGGCGAAGCCGTTGACGTTGTCCGCCACGAGGCCGATCTTCCCGTCCAGGTCCAGCGCGACCACGAACTCCTCGGCGTCCTTCAGGACGTCCAGCACGGCGTCGCGGAAGTTCTTGATCGCCTCCTCGATCTCCAGCAGCGCCGTGCGCACCGCTTGGGCCCCAGAGCCCAGCCCGCCCTGCACGGCCCCCACGGCGCCCCCGAGGAGCTCCATCACCTCGTTCAGGGGCTCGAGCACCTGCCGGATGGCAGCGGCGATGCCTTCAAAGGGGATGGCTGCTACTGCCTGGCGGACCTGCTCCAGCGTGGTGCGCGCGGTGGAGGTGACGCTCGTCATCACGTCGGCGAGCTGTCCGGTTGCGCCAGTGACCGCGCCCAGGCCCTGCTGCAGAGGCCCGGTGATCACCGACAGGTCGAGGGCGGCGATCGCGTCGGCCATCTCCTGCGCCTTGCCCTCGAGCAGGTCCAGGAGCGCGTCCAGCTCGGCGGCCGGCCCCGTCGGCAGCTCCAGCTGCATCACCGGCCGCAGCGCATCCACCAGCCCCTGCACCGCGAGGGTGACGGGCGCGGTGTCCACGCCGCGCAAGAGCCCTTGCGCGGACGCCACCTCGGCCTCCACGCGCGGCAGGTCCATGTGAACCAGGGTGGCCTCGCCGAAGCCCAGCGACTGGGCCAGGAGATCCTCCAGCTCGCCCATGCGGCTGACCGCGGCACGCATCGCCTCCAGGGCGGCGCTCACCTCGGAAGGCTGCAGCACGTCGATGCCCGCGACGAAGGTGGCCAGCGAGGAGGAGCCGGTACCAAAGGCCTCCTCCACCGCCTGCACCGCCCGCCCCACCTTCGCGGGGTCGAGCTGCCGCTGCATCAGCGTGGTCAGCCGCTCGGCCTCGGCGAGCGTGGACTCCAGCGCCATCAGCGCGCCCAGTGAGCGCGCGGTCTGCACCGCCGCGGGCACCAGGTCACCCACCACCCGGGCTCCGGAGAGGTCCAGCCCCGACGCCCCCATCACCGTACGGGCGAGCTCGAACAAGGAGCGCAGCTCGTCCGCGCCCCCCAGCAGGTCAGCGAAGCGCAGCAGCACCTGGGCGAAGCCGCCTTCGCGAGGGCCCTTGAGCTCGTTGGACAGGCGCTCCACCAGCGCGCGCAGCTGTGCGGGCAGGTCCTCCGCGGTGACGCGCTCCACCAGCTGGAGCGCCGTCTCCAGCGGACGCACCACATCGCCGGCTCCAGGAAGCTGCGTCACCAGCGGCCCAAGCTGACTGACGATGTGCCCCACCGCGGCGGTGACGCCGGAGGTGTTCACCTGGCCCGCCTGGCCAGTCGCTTGGCCCAGGCGACCATCCGGCTGCGGAGGCGTAAGCGCCTCGAGCCTGGCGAGCGGCCCCAGGTCGCCCGGTGTGCCATCCAGCGTCCCGGTGAGCGCACCGGACTCGCCGCTGGTATCGAGCTCCCCCGAGAGCTGGGTGAGGTCCGACGACGAGGAGAGCATCGTCAGGCTTCCACCGCCGAGGCCGAGCACCCCGGTCATGGGGTCCAGCAGGCTGCCGGCTTCGGTCAGCCGCTCCGTGAGCGTGTCGGCAGCGGTCTGCACCGGAGCCAGGAGCTCCCCTACCTCGGGGATGTCGGCGGTGATGGCCGGCAGGTCGAGCCCGTCGAGACCGAGCTCGGCCAGCAGATCGAGCTCGGC
>Ga0190275_10001319_pt1 | contig 18637 bp, 18 predicted proteins | sample Popmic550T_FD_133745 | JGI IMG/M metagenome (GOLD analysis project Ga0190275, IMG submission 133745) | Populus adjacent soil microbial communities from riparian zone of Yellowstone River, Montana, USA - 550 T | ecosystem: Environmental > Terrestrial > Soil > Riparian zone > Trees stand | place...
CGATCAAGGGCGTCCGCAAGATGATGGCGCAGGCGATGAGCCAGTCCGCGTTCACCAGCCCGCACGTCACCGAGTGGATCACCGTCGACGCGACCCGGACCATGGAGTTCGTCGACCGGCTCAAGGCCCGCCGCGAGTTCCGTGAGGTGAAGGTCAGCCCGCTGCTGGTCCTCTCGCGCGCGGTGATCCTGGCGATGCGTCGTACACCGGAGATCAACTCGTTCTGGGACGAGGCCGCCCAGGAGGTCGTCTACAAGTCCTACGTCAACCTCGGCATCGCGGCCGCGACGCCGCGTGGCCTGGTGGTGCCCAACGTCAAGGACGCGCAGGACCTCTCGCTCCTCGACCTGGCGTCGGGCCTCAACGAGCTCACGGCGACCGCGCGCGAGGGGAAGACCCAGCCGGCCGAGATGAGCGGCGGCACCTTCACGATCACCAACGTGGGTGTCTTCGGTGTCGACGCCGGGACCCCGATCATCAACCCCGGCGAGTCCGCGATCCTGTGCTTCGGCGCGGTCCGGAAGCAGCCGTGGGTCGTGACCGAGACCGGCGAGGACCGGATCGTGCCCCGCCAGATCACGACGCTCGCGCTGTCCTTCGACCACCGGCACATCGACGGCGAGAAGGGCTCCCGCTTCCTCGCCGATGTGGCCGGCATCCTCGAGGACCCCGCGTCCGCGCTGCTGTTCTGACCCTCAGGACAAGGGGTCGCCGTAGTCAGAACGGACTAGGTGACCGTGTCCACAGGGTGATGGTGGCGGTGCCGAGGTCAGGTCTACCTTCTTCGCGGAGGAACGGTCGGTACGGCCTCGTAGGGGGATCCGGGGAGCAGCCCGGTCGCAGTGGAAGTGACGTCCACGGTGGTCGGAGGCCCTGGTGGCCGGGCCGAGCGTGCCCTTCGTGAACGCCAGGCCCCGTCGCCGGTCCCACCGCCGGCCCGGGGGATTGGCCGCTGCCGGGTGTGAAACCCGGCCGCCCGGGGTAGGACCCCGGCCGTGAGCGCCACGGACGGGCGCCCCTCCGAGGGCGCCGTGATCGGGCCCTACCGCATCCTCCGCGAGCTCGGCGGGGGCGGGATGGGGGTCGTCTACGAGGCTGCCGACGACGCGCTCAACCGGACCGTCGCCCTCAAGATCATTTCGCCGCACCTCGCCGCCGACCCCGACTTCCGGGCGCGCTTCACGCGCGAGGCGCAGACCCTCGCCGCCCTTGACTCACCGCAGGTCGTCCACGTCTACGCCTACGGGGAGGTCGACGGCCGGCTCTACCTCGCGACCCAGCTGGTGCCCGACGGCGACCTCGGGGCGATGCTCCGCCAGTTCGGGGCCCCGCCCCCGCTGGTGGCGCTCGACCTGATGGCGCAGATCGCCTCCGGCCTGGCCGACGCCCACGTGGCGGGCATGATCCACCGCGACATCAAGCCCGCCAACATCCTGCTGCGCCGGCGCGGCAGCGCCATGACGGCCTACCTCGGCGACTTCGGGATCGCGCGGCAGCTGCACGCCCACGACACCGAGCACAGCCGGACCGGCACGGTCGGCACCCCGTCGTACATGGCGCCGGAGCTGCACACCGGCGGTGAGGCAGGGGTCGCGAGCGACCTCTACTCGCTCGGCTGCCTGCTGTGGGCGACCCTGAGCGGCCACGCGCCCTACCGCGGAACCACCGAGTTCCAGGTCATCAGCGCGCACGTCGAGGAGCCCGTCCCCCAGCTGCCAGGTGAGTCGCCCTTCGTCACCGAGGTCAACCGGATCCTGCGGACCGCGATGGCGAAGGACCCGGCAGACAGGTACGAGTCCGCCGCCACCCTCCGCGACGACCTCCGGCGCGCCCGCGCGCTCTCGCCGACCGCCCCGCCGGCGTCGAGGGGCGTGCGTCGCACGCCCGTCCTGGTCGCGAGCGTCGTCGGTGCGGCGGTGCTCGTCGCGGGCGCGGTCGTCTGGGGCGTCACCCGCGACGACGACCCGGTCGCCCGCGCGGTCGACCGCCCGACCCCGTCGCTGACTCCCACCGAGCCCGAGACCACCGGGTCCGGGTCGCCCGGCGGAGTGCCGGTGGATCCGCTCGACGCGGCCGATACCCGCGCCGCCGAGCGCAGCCTCACCGACGCCTTGCTCGGTCAGGGGCTGCTCACCGAGGAGCAGGCAGCGTGCACCGCCGAGCAGTGGATCGAGGAGGCGGGGCTGGTACGGATGGTGGAGGACGGGCTCTTCGACGAGGGGATGCAGTTCGTCGACATCCCGGCCTCGCAGATGTCGTCCGAGACGAGATCGGCCGCGACGGTCGCGACACTCAGTTGTGCGACGGGCTGACCCGGCTCAGCCAGGCCCGGCCAGCGGTGAGCAGTACACCGAATCAGGATCGCGAACCGTGCACGAGTCACCGCCGACGCGCGACTCGCCGCTGATCGGGGTCAGGCCGATCAGGGCGTCCGCGGCTGCTTCTCGCCCAGCAGGTGCCGGCGGAACACCGGGCCGAGGTCGACGCCGGACTGCTTCGACCACCAGGCGGTGATGTCGTCGTACCCGGCGTTCTCGTTGTCGTGGGACGCCGGCCACCAGCGGGCCAGCCGGAAGAACTCGGCATCGCCGAGCCGCTGACGAACGTCGTGCCACATCACGCCGGGCAGGAAGTAGACGTTGCGCTCGGCGAACGTCGCCGGGTCGTAGTCCCGCGGCGGACCGACGTCGGCGCGCATCGCCGTGCCGCCGGCGGCCCACTCGGCGATCCGGGCGTCGAGCGGCTGGCCGCCGTTCTCGGACTCGAAGATCGCCTGGAGGTACATCGTCATGCCCTCGTTCATCCAGAGGTCGCGCCAGTCGCGCGGCGTCACCTGGTCGCCCCACCACTGGTGCACGACCTCGTGCACCAGCACCGGCGCCGACATCGCATAGGGGTGGATGCCGAGCGTGATCATGGTCTGGGTCTCCATGCCGCTGGTGGAGTCGACGAACAGGAATCCGAGCGTGTCGAACGGGTACGGGCCGAGGATGTCCTCGGTCCAGTCCACCGCCCGGACGGCGTCCTGGGTCAGCTGCTCGAGCTGGCCGATCTCCTCCGGCGGCACCCACACCGTGACCGGCACCCCGCTCGCCGCCGTGGCCTCGCCGGTGCGGAAGATCCCGAACGCCACGGTCACGAGGTACGCCGCCGCCGGCTCCGCCAGGTGCCAGCGGGTGACCTCGAGGCCGCCGCGGGTCGTGCGAGACGTCAGCTCACCGTTGGCGACACCGACCATCGGGTCGGCCACGCGGAGCGTGAAGTCGTAGAGCGCCTTGTCGGAGGGGTGGTCGTTGACGGCGTACCAGGTATAGGCGCCGAACGGCTCCTGCATCGTCCAGACCTCGCCGTCGGGCATCGTCGTCCAGCCGACGTCGGCCAGGTCGGGACGGGTGGTGGGTGCGGGCACCGGCACCGGCGAGCCGGCGTAGTCGATCTCGGCGACGTACCGCCCGTCCTCCGTGACGTCCGCCGAGACCACGAGGTCCTTGCCGTCCTGCTCGTGGTCGACGACCTCGCCGCCGACCCGCACCTCGGAGACGGTCAGCGCCGGCTCGAGGTCGAGCTGGAACTCGTCGTCGTCCTCGGTCGAGCGGAACGTGACCCGCTCTCGGCCCGTGAGGCGTCGCGCGTCCGGGTCCCACGTCAGGTCGAGGCCGTAGTGGAGGGCGTCGACCCCCGGGTCGCCGACGTCGGGGTAGAGCGGGTCCTCGACCGGGTCGCTGAGGGCGGCCTTCAGCGAGCCCTGCGGCGACGGCGCAGTGCCGCCGGGTTGACCGTCCGCTGCTTCGCAGCCGACCAGCCCCGCGAGCACCAGGGCGATGACGAGGAGGGGCTCGCGCACGATCAGTCGTCCCCTCGCAACATCGGCCGCACCAGCTTGCGGCCGTGGTGGATCTGGGCCTTCACGGTCCCGAGCGGCGCGTCGACCAGCCGCGCGATCTCGTCGTACGGCAGGCCGTAGACGTCACGCAGCAGCAGCGGCTCCACGAACTGCGGGTGGTCGCGCTCCAGCGTCTCCATCGCCTCCAGCAGGTCGAGGCGGGTCCCGGCGATCACGCTGGTGGTGCGCGGGTCCGGCTTCTCCATCGGCGCCGCGTCGCTGGCGATCGCCTGGTTCTTCAGGCGCCGGTACGTCGAGCTGGAGGAGTTCACCGCCACCGCGTGCATCCAGGTAGTGAACCGGCCCCGGCCGTGCCAGGAGCCCAGCTTGTTGGCGATGTTGATCAGCGCGTCCTGGCAGGCGTCCTCCGCGTCTGAGGAGTGCGGCAGCACGCCTCGGCAGACATTGAGGGCGCGGGGCCGGATCGCACCGAGCAACGCCTCGAGCGCCTCCCTGTCGCCGGTCTGCGCTCGCCGTGCCAGATCGTCGATCTCGTCGGGCGTGGTGGTGTCCCAGGTCATGCCTGCATCCTTCCCCCGTCGCCATGACGATAATGCCTACGTGTCCATACCCTCTCGGATCGGTCGGTACGCCGTCCGTAGGCGAATCGGCTCAGGCGGCTTCGCCACCGTGTGGCTGGCCTACGACGAGCAGCTGGACTCGCCGGTCGCGGTGAAGGTGCTGGCCGAGAACTGGACGGAGGACCAGCACGTCCGGCAGCGGTTCCTGGAGGAGGGCCGCTTCCTGCGCAAGGTCGAGTCGCCCCACGTCGTGTCCGTCTACGACGCCGGTGAGCTCGACGACGGCCGCCCCTACCTCGTCATGTCCTACGCCGACCAGGGCACGCTCGCGGACCGGCTCGAGATCGAGGGGCTGACGCCGGCGCAGGCGCTCGAGGTCGTGCGACAGATCGGGCTGGGCCTGACGGCGCTACACGAGCGAGGCGTGCTCCATCGCGACGTGAAGCCGGCCAACGTCCTCTTCCGGACCGTCGAGGCCCACCACGGCGAGTCACCGGTGCGCGCGATGCTGGCCGACCTCGGTCTCGGCAAGGCGCTCGACGTCTCCTCCCGGCTGACCATGATCGCCGGCACCCCCTCCTTCGTGGCGCCCGAGCAGGCCCAGGGCGAGCCGCTCGACGCCCGCGCCGACCAGTACGCGCTGGCCGCCTTGACCCACCTCCTGCTGGCGGGCGAGCCGGCCTTCCGGCACGCGTCCCTCGCGGCGGCCGCACAGCCTGGCCCCACGCCCGGGCTGTCGCGACCCGGCCGGGAGTTCCCGGACGCGGTCGACGCCGTCGTACGACGGGCGCTCCAGCCGGACCGCGAGGAACGCTGGCCCGACGTCGAGTCGTACGTCGGCGCGCTCGTCGAGTCGCTCGGTCACCACGGCGACGGCTCCATGCCCGAGCCCTGGCTGCCGCTCGACCCGAACCTGACGCAGCCCGGTCCGCGACCCACGGCCCTGCCGTCCGGCGACCCGCTGCCTGACCCGCACCCGCCCCGGCCGAGCCGTCGCAGGCGGGCGCTGATCGCTGCCGCCGGGGTGGTGGTGCTCGCGGCGGGCGCGGTCGCCGGCTACGTCGTGAACCGACAGGCCGAAGGGATGGTCGAGCTCTCCGACACGACCGGTCAGCTGTCGGTGCGAGTGCCGTCCCCGTGGACGGGGGTGACCCGCACCGGTCAGTGGACCCCGCCCGACCAGGACCAGGCGCAGCCCTCGCTCTCGGCCGGCACCGAGCCCGGATGGAGCGGCGGTGAAGGCCGCGGCGAGGGGGTCTTCGTCGGGATCCTGGCCGCCGAGGACCTCCCCGAACAGCTTCCGGGCCACCCGTCCTGCGAGACCGTGGAGGAGTCCTACACGGACACGTCCAACGGCGACCCGGAGCTGACCCAGGTCGCGACCGGCTGTCCCGGCGTGATCGTCGAGCGGGTGCGGCAGGTCGCGACCAACCGCTACGTCTGGATCCAGGTCCGCGCCGACGACCGGGCTACCGCCACCGACGTGCTCGACGAGGTCGAGGTGTCCGGGTACTGACGCTCGCTCAACCGGGAGGGCGGGGCGTGGCCAGGCTCCCCTCCCGCGGCTCGTGCGGGAACTGCCGGAAGGCCTCGGTCGCCACCTTGGAGACCAGGGCCTCCAGCCCGCGCTCGTCGATCAGCCGACCGGTGGCCGAGATCTCCAGGTCGATGCCGTTGCCGTCGAAGCTGAGCCACCGGATGATCTGGAGCCGTCGGTAGCCGTCCATGATGAACGTCGCCCGCAACGTGTCGCCGGTCTGACCTGGCGGGATGTTCAGGTCGGCGATCCGGTTGTCGAAGGGGAGCTCGGCAGCCCGGGCCGCGACCATCTGCTCCAGCGTGCGCGGCAGGTCCACGATCTGGACCCTGATGCTGTAGGAGCCGGGCGGGTTGCCCGGCGCCGTCCACCGCGCCTGCACCCCATCGGCGAAGTTGAACCGATCCCATCCGTTGGGGATGGGCACGACCACGCCCCCTTGCCCCTCGCCCGCCGCGCCGAGCTTCTCGTCGTGAGCCGCGTAGCTCACCGGGAGCGGCGGCAGGTCGGCGTCCGGCTTGGTCACCTCGGGTGGCGTGTACGGGACGGCCGGGTCCGCCGCGGCCGGCGCGCTGGGGGCGACCCGCGAGATCGTCGGCTCGGAGCTGCTTTCGGCCCACGCCCAGCCTGCTGCACCGCCCAGGACGGCGAGCAGCAGCAGCAACCCGAGACCGCGTGCACCCACGGAAGCACACGGTAGTCGCTGTGGAAGGCTTGGCCCCATGAGCACCGATCTGCCCACCGATCTGCTGGCCCGGCACCGCGGCCGGCTCGACGCGGCGGTGGCCGCATCCGCCTCCCGCGAGTTCTTCTCCGCCTTCGACGAGTCCCCTTCCCCGCGCGTGTACGGCGAGGCGGCGGCCGCCGACGGCAAGACGGCGTACGAGGCGTTGCTCGGCGGTGACTTCCCGCTGGAGACGCCCGGAACCCATGACACCGTGGCCACCGAGCGCTCGCCGTTCGGCATCGACCTGGGTGTCCGATACCCGCGAGTCCGACCTGACGGAGTCGATGCGCTGATGACCGCGGCGCGGGCCGGGATGAAGGCGTGGCGCGACGCCGGTCCGGAGGGTCGGACTGGCGCGTGCCTGGAGATCCTCGACCGGCTGCACGGCCGGGTGTTCGAGCTCGCCAACGCGGTCCAGCACACCAGCGGCCAGGCGTTCGTGATGGCGTTCCAGGCCGGCGGAGCCCATGCCCTAGACCGGGCGCTCGAGGCCATCGCCTACGCGTGGACCGAGATGACGCGCACGCCGGCGACGGCCCGCTGGGAGAAGCCGGGCAAGGTGCCGCTGACGATGGAGAAGACCTACACCGTCGTCCCTCGCGGCGTGGCACTGGTGATCGGGTGCAACACGTTCCCGACGTGGAACTCCTGGCCCGGCCTCTTCGCCTCGCTCGTCACCGGCAACCCGGTCGTCGTCAAGCCGCACCCCGCAGCGGTGCTGCCGCTCGCGATCACCGTCCAGGCCTGCCGCGAGGTGCTGGCCGAGGCCGGGTTCGACCCGAACCTCGTGACGCTGGCGGCCGAGGACCCGGCCGACCGGCTCGCCGCCGTGCTCGCCGTCCGGCCCGAGGTGAGGTTGATCGACTTCACGGGCGGCAACGCCTTCGGCGACTGGCTGGAGGAGAACGCCCGGCAGGCGGTCGTCTTCACCGAGAAGGCCGGCGTGAACACGGTCGTGGTCGACTCCACGGACAACTTCCGGGCGATGTGCCAGAACCTCGCCTTCTCGTTCGCCCTGTACACCGGCCAGATGTGCACCGCACCGCAGAACGTCTACCTGCCCTCGGAGGGCATCGGTACCGAGGACGGCGTGAAGTCGCCGGCCGAGGTGGCCGAGGGCATCGGCGCGTCCCTGGAGAAGCTGCTCGGTGAGGACGCCCGCGCGGTCGAGCTGCTCGGCGGTGTCGTCAACGAGGGGGTCCTCGAGCGGCTCGACGCAGCCGGCTCACGGGGGGACGTGCTGGTGGCCTCGCGCACGGTCACCCACCCGGCGTACCCCGACGCGACGGTGCGTACCCCCACCCTGATCGGGCTGACGGCCTCCGACACCGACGTGTACGAGACGGAGTGCTTCGGACCTGTGGCCTACCTGATCCGGACGTCCGGGACGACGGAGTCGATCGACCTCTTCCGCGACACGGTGCAGCGCCACGGCGCCATGACGGCGTCGGTCTACTCCACGTCCGACGCCGTGATCGCCGACATGCGCGAGGCCTCGCTCGACGCCGGTGTGGCGCTGTCGGAGAACCTGCTCGGCGGCGTCTTCGTCAACCAGTCGGCGGCCTACTCCGACTTCCACGGCACCGGCGCCAACCCGGCGGCGACCGCCTCCTACACCGACGGCGCCTACGTCGCGTCCCGGTTCCGGGTCGTGCAGTCCCGCCGCCACGTCTAGCCCGCCGAGTTGCCACACCTGTACGCCGAGTTGCCACTCCGGTACGGCGAGTTGCCACTCGTGGAGCACAGTTGGCGACTCGGCGTACACCGCTGGCGACTCGGCGCGGTCGAGGGCCCTACGGTGGCGCCATGACGAGCTTCCTGCTCCAGGGTGCCCGCCTGGCCGACCTCGACGGCGGTGGTACGCCGGACCGGCCGGTCGACCTGCGCATCCTCGACGGGACCGTGGCGGAGGTGGCGCCGGGCCTGGCCGCGGACGGCCTGCCCGAGGTCGATGCGGACGGCCGCTGGCTGATGCCAGGCCTGTGGGACCACCACGTCCACCTGACCCAGTGGACCCTGACCGAGGCGCGGCTCGACCTGGCCGGCGCGAGGTCCGCGGAGCAGGCGGTGGCAGCGGTCCGGGACCGGCTGGCCGAGTGGCCCGACCTGCCGGTGATCGGCTGGGGGCACCGGCCGACGGACTGGCCGGAAGAGCCGCTGGTCTCCACCCTCGACGCGATCGGGACTGATCAGCCGATCGTGCTGATCGCCGGCGACGGCCACCACGGGTGGCTCAACTCGGTCGCGCTGATGACCCTCGCGCTTCCCATGCGGGAGGGGGTCGTCGCGGAGGCCGAGTGGTTCGCGGCCTACGCCCGCTTCGCGACCATGCTCGGCGACGACGGCATCGGGCCCGACGCGATCATGCGCACCCAGGAGCAGGCGGCCGCGCTGGGCGTTGTCGGGATCACCGACCTCGAGTTCGCCGGCGGCCCCGACGAGTGGATCAGCCGGTGGGAGGCGGGCGCCGGGCTGCTCCGGGTCCGCGCGGCGACGTACGCCGACGGGCTGGACGCGGTGATCGAGCGCGGCCTGCGCACGGGTGACGTGTTGCCCGGCTGCGATGACCGGGCGCGGATGGGCCCGCTCAAGATCATCAGCGACGGGTCGCTGAACACCCGCACCGCCTGGTGCTGCGAGCCCTACGCCGGACCGGCCCCGCTCGGCTTCCCTCACGGCCAGCCGAACCAGACGCCCGACGAGCTGCGCCACCTCCTGAAGCGAGCCACCGATCACGCGCTCGACGTCGCTGTCCACGCGATCGGCGACCGGGCGGTCGGCGAGGCGCTCGACGCCATCGCCGACACCGGTGCCCGCGGCTCGATCGAGCACGCGCAGCTGGTCACGAGGGACGACGTACGCCGGATGGCCGACCTGGGTGTCACTGCCAGCGTGCAGCCCGCGCACCTCGTCGACGACCGCGACGCCACCGACCGGCTCTGGCCCGGGCGCGGCGACCGCTGCTTCGCGTTCCGCTGGATGCTCGACGAGGGCGTCACCCTCGCGCTCGGCTCCGACGCGCCCGTCGCGGCCCTCGACCCGTGGCTGGCGGTGGCTGCCGCCGTCCATCGCACGGTCGACGGCCGCGAGCCCTGGTACGCCGACCAGGCGATCACGCTGCGGGAGGCGCTGGCCGCCTCGACCGACGGGCTCGGCTCGGTCGCCCCTGGCCACCCCGCCGACCTGGTGCTGCTCGACGACGACCCGCTCGGCAGCTGGGCCGGTCGGCTCCCCGCCCCGGTCGTCGCCGCCACCTGGGTCGCGGGCCGGCTGGTGCACGGCGACATGTGACCGGTGCCGGTGGGTACGCCGGGGCATGGGCAGCATCCACGTCGGCGTCTCCGGGTGGAGCTACGACCGCTGGCGCGGGGACTTCTACCCGGCCGATCTGCCGCGCCGACGGTGGCTCTCGTACGTCGCCGGGCGGATGACCTCCGTCGAGCTGAACGGGTCGTTCTACTCACTCCAGCGGCCCGCGACGTACCGGACCATCGTCGAGCAGACGGAGCCGGGGTTCCCGGTGGCGGTCAAGGGCGGACGCTACGTGACCCACATGAAGCGGCTTCGCGACGTGGAGGCTCCGCTGGCGAACTTCTACGCGTCGGGCGTGCTGCTCCTCGGCGACCAGCTCGGGCCAGTGCTGTGGCAGCTGCCGAGCAGCCTGCAATACGACGAGGAGCTGGTGGCATCGTTCCTTGTCCTGCTACCGCGTGACCACGCGGCCGCCGCCGAGCTCGCGGCCCGGCACGACGACAAGCTGCCCGGGGACCGAGCGGTGACAACGGCCTCGGCCACCGGGTCGCTGCGTCACGCGATCGAGCCGAGGCACGCGTCGTTCGGCTCCGATGCAGCGGTAGCGCTGCTGCGTGAGCACGACGTCGCACTCGTGACCTCCGACAGCCCCGGCAGCTGGCCCTGCTTCGAAGAGCAGACCGGAGACCTGCGCTACGTCCGGCTTCACGGCCATTCCGAGCTCTACGCGAGCGGGTACGCGCCGGCCTCGCTGGACAGGTGGGCCGAGCGGCTCCAGGAGTGGGCAGGGTCGGGCCAGGAGTGCTACGTCTACTTCGACAACGACGCCCGCGGACGCGCACCCCACGACGCCGTCGGCCTGCTCGAGCGGATCGGTGCGAACCCGTGAGTTTCGGCGCGGGCCGTGGTGGGTAGCGTCCCCGCGTGGACGAGCAGCGGAACCAGCACCAGAACGATGGCAGCGACGGGAAGGTCCCCGGCCCGCCGGTGGTCTACCTGCCCGTCGACACCGACGAGCACGGCCAGGTGTCGGACTTCAAGATGATCAAGCTGGGTGACGGCCGGGTCGCGCTCCTGGGCTACACCGCCCTCGACCGGTTCATCGACGCGTGGGGCGAGCACCAGCCCTGGCTGCTGTTCGACTCGCACCGGCTGGGCGAGATCCACGACGTGAAGCCGTTCGACCTCAAGCTGCTCGACGTCGCCGTACCGGAGGAGTACCGGCCGGGCCCGCCGCAGGAGGTGCGGTCGTGACGCTCCGGCTCGACGCAGGGGCGGCCGAGGTCATCGCCGGGGGCCACGACGACGCGGCCGAGAAGATCGACGGCTCGTCCGGGTCCGCCCCCGGCAACGTCGACGCCGGCTACGGGGCGGCGCACGTCGCAGACATCCTCGGTGCGGTCTCCGAGACGGCCGGCGAGCTCGCCGCCGTCAACGTCGGGATCGCCCGGCTGGTGCGCGACGTCGCCGACGCCCTCGGTCGCACCGAGGAAGAGATCGCCGACGAGTTCGACCGGATGGGAAGGCCCGGCGGATGATCGACACGAAGGTCGAGGGCGACCCGGCGGCGGTCACGGCGGCGGCGACCTGGCTGCGCGACACGCTCGCCAAGAGCCTGGAGAACGCCGGCGACGACCAGCAGGACGCGCGCAACGACTCACGCAGCACGTGGGAGGGCGAGACCGCCTCCTCCTACCGCAACGTCGCGGGCGACGTCCTCAAGGCCACCGACAAGCACGAGGAGCGGGTGAAGCGGGCAGCGACCGCGCTCGACGACTACGCGGCGAAGCTGAAGCGGCTCGAGGACGACATGCGCGCCCACCGCACGACCGCGACCGGCGGCGGACTCACGGTCGAGGGGACCGTGATCCACCAGCCGCCCGACGCGCCGTCGACCAGCTTCGAGGCGGGGTCGCCGGAGGAGACGGCGTACAACGCGGCGGTCGACAAGGTCGAAGTCTGGAACGCCGTGGTCGAGGACATCTCGACCGACTACCAGACCTTCGTCGACTGGGTCGACACCAACCTGCCGGCGGACGTCGCCGACGCGAAGGAGAAGGACGCGTCGAACACCCTCTTCGACACGATGAAGGACCTCTTCCCAAACTTCGCGGCCGGCTCGGGTGCGGGGCTGGCGGGCTTCGCGCTTCTGGGCAAGGCCGCCGACTACAAGGCGGAGGCACGCGAGTTCCGGCGCAAGAGCCGGGTCTCCGGTGACCCGCGGGTGCGCGGCTCGGCCGACACCCCGGGTGGCAGGGCCAAGCTCGACGACCTGCTCGGCAAGGCCGACTGGCTGAAGAAGGGCGGCCGCTTCTTCGGTGGCCCGGCCGGTATCGCGATCGACATCGGGTTCGGGATCTACGAGGGCACCCAGACCGGTGACTGGACCCGGGTCGCGCTCACGACCGGCACCAGCATCGCGGTCGGTGTCGGCGTCGGCGCGCTGGTCGCAGCCGGCGTGGTCACGGCGCCGGCGTGGGCCGTGGTGCTCGCGGGCGGCGCGCTCGCCGCCGGTGCGGCCTGGGGTGTCGGCCAGATCTACGACAACTGGGACGACATCACCGACTGGACCGGTGATCGGGTCGACGACGTCACCGACTTCGCCTCCGACACCTGGGACAGCGCCACGGACGTCGCGGGCGACGCCTGGGACACGGTGACCCCGTGGTGAGCGGACCAGCCAGGCTGATCCCCCGCTGGTACACCGCCGTCGTGATCGGCGTGCTCGCCGTGCTCACGCTCGTCTTCATCGGGCTCGCCGTGACCTCCGAGGGCGTGGCCGGCGCGTCGGCGTGGGGCCTGACCCTCGCCACCGGGCTGCTCCTGCTGGCCGCCGTCTCGGCCCTCGCGCGCAGGCGCCGACCCCGCGAACCCACGGTCACGGCTGACGGCACCCGGGTGTTCCTCGCCCCGGCGCTGACGGCCTGGACGCTGGTGGGCGCCTGGCTCGCGCTGCTCGCCGTGGCCGCGTTGTGGGTGGTGCAGGCCGTGACCGACTTCGACGCCCTCGAGTCGCCGGGCTTCGCGCTGCTCACCGTCCTCGGCGCGGTCGCCTCGCTCCCCGACCTGGCGCGGCTCCTGACCGGCAGGCTCCACCGGTGGCGGCTCGAGCTCGGTCCCGAGTCGCTGCGCTACCGCGGCTACCGCACCGACGTGACGTGTCCCTGGCCGAAGGTCCATGGCGCGGGCATCCAGGCGCGCGGCCCGGCCGGCGTGCTCGTGGACGTCAAGGGAGCGGGCAAGGACCCGGTGGTCCCGATCACCGCCTTCGACGTACCCGCCGAGCAGCTGGTGGAGGAGATCCAGCGGGCGAAGGCCGCAGCCCGCCGCTGAGGGAACTCCGTTCACAGGTTGCGTACTGCATGAGAATCCATGCATGATGTATGGCATGGGTGTCCTGGTGCAGATCCGCGGCGTGGACGAGTCCGTGCGTGACACGCTCAAGGCCCGCGCCGCGGCGCGCGGCCAGTCGCTCAACAGCTACCTGCGGGCGCTCCTGACCGAGACCGCGCGACGGCCGTCGAGGGCAGACACCCTGGCCCGGATCGACCGACGGGTCGAGACCTCGGCCCGGTCCGCGGTCGACATCGTGCGCTCCGAGCGCGACGCGCGGTGAGGGACCTGGTCCTCGACGCCTCGGTCGTGACGGACCTGCTGGTCGCCGCCGACGGTGGGTTGCTGCGGTCGCGGCTGGCGGACGACGCGTGGTTCGTCCCGGCACACCTCGAGGTGGAGGTCGTCTCCGCACTCCGCGGGCTGGTCCTGGGTGGGCACCTCGGCCGTACTCGCGCCACCGAGGCGGTCCTGGACCTGTGCGACCTGGACCTGTCGGTGGTCGCGCCACACGACGATTCGCTGCTGCGGGTGCTCGACCTGATGGACGCGATGACTGCGTACGACGCGGCCTACGTCGTCACGGCCCTTGAGGTCGAGGGCGTTCTCGTCACCCGTGACCGGAGGCTGGCCCGGGCGTGCCGCGACCTGGTGCCGGTCGAGGTGTGCTGACCGGTCTCACGCCAGGGCCAGCGTCAGCGCGAGGACCGTCTCCGGGTCGTCGAGCCGCTCGCCGTACAGCTCGCGGAGCTGCCCCATGCGGTAGCGCACGGTCTGCGGGTGGATGAAGAGCTCGGCTGCAACGTCCTCGCGCCGGCCCTGGTGGAGGAGCCAGGAGCGCAGCGTCGCCTCGAGCTTCTCCGCGGTGGCGGGCCGCACCTTCGCCAGCGGAGCGAGCGCGTCGGCGCGCAGGTCCGCGAGCGCGTCTGGGTCGGCGCCCAGGACGAGCGAGGCGAGGTGCCGCTCGGTGTCGACCGGCGCGGGTGTGCGTCGCAGCGCGAGCCCCCGGACCGCTCGCGCGTACGACGCCCGCACCTCGCGCCACGGCCGCGCCGGCCCGACCACCGCGTGCCGGTCCGCGAGCAGCTTCAGCAGCCGCGTCCGGGACCGGCCGCCCATGTCCGGGACCAGCGCCACGGCCAGGCCCTCCGGGAGGCTGTGCTCGCTGGCGGTCAGCGCCCGTCCGGACACCAGACCGAGCACAGGTCGCACCTGTGCCTCGGGCAGCAGCACCGCCGTCAGCGTCTTCGGCGGGCTCCAGTCGGCCCGCTCGGCGGCCTCGGTGAGGGCGTCGGGTGCATCACCCCGCAGCAGCGCCCCGGCCAGCAGGTCGAGGAAGCGCTCGCGCACGCGGCCGGTCGTCTGCAGCTCGTCGGTGTGACCGGCGACCGATGCCGCCGACAGCTCGTCGATGTAGGCGAAGACCAGCTCCGCGAACCGCGCGATCGTCCCCGCCGGGACGCCCGCGGCGACGGCCGAGGCCGAGAGCTCGCGCCACGCGACCCGCGCGCCGACCCGGTACGCCGCGAGCAGTGCGTCGGCCGACCGGCCGGCGCGGGCCTCGCCGCGGCCGAGCGCGTAGGCGCCCTCCAGCGTCGGCGACAGGGGCGTCCCCGGGGCGCCGGCGCGGCCAGCCACCCGCAAGAACCCGGCCAGCGCCATCTGGACCGCCTGCTCGATCGTGGCCGCGAGCTGGTCGCCGAGTCCCTCGCCGTACGCCGGGACCTCGTCGCGGACCGCCGTCACGGTGTGCTCGGCCACCTCGGGCAACGTGGCGTTCAGCAGCTCGATCAGGTCCCGGTCGAGAGAGTAGGTCGCCATCCGCGGTCCTTGTCACCGGCGTACAAAGTCTGGCCCCCGCAGCGCGCTACGGGGTGGTGATCTTGATGCTACCGCCCAAGCCTGTGCGCAGTAGCCTCGTCCGATGTCCCGCCTCGACCTGCCCGCCCTGCGGCGCGAGCTCGCCGCCGCGGGTGACCCGGAGCGGGCGGCGGGCCAGCAGCGGTACATGAAGTCCGCGCTGCCCTACTTCGGGCTGACGGCGCCAGAGCTGCGGGCCCTGCTGCGCCCGCACCTGCGCTCGTACGCACCCGGCTCGCGCGCGGCGTGGGAGTCCGACATCCGCACCCTCTGGGACGGGGTGACCCACCGCGAGGAGTGGTACGCCGCGATCGCGATCGCCCGGCACCGGGCGGCGCGGCCGTGGCGGGACCCGGCGTCGCTCGACCTCTACCGGCACCTCATCGTCACCGGTGCCTGGTGGGACGTGGTCGACGAGGTCGCGAGCCACCTGGTGGGCGGGGTCCTCGCCTCGCACCGGCGCGAGACCACCCCGGTGCTGCGGCGCTGGGCGGTCGACGAGGACCTGTGGCTGCGCCGGACCGCGGTCCTCAGCCAGCTCCGCCACCGAGGCGACACCGACCTTGACCTGCTCACGTTCGCGATCGACGAGAACCTGACCGTGCGCTCGTTCTGGCTCCGCAAGGCGATCGGCTGGGCCCTCCGGGAGCACGCCCGCACCGACCCGGCCTGGGTGCGCGGGTTCGTCGCCGCGCGGGAGGATGCGTTGTCACCTCTCTCGCAACGCGAGGCACTCAAGCACCTTCGATGAGCGGCTCTGTCATCTGTGAACAAAATATGGGTCCCGATTCACGTCTGAGGACCATGTCTTCACTCTCTGGCTCAGACACACTGGAGACATGACATTGTTGCGGACTCGCGTGCGCCAGCTCGCGGAGGCGGCCACCACGCCGCTGGTGCCCGCTGACTTCCTCGACCTGTTCGCACCGCTTCGCGCAGGGGCCGACCTGCGCGGCCGGATCGAGCAGGTGCGCGCGGAGACCAAGGACGCCGCCACGCTCGTCATCCGCCCCGGCGCCGACTGGGCCGGGCACGTGCCTGGCCAGTACCTCCGGATCGGGATCGACGTCGACGGCGTCCGCCAGTGGCGCGCCTACTCGCTCACCCACGGCCCGCGGCCGGACCGCCGGATCGCGATCACGGTCAAGGCCGTCCCCGACGGGCTCGTCAGCCACCACCTGGTCCACCGCACCCGCCCCGGCACCCTGGTCCACCTCGAGCAGGCGGCTGGGGAGTTCGTGCTGCCTCCGAGCGGCGGCAAGTTCCTCTTCGTGACCGCTGGGTCCGGCATCACCCCGGTCATCGGCATGTTGCGCAACCTCTTCCCGTCCACGGATGAAGGGGTGCTCCGACCGACCCGCAGCGCCGCGTACGACGTGGTCGTCATCCACGTCGCGCCGAGCCGCCCCGGCTCGATCTTCATCCGCGACCTCGAGGCGCTCGAGCGAGCCGGCGCGATCACGCTCGTGCCGCGGTACGACGACGTGCACGGCGTGCTCGACGTGGACGAGCTCCCGGCGCTGGTGCCCGACCTGGCCGAGCGGCGCACGTTCGCGTGCGGCCCCGCCGGGCTGCTCGACGCGCTCCAGGAGTTCCACGACGGCAAGGGGCTGGAGCTGTTCACCGAGCAGTTCCGCACCTCTCGAGTGGAGCCGGGCGACGGAGGCACGGTCGCCTTCACCGACGGCCGGACCATCGACGCCGACGGAGCGACCCCGATCCTCGACGCCGCCGAAGCCGCCGGCGTCCTGATGCCGAGCGGGTGCCGGATGGGCATCTGCTACGGCTGCGTGCTGCCGCTCGCCGAGGGCAGCGTCCGCGACCTGCGCAACGGGCAGGTCACCACCGCCGTCCCCGGCGAGAGCGGCGCGATCAAGGTGCAGACCTGCATCAACGCGGCAGCCGGCCCCTGCCACCTCGACCACCACTGACCCGAACCAGCAACGGAAGGTTCCCCGTGACCGTCATCCAGAAGAAGACCGACCACCCGATCGCCCACCTGACTCCTGAGGACATCGAGCAGATCGGCATCGAGCTCGACGCCATCCGTCAGGAGATCGTCGACAGCCGAGGCGCCTCCGACGCGGCGTACATCCGACGAGTCATCAAGACCCAGCGCGGCATCGAGCTCGGTAGCCGGGCGGTGCTGCTCTTCAGTGTCTTCCCGCCCGCGTGGGTGCTCGGCACCGCCGGCCTGAGCATCGCCAAGATCCTCGACAACATGGAGATCGGGCACAACATCCTCCACGGTCAGTGGGACTGGATGCGCGACCCGAAGATCCACTCCACGACCTGGGAGTGGGACCACGCGACGCCGGCCGAGCAGTGGAAGCACAGCCACAACGAGATGCACCACAACTACACGAACGTGATCGGCAAGGACAACGACCTCGGGTACGGCATCATGCGCGTCGACGAGGACCAGACCTGGCAGCCGATGCACCTCGGCCAGCCGATCTGGAACTTCCTCAACGCCTGCTTCTTCGAGTACGGCATCGCCGCGTACGACCTCGAGCTCCGGGGGGCCATCGCACGCGGCCGGACCAAGGACCCGAAGTTCCGGGCCGACGCCAAGAAGGTGGTCGCCAAGATCCGCAGGCAGGCATCCAAGGACTACCTCGTCCACCCGCTGCTGTCGCTGCCGACCGGCTCGTTCCTCAGCACGCTGGCCGCGAACTTCACCGCCAACATCGTGCGCAACATCTGGGCGCACTCGGTCATCATGTGCGGCCACTTCCCTGAGGGTGTCGAGACCTTCGAGAAGCGCTCGATCGAGGGGGAGACCAAGGGCGAGTGGTACGTCCGGCAGATGCTCGGCAGCGCCAACATCTCCGGCTCCAAGGGCATGCACATCATGACCGGCAACCTCTCGCACCAGATCGAGCACCACCTGTTCCCCGACCTGCCGTCGAACCGGTACGGCGAGATCGCGCCCAAGGTGCAGGCCCTCTTCGAGAAGTACGACCTCGCGTACTGCGCGCGGCCCCTGATCCCGCAGGTCTACTCCGCGTGGCACAAGGTGGTGCGGCTCTCCCTGCCCAACCACTGGCTCGAGACCACGAACGCCAAGAACCTCCCGCGTCAGCTGACGGCGCTGCAGGCGATGGTGACCGGGACGCCGAAGCAGCGCCGCGGCATGCAGCTCGCCCTCGGCCGTGAGGCCAAGCGGCTGCGTGAGGCCAAGCGGCTGCGCGAGGCGGCCTGAACCGGCCCCGGTCAGCGGCCCCTGACCTCGATAGTCCACGGGTGAACGGCCCCCGATCGGACCCGACCAGGGGCCACAAACCCGTGGACTACCCGACCCCGACCCCGACGCCCACGAGGACGGCTGATCCATGGCGCTGACCGATTTTCCCCGCTACCCGCTGACCTTCGGGCCGAGCCCGCTCCACCCGCTCGAGCGCCTCACCCAGCACCTCGGCGGTGCCCAGGTCTGGGCCAAGCGCGAGGACTGCAACGCCGGGCTCGCCTACGGCGGCAACAAGACCCGCAAGCTGGAGTACGTCGTGCCGGACGCGATCGCG
>Ga0190275_10001320_pt1 | contig 18631 bp, 29 predicted proteins | sample Popmic550T_FD_133745 | JGI IMG/M metagenome (GOLD analysis project Ga0190275, IMG submission 133745) | Populus adjacent soil microbial communities from riparian zone of Yellowstone River, Montana, USA - 550 T | ecosystem: Environmental > Terrestrial > Soil > Riparian zone > Trees stand | place...
GATTCCGGCCGGCGCAACACGGCGATCATCGCGGGCCCGGTGTGGAGCGTCGCATAGGTGCTGCCTTGCTTCTCCCGCCAGGGATGCGCCTCGATCACCCACAGCCGCAGCCGAAAGGGGTCGCACCCCGCGGCGATCGCCGCCTCGAGGCGAATGCCGCGCCGGGCCAGATAGTCCCACACCACCGAGGCCTGGCCGTGGATGACCGGCTGCGCCGCCTCGAAGATCGCAAAACCGTCCTTGCGGGCGGCGAGGCGATATTGCTCGGCCTCCCGCACGCGCTTCGCCTCGGCCAGCTCGGCCGCGCGCCGGTTCTCGGCGGCGCGCTGTTCATCGATGGGCTCCGACGCCTTGCGCCCGGTGATGATTTCGCAGGCGGCGACGAACTCGACGTCCTGCGTGCGCATCACCAGGTCGATCACGCCGACGCCGGCAATGCCGCATTTGCGGCAGTTAAAGGTGTTCTTGGTGGTGTGGATCGAAAACCGGTCGGTGCCGCCGCACACCGGGCACGGCCCGGCGCGATCGATGCCGGCCCTGGCGATGGCCCAGCGGCATTGCAGCGCCCAGCTGATGCAGCTGATGCGCATCGCCTCGTCGCGCAGGGCGGCAAGATTGGCCGGCAGGGTAGTCACTCGGCCGCCTCCAGCCGAGCCTCTGCCGCCTCGAAATGCGCCGCCTCGAACGCCGCGGCCGCGTCGTCAAAGCCATGCCCGGCCAGCCAGTCGGCGGCATAGGCCAGTGCCCGGTCGCGCATGTCGGTGAGCGCCAGCTGCTCGGCCTTGACGACGCTCGAATGCGTTCGCCGCCACCGATGGATCAGCGCCGCCTTCTGCGCCTCGCTGAGGCTGTCCCAGTCGCTCATGTGTTGGCGAGCTCCAGCAGCACGTCGGCGTGGCAAGGATTCTCGATCCGGCACCAGCAGGCGAGGTTTTTGCCCCGCAACTTCGGCAGGGCGGCGATAAGCCGGGTCCGCCGCAGGTACCCCGTTGCGGCGTCCAGCGCGAAGGTCAGGCGCCCGGTCCGCGTCGGCTCACCTGCCAGCCCGGTTTCCACATAGTGCCTATAGACATCGACGCAGCAGCGCAGCGGATCGATTTCGCCGGTGTCATCGGCCCAGGCCCAGCGCTCGAAATCGGGGTGTCGCGGACAACCATAGGACCGGCTGCAAAGGCAGGGATTGCCGTAGATCGATGGTCGCGCAACGTTGACCGCTGAGAGTCCGTTCGTCGCCAGAGACAGCGCATCAAGCCGGAACCCTCGACGGCGCGAAAGCTGCAGGCGAATTGGTGCACTGCCCATCACACCAGCCCCTTCTCAATCGCCAGCCACTCCGGCAGCGTGACGATGACAATGCCGCGGGGCTTGCGCTCGAACTCGATCTGCGACAGCGGCAGCCATACGGCCTTGGCCGCATCACCATCGTCCGAGACGCGAATGGCCTTTGGCGTTTCGACGTGCAGCTGCATCGTCAAGTCGACCAGGTCGGATTTGCGGGCGTCGCTCACGGCCGTTCCCACCCCGTGAGTGTTTCGAACAATGCAAGGAACTGCTCTTCCGCCGTCCAAGGCGACCAGAAGTTGAGCCGCACCCCGAGCCCATGGCCCGGCAAATCCCACTCGGCAACGCAGGGCCGCATCGCCTGCGCCCGCTCGTCGTGGAGGATGCGGTTGTCACCCTCGGCGACTATTCCCGGCATGTCGGGCCCGAGTCCGAACTTCTGAGCCACTACCGCCATCACCGCCGCCTCGGCCTCGCGATAGCCCGGCAGGAAGGGTTTCAGCGGCCGCGGCACGTCGACGAGATAGGCCTCGCTGGCGTCGTGCAGCAGCGCCCACAGTCGGGCCTCCGGTGGCACCCAGCCGGCCAGCAGCACGCAATGCTCGGCGACGCTGTAGAAGTGCCGCACATGCCCTGCATAGCGGCAGGCCAGCGACAGCGCGTGGGCGATATCGACGATGTCGATCTCGCTCGCCCGCGGATCGAGCGGCCAGAACTGCTTGCCCGTAAACGTCTGCATCCAGTCACCGCGGCGGTCTTTTGTCATGGCAAGTCCCCCGGCTGCGCATCGTGCATGGCGTGGTCGAGCGTTCGGCCGGCGAGCTTCTTGCCAGTCCGTCGCACCGTGGCGCCGTCCGGGAACTTGAAATGCCGGCCCGGCCCCGCCAATTCCGAGACGGACACCCACTCACCCCATTGCTTGAACAGGAACGGCACCCCGGCCGCGGCGCACTGGTCGCGCAGCGCCCGGGCCCAGTCTGGATGCATCGGTCGCGCCTTGGGCCCGCTCTCGCCGCCGGCAATGACCCAGTCGAGGGCAGGCGATCGTCCGCCGTGTGGACGGAGAACCCCATGAGTGCCATTGACCGCGTCAATCTCGACAGGCGGGTCCAACGGTTGAAGGTACCTCAGGTCCACCGGTCCGAGCAGCGGCTCGGCACTGAGAAACCGCTTTGCCGCGGGCGTCGCCAGCAGCTTGGGAATGCGCGCATCGGCCGTCGCCTGGTCCTCGACGCTGGTGCCGAGCCAGACATTGGGCAGCGGCTGCCAGGTCTCTAGTAGATATTCCCGCATCCGCTCCGGCCGCTTGGTCAGCACCATGAACCGGTGCTGCGGCGCCAGCGCCATGACCGCGAAGATCTGGTCGATCCACTCGTCCGGCACGAAGTCGGCGAAGAGGTCGGTCATCGAGCCGACGAAGATCGCCCGCGGCCTTTTCCAGCGCAGCGGCTGCGTCAGCATTTTCTCGTCGAGGTAGAGCTTTACCTTCCCGTTGGCGTACATGACCCGATCGTCGCGAAACAGCACGCCCGGCTTGTAGTCCCGGCCGGTACCCAGCCTTGTGTTGAGCCGCTCGGCATAGCAATGCCGGCACCCCTCGCTCACATGTGAGCAATGCCAGCCGATCCGCTCCTTGCCCGAGCCGTCGTTCTGGATTTCCAGGTACCGGGCCCGGATCGGGTTCCAGGTCGCGTCGGCCCACTCGATGCTGGTGCGATCGCTCATTAGCCCCTCCCCGCCGTGGGAACGTCCGCCATCAGCTTGTCGGCAAAGGCGTCGAGCTCGGCGGCGATCAGGGACATCTTGCGCATATCGCCTTCGGTCGGTTCGGCCCCCGCGTCCAGCATGGTCATGATGGACGCCCACAGGTGTTGGGCCCCGGCCATGTAGGCCTTATGCATTTCATCAAGCTGGATGAGTGGAGCATCGAGCGGGATCGCGGCGAGGCGAAGGCCTACCCATCCTGCCTCGATCAGGCGTCCATCATCGGCGAGCTGGCGGGTCAGCCGTTCGAGATATGCTCGGTCAGCCATTTGCCGCCACTCCCATGACATCGCCCGGCCGGCTCATCGCCGGGTCCGCAGCCATTTCATCCATCAGGTCGAGAAGGCTCGGCGTCGCCATTTCGGCGGCGGCCATGGCGAGATACCCGGCGCCGTCGAGGAAATAGGCCGCGTTGAGCTCGATGCCGACGCCCTTTCGGCCGGCGCGAATGGCACAATAAGGCACCGTCATCAGCCCGCCGAACGGGTCGAACACCGTCTCGCCGGGCATCGAGTATTGCGCTATCGCCCGATCGACGATGTCGAACTGCAGCGGGCACAGGTGCATTTCCCGCCCGGTCGCCGCCTGCAGCATGTTCATCGTCCGCATGCGGGCAATGTCGGTCCACACGTCCGGGTGCTTCGAGTGCGGCGGCACCAGCATGAAGGTCGAGGGCAGCGAGCCCTTCTCCTCCAGCGCCTCGGCAATCTTTACATGGTGCTCGAAGTCATAGAGCACATGAAGATTGTAATCCTTCCACACCTTGTAGATTTCATTGGCATCGAGCCCGACGATTTCTTCGGGCCGGAGGAAGCGGTCGCCGTTTGAAATCGAGAGGCCATGCGCATCGAGCTGCCAGCGCGCCCGGCTATAACCTTCGCTCGACCACGCTTTGGCTTCCGTGCTCCACGCCCGCTTGGTCTTGGTCACCTTCCGATCGGCATAGCCGTCGCTGCGATCGGTCGGCGGCTTCCTGAACACCAGCAGATATTCCGGCATGCCGGCGCCCATCCGGCTGCCGTCCTTGCACTGCTCCGACCAGCCCAGCCGATAGGTCTGGTTGTTCTCGCGCACCACGTCGGTGACGATGGTCTTGCGCGCGAGGAAGGCAAAGCCGTGCTGCTGGAACCGCCTGACGCACTGGTCCGAAAACGGCTCCACCGTCTGGAACCCCAGCCCGTTGATGCCGCCCGGGGTGATCCGGTCCTTGACGTGGATCGCCGCCACTCGCCCCGGCGCCAGCACCCGCAGCAGCTGCGGGATGAGGAAATCCATCTGTGCCCAGAAGTGGTCGTTGTCGTCGGTATGGCCGAAATCGGCGTAGTTGGGCGAATACTCGTATTGCGTCGAGAACGGGATCGAGGTGACGATTAGATCGACGCTGGCGTCTCCCATCCGCCGCGTCTCCTCGACGCAGTCGGCATTGACGATGGCGTAGCCCGGGCCGCTCACCGCCACCCGCTCCACCCCCATCGCCCGCGTCAGCGTCGCGGCCATTGCCGCATTGGACAAGCCGAATTCCCGGATGAGTTCCGTCATGATTGCCATCTGCTCCTGGTGACGGGTCCACTTGGCTTCGAGCCGGTCCCGGCTCGGCCGTTCGGCCTCGGTGTAGATGATGTCGATCCGCACCTTCCGGGTCTGGCCGAAGCGGAAGACGCGGTGCAGCCCCTGCACGAAATCGTTGAACTTGCAGTCGATGCCGACAAAGATTTCCCAGGCGCAAAACGCCTGGAAATTGCCGCCCGAGCCGAGCATCACCAGCTTGCCGCCGAGGTGCTTGAGGCGCCCCTCGGCGAACGCCGCCATCAGCGCTTCACGCTCCTCGAGATCCTGGCTGCCATAGACCGAGCGGATGCCGGGGATCGCCACGTCGAGCGCGTGCCGCTCGTCCTCGAGCCCATGCCACAGGATCGCGTGTTCGTCCGGCCGTGCGGCGATCAGGTCCGCCGCATAGGCGACGCGCGCCTCGAGGCTGCCGCGCTTCTCCCGCGCGGCATCGGATAGCGATGCCGCCGAATTGGCCAGCAGCCGCAGCTGCCCGGATTTTTCCGCCCCGGCGTGCGAGTGGTCAGAGGGGATTTCATGCCAGTGCACGTCGAGCCCGGGCAGGTCATAGCCCTCGTCGGAAAAGCCGAGGTCGCTGGGCTTCTGCACGAACAGCCCCCAGCTCGCGACCCACATCCAGAACTCGCGTTCCTTGTGCGGGTGGATGGTGAGCGTGTCGGCCTTCTCGCTGTTGCGCTTGAAGAACCGGGTCTTGGCCTGCCCCACATCCATGATGTCGAGGAACGCTGCATAGGCGAGCAGCTCGATATACTGGTTGGGCGAGGGCGTGGCGGTGGCGACGAACTTGTAGGCCAAGCCTTCGAACAGCCGCATGAACTCACGGAACGTCTTGGTGCCGCCAAACGATCGGAGGATCGATGCCTCGTCGAGCGAGGCGGCGGCGAATTTTTGGGGGTCGAGCTTGCCGTCCCGGATCGTTTCGTAATTGGTGAGGTAGATCGTTCCCGGCCCCTCGAGCGCCTCGGCCGAGCGGATGAATTTGAGCGTCACGGCATGGGCGCCGGCGAAGCGCCGCGCCGCCTCCTTGAAGAATTCCGGCCGCACCCCGAGCGGCAGCACGATCAGCCGCAGCGACCCTGGCAGCCGCCGGCCAATGAGCCGCATGATCTCGATCTGCGTCGCCGTCTTGTGCAGCCCGAAGGACGCAAAGATCGCCCGCCGCCCGCCCAGCAGCGCCCAGCGCACGATCGCCCGCGTCAATGGCTTCAACGCCGGGTTGAGGTCCGCTTCGTCGACCACCATGCCGACCGGCTGCGCCAGCGCCACCTTGGCGGCGAGGAATTGCCGGTAGTCAGCCGGGTATGCCGCCGGTGCCGGCGATGCAGCGGCGCGCCTCATCACCCGATCTCCAGCGGCACGAATTTCCGGTGCGTGCGCTCCCGGCCATAGCCGCCCTCGTCGGCCGCGACCGCGGCGCGATAGCCGCGGATCGCCGCTTCGAGCTGGTCGACCTGGTCGCGGGTGAAGCGCATGCCGACGACATGGTTGGGCACCGCGATTTCGAGCGTATGCCCGCCCGACGGCTCGAGGCTGACCCCGGCGACGATCTCGCGCGGCTCGATGGTGGGCGTGCGCACCATCAATCCGCCCTCACCGCCACGAGGCCGGCGGCGAGCCGCGCATGGACGCGCTTGACCTTGCCCACGGCGCCGCGGCTGCCGCGCCAGGCGTTGGTACGGTTCCGTGTCATCCCGTCGCAATCGCCATTGAGAAACGAGCCGTCAGGCGCGCGCAGCCGGAACCGCGTCACTCCGGCTCGCGCCAGCATGTCGAGGTCCGGCTGCGGTGTGGCAGCCACCGGCGCAGCGCTCGGCGTGACAGTCGGCGGCGCCGGCTCGATCACGGGCAGCAAAGGTTTCGGCAATGCCGGCTTAGGCAAGGCCAACTGCACGGCGACTGCCGGCGCCTGCTCGGGAGCGCCGCCCAGCTGGAGCCCGGACAGGAGTTGCCCGAGGCGCTGGCGCTTGCCGACGGGCGGCAGCCTGCCGCTGATAAAGACACTAAGCAGTTCTTCGGCCGGCACCTGGAGAGCCTCGGCGACCATCACCACCGTGCGCCCGAAGATGCGCCGTGCCTTGGTCAGCTTCTCCGGCGTCCAGATGCCGCGCGTGTCCCCCGGCGAGTCGGTGCGCATCTTTTGCGCCGACCGCCCACTGGCAGTCCGGCCGGGTTTCGGCGGCAGCTTCCCTTCACTGCGCAGCACGCTCTGCAGCTGCTGCACCGATCCCGGCGTCGAGCCGATGGTGGTTGCGATCGCCGGCGGCGTGTCACCGGCCAGCGTCAACGCCAGCACGGCCGCGGTCTTGCTGGGATAGCCCGGGACGGGTTGCGCCCGGCCGCTCATGCCCGCTTCCTCGGCGCCGACCAGCCGGAGCCGAGGCCGGTCAAGCCAAGCTTGGCCGTCCAGCTCAACACCGTGCCGATGGGATGCCCGAGATCGGCCGCCATCGTTTTACGCGTGATCTCCGCCGCAACCCCGGCGCGCAGCACCGCCTCCGCCGTCTTGATCGTGTGCCTGCCGGCGAGCGACGCCGCACTGGCCACTGCCGTGTCGTAGAGATCGGCGGGGGAGGGCTGGCCGGCGAGCTGGCGCGCATCTATCGCGCCGGCCGCCACCGGGTCATCGCCATCCTCCCCCGCCTGCGGAGAGGCTGGGCGGGCCTCCCCTTCACCGCCGGCCGGGGAGCCCGCGGCGATCTCGATTTTCTCCTGTTCCTCGGCATCGGCGTCGATCGCCGCCTGCCCAGGCGCCGGGTCCGGCGGCGGCGACAGGCTGTCGATCGGTAGCCTTCCATGGGCGAGGTCGAGCGCGAACCGGTATTCGACGGCGTCCAAGCCGCCGGCCGCGTCGAATTCGTGCAGCACGTCACGGCCGAGTTCAAAATCCGGCCCCAACTCCACAGCCCGACCCTCGATCAGCCCCTGCCGAAACGCCAGGCGCACGAGGATGCGGCTATCAATGCTGTCGATGGTGCGCGCCAGTTCCAGCACCAGATTTGCGAATGCAACATAGGGGGCAAGGGATGGGGCAGTCGGCGCCTTCGCTTTCCGCCCGGCCCGCGACACCCTTGCCGCCTCGGCCTTTGCCATGTGCTTGTCCATGGCGGCGATCACGCGCTGCGCGCCGGCCTCGAGCTTGGCCACCTCGGCCCCCGCCGATGCGGTCAGCCGCCCCTCGTCGACGGCCTCGATCAGCTCGGGCGTGCCATGGTCGATGACCGCGGCGGCCGAACTGACCAGCCGTTCCGACACGCCGAGCTTTTCCGCCGCTTCCGCCTGGCTCACGGGAATATCCCGCAAATTTGCGGAAGGTTTGATGTCCGTCCGCTGCCCCTGCCGCATCGTCGCGTAGCGCGCCGCGGCCATGGCCCGCTGGCTTGGGTTGTCGTGGCGCCGGACGTGGTTGGCATCGAACACATAGTCGATCGCCTGCTCGCGCGTCCCCGAGAACTCCTCGAAGAACGATGGCATCAGCCGCCAGTCGCTGTCGGTCTCGAGCATCCCGAGCGCCATCAGCTCGCGGTAGCGGTTGCGACCGTCGAGGACCATGCCCTCGTACATCTTGATCCGGATGCGGAGGCCGTGCCGGTCGAGGCTGTCGCGGAACTCGCCCCGCTCCGCTTCGTCCAGCATCCGGAAGATGCCGGCGATCGGGTGCGGCCTCAGGCCCTCCGCCGGCCAGCCGGGCGGCAGGGTGTCTTCGCCCATCACGCCGCCCCCAGCGCCACGGCGATGAACAGTGCTGCGACGACGACAATCGCCGCGCCCGCCACCACGCCTGCGGCCAGTTTCAGCCGCCGCCCGAAAACCTCGACCTCAGCGGCTGTCTCTCGCGTCACGCGCCCGTCAGGCACCCACATTCACGCATCCTCCTTGTCGGGACTTTTGATCGCCGCCTTGACCGCCTCGGCCAGCCGCGCCAGTTCCAGCATCGCTTCGAAGATTTCGCCCAGCAGCGGCCGGGCCTCGGTCGCGTCGATCGCGCCGTCGCTGAGCGCCTGGCCGGCGCGCACCAGCACGTCGCCGAATTCCTTGGCCGAACGGCCCATGCTTTCCGCCACCGGCCCGTGGCCATGGACGTCAGGCAGCGGCACCAGCAGGCAGTTGGCGAACTTGGCGAGCACCCGCGTGACTTCCGGACCGCCGATCTGTTCGAGCGTCGCCAGCACGTCGAGCGGCACGTGGCGTTCGGCGTGTTCGGGGTTGCCATAGTCGTTGAACGACTGGTGCCGCGTCACCCGCATGCCGGGGATCATCGCGCAGGCTTCCTGCCGCCCGCAGCGGATCACCAGCCGCCCGACCGCCGCCTTGAGCTCGAGCAAATCGGGAGCGCTCAGCATGGCAATTCTCCGCGCCCTTGCCACGCGACCAACGGCCCGGCCGGCGCCATACCGGCGCCATGCCGAACCGCAACTGCCGCAGTGTTGATGAAAGCCCCACCCGTGCGAGCACTATTCCAGTGGCGGCCGACGCTGTAGTCGCGCGCCGGCTCGCGGGGATCGCTTGCACGGGTGGGCAGGTTGCCGGCCGGAGGGAGGATGAACCCGGCCCGCGCCGCAGCGAGGGAGGAGGAGCTGCGGAATGGGATCAGCCCGACGAGCGTCCTGATGCCGCGCCCCGAAATGGCGCGCAGCGAAAACAGGCTCGCCCCGTCGATCAGCATGGCGCGCAACGCGTCGCGCTCGGATGGATGCATGGGGCGGGTCACGGCGAAACGCCCTCGCCCGCGACAGGGAGGAATGCGTCGGCCGACAGCACCAGGCCCATCGATTTTGCTGCCGCGATCAGCGCCGGCACATGCTTGAACGGGATCGCGCCACCGGTTCCGCCCGCCGATTTTGGACGCTTCCAGTTGGCGACACGTGTTCGATGAACGCCCGCAATCCGGGCGACTATTGTATCGCCCCCGAGGCTAGTGATGATCGAAGCAGCTGGTTCCATGTCTCCATCTGTAGCGATTATCGCCACAATGGCAAGAGGATATGTAGCGATAAGAGAAAATGACGGTATGCTGGCCCTCGGCTACGATGGCTGCATGTTGTCAGAATGGCTACAAAACGCACTGAAGGCGGCAGGGAAGTCTCAATCCGACCTGGCACGCCACCTTACGAAGACGCTCGGTCGCTCAATTGACCGCGCCGCCGTCAACAAGATGCTGTCTGGCTTGCGCAAACTCGCGGCCGACGAGCTGATCGCCGCCGCGGGATATCTGGGCATTCCTGCGCCAATGGGTTCCGTGATGCTCCAGATCGCCGGCAAGGCAGGTGCTGGCCCTGACGGATCGGTGCTGTTCGCGAGGAGCGATGAGTACCTTGGCGAAGTACCGGCACCGGCCAATGCGACAGCAGCAACGACTGTGCTTGAGGTAGCGGGGGACTCGATGCGTGGAATGGCCAATGACGGCTGGCTGATCTTTTACGATGAGCGCGTGCCGCCGAGCGAGGAGCATATCGGCGAGCCTTGCGTCTGTTGGCTCGAAAACGACCGCGTAGTGATCAAGACCCCCTACTTCGGGCGGCTCCCCGGGCTGTACGATTTGGAAAGCCAGAATGCGGAAACGATGCGGGATGTGGCCGTGCGGGACATGGCGCTGGTAACGAATATTGTGCCCAGGCGATCAGCCCAAAAATTCATTCGTCGGCATCCGAACCAACCGTTTGATGATGTGAAGGTCGGGTGACGTAGCGAATTGATGTTTCGTTTATCGCTACACTGCTCTTGACGGTTGTAGCGATTTAAGCGACAAACCTCCAGTCTCAACCTCTGGAGGGTCTCATGTCACTCGCCCATAACCTCGCCCCGCAGCGCCCATCCTATCCCGCTTCCTCGCGCACCCTGGTCACGGCCGATGCCCGCACCCGGGCTCTGGCCGCCGCCATGATCCGCCTCAATTCCGAGGGCGGCTGCACCGAGGCGCTGCTCCTCGCCGAGGGCTTTTCGGCCTTCGAGCTCAAGCACAAGGCGGACGCGGCCCGCGCCCTCGCCAACAAGGAGTTCGTCCGCGACGTTGCCGAGGAAGCCGCCGCTGCGCCGTTCAAATCCGATGACGAGCTGCTGGCCATTGCCGCCGACCGGTGCACGGGCCTCATCGGCGAGGGCGCCATCTACACGGCGCTGCGCTGCGCCGACTTGACCAACGACACTATCGCCCGCCTGTGGCCAAAGATCTGCGCCCGCCTCGCCCACGGCGTCGCGCTGCTGCCCGTGCCGGCGAAAGCCGTGCAGTGATTGACCAGTGGAGCGATCTAACCTGGCCGCGAACCTGAAAGCGCGTCTTGCCCCCGAATTGACATGGGTGGAGCCGCGTGACGATGATGCCGCGCGTCGTGCTGAGGCGGCGCTCATCGAACTCGTCGAGGCAATGGCCGTGCGCGATGCCCGGGCGGACTATGCAGCCGAAAGGGCCAGGAACAGTGAAGCGGGCCGCGATCTACGCTAGATATTCGTCCGACAAGCAGAACGAACTCAGCTGTCGCGACCAGGTCGATCTGTGCCGAGCGTGGGCGGAACATCAGGGCCTTTCCATCGTCGAGGTTTACACGGACGAAGCCGTCTCGGGTGCATCGACGGTCAATCGCTTCGGGCTTTCGACCCTCATGCGCGACGCCCGGTCGCGCCGGTTCGACGTGGTGCTCTGCGAGGCCATGGATCGGCTGGCCCGGCATCAGGCCGATACCCACGCGATCCGTCGCGACCTCGCGTTTCAGGAAATCGAGATCATGACCGTGCAGGACGGCACGGTCACGGCGCTCCATGCTGGCGTAAAGGGCCTGCTGAGTGAATTGTACCTGGCCGATCTCGCCCAAAAGACACGACGGGGTCAAAGCGCCCGAGTGCGCGCCGGGGCGGCCGGGGGCGGGCGATCCTATGGCTACGTACCGGCGGCAAAGGCTGGCGATATGGCCATATCGCCGGCCGAGGCGGCAGTGGTCAATCGCATCTTTGCCGAGTATGTCGCGGGCGCCACGCCCAGGGAAATTTGTGCCGGCCTCAATCGCGACCGACTTGCGGGTCCGCGCGGTGGCCGATGGAGCGCCTCGACCATCAATGGCAGCCGTTCCCGCCAGAACGGCATTCTGTCGAACCGCCTTTACATCGGGGAGATCGTCTGGAACCGGCAACGGTTCATCAAGGACCCCGCGACCGGCAAGCGCATTTCGCGGCTCAATCCGGAAAGCGAATGGATCATGGCCAGCGTGCCGCATCTGGCGATCGTCGCTCCCGACGTCTTCGCTGCCGCCGGTCAGCTCAAGGCAAGCAAGGGCGGGGTGCGGCCGCATTATGCACGTCGTCCGCCGTTTGCTCTCTCCGGCCTGCTTCAATGCGGCTGTTGCGGAGGAACAGTCGGCAGCCGGGGCGGCGACCTTCTGGGTTGCGTAGGGAACAAGGAGCGGGGCGATTGCAGCAACGGCCGCACTCTCAAGCGGCAGGAGTTGGAGCGGCGCGTCCTGACTGCCTTGGCTAACCATCTGGCGGCACCCGCACTGATCAGCAGCTACGTCAAACGATACCATCAAGAACAACTTCGCGTTCGCCGTTCCGAACGAGCGTCGGAAGGGGACTATCGTCGGCGCCACACGGCCGTCAGGGCAGAGATCGAACGACTCGTCGATGCCATCGTATCGGGCACCCCTGCAGCAGCGATCAATGATCGGCTTGCGATCCTCGAGGCCGAACGCCTGTCACTCGAGCAGCGGCTGGCGGCGATCGACCGCGATGCGGCCGTCGTCGAGTTCCACCCCCGTCTTGCGGAGAAGTACGGGCGCCTGGTCGCCGAGCTGCAGAACGGCCTAACCGGCAGCGACGCCAATAAGGAGACGATCGAGAAGGTCCGCCAGTTGATCGACCGAATCGTGATTCGGCCGACCCCAAGAAAAACGCCCGTCGAAATCGAGGTGCACGGCTTGCTGGCCAAGCTGCTCTCAATTTCTTCGGGCGGCAACCCCCGACTACTGGGGGGAATGTTGGTTGCGGGGACCCGCATCAGCCAATCCCCCCAGTTCCTAATCGTCGCGTAGGTATCACCCAGTGCCGTCTCCAGATTTGGCGTCAAGGTCGCGCAGCCGTGTCCATTCGCGCTCCTCAAGAGCAGCACTTAGCACCACGTCCACCTCCTCGAGGTAACTCATCCACATGGGCCTCCCCTGGTACTTTATGTTTTCAGGTTGGCCCGCGTTGCGGCATAGCGCTCGCGCGGCTCGCTCCCTGGGGGATTTCATCAGTAGCCTCCATGACCGACGGTCCGCATTGTTTTTTAGGCCCAACGGCGATGAAGCACCAGTTCACTTGGAGCGGCCCCGAGGGTTCACGCCTCGCTCGCGCCGGATGGCTCCGGTTCGTCCACTAGACGGGCCGCATAGTCGGGTTTTGGGAATGGCAGCGGCTTGAGCACGCAAGCCTTTTCGAAGCGCGGTTGCAGGAATTTGAGGTAACGGAATTGCCGAAGCTCACGTCGGATAGCGCGACCCGCATTGGCAATGAGGCGTCTGGCATCGGCAGTCTGCCGGCCGTTGACCGACGTCATGATGATGTTGTGGTACACTTCGCCGTCAAGTTCCCAGAACGTCGACAGATGCTCGCCATAGAAGCGGAAGCCGGCCGCCTGATACACCGTGCCGAACAGGCCGCAGCGCTCGTCGGCGAAGGATTGTAGCCAGCGCACGGACCGATGCGCCCGGCGAATGAACTTAATCGCGTAGCTGACGGCTCTCGCTGTTGCGCGGCGCCCGATCGTCCAGCCACATGCGGTTGAGTTCGAGATAGGCGCGATTACCGGTGCCCGGCACGATCGTCGCGCCACTGGCTGGGTTTAGAGCATAGCCCAGTTGGAGCACCCCAAGCATTTCCCCCGCGATGATAACTCCGAGGTGCACATAGGTGTTGTTGACGATTTTCCGGCTGTAGTGGTTTGCGGTGATGATCTCATTGGCAAGGTCACGGTCGATTTCGCGCACGTGAAAGTCCGCAATTCCGAACCCGACCGCCCGCCGATCTCCGAAAAGGGAAAGCTGTGGCGAATAGAGATATGCCGGGACCGTTGACGGTGGCGCCGGGGGGTCTTGACCGAACATTTAGGGATCGTCCCGTAGAACGGCCCCGCCCTCGCAAGAGGGTGCAGGGCCGGTGTTACGGGTTTTGTGCACTGGGCCGGGAGAGCGGCAAACTCACCCCGGTTAGGCGGCGTTCGCGCGCCGTCTACCTGCTTTAGGGCGCTTTAGGGGTAGAACTCCGTCGTCGTCAGCCAAGCGGGATGGCAGCGGTGCTGGAGCAGCGCGAAGCTGTTGGAATGCAGCTCGGCCATTGGAACGTCCACCGTCCACGGCCCGGTGAACTGAAACCCGACAGCCCGGTTGGGCGAGGAATTGTCGTCCTCCTGGCGCCCGAGCACAATGGGCACGCGGGTGAACTCGCCGCCCTGCTGTCCGCGATACCAGGCGATGCCGATATATTCGCAATCCCGCAGCTTGCGGAACGCGACGTGCAGCACCGACTTGCCGTCGATCTCTGTCGCTTGCTGGATCATCAGCTTGCCGACGGCCGGGAAGTAGCGGGTTTCCAGCCATGGCCCGACGACCCAGATCGCGTAGAGGGTGCTGGCGAAGATGACGCCGGCGCAGATCGCCTTCACGGCGATGCTCAGCATGGAGTGGGTCTTACCCAAGCGGGCCTCCTCTGAGGACAACCCCGATGATGGCGACGATCAGGACCGAGCCGATGGCGCCGAGAATCCACTTGCCCAGGTCGAAGACGGATTTTAGAGCGGCCTCGATGCGATCGAACCGCTCTTCCATGTGCTTGGCCGCCTCGACCCGGACGGCTTCGCGGATGGCGGTCTTTTCCCGCATGTCGGCGACTTCGCCTTTGACGCCGCGCTGATCGAGGACGATTTCGCCGATGGAACGGGCGTGGTCGCGGCTGTCGCGCTCGACCATGGCGAGCCGGTCCATCAGTTCTGGAATGCGTTCGGTCATTAGCGTCCTCTAAACACACGCGGCGAGGGACGTGCCCGCCGTCACTTCACCCCGAGCGGCTTCTTGGTGGCGCCGACAATCCGGCCATAGAGCGCGAAGACCGCCCCGGCGGTTGAAACGAGTACGGGAATGAGGGTCACCAGTTGCCCGCGGGTTTCCTCGTCAATGACGATCCCGACCGTGCCGAACAGGCCGGCGATGATCGCCACCAGCGCGCCGAGGATCACGCGGGAGCGCCACCAGGACTCGGAATTGGTGGCGTTCTCGACCACGGGCGCCAGCTCTTTGGTCACCTCATGCGCGACCTGAGCCGCTTCGCGGTTCGAGACTGGGACGTTGGGCTTTTCCAGCACGTCGCGGACGCGATCGAATACGTCCTGGAAGATTGCGGTGTTGTTCATAAGCTATGCCTCTGTTCGGATGGAGAGGGGAGCCCGACGCTTTGGCGCCGAGCCCCGGTTGGCGATGCGATCAGGCCGCCGGCTTTTTCGCGGCCTCGGCTTCCTCCGCCGTCGCCGGGCGCTCGATGATCGAAATCGAAGTCGGACCGGGATGGGGATAGGTGAACGAACGCTCGACCATGGAGCCGGGGCCGACAAGCACCGGCTCACGGCCGTCCTGGGTGACTTCGGCGACATAGTTGCCGTAGCAGGTGACTTTGATTGTGGTAGTCATTTTCGCTTCCTTTCATGAGTGCCCGGAACCGCCGGGCGCGGAACTAAAGCAGCGCCTTGGTCGCCGCCCGGAACTGGTCGCCGACCGCCTTGGCGCCGACGATCGACGGATCGAACGGCAGCCGGGCGATGTCCCACTTGCCGCGCTGCTTGATCCCGAGCGTCTTTTCGACTTCGGCGTGCGACAGGACGGTCGTGGCCGCGACGTTGATCGCGTAGCGCCGGCAGAGGTCGGCCAGCACCAGCGGCAGCTTTTCCCACTGCGCGCGCGTGATCGGGCTCTTGCCGGGCTGGAAGGGGCTTTCGGTTGCACCCGCCATGCCGGCCAGCGAAACGCCGATCGAGCCGCTGTTGAGGCCCAGCGTATGCGCTGCGTACTTGCCGTCGCCGGTGCTGACATTGTCGGCGATCGAGTGGTCGCCGCGCACCAGGTTGCCCTCCCCGTCGAGGATGAGGTGATAGTGCTTGCGGTCGATCGCGCTGACCTTGTTGGCCCCGGCCGACCAGTGGATGATGATGCGCTGCATCCTGGCCCATGGCATCCAGTCCGCCGGCACCACGCCGGCCGGAACGGACGGCACCGGTGCCACCGTGGCGACCGGTAGCGGGATCGTCTCCAGGGCTTTGAGCATCGCCCCGAGCGTGGCCGGGCCCATGTCGCCATCGGCGCCGGCCCTGCCGATGTCATAGCCGCGCGCCAGCAGCGCGCGCTGAACGTCCAGCGTCGTGGTCATTGTCGATCTCCATGAAATGAAAAACCCGCCGGGTGGCGGGGTGAAAGGCTCGCAACTGTCGGCGCGGTCAGGCATCCGCCGGCTTCGGAAATTGCTCCTTGACCGCCCGGATCGCATCCCGCCAGGTCGTGGTGCCTTCCACCTGGTCATGCCACAGCATGTCGAGCTGCGTCGCGACGTCCGGGTAGGCCTCGCGCCGCTTCTCCCGCCACGTGGGCTTGGGCCGCAGCGCCTCGAACTGCTTTTCGGTGACGCTCTTTTCCTCGATCTCGTCGGCACTGCGGCCGGCCGCGATGATCTCTTCGAGCAGCACGCCGGGTCGGGCGTCCTGCTGACTGGCGAGTATGGTCTTGGTTGCCTTGTCGATCACCACGACCATTCGGCCCACATTGGGGTTTTTGGGCAGTGCCTCCTCGGGCTCTGCCGGCTTGTCGAGCTTGCTGGCCATGAGGCCCTCCTATTGGAAAAAGAACAGACGCTGGTCGATCGTCCCGGAGTTGGCACTGGCGGAGTGCGACCAGGTGATGGTCATGCCGTCGGCATCGAAGGACGTGAAACTGCCGAGATAGTCATTGGTCGCCTGGCGTAGGCGGAAGAGGTGGGAAGAGAACGATTGCGCACCGGTCGCGGTCGTATAGATCACGCGATGCGTGGTGCCGTCCGACATGCCAAAACCGATGCGGTTCTGGCTGTTCTCCATGCCGAGGGCGAGCACCGCTCGCGGCTTGAAGCCGACGCCGGTAATCGCCTGCGTGCCCGTCAGGGACATATCTCGGGTGGCGGAGATCACCTTGGATTTGGAGAACGCCCCGCCGAGCGCCTTCTTGATGGCGTTGGCCGACGTGTCCATCACATAGATGAAATCTGCCGCTGCGTCGGTGTCGGTGAAACTTGACAGCCCAGCAAACCCGAGGCCCATGGCCGTCCGCTGCGCCAGCGCGTCGGCAGCGGCAAGCAGCGCGCGACCCGCAGCCGTGACGTCGCCTAGCTGCGCGGCGGCGGATGCGTCGAAGTATGGAAACTTGTTGGCCGCCGGCGCTTGGGTCGAGAGCGCCACGACGATGTTGCTGATCATCGCGTTGAGCACGTCGATGTTGGCCTGCAGCTGGCGGTCGACATCGGGAACCCGGAACATCTTGCCGCCGGAAGCGGCACTCAGCGTCGCGCCCGGCCAGCCATAGGCCAGGGTCACGTTGGTGTTGGGCGAGGAGAAAGCCACGGCCGTGATCGGCACGGACAGCCCCGCGAACATGAACTGATCGCCGGCGCGAAGCTGCTGGCTGGTGATGTTGGCGCTGTTGACGACGAGATTGACGCTGGCCGCGGTGACAGAAACCGAGGCCAGGTCGAGATAGGGTGTGACGAGCGCCATAGCTTAGGCCTCCGGCTCGAGTTGGGGTTTCGCCGCTGCCGCCGTCTCGAGCATGACGATGCGCGCATAGGCGGTCTTGAGGTCCGCCGTCATCTGTTTGACTTCGGCGAACAGCCAGTCGCTGGTCTGCCGCTCAGTTGGACAGCCGCGCAGGAAGTCGACCTGCCGCTGCAGCACCACCGCCTCGATCCCGCGCAGCACCTGGGCAGCGTCGGGCTGCTGGCGTGCAGCAGTGGTCGGCGCCGGCGGCGATGCCGCGGCGGTTCTTTTGGTCATGTCGATGTCCTTTGAGTTTAGGTGAGGGGCTGGGGCAGCCAGCCCCAGCGGATTTTGCGGAAGCGATAGCGATCGTCCGGCCAGCTGCCGGGCAACACGACTTGACCAGCCTTGGCGTGCCGATAGGCCGATGAAGCCGGGTAGGTGCCATAGGCAATGACAGTGCCGGTCGCGGCGGCGACGATCGAGCACGCAATGGTCGCGCGGCCGCCGCGAAGCGGCTCGGTGATGGGCTTGAGGGCTTTCATTTCCACAGCACCTCCCATCCTAGATTGCGATACGTGGCAAAGCAGATTGCAGTGTTGGGATTCCACAGCGCGAAGGTGTATTCATTGTCCCCGACGTCGGGATCGTTATCGACGTAGAAAATGCGGCTGTAGAAACGCTTGTTGACGCCACCCGCGAAGATCCAGTTGCTCTGCTGCGATCGCATTAGGTCCCCGTTCCGGTAAAGACGGAGCTCGTTGACCGTGTCGCTGACGCCCCAAATATAGACGTCGCAATCGAGCAGGACGCTTTCGGTACCCGCCAGATCGTCTATCGTCACCGTCTGTATCTCGGTCTCGATGTTGGGCCCTGGCACGTTGATGCTGGCCGCCGTTGCCGCGATGCCGCGCATCGAAATCGCATTGTTTTCGACCTTGCCGGTGCCGATCGAGAGGTCTTCGATCCGCTCGCCGTTGACGATCACGTCGCCAGTAAGATGGATGGCACCATCATCGATCAGGAACGGTGGCATATCATCGCTGCCGTCACTGATGATGAATTGGTCGGCGACGAAGGTCCACCGGGTCGGCAGCGCCGGATTGGTGGGCACGTCGAGAAAGGCCGAGGCGTCGCGATAGACCCCGGCCCCGCCCGTTCGGCCGACGATGCCATAGCGCGCATAGCCTGTCGGCCCGGTCAGCACGTCGTACTTGACGTTGAGCGAGGCGGTCGAGTCGTTGGCGGCAGCTGTCAGCGACGTGATCGCGGTCGCTTGTGCCGTCA
>Ga0190275_10001321_pt1 | contig 18589 bp, 14 predicted proteins | sample Popmic550T_FD_133745 | JGI IMG/M metagenome (GOLD analysis project Ga0190275, IMG submission 133745) | Populus adjacent soil microbial communities from riparian zone of Yellowstone River, Montana, USA - 550 T | ecosystem: Environmental > Terrestrial > Soil > Riparian zone > Trees stand | place...
CCCTCGACGATGCCGAACTCCACCCGCTGGCCAGGCTTGAGTTCGGTGACACCCGCCGGCAGCGCGTCACGGTGCACGAAGACATCGGCACCACCCTCGCGCGAAAGAAAGCCGAAGCCCTTGTCGGCGCTGAACCACTTGACCTTGCCGGATGGCACGGCGACTCCCTGCGTGCGTCGTGAGCTTGCTCGGCGGTCATGACCCCTGTGCCGCCGGGGCAAGGCTAGTCGCATCGGCCAAGGCGATATTTCCGATCGGTCAGGCGTTGCGTACCGAGGCTGCGTTCTCCAGGCCGAGTTCGCTCACCGATGTCTCGCGCATCTCGACCTTGCGAACCTTTCCGGTCACCGTCATGGGGAACTCGGTCACGATCTTGACGTAGCGCGGGACCTTGTAGTGGGCCAGTTTTCCACTGCAGAACTTGCGGAGGCCGGCCACAGTCAGCTCCTCGGCGCCCTCGCGCAGCTGGATCCAGGCCATCAGTTCCTCGCCGTACTTCTCGTCCGGTACGCCGATGATCTGGGCGTCGACGATGTCGGGATGGGTGTAGAGGAACTCCTCGACCTCGCGTGGGTAGATGTTCTCCCCGCCCCGGATGACCATGTCCTTGATGCGTCCAACGATGTTGAGGTAGCCATCGGCATCCATCGTCGCGAGATCGCCGGTGTGCATCCACCGGGCGGCATCGATCGCTTCTGCGGTCTTGCCGGGCTCGTTCCAGTAGCCGAGCATCACCGAGTAGCCACGGGTGCAGAACTCCCCTGGCTCGCCGCGCGGGACGGTCAGGCCGGTATCCGGGTCGACGACCTTGACCTCGAGATGCGGGTGCACGGTCCCGACGGTGCTCGTACGCCGGTCGATGTCATCGTCGGCCAGCGTCTGGGTCGAAACCGGTGAGGTCTCGGTCATGCCGTAGCAGATCGTCACCTCGGTCATCCCCATCTCGGAGATGACCCGCTTCATCACCTCGACCGGGCACGGCGAGCCGGCCATGATCCCGGTGCGCAGGGTCGACAGGTCGTAATCGGCGAAGTTCGGCAGTCTGAGCTCGGCGATGAACATCGTGGGCACTCCGTAGAGCGACGTGCACTTCTCATCCTGTACGGCCCGCAGGGTTGCGGCCGGGTCGAAACCGGGTGCGGGGATCACCATCGTCGCGCCATGTGAGGTGCAGGCCAGGTTGCCCATCGTCATGCCGAAGCAGTGGTAATAGGGCACCGGGATGCAGACGCGGTCTGCCTCGGTGTAGCCGCAGCCCTCCCCGACGAAGAATCCGTTGTTCAGCAGGTTGTGATGGGTGAGCGTCGCCCCTTTGGGGAATCCTGTTGTCCCGCTGGTGTATTGGATGTTGATCGGGTCATCGGCCGACAGCTCGGCCGCTCGGGTGACCAACGCGGATACCTCGCCTTGGCGCCCGTCAGCGCGCAGATCGTCCCATTCTGGATCGCCGATGAAATAGACCTCGCGCAGGTCCGGGCAGTCCGCGCGTACCTCGGCCACCATCGCGCGGTAGTCACTGGTCTTGAACGAGGGCGCGGACACCAGCACCGAAATCCCAGCCTGCTTCAGGACGTACCCGAGCTCGTGGGTGCGGTAGGAGGGATTGATGTTGACCAGGACCGCGCCGAGCTTGGCAGTGCCGTATTGGGTGAACACCCACTCGGCGCAGTTCGGCGCCCAGATGCCGACCCGATCCCCCTTGCCCACGCCGCGCGCGGCCAGCCCCAGCGCAGTCGCGTGGACCTCGGCGGCGAGTTCGGAATAGGTCCAGCGCCGCGAGGTCGCGCAGTCCACCAGCGCCTCGTTGTCCGGATGCGCGGCAACCGTACGGTCGAAGTTCGCCCCGATGGTGTCCCCCAGCAGCGGGGTGGGTCCGACGCCGGAGGAGTACGAGGGTTCGGCCGTGGGCGACACGCGACCGGCCGGAGGCCGAGGCTCCTGGTCCCGGGAGGGCGGCAAATCCGACATGGCTCAGTTGGCTCCGGCGCGATTGGGGCGTGCCGTCGGTGGTCGATAGGCGATCTGTTCGGCGGGCAGCGGCAACATGTGGTCCTCACCCCACGGTGAGAGCGGTCCCTGGGTCTCGGCGGTGAGTTCGGTGATGGGTGGACCACCGCCCTCGCTGGCCCACCAGGTGGCCTCGACAGTGGACGGCTGATGTTGGCCGGACCTCTTGCCGTGCTTCTCCCGGGCCATCTGCTCTCCTTCTCGATTCCTAGGACGTCGTCGTCGGTGGATCGTCGTCGTCTGATGGTCTCAGACTGCTGGGCGGTCCTGGTCGATTACCGGCTAGTCGCCCGCCCAAGCGACGCAACCCGTAGAGGTTGTTCATCCCTGGTGCGCTGAGCACAAATCCAGCCTCGCCGTCCGGACACACGAGGACGTCCTGGTCCCGATAACCAACTACCGCGCGGACCCGCCACCGGCTGGTCGGCATGAGTTTGACGTCGATGGCTGGGAAATTGTCGAGGTCGTCATCGGTCTGTTCGGTGGGCAAGATCAGCCGCAGGTGGGCACCGGCGACCCGCAACTCGGCGCCCTGCCAGGGCGCGCCTTGGAGCGCGCGGCGGAATTGCCGCGCTCTGAGCAAAGCGCCAGCACCGGTGATCACGCCGATGAGCCCCAGGATTGTGGCGGCGACGATGAAGACGCCGAGCCCGGGCCGCTGGAGCACCCGCACGGCGTAGGCGGACAGGCCGACTGCCACACCGGCGCTGGCCAGGCCACCGGCGAGCCACCGCAACGCGCCCAGGCGGTAGGCGGCCAGCGACCGGCGCGTCTCCGGTGCATCCCAGGCCGGCTGCTCGGTCACGACCGCATCGTCTCGCGCGCTGGGTGCCGGCTCGTGCGCGGGTAGCCTGGAAGGTCTCATGCCTTCTTCGGTTTCGACGCGTCCGGTCGCGTCGTCCTACACCGAGTGGCTGCGCGCCCAGGAGGACGACTGGCTCAGCGAACTGCTACGGAGCCGCCCCGACGTCGCCCGGCCGACACCACCGGATGTGAGCACGCTTGCCGGGCGCCTCGGCGGACAGGTGTCCATCAGCCGGGCCCTGGACCAACTCGACGCCGGTGTGCTTCAGATCCTCGAGGCCATGCTCCTGCTCCCAACTCCGATCGCCATGGAGGAGCTGACCGCGCAGCTGGTCGGCTTTCCCACCGACTCCGTGGCGCAAAGCATCGATCGGCTGACTCGGTCGGGACTGGTGTGGGGCGCGCCCGATGCCCTGCATCTGGTGCACGGCGCCCGGCACCTGGTCAGCCATCCGTGCGGACTCGGCCGCCCCCTGTCCGAGCTGACCGGCATCGCCGATGCCGACCCCGAACCGCTGGTCTTGGCACTGCCGGATCTGTCTGCTGACGAACGTGCACTCGTGGATCGGCTGGCTGCCGGGCCGCCGCAGGGACGACTGCCTGAACAATGGTCGGATACCGAAGAGCCCACCGGCACGATCGGTCGGCTGCTCGGCCGAGGAATTCTGATCCGGATCAACGACTCGACGGTCGAACTGCCTCGCGAGATCGGGGTCGCCGTGCGAGGGCTGGCACGATTCGGCGCACCACGGACTCGCCCGGCGCCGGCCGCCGGGCAGATCGACTCGGCAACACTGGACAAGCTGACTGCCGGGGCGGTCCTCGGTGCCCTACAGAACGTTGAGGACCTGCTGGCGGCGCTGGACCTCGACCACGCCGGGGTACTGCGCAGTGGCGGTCTAGGGGTACGCGAACACCGGCGGCTGGCGCGCGCAGCACATGTGGACGAGCCGACTGCTGCCGTGCTGCTCGAGATCTGCCTGGCCGCGGAACTGGTCGGGATTTCCGGCGATGGCGAGCACTGGTTGCCGACGCGACGGTTCGAGGTCTGGCTGGATCAGTCAATGGCCGACCGGTGGACGACGTTGGCCACGGCGTGGCTGGGCGCGGGTCGCCAGGCTTGGCTGGCCGGGCGGCGAGACGGCGCCGGCCGAACCCTGGCCCCGTTGTCGCCGGAGTTGATTCGGCACGGCGCCCCAGCGATGCGCCGTGCCGTCCTGGAGCCTTTGCTGTCCACGCGCTCTGGCACTACTTGGTCGGTTGAGCACTTGCTGCGACTGATCACCTGGACCGCCCCTCGAAGCGGCCCCGAGTTCGCAGTCGCCGCCCGCGCCTGTCTCGAAGAGGCGCGGCTGCTCGGCATCATCGCCGGTGATGCCCTGACCAGCCCCGGCCGGGCGCTGTTGACCGAGGCCGCGGATCTCGAAGGCACGGTCGCCGCGATCCTGCCGCCGCTGATCGATTACATCCTGATCCAGCCAGACCTGAGCGCGGTGGCTCCCGGACCTCTGGAACCTGAGCTGTCCAGGTCGTTGGCGCTGGTCGCCGAAGTCGAATCATCCGGTGGAGCAACGGTTTACCGGCTTTCGGATACCTCTTTACGGCGGTCGCTGGATGCCGGCTGGTCGGCCCAGGATCTGCATTCGTTCTTCGCCCGGCACTCCCGTACGCCGGTGCCGCAGACACTGACCTACCTCATCGACGACATCGCCCGCAGGCACGGAGGTTTGCGGGTCGGCGCGGCCTCGACCTACCTGCGCAGCGACGACGAGACCCTGATCACCCAGGTCACCGCAGACCGACGCCTGGCCGACCTCGGGCTGCGCCTACTTGCACCCGGGGTGCTGATCAGCACGAGCGACCCGGATGAGGTGCTCGATGCCCTGCGTAGCGCTGGGTACGCCCCGGCTGCCGAGTCGGCGAGCGGCATCGTCTTCGCCGGTCTGGCCCAACGCCAACGCGCCCCCGGCCGCCGAAGCAGTCCCAGTCCACGTCATACGGAGTTGACCGCGGAGCAGCGCGAAACCGTCGTACGCAGGATGCGAACCGGTGACACCGCCGCACGGGCACAGGTCCGTGGAAAGGGTGGCTTGCTCTCCATCCCGGGTGTGACCACCGCGACGATCCTGGAGACATTGCAGCGCGCGATCCGGGAAGACTCGGGCCTGTGGATCGGCTACGTCAATGCCGACGGCCAGTCCAGTCAGCGCTTCATCGAGCCGATGGGTTTGACCGGTGGGTTCTTGACCGCCTACGACCACCGCCGCGAGGAGACCCGTACCTTCGCCGTGCACCGGATCACCTCGGTTGCCGAGGCGGCGGACGACGACTGAGCTGGCTGAGTGCTCCGATAGCTGAGGGCGGCTCCGGCCCGTCAATGATCATGAGCGCCCGGGTGGAGGAGCACTGGCACTCCGCCGCTCACGATCTTGGTCGGTGTGGGGCGCTCGCGCGCGGCTTAGTCCCGTTTAATGATCATGAGCGCCCCAGGTGAAGGAGCCCTTCGTCCTGGACGCTCACGATCTTGATCGACACAGCGACCGGCTTGTGCTGGACCGGACGAGGGTGGGGACAGCGCCAGCGCGCAGAGCTGCACAGTCGGCACCATTCTGCGGATGTCCGAGGATCAGCTGGGCCAATTCCGCGGGGTGGCTAGCCGCGCGGCTCTGCTTTCAGCCGGATTCAGCCAGTTCCGCATCCGCTCAGCGCTGCGCGGCGGTCGCTGGCAGAGCGCCCTGCCAGGAGTGATCGTGCTGCACAACGGTCCGGTGTCCGCGGATCAACTCCGCCGCTGCGCATTGACCTACGCAGGGCCGCACAGCTATCTCAGCCATCTCAGCGCCGCAGTCATGAGGGGGCTGCGCGTACGAGCAGCGGACCAGATGCATGTGACGATCCCGCACAGCCAACATCCCCGAAGCCATGGATTCGTCATCGTTCATCAGTCTCTTCGTGATTGCCGACTGGAGCGACAGGGTGACCTCCGCTGGAGTGAGCCCGCCCGGACGGTGGTTGATGTCGCGGCAATGCTGCCGTCTCGCGATGACGTGCGAGCGTTGGTTTCCGACGCTGTCCAGCGCCGCCTGGTCTCAGTCAAGCAATTGCAGGCTGAAGCCGGCTCGGTGCCCCGACGCGGCAGCCGGTGGCTGCTTGAGGCGATCGACGATGTCTCTGCCGGCACTCGCTCCATGGGAGAGTCCCGCTTCCGCCGAGCAGTTCGAAGGGCTGGGCTGCCGGAGCCAGCCTGGAACGTCACCATCGACACCTTGTACGGCCCGGTGATTCTTGATGCACTCTGGCGCGAGGCCGGCGTGGCTGTGGAGGTCGACGGAGCCCGCTGGCACTTGGACGCCGCAGCCTGGGAGGCAGTTCAGCGAAGGCAGAACGCGGTGCAGGTCAGCGGGGTGCTCGTCCTGCGCTTCTCGGTCCATCGCCTTATCCACGACAGCGACAACGTGGTGACCGAGGTCCGCTCCGCGTTACGACGCGCCCAGGCCTCGTGACCCGAACCAGGCAACTCGGGCGCCGCGCCAAGATCGTGAGCGCCCTAGGGCACCCAGTCGGAAGATCGTGAGCGCCCTAGGTGCAGCCTGACTAGACCTACGGTGCTCATGATCTTGTGAAGCCCGCGGCTGCTGGTCGGAAGATCGTGAGCGCCCCAGACATAGCCGCGCTTCACCCATGCGGCTCATGATCTTCACGGGGGCCTGAAGAGCGCGCGCGGCGGCGCTGTCCGGAGCGGCGCCTACTCTGGACAAGTGACCGACGGACCCCTGATCGTGCAGTCGGACAAGACCCTCCTGCTCGAAGTCGATCACCCGGACGCCAGCCACTGCCGCGCAGCAATCGCGCCATTCGCCGAGCTCGAGCGCTCCCCCGAGCACGTCCACACCTATCGGGTCACCCCGCTGGCCCTCTGGAACGCTCGCGCAGCCGGGCACGACGCCGAGCAGGTCGTCGACGCGCTGGTCCGCTTCTCCCGTTACGCCGTGCCGCACGCTCTGCTGGTCGACATCGCCGAGACGATGGCTCGCTACGGGCGGCTCACCCTGGCCACCAATCCGGTGCACGGACTCACCCTGACCAGCAACGATCCCGCGGTCCTGGCCGAGATAAGGCGCAACAAGAAGATCAGCCCAATGCTCGGCGCCGATCTGGACGAGTCCACCGTCATCGTGCACGCCTCCGAGCGCGGCCGGCTCAAGCAGGCTCTGCTCAAGGTCGGCTGGCCGGCCGAGGACCTCGCCGGCTATGTCGACGGCCAGGCACATGACATCGACCTCAATCAGGACGGTTGGGTCCTGCGCGACTACCAGCGCGAGTCGGTGGAGAACTTCTGGGCCGGCGGGTCCGGGGTCGTGGTCCTGCCTTGCGGTGCCGGAAAGACCCTGGTCGGCGCAGCGGCCATGGCCGAGGCCAATGCGACCACGCTGATCCTGGTCACCAACACCGTCGCCGGCCGCCAGTGGAAGCGCGAGCTGATCGCGCGGACCTCCCTGACCGAGGAGGAGATCGGCGAATACTCCGGCGAGCGCAAGGAAATCCGGCCGGTCACGATCGCGACCTACCAAGTGATGACCACCCGACGCAAAGGCGAATACCGGCACCTGGAGCTCTTCGACGCCCGCGACTGGGGGCTGATCATCTACGACGAGGTGCACCTGCTGCCAGCCCCGATCTTCCGGCTCACCGCTGATCTACAGTCCCGCCGCCGCCTCGGTCTGACCGCCACCCTCGTACGCGAGGACGGCCGCGAGGGTGACGTGTTCTCGCTGATCGGGCCGAAGCGCTATGACGCGCCGTGGCGCGACATCGAGGCCCAGGGCTGGATCGCACCTGCCGAGTGCATCGAGGTACGGGTCTCGCTGACCGACGATGAACGCATGATGTACGCACTCGCCGAGCCCGAGGAGCGCTACAAGATGTGCTCCACGGCAGCGTCCAAGCGACCGGTCATCCGCCGACTGGTCGAGAAGCACCGCGGCGACCAGGTGCTGGTGATCGGGGCCTACCTCGACCAGCTGGAACAGCTCGGCGCCGACCTCGACGTCCCGATAATCCAGGGATCTACGACGAACAAGGAGCGGGAGAAGCTCTATGACCTCTTCCGCCGCGGGGAGCTTCACACCCTGGTCGTGTCCAAGGTGGCCAACTTCTCCATCGACCTGCCCGAGGCGGCGGTGGCGATCCAGGTGTCCGGGACATTCGGGTCACGCCAGGAGGAAGCCCAACGCCTTGGTCGGATTCTGCGGCCGAAAGCCGATGGGAGACAAGCACATTTCTATACCGTCGTGGCTCGCGACACCCTCGATGTCGACTACGCCGCGCACCGGCAGCGCTTCCTGGCCGAGCAGGGCTACGCGTACACGATCGTCGACGCCGACGCGATCGCCTAGCCGGCGGATCGGACCCCGGCGGTCTAGCTGGTCAGGTTGCCAAGAGGCGTACGGCGAAGTAACCAAGCCCCAGCGCGCCGGCCATGGCGAGGACAACAGCAAAGCTCGAGGACATTCTCTTGATCAACATGCGCACGCCGGTGCGACGGACCGAGGCTCGCACAGGTTCCCTCACGCCGGGATCAGGCCGCGGTGATGCGCGATCGTTACGGCCTCGGTGCGACCCGAGGCACTCAGCTTGCCCAGGATGTTGGACACGTGCACGCTGGCGGTCTTCTCGCTGATGAACAGCTCACGGCCGATCTGCTTGTTGGTCCTGCCCTGTGCCAACAGCTCGAGGACCTCCTGTTCACGTGGGGTCAGGACTGCACCGTCCGTGCGGGCGGACGTCGGCGCCCCGATGTCCAGCCGGGCACGTCTGGCCAGCGACTCCAGCGCCGCCTTCAACGGGGCGGCGCCGAGGTCGGCAGCCGCCGCGTAGGCAGCGCGCGTCTCGTCCTGGGCCTGGTCACGACGGTCCGCTGCGATCAGAGCCTCAGCCAGCCGAAGCCGGCAGCGAGCCTGCTCGTAGATGTCGCCGTAGCCGAAGGCCGCCACCGCGGCCTGCCAGAGGGTGACATCGGCCTCCCCATCCAGCCGCGCCCGTTCGGCCGCCAAGCGGGCGACCCAGGCGTCGGCTTCGACACCCAGGGCTTGCGAGTCGCGGTCGAGTCGGCACATCCGGATCACGGTGGCAGCGGTTTCGAGGAACGGCTGCATCTGCGCTCGAGTTTCGGTAATCTTCTCGTTCTCACGCAGTCTGGCCAGGCGCTCGACCTCATCGGCAAAGGCGCTGACGAGCAGAGCGATCATTCGGATCTGGGCCATGAAGCCCGGACCCCAGTTGGCGCTGACCCGCTCGATGGCATCGACCACCGCACGCCTGGCGTTGTCGGCCTCGCCGGCCTGGATGGCTCGCTCCACCTCGACCATCCCGACGATGATGGCGATGATCGGAACCTCCAGCCACCGCCGCGCCTCGGCCAGATCAGCGCTGGGATCCTCCCCCCGCGCCACCATGCGGTACATGCCGACCGCGACGACGTGCCGAGTTGATTCCGGACCTCGAGCGCGACAGTCGTCGACGATCGATCGCACGGTTTCCCAGTCGCCGGCGATGAAGCCGACGTGGGCGGTGAAGAACAGGATCTCGGTCGAGTACGTGCCGAAGGGCTGCCCAATTGCAGCCGCCCGCTGGTTACCGGCCACGAGGATGTCCATGGCATCACGGATGGATCCACCGTTGAACGCGGCGACGGCGAGGTTGTAGGTCGCCCGCATTTCGGTGTTGATGTCCCCGGATCCTCGAGCCAACTGCAGGGCATGGGTCAGCTGATCAACGCTGCCGCCGCCCTCGGGCAGCTTCTCGTGCACCCGGGCCATCGTGATCAGCAAGTCCGCCCGTGCGTCGTCGACTCCGTACTGTTCGGCCACCGCAACTCCGGCCTCGCCGATGGACTTGGCCTCCTCGTACTTGTCGACGAAGAACGCCGCCCGCATGTGGATAGCCGCTGCCCACGCCCAGGCCTGGGCACTGTCCGGCGTGGCTACCGGTCCGAGCACATCCATGGCGGCGCTGGTGTGCAGATAGGCCTCCGCGTCCCGGTCGGCGTAGAGCAGGTACTGGCCGAGGGTGTAGCGCACCCGAGCCACGAGATCCGGATCGGCGTTGGCGTCGAGCTTGTCCAGCGCGAGAGTCGCCAGTTTCACCGCGCGCGTCAGCTCACCGGCACCAGAGGCAGCCGTACTGGCCTCCAGGGCAGCGATCGCGTAGGAACGACCGATCCGCTCGGCGGCGTCAGGCACGCTCGGCCACAGGCTGAGTAGCCGTTCCAGGTGCGCAAGCTGCTCCACCGGTCCGCGCAGGCGGGCGGCATCTCGTGCGGCCTGCCAGCTCGCCCCGAGCGCGCCGGCGAGGTCGTTGCTCTCCCGGTAGTGCAAGGCCAGCTCCGCCGCCGAACCGCCGTCGGCCAGTTGCTCCGCGAAGGCTGCGTGCAGTCGGACCCGCTCGCCCGGCATCAGGTCGCCGTAGGCCGATTCGCGCAGCAATGCGTGCCGGAACTGATACTTGCCGTCTTCCTCGGGGATGAGGATGTAGCGGTTCACCGCCTCGCGGATCGCCGCATCCAGAGCCGAGGAATCCAGGCCGGCCACAGCTGCCAGAAGGTCGTGGCTCACGCTGCGCCCTGCGACGGCGGCCACCCGAACGACGTGCTGGGCGTCGGGCGGCAGCGCCTCGAGACGGGCGAGCAGGATGTCGGTCAGACCCTCTGGAAGCGTGCCTGCCCAAGCTGCCGCGGAAAGCTCCTCAGCGTAGAAGGCGTTGCCCTCTGCTCGTTCGACGATGCTGCGCAGGACGGCATCGGTGACCTGATCGGGACGCACGGCCCGGACCAGCGCCGCCACGTCGGGATCAGGAAGCGGAGCCAGCACCAAGCGCTCGACTACTGCGATCCGAGTCATCTCTGCCAGCCATGGACGAAGGGGATGCCGGCGATGGAGGTCGTCAGTGCGATAGGAGGCGATGATGACCAGCCGCTGATCGGTGAGCCGGCTGATCAGAAATCGGAGCAGGTCGCGAGTGGACTGATCGGCCCAGTGCAGATCCTCGAGCACCAGGACCACAGGACGCAGGGTGGCCAGGTCGAACAGCAGGGCTCCCACAGCATCGAAGAGTTGGCGCTGACCGGAGCCGGCCGGCGCCGGGGCGACGGGATCTGGCGCCTCCGCCTCTGACCGCCTCGGTCCGTGCGGTGGATCGCTCAACAAACTCACGATCCCCGGGTGCCCCCCGACCATCTCCGAGACAGCCGAGTCGGGATGGTTGCTCAGATCGGCGAGCACCTCGGTGAACGGGAGGTAGGGAAGGCCGAGTTCCCCGAGATCCACGCAGTGACCGACCAGCAGGGTCAGGTCTTCACCGGCCGCCCAGGCGCCGAGCTCGCGTAGCAAACGGGTCTTGCCGACGCCGGCGTCTCCGGCCAGCAGCACGGTCGAGGGCTCTGCTTCACCTGCGCGACTGACCGCCGAACGCAGCCGCTGAAACTCCTCAGCCCGACCCAGCAAGGGGATCTGGGGATTCGACCGGGCCACGGATGACATCGTGGCACGCCGCTGTGACACAGGCAGCGAGTCCGACGACGCGGTCAGCCGGGCGAGCGGCGCGATCAGTGAGCCGGCCGAGCAGCGCCCAGCCGGGCGGCCGATGAGCTTGTTCCGGTCGGACCAGCCGCGCGGCCCGCGCGGCCCAAGCGTCCACGCCACACCCGCCGCGGCCCGCCCCAAGCCTGCGCAACGCGCTCCCGGCGGTAGGCGATCTCGGCTTCCATCGATGGTCCGATGCTGTAGTTGTCCAACATGGCTCCTCCTTCGTGGCACATCCCCGCGCATCCGGCGCGAACAAGGACCACGATGGGTCTGAGCGCAGCCTTCGGGCATGGGCAGACCGAGCAGTCCTGGCCGCAGATGACCGACAGTGCGGACTAAGGGAGGTCGGGTGCGGCCTAAGGGGCCTTAGGCGCGGCCAGACCCGCAATGACACCACCAGAGCCACGACCTGCCAGCCACGCGAGCGCGGCCCCAGGAATGGCGATCTTCGACCGGCGCAGACCACTACCAACGATCGCCCAGGGCAACTGCGCGACCGAGTCGTCCACAAGGAGCGGCCAGTCTGCTGGCAGTCCTAACGGGGTGATCCCGCCGTACTCCATGCCCGTGGACTCCACAGCCGCGTCCATCGAGAGAAACGATGCTTTACGCACATCGAGGCGTCGCTTCACCACCCCATTCACGTCGGCACGCGTGGTCGCGAGCACGAGACAGGCTGCGATCCGCTGCACGCCCTCCCGCTTGCCAGCCACCACGACACAGTTGGCCGAGATGTCCAGCGGCACGTCATAGGCCGCGCAGAAGGCTGCAGTGTCGGCCAGGTCGGGGTCGATCACTGCGACGGCGACATCGGCGAAGCTCGGGTCCCGGTCCGCCGCTTCGGCCAAGGCGACGGCCACCGGATCGGCGAGCAACTCCCGATTCTTGAGCGCCGGCAGGAGGTCGAGTCGTCCGATCCGTACGGTGCTCACGGTTTTCCCGAGCACCATGCCGACAGGATCGAGGAGTAGATCTCGACCGCCTCTTCAACCCGATCCAGCCGGCACCACTCGTCGACGACGTGGCATTGGTCTGGCTCGCCCGGGCCGAGGATCACCGTCGGCGCTTGCGCGGCGACACCAGCCACGGTGTTCCCCAGCAGTCCCGCCAACACCGAAGCATCGGTGAAATAGCGGGCCGGTGTCGCCGGTGCGTCGGGAAGCGCGTTGGCGCTCAATGCCTCCCGTACCAGCGCGACGAACGGATCGTCGAGATCGGTATCGACCAACGGCAAGTCGATCACGTCCGACAACGAGATCTCGGCGCCCACCATTTCTTGTACGAGGTCCCGCAGTTGGACCGCATCAATCCCGGGCACCGTACGCACGTCCAGCAACAGCTCGGCGAAGTCCGGAACGACGTTGGGCTGGATGCCACCGCGCAACTGCCCCACATTCACCGTGACCGAGCCAAACCGCTCGTCGCACGGCCACGACGCCGCGTCATGCAAGGCTGTGGCCGCACGAGCCAGCCGAACGACCGCGTTGTCCCCCAGTTGGGGCGCCGACCCGTGCGCTGCAAGACCCTTTGCGGCGAGTCGGAGCCAAAGCGCACCCTTGTGCGCCGGTACCAGGGCATTGGCCGTCGGCTCCGCGACCAGCAGCGGGCCGCCGGGCCGCAGTGCCGAAGCCGGGATCCGCACAGCACCCTGACACCCGGTCTCCTCGGCTGCCGTGAGAATGACCTGGATGCCCCGGCAGTCGTGGGCTTTCCGGAGATGGCCGACCACGGCGGCGACCATTGCCGCGATGCCGCTCTTCATGTCCGAGGTGCCGCGACCGACCATCCGGTTGCCATCGCATTCCCCCGCCCACGGATCGGCGCTCCACATCGCCGGATCTGCGGGCACGGTGTCGACGTGCCCGGCCAGGGTGAGCGGCGGCCCGGGACCGTCGACCCGGGCGATGAGCTGCTCCCGGTTGGCCGGTGCCCAGTTGACGAATTCGGTCTTTGCATTGACCGCCGTCAGCATCAGCGCACAGTGCCGGGTGACCTGACCCTCGTCCGCGCCGACAGAGGAGATTCGGACGAGGTCTCTGAGCAACGCGACCACACCGGAGCTGGGCCCAGGACTCATGTCATCGCTTTCATCCGTGTCGGACCATGGCCCCGTGGCCCCGTAGCGTGACGCTAGCAACTCGCACTGCCCGCGTCGCGGGTTTCGGGTGCGGATGTCACTATGGCCTGCGTGCCAACCCTGTCCGCCCCTGAACAGCAAGTTCTTGATGCGATCGACACCTTGTGGGCCGCGGAGCGCCTGGTTGAGCTGATCGCGGTTCCCTCGATCACCGGCAGTGCCGCGGAGAGCGAAGCCCAGCACCAGATGGCGGCCTACTTCGATTCCCTCGGCCTGAATACCGATCTGTGGTCGATCGACCTTCCGGAAGCGCTGGCTCATCCGGACTTCCCCGGTCTCGAGGCGCCACGGACCGAAGCCTGGGGTCTGGTGGGCAGCACGGGCGGTGAGGACGGCCCGACCCTGATCCTGAACGGGCACATCGACGTCGTCCCACCCGGCGATCTCGCGCAGTGGGACGGCAGCCCCTTCGTGCCACGCGTCGTTGGCGACGTCATCCACGGCCGCGGTGCGTGCGACATGAAGGCCGGTGTGGTCGCCGGCCTGGTCGTGGCGAAGGCGTTACATGACAGCGGTCTACGCCTGGCCGGAACCCTGGCGCTGCACAGCGTGGTCGGCGAGGAGGACGGCGGCCTGGGAGCTTGGGCAACCCTGCGTCGCGGACACCGGGGTGACGCGGCGGTCATCCTCGAGCCGACCGGCGGTGGAATCGACACCGCCAACGCAGGAGCACTCACCTTCCGCATCGAGGTGACCGGCCTGGCCGCCCACGGTGCCGCGCGTGATCACGGCGTCAGTGCTTTCGAGCTCTTCTGGCCGATCCATCTCGCGCTCCGGGAACTCGAAGTCGAGCGCAACGCAGATCCGGATGTGCGGTTCGGCGATGCCGCGCTCCCGTACGCCTTGTCGATCGGCACCATCGCGGCCGGAGACTGGGCCAGCAGCGTCCCCGACCAACTGGTTGCCGAGGGCCGGTACGGGGTCACGATCGGAGAGGAATCCAACTCTGCCCGGAAGGCATTCGAGGGGCGGGTTGCGGTGGCCTGCTCCAGCGATCCGTGGCTGACCGACCACCCGGCGACCGTGACCTGGTCCGGAGGTCAGTTCGGCAGTGGTGATCTGCCCAAGGGACACCCATTGCTTGGGTGGATGCAGACCGCTGCCGCCGAGGTCACCGGGGCAACGCCCCCGGAAAAGGCAGCGCGGTACGGAAGCGATCTGCGGCTCTACGCAGCGCGCGGCGTACCCACGATCCATTACGGACCCGGTGATGTGCGCTTTGCTCATGCACCCAGGGAACAGGTGACCATGAGCGATCTGCTGACGACGGCACGCGCGCTCGCCCTGCTCGTGGTGCGTACCTGCGGGGTGCGCTGAAACCGGTGCCCATCGACCTGGCCGAAGAGTGGACCTCCGTCGTTGGCGAGAGCCAGCATTCAGTCGACTGTTGGGCGACGCTGGTCGGTCGGTGGGCCGAGCCGCATCGTCGCTATCACGGGGTCGGCCATCTGAGCGCAGTCCTGCTGTTCATTGACGAGTACGCCGACCACGCCGAGGACCTCGACGCCGTACGCCTTGCTGCGTGGTACCACGACGCCGTCTATGACCCACGCGCCTCTGACAACGAGGAGCGCAGCGCGGTGCTGGCCGAGAACGAGCTGGCCGCGCTGAGCCTGCCCTCGGACCGCATCAGGGAGGTCGCCCGCCTGGTACGGCTGACTGCCGACCACGACCCGGCTGATGGTGACCGCAACAGCGAGCTGCTCAACGATGCAGATCTGATGGTGCTGGCCAGCCCACCGGAAGCCTACGTCGCCTACCTCAACGCCATCCGGGAGGAATACGCGCACGTTTCCGACGAGGACTTCGGGGCCGGGCGGAGGGCCGTGTTGGAGGCGCTGTTGGCTAGCCCCCGGCTGTTCCGCCTCGAGGCCATGGCACCGTCCGAGGCTGCAGCGAGGCAGAACATGACCGCCGAACTCACTCTTCTGCGGCCAGATCCAGCTGAAACCCCCGCGCCAGCGAGCGAGCCGGAGCGCGCGCAGGACGCCGCCGCAGACCGGCCCGCCGCAGACCCGCCAGAACCTCCCGACCGCTGACCAGCCGCGCGCCGAGCAGGATGGCCTCGGCGTGGCGTTGCGCCGGCAGGTCGTAGTGATCGCGGTGAAAGGCCCGCTCGGGTAGGCCGAGGCGGCCGGCGAACTCGTGCAGCTCGGCAAAGGACACGTCGCTGATCAGGTGCGACCACAATCGATCCCGGAACGGCCAGACCGGCGCGTCGACGAGGATGGCCACCGGATCAGCGTAGGTGAGGAGGATGCCGAGGTGCCTGGCTCGTGAGCGGCCCGGTCCTGACCCGGATCGACGTACGCGCCGGGTACGACGCGGGCGCCTGGTACTGGCAGGTCCCGGCAATCGCACAGCTCAGGGATCAGGGTCTGGAGTTGGCGCCGGTGACCGTGCTGGTCGGGGCGAACGGGAGCGGGAAGTCCACCCTCGTGGAAGCTGTGGCCGCCGCCTGGCGGAACGGGCTGACCGCCGCCGTCCACCACTGGGGCCCGGACCCCGGGACGGAGGACGGTGATCTGGCTCGGCACCTGACCCTCACCTTTCCGCGGCCACACCCGCAGGGCGGCTGCTTCCTTCGAGCCGAGTCGATGCACGGACACTTTGCTGACGTGGACAGCGCTGCGGAGGAGCTGCGGGCCTTCGGCGGTCGGCAGCTCAACACCCAATCGCACGGCGAGAGCTTCCTGGCCTTCCTCGAGTCGCGACTGACCGAACGTGGCCTCTGGATCCTCGACGAGCCCGAAGCTGCGCTGTCCTTTCGGTCGTGCCTGCGGTTGCTCTCTCTGACTGATGCGCTGCGGGCGAAGGGCTCGCAGGTCCTCATCGCTACGCACTCACCGGTGTTGGCCGCGCTGCCGGGCGCCAAGATCCTGGAACTCGACACCGATGGCATCAAAGCTCGGGCGTGGGCGGACCTGGAACTCGTACAGGACTGGCAGGACTTCATGGCGGCCCCACAACGGTGGCTTCGACACCTCTTCTGAGCTGCGATCCCGGCCCCGCCCCCGGACAACGCCTAAGGTCACACGCGGAATAGCCATCCGAGTCCCGGGTTACAGCGAATGTCTGATGACCCGCACTTCTGCTATCCCGACCTTCGGAGTCCCGTGACCTGCCCGAACCTGGCACTGCGTAGGAGCGCCGTACTGCTCGTCGATGTCCCGAACTTGGCGCGGCTGGTGGCCGACGCGGGCACGTCGCTGCGCCGCTGGTCGACCGGTGAAGGCACCGTGGCCCAGCTCAGCAGGTTCGCCGTTGTCGGCCTGATGAGTTCAGCGCTCTACGCAGTTGCATTCCTCAGCTTCGGTTCCCTGGGCAGCCTTGCTGCCAACCTGATCGGGATGGTGGCGAGCACCCTGCTGGCCAACGAGTTGCACCGGCGGCTGACCTTCCATGCTTCGGCAGCGGTCGGTTGGCTACGCGCCCAGTTGCAGGGCGGTGGGCTGGCCGTCGTAGGGCTTGTCGCCACGAGTTTTGCCCTGGTCGGGCTGGAGGCTGCGGCCCCGAGCGCCAGCGGGTTCGTCCAGGTGGCCATGATCGGAGCTATCACCGGCGTGATCGGCCTGGTGCGCTTTGCTGCCCTGAGGGCCTGGGTGTTCAGCACCCCGCTGCGGGCCCGGGCGGCGGCGCTGCTGACGCCAGGGATTGTCCTCACTCCGCAGCCCTGATTCTCTGCCCACGCAAGACGCCAAAGGGCGGTCCCGTCGAATGACAGGACCGCCCTTTGCCTCGTGCTGAGCTTGGTCGTACGGGTGTCGCGGGTGGCTCGGACCTAGAAGTCCATGCCGCCCATGCCGCCATCGCCACCGGGCATTGCCGGAGCGTTCTTCTCCGGCTTGTCCGCGATGACTGCTTCGGTGGTGAGGAACAGTGCTGCGATCGAGGCGGCGTTCTGCAGGGCAGAGCGGACCACCTTGGTCGGGTCGGGGATACCGGCCTTGAGCATGTCCTCGTACTCGCCGGTCGCGGCGTTGAGGCCCCAACCGGTCTCGAGTCCACGAACCTTCTCGGCAACGACGCCGCCTTCGAGACCGGCGTTGACCGCGATCTGCTTCAGCGGAGCCTCGAGAGCAACGCGGACGATGTTCGCCCCGGTCGCCTCGTCGCCGGTCAGGTCCAGCTTGTCGAACGCGGTGGTGCCGGCCTGCAGCAGCGCGACGCCACCACCGGCGACAACGCCCTCTTCGACGGCAGCCTTCGCGTTGCGGACGGCGTCCTCGATGCGGTGCTTGCGCTCCTTGAGCTCCACCTCGGTGGCCGCTCCGGCCTTGATGACCGCAACACCGCCGGCAAGCTTCGCCAGGCGCTCCTGCAGCTTCTCGCGGTCGTAGTCGGAGTCGCTGTTCTCGATCTCGGCGCGGATCTGGTTGACCCGTCCGGCGATCTGGTCGCTGTCGCCCGAGCCCTCGATGATCGTGGTCTCGTCCTTGGTGGTCACGAACTTCCGTGCCCGGCCGAGGAGTTCCAGACCAGCGTTGTCGAGCTTGAGGCCGACCTCCTCGCTGATGACCTGACCGCCGGTGAGGATGGCGATGTCAGCCAGCATTGCCTTGCGACGGTCACCGAATCCGGGGGCCTTCACCGCGACGGACTTGAAGGTCCCGCGGATCTTGTTGACCACCAGGGTCGCGAGGGCTTCGCCCTCGACGTCCTCGGCGATGATCGCCAACGGCTTACCGGACTGCATGACCTTCTCCAGCAGTGGCAGCAGGTCCTTGACGGCCGAGATCTTGGAGTTGACGACCAGGATGTACGGGTCGTCGAGAACGGTCTCCATGCGCTCGGAGTCGGTGACGAAGTAGGCCGAGAGGTGGCCCTTGTCGAAGCGCATACCTTCGGTGAGCTCGAGTTCGAGCCCGAAGGTGTTGGACTCCTCGACGGTGATGACGCCTTCTTTGCCGACCTTGTCCATGGCCTCGGCGATGAGCTCACCGATGGCCGGGTCGCCGGCAGAGATCGAGGCGGTAGAAGCGATCTGCTCCTTGGTCTCGACGTCCTTGGCGGTCAGGGACAGCTGCTCGGACACCGCGGCGACGGCCTTCTCGATGCC
>Ga0190275_10001322_pt1 | contig 18587 bp, 17 predicted proteins | sample Popmic550T_FD_133745 | JGI IMG/M metagenome (GOLD analysis project Ga0190275, IMG submission 133745) | Populus adjacent soil microbial communities from riparian zone of Yellowstone River, Montana, USA - 550 T | ecosystem: Environmental > Terrestrial > Soil > Riparian zone > Trees stand | place...
ACGGCCCGTTTATGGTTCACATGGGAGTTCCGGAGCCCCAGAGGGGACATGCTGGATCCTCCCTCTGAGGCATCGGAACTCTTCAGGTCATCCGTTTCGGCCCTTCCGCGCGTTTGGTGCTAGCTGGCTTCCGCCAGCAATGTGGCCAGGTTCTCCCGCACCGCCACGTACAGCACCGTCCCCTCCGGCTGCCTTCGCCGGTACGCCCACCCGTGCGTTCCCACCTGCCCCTCCCCAGCCACACCTCGTCAGGGCACACGCTATCGTCCGCCTCCCACGGGCCCCCATGGAGCCCCTGCCTGCTTGTGGGGATCGGGGCCTGCGAGAGCAAGCTACAGCAGACCCGCGCTGGAGGTGGCGGGTTCGATTCCCGCCGCCTCCTCTGTCTTACTCAGCAGTTACAGATGGTTAGATGCTGGCTCCATACGTGTTGCACCCATGTCGCACGCGGGAGCAGAGGGCCCTGTCGGACGTGAGCTGCCCGTGCTGCCGGTGTGGCAGGAGGAACCCGTCACGTGCGGGGAGGAGGAAGCGCGTTTCGCCATGGTCGACGGGGTGACGTTCCCTCCGCTCCAGGTGTCCACGAGCCCCCGTGATTGACGGGCCTGTCATGGCGCACCTGTAATCTCGGGCGGTGCTCCCGACGCGTGGGGGCCAACTTCAAGAGGCTCCACATGCGGCGCTGGGCGATTATACTGCTGTGCGCGTTCCTCTCAGGGTGCAGCGCCTCAACGAAGGGCGTCGTCCGCTTGGACACAGGTCAGGGCGAGCCCATCGTCCACACTCCGCGCCGCGACGTGGAGCCGGCGGCGGTGAGCGAAAAGGAGTTCAAGAAGGCCGTCGCGCAACATGCCCTCTCCGTGCCAGCCGTGGAGCGTCCCCTGGAGTACGCCGGGCGGCTGTTCGGAGTGCCCGAGCGAAGCGGCTGGTACCGGTACGAGGGCAGGAGCCAGCGCCTCATGGCCTCGGCGCCGGGGAGCACCAGGAACCTGCGCCTGTTGCCCGAGGACGAAGAGCTGAAGCGCCGCTACCTGCTGTGGTGCGAGCAAAGGTGGGGAGGCGGAGATTGCCTGCGCCTGCTGGTGGACAAGCCCTTCCTGGATGGGGATGCCAAGTACGCGCTGGCCATGGCGATTGCTCACAGCAAGGTGCTGGGGGCCATGAAGGAGGAACTCGCCCGGATGGTGAGCCCCCAGGCGGTGGTGGCGACAGTGGTGGGTGGCCTGACCATGTATGCCATTTTGCTCGCACTGCCCGAGCCGGTGAGTAAGGGCATCGCCGCGCTGATGACGCTGGGGGCCATGGCCTACCTGGGCTGGGACACGGTGTGGCGCCTCATTGATGGGTGGCTGGTGCTGATGAAGGAAGTGGATAAGGCCACCACCTTCGATGGCATCTACGCGTCCGGAGAGAAGTTTGGGGACACGATGGGGGAGAAGGCAGCTCGAGCCTTCGTCATGCTGGGCACGGTGGCTCTGGGGAACACGGCTTCGGGCATGGCGGCGGCGCTGCCGAAGTTGCCGGGAGCCGGGCAGGCGGCAGTGGTGGCCGAGACGCAGCTGAACATCCGCTTTACGGCCCCTGCTCTGGCTCAGGTGGAGTCGGTCGCCATCACTGCCGAGGGTGTCACCATCGCGCTGGCTCCCAACGCAGTCGCCATGGCGGCTCGCGCCAGTTCAAGCAGCAGCGCCGTAGGAAGATTCAGAGCAGGAACTTACGGTGAGCTCAAGAATGCTGGCATCAAGGACGCCCACCATGTGATTCAAGATGCCGCCGTTCGAGATCTGCCCGGATATGACAGTCGTGCAGCCCCTGCTGTTGAACTGAAGGGTCCAGCGACGCGCGTTGGCACTGCACACTATGAGGCGACTCAGGTTCAGCGTCAGGCCGGGGGAGGGACCTATGCTGACGAGCGCAGGATCGCCTATGAGGCCCTGCGACGCGTAGGACTGTCTCATGAGGAGGCGCAAACGCTTATTGGCCGCGCCGATGACTACTTCAAATCGATCGGCGTCACGCCATCAACACCGACCAGAATCCCCGGCAATCGGTAGGAGGCCGCACTGTGGACATGAAATTGATGGGTCAGGTTCGGCGCCTGATAGAGGATCTGGCGGCAGGACGGTATGCGGAGATCGCAGCGGATGGTCGAGCAGGGCGCCTGACCGAGGCGGAGCTGAGAACTGCTGTCGAGCAGTATGGGCGGACTCTTGTTCCCTTGCCAGCTGACGGTGAGATGCTTGTAGAGTTCTATGAGCAGACGTCTCAGCCGGATGCGGTCACCCTTGATGTACCTCTGTGGACCCGGGAGGAAGGCCGCAGCGACCTGACACTTTCGGTGACGGCGATCAAGCAGGGCGAAACCTACACAGTCGAAGTGGACGATCTGCACGTTCTTTAGGAGCTGGTGGCCCAGGGAAATGGTTCCAGGTGGACGAGTACATGCCCGAGCAGTCGCGCTGCTATCAGGCACAGGTGACGGGAGCCCCCGAAGGCACCGCCGAGGCCAAGGGCACCGGCTACGCGAAGTGGTATGGGGCCGCATGTGCCCCGTGGGCGTTGTTACCGAGCACGGTGATTGAGGGATCCAGGCCTTCCAGCGATCCGGCTCTTTGCCGGGTAGCGGTCTTGCAGGCGAGACGGATGCCCGCAGCCAGCCGGATCCTGGCGGTGCAGGCTGAGTGAGGTAGCCAGGAAGGCGAAAGGACGGAGCACGGGGCGCCGGGCGCCAGCCGCCGCAGGAGTGCGGTGAAAGTGCTCTGGAGCGTGATAGCAGCACGCTCCAGAGCGGGGCTCCGCAGGAACGCGAGTGAAAGAGCGGAGCGAGCAAGGAATCATCCGAAGCGAGGTGGACGTCAAGCTCTGGCGCGAGCAAGTGCCCTCGGTCGAGCAGGTGCGCCCTTCGCACTGTCCCTGCTGCGGGGCAGCGAGCTGCCCGATAGGCGGATCGGTGGTGGTGCAAGGGCACGGGACCCGAGGGAGGCAGATATGGGGTCCGTTGAGTGTGGGCGCTGCCGCGCAGGTGCACGTCATCCGAGTCAGGCGCTATCGCTGCATCCGGTGCAGAGCGGTGGTGACGGTGACGCCGGCCGAGGTGCTGCACAAGAGGATGTACGGGGCGGCGGCCATAGGCCTGGCGCTGGCGCTGTTCGGGCTTTTGCTGCTGTCGCCGTGGCAGGCCCGGCAGCAAGTGAGCCCCTGGCAGGTGGTAGGCGCCACGTCGAGCGGCCGGTGGGTGACGCTGAGGCGCTGGTGCGAGGCAGCAGTGGAAGGTCGGCTCTGGCAGAGCGTGCACGGGCGCGTGGCAGAGGGCCCCGTGCGCCAAGTGGCCGGACGGTGCGCCTCGGTGCTTGCGGGCTACGCGCTGCCGTCGCTCAAGCCCTTGCCGCTGGTAGTGCAAGTGTTCCACGGCGCCGCGCGCGCTCAGTGAGGGGGAGCCGGTTGGGCCGTACGGGGAAGAGGCCTGTAAACCCTACCTACCTGAGAGGTTGCCTGCCCGGGGCGGGAGGCGGTGGATAGGGTGGATGGCTGGCCCCCATGAGGGGGGCTGAGGAGAGAGACATGAAAGAGCTGTCCCCCACCACCCCCGCCGAGACGGTGGCGGTGTTCCGCCACGGCATCATCGGTTCACTCACCCAGGCCCAGTTGGAGCAAGGCCAGCTGCGCCCGGCGCTGGAGCAGCTGTCGCGCCAGCGCTTCCGTCCACCGGGAGCGCAGTCCACCCGCCAGTACTCGGTGGCCACGTTGGAGCGGTGGTACTACGCCTGGCAGCGGCGGGGGCTCGAGGGGCTCACGCCTCGTGCGCGCTCGGACAAGGGTCGGGCGCAGGCGCTGCCGGCCCAGGTGCGCCAGTTGCTGTTGGACATCCGCCGCGAGCACCCTCATGCCTCGGTGCCCGTCATCCTTCGCACGCTTACGGCGGACGGGCGCATGGACAAGGCGCAGGTGTCGGCCACCACCGTGCGGCGGCTGTTCACCGAGGCGGGCTTGGACAAGGTAGGCCTGCGCGAGGCCACCTCCAGCAAGACGCGGCTGCGCTGGCAGGCCGAGCGCCCCATGGCCCTGTGGCACGGGGACGTGTGCCATGGCCCCACCCTGCAGGTGCAGGGCAAGGGCCGGCCCTTGCGCATTCACGCCCTGCTGGACGACGCCAGCCGCTACGTGGTGTCCCTCGAGGCGCTGCATACCGAGCGGGAGGTGGACATGCTTGGGCTGCTGGTGCGCGCCCTGCGCCGCTATGGCAAGCCGGACGCGCTCTACCTGGACAACGGCAGCACCTACCGCGGCGAGACTCTGGCCACCGCCTGCTCCCGGCTCGGGGTGAGCCTGCTGCATGCCCGCCCCTATGATCCAGAGGCCCGGGGGAAGATGGAGCGCTTCTGGCGCACGCTGCGCGAGGGCTGCCTGGACTTCCTCGGCAGCCTCTCGTCTCTGCACGAGGTGAATGTCCGGCTGTGGGCCTTCCTGGACGCGCACTACCACCGTGCCCCCCACGCCGGCCTGCTGGGCTCCTACCCCCAGCGGGCTTTCGACTCTCTGCGGCCAGCGCCGATCGACTTCGACGAGGCGCAGCTGCGAAAGGCCCTCACCGTGCGCTCCCGTCGCCGTGTACGCCGCGACACCTCCGTACGGATCGCCGGTAAAGACTGGGAGTTGGAGGCCGGCCATCTGGCAGGCCGCATCGTCACCCTGTGTCACTGCCTGGTGGACTTGAGTGAGAAGCCCTGGGTGGAGCATGAGGGGCGCCGCTACGAGGTGCACCCGGTGGATCCGGTGCGCAACTCTCGCCGCAAGCGTCCCTGGAAATGGCCCCACCTGGAAGAGAGCGCGCCCCTGCCTGCCGCCTTCGACCCGCCCAAGGCCCTGCTGGACAAGGCCTTGGGCAAGTTGCCTGAGCACGCCCCGGAGGTGGAGCGATGACGCCTGCATACCTGGCCCACTTCGAGCTGCGCGAGCCGCCCTTCTCCAAGGAACTCTCGGACGCCGACTTGTGGCTGCCCTCCTCCAAGCTCTCGCTCGTGGACGAGCTGTGCGAGGCGTTGCACCAGCGCGCCTCCGTCTCCCTGGTGGGTGAGCCCGGCGTGGGCAAAACCTGCGTGCTGCGTGCGCTGCGCCAGCGCTTGCCTCAGGCCGGCTTCCGGCTCACCTACTGCCATAACGCCACCCTGGGCCGGCGCGACTTCTACCGTCAGCTGTGTCTGGCCTTGGGGCTCACCCCCTCGGCCACCGCCGCCGCCGTCTTCTACTCGGTGGCCACCCACGTCGAGCAGCTCGGCCAGGAGCGCCTGCACCCTGTCTTCCTCTTGGACGAGGCCCACCTGCTGCACCAGGACGTGCTCGACCACCTGCACATCCTGCTCAACTACCAGTGGGACTCCAAGGCCCTGCTCTCCCTGGTGCTGGTGGGGCTGCCGGATCTGGACCACCGCCTCTCTCGCCGTCACCACCGCAGCCTCTACTCGCGCCTGCACACCCGGCTGCGCATCGACCCGCTCACCCCGGAGGACACCGCCGAGTACCTGCGCATGCGCCTGTCTCGTGTCGGCTGCCAGCGCGAGCTGTTTGCCTCTGACTCGCTGGCCATGCTTCACGAGGCGGCCTGCGGCGCACTCCGAGACATCGATCGGCTGGCCACCAGCGCTCTGCGCGAAGCGGCTCGCAGGAAGAAGAAGCTCGTCGAGCGCGACGTGCTGGCGCGCCTGCTCGATGCCGAGCCGAGCAACTCGGCGGAGCGCTCATGATCTCCACCCCCACTCCTCACGCCCTCTGCGAGGCGCCGGAGCTGGCCGCTCTGGCCTTGCTCGACGCCGCGCTCGCTGTCGCCTCCAACGCACTGCTTGCCGTGCATGGCGATCTGCTGTCCGCAGACTTCCCGGAGCAGGGCTGCCCCGGCCTTCAGGCCTTCGTCGCCGACGCCCTCGTCCTCCAGATCCGTGGGCTGCAGACCACCCTCGACCGCTACTGCGCTGCGCTGCGTCAGGTTGATGCCTGCAGGCCGATCGCTGATCTGGGTTGAGGCCCCACCCGGTGGCCATCATCGATGTGAACGACACCGCTCGTCCTCGATGATGGCCATCAACCAGCCCGCTCACTCGTCCATCAATGAGCCCGCTCGGTAACACCCTGTTCGGGCCTCGATGCGCCCTGAGCGTTGCGTCAGAACAGGTTGGCGAGATCCTTCACCGCTTGGGGGGCGGCCTCGGTCTGTCCCAGCGCACCCGTGTAAGCGCCCAGTCCCAAGGAGACAGGGTTGATCCTGCCAGTCTTCACGGAATCGAGGACTCCCTCGGCGGCCCCTTTCCAGGTCTGGAGAACCCCGCCCGCCGCTCCCTCGAGGGCCCCCAGGAATCCACCCTCCGAGTTACCAATCCCCGTCATGACATTGCTGAGACCCGGGATGAACCACAGGTTCTTGCCCACCTCCCCAGCAAACCACTGAAAGTTGTGCCACACAGTGGTTAGCGGAAGTCGTTGATCTCACAGGGTCGGCATTGCTCCTCGGAGTTCGCGGCGAGGTCCCCAACGGTGACTGAAGTCACCAGCTGGGGCTCGAGTCACCAGCGATCGGGTGCAGGAGTGAATGGCTGTGCGCCCACGGCTCAGGGAAGGCTCCAAGACCGGTCTGGCTCCGGGGAGCGATCGCCAGCATCTGAACCTTCTTGTAGAGGGCGAGAGTCCCTCGCACCGTCCACCCCTCGGCGCCTCGCTGGAGGGCCACCACCTGCGTCCCCGCTGCCGTGTCCTTCAGCCCCCTCCTCCATGCGCAGGAAGGCCACCGTCCGACCCGCGGAGGTCTGGGGACTGACCTGCGGCGTGAACGCGTGGGGAGAGCTGCATGGCCTGCCCATCCGAGGTGTTGAGGATCAGCGTCCCAGGCGCCTCCCCAGGAATGAACCTGGGGTTGAACAGCCACCGACTGGGAGCCAGCGGCCCCGCCTCTCCTGGAGCACGGCGAGCCCCGTGTGCTCCTCGTCATCCTCCCGCAGGAGCAGTCGCCCCTCCCGCAGGAGCAGCGGCTTGAGCCCGAGGACTCTCCGCGCCGAGAAGATCTCGTCATCCATGGAAGCCCCCATCCCGGCACGCTCACGCACTCTGGGTCGCATGACCGGAGCGTCCCGGCTCAGTAGGTCCCTCTCATCATCACCTGGGTATACGCGCTGTAGTCGTAAGAGCAGGCATACCAGGTGCTGGCGGACGGATTGCTGAGGGTACACGTCTCGAGGTTGCCGGACTGGCTCGCCTTCGCTAGTAATAGATGCGAGCGCTCATGGCGCGGTGGCCCGAGTAGTTGAGATCGTCCCGGTCGGCCCCGGTGAACTGCACGTCTGCGGCATCTCCCTCGTTGTAGGTCACCGTATGGCCATGCGACGAGGTCGCCGCCGCATTGAAGAAGAGGAAGTCGATGCGGGCACCTGACCCACCCGTCCAGTTGTCCTCGAGGCAGCTCCGGCTCCCCGAACAGGCCTCGTAGATCGGATCGTTCCAGCTGTAGTTGATCGTGCTGGCAATCTGGGAGTTCGCCTGGTTGTACCAGTCCTTGTAGCCGTTGCTGCCGTGATCACTCTCGTTGGAGTCGACACCCCAGACCATCAGGTTGGCGCCGCTGATACCCCGCATCTTCGTGTCCGTGAGCTGGATGTTCTTCTCGGCGCACCCGGCGTCCGAGGCCGGGCCCTCCTGCATGGTGGGCCAGTGCGCCGAGCCGAGGACGACCTTCTTGTGAGTGACGAGGTCCGTAAAGGCCATGCGCACACCGATGGAGCGCGCCTGGGTGTTCATCACGCACGAGCCGTTCGCGCCCTTGTAGACCTGCCACGTCTCCTTCGTGCCCGAGATGGGCTGCAGGCGCCCGGTGCGATAGATGATGGCGTTGGTCTGGTAATCCTTCGCGGGGCCACAGGGACTGTTCATGGGCGCGGGATTCGCCTCGGCCACGATGGAGGCATACTGCCCGGGCAGGTTGTCCTCCATGAACTGCGCGAGAGTGGCGGCCTGGCCAGAGCCGCTCATCTGGTGGACGATGAAGACGTCCGGCGAGTACGTCTGGGCCTTCATGTAATAGATGAGGTCCTGCCAGTCCCCCGCGCATTGCTCGCTCGCGGTCGGCAGGTTCTCGTAGTTCACGTTGTAGACCACCAAGAAGCCGCTGTTCTCGTTCACCGAAATCGCCTGGGAAGCCGTGCCCAGCGCGTCGGACTCCGCCGGGGCTCGCGCTTCGGCGCCTCCACAACCGAACAGGGAGAGGGAGACCATCACCGAGACCAAGAGCTTGAAATTCATGGGGACCTTCGCCGCAATGCGAGCTGAGGGATTCAGGCTCGACCTAGATGAGGACCTGACCCGGCCTCCATCCCAAGAAAAGAAGAAGCCCCCGAGTCTTTCGACTCGGAGGCTTGATTCGGAGTGCCCAGCGCGGGATTCCGACGGGCCGGGAGGCGCTCTCAGAGGGACTGCTACTGCATCAGGTTGCCGATCCGGCGCAGCAGCAGCGGGTGCGACAGGTTGCGCTCGGCCTTCTTGGAGAGGCCGTCCGCGCACACCTCCTGGACCTGCTGGAGCAGCGCGTGGTCATTGATGTACCCCATGAGCTGGGGGCCGACCGTCAGCAGGGTGAGCCCGTGGATGGCAATCTGCGGATCACCCACCAGCTGCGCGGCGACATTGTCCGAGCTGAACTCGTCGGCGCGCGCAAGCGGCTTGAACATGGTCCGGAGGATGCTGCGGACCGAGCCGGTGTGGCTCAACGCGACGTGCGCCAGCTCGTGACCGACGATGAAACCCAAGGCCCGCGGATCGCGGCTCTGCAGCGCGCCCCAGACCATGTCATCGGTGAGGAGGATGATGTCCTTCTTCCCCAGCTTCACGGCAAAGCCGTTCTGGACGCTCTCCTCGACGATGTAGACCTCGGGGGGGACTGCCAGCCCGAGCCGGCGGGAGAACGACTCGACGACGGCGTGCAGTTCCGGGAGCTGCGCTGCGCTGACCTGCACGCCGGAGCCGCGGATCAGCGCGCGGACCCTCCGAGCCTGGAACCAGCCGACGATCGCGCCGATGGCCATGACCACGAGCGCGCCCCCCATGGAGCTGATCGTGGCCACGAGCGCGACGGACACCAGCACGAGGTAGCCGATGGTCGTGTACAGGCCGGTGCCCGACGCCACGTGCTGGCTGGCCTGGACAGGCACCTCAGGAAAAGCGAACGAGGGCAGCGAGCCCCGGGTGCTGTTCTTCAGCGCCTGCGCGGGCGTCAGCGCCAGGCCGTCGGTCGGTGAACCCATCGGCTGCGCATAGGGACTCTGCTTGGAGGAAGTCGGCTGCATGGCTACTTTCGTTGCGAGTGGAGGTTGAAGACGGCGCGCCCATGAGACGCGAAGACGGCCACTCTACCACCTCCCGCCCGCACCACCGACCCCGCTGATGGATGCCACCCGCTCATGGGGTCACTTGCCGTCCCAGGAAGTCAAAGGCCTCGAGCTGGAGCTGACTCGCAGCAGTCTGTGGATACTCGGTGGACAGCAGGGTGAAGCACAGGATGTCGCCTCGGATGTGGTGCGCCGCGATCTGCCTGTCACGCAGTCGTCCCTCGAACGTGAACCCCAGCCGGCGCGCCACCGCCGCGCTCCGCTCGTTGGCGGGATTGCACACCAGGTCCATGCGCAGCACCTTGTCGAACTCGAAGGCGGTCTTGACCATCGCCGAGGCCATCTCCGTGGCGATCCCCTTGCCGAGCGCGTCGCGGCGCAGCCAGTAGCCCACCTCGAGCGCACCGAGGCCGGCCCGCTTGAGCAGGAAGTTCTCGCCCAGCAGCCGCCCTGTTTCCGGCTCAAAGGCTCCGTAGACGCGATCCTGATCCAGATCGAAGCCTCCGCGGGACTTGCGGATATGCGCCGCGTGGCCATCCAGCGACAGGCGCCCTTCGGGACTGGTACGAAAGAAGGTGTCCAGGTGCTCTCCGCTGGAGTCCACGGCCTCCTTCCGGCGCGCTGCGTCCTCTGGCTGCATGCAGCGCAGGATGAGGCGCGGTGTTCGCAGGAGGTAGGGAGGATGCGAGATCGTCGCGGCAGGCGTGCTCATTCAGTGGATTCTACTGCCCGGACAGCCCCAAGGCGCTGCTCCGACTACCGCTAAAATCAACCTGGACAACCCTCCACGGCCAGGTGGGCCCTTGTCCCTCCCGTACGGATGTATCTACGCTCGCGCATGCATCTGCCCTCTGCGGAGAAGCAGCGCCTCATCGACCGTGCTCGCTCGATCCTGGAACAGCACCTGCGCCTTCGCGAGCCGCCCCTGCCCTGGGAGGGCGGCGTGCGCAGTGCGTATGACGAACTCGACGACGCGATCGAACGTGCGCTGGCTGGGGATCACGGCGCAATTGCTACGCTGCGCCGTGTCTTCCTCGAGCCGGGCTTCGCCATGACGAACTCGCTGAACGAGCAGGCGATTGCCGCACTGGCGCTCGCCCTGCTTGGAGACCGCCAGTCGATCCAGCGGATTCGTGGGGTGACTCCGATCAACCTGAACCGCGAGGCGAAGCCGCTTGCGCTCGCGATTCTCGATGAGGAGCCTTGAGACGTTCGCGCGGGAGAGGAAGGCTGTTGCCGGTGATCGTGAGCGCATGGCACGGTGCTGCGCGGGGCCGCTGGCGTCGGCCTTCTGGGAGCGAGGAGGAATCACCGTGGCGACAGAGCAGGGCAGTGACTTCCCCAACATAGGCAAGGTGGCGCGGCGGGAGCTCGCGCTCGCCGGCTATACGCGGCTCAAGCAGCTCACCCGGGTGAGCGAGGCCAAGCTCCTGCAGATCCACGGCGTAGGGCCGAAGGCCATCAGGCTGCTGCGCGAGGCCCTCGAGGCCAAGGGCCTGTCCTTCGCGGACAAGTAGCCCGGTGCGTGGGTAAGGCCGCCCGGGGTCAACGAAGTGGTTGGAACCACTGGATGACGGGTCGGAGGCCATGTGGGTCTCCCAGCCCGTTTCCATGTGAGCCTCCTACTCCGTTGCTGGGCCGTGGCGCCGGCGTTTGGCCGGCCGTCGATCCCACGCATATCGTCGAGGCATGCCCCAAGACTGCATCTTCTGTCAGGCCGGGATTTGCGTGATCCACACCCCGGCGAAGCCGGGCCAGTTCGAGGCGTTTCGCATCGTCGTGGCGCAACCCGACGAAGCGGACTGGGGCGTAAAGAAGGACCGGTCCAAAGGACTCAACGTCATCAACTCCATGGTGCTCAACAAGTGCCCGCACCGACCGCTCGTCGTCTTCTACCCGGGATCTGGCGATGACCTGCTCCATGCCTTGTTCGCCACGGCCACCCGCGCCACCCGCTTCGTCTTCGTCGACGTCAACCCCTCACTGGTAGAGAGCTTTGACATGCTGCTGGCCGCACCGCGCGTGGAAAACGGGGCGCGCCTCTCAGGCAAGGAGCTCGGAAAGGCGATGACGCAGCTGAAGATCACGAAGGTCGACCCCAAAAAGGTGGTCGGCTGGAAGTTCGATTTTCGCGATGAGACCCGGATCCTCATCCTCGTCATCGGCGGCTCCAAAAAGTTCCTCGAAGACAACGCGGAGTTTCGCTTTGACGTCTTCTTCGAGAAGGATTTCTGGGAGACCTCGGCCACCAACGATCTCGACTGGGTCCTGCCGCACCTGACGGGAGACGGCCTGTACGTCACGAACACCAGCTATGGCTCGCTCGTCTCGTTCCTTCCGCAGCTCGGCCTCCAGGAAGAGTGCGTCTGCACCCTCAACGGCCCCATGTTCGTATGGCGGAAGACCGGCGTGGGGACGCACGCGAGCAGCGATATCAGAGCCGCCTTGGAGCGGGCGAAGATGGCCGCGCAGATGTTCCTCTACGGGGGAGACCCTGACTACAACGATCTCGATTCACACCTGGAGCTCACCCAGGCCGAGCGCCTTCGCCTGGCCTCGGCGACGCTCCAGGCCGCTTTTGACTCATTGACCCACGCTCAACTCGGTACCCTCGCCCACCGCTGGACTACGAGCCAGACGATCGTCGGCGACATCGGCGTCTTCAGCTCGGCACAACTCGCTGACGCACTGGCCGCCGCCAAACTGGGCAACGTGGACCGCAACATCATGATCACGCTGGCTGCCCGACTCAAACCCCCGAATGCGAAATAAGGAGTGGGATCGCTCGAGGTACATGCGGCTCCACCCTCGCCGCTGCTAAAGGCGGCACACTCGCCTCTTCCGGCTGCGGTGGCAGCGGGTCGGCGGCGAATCCAGGCTGCGGCAACTGATGCAATGTGCAAGCCGCCTCGGTGCGCTGGCGGGGTGGCGCGTGGCATGATGAGCTGCCACCTGCGAGAGGGGTGATGGTGGACTCCACCACGGCAATCAGCGGGTCGACGTCGGCCGGGACGACCCCGGACCGCTATGCGGCCTTCATTTCCTATTCGCATGCCGATGGCGAGCTTGGCGCTTGGCTGCAGAAGCGGCTGGAATCCTACAGGACGCCGAGAGCGCTGGAGGGGCGGGACGTCGGCCGGGGAAGGATCGGACGGCGGATTGGCAAGGTGTTTCGCGACAGGTCTGACCTCGCCGTCGTACCCAATCTGAGGGTCGGAATTCGCGACGCTCTGGAGCGCTCCGACGCCCTGATCGTGCTGTGCTCGCCGAGCTCGGCGGCCAGCGACTATGTCAATGAAGAGATTCGCCTGTTCAAGGAGCTGGGCAAGGGAGACCGGATCTTCCCGGTCATCGCAGCGGGAGAGCCGCACGCCTCGCGCCGCCCGGGTTCGGAGGCAACGCAGGAATGCTTCCCCCGCGCTCTGGTGATGCGGCTGGACGCCCAGGGTGCGGTCTCCTCGGATCTGGACCCGAACGAGCCGATCGCTGCCGACTTCAGGAAGGGTGGCGGCAGCGCGGTCTCGCCCTGCAGCGCGAGGCCGAGACCCGCGCCGCACTGGGCCGGGTATTCGCCGAGCGCGGATGGGACGCCGTCCGGCGCAACGACTATCCGCTGGCCGCCCGCTATGCGCTGGCCGGCATGAAGGCCTCTCCGAAGAACGCCAGCGAATACAGGAATGTGCTGGCAGCCGTGCTCCACTCCGCGAACGACAGCCTCCCGCTCGTGGGTCACGAGAAGGGGATCTCGGCGGCGGCGTTTGCAGGCGAGAAGCATGTGGTTGTGACCACCTCGTTCGACGGGAGCCTTCGGCTGTGGGATGCACAGACAGGACAGCAGCGGGTCCAACTCCGCGATGGTGACAAGCCGCTGTCGGTCGCGGCGTTCAGTCAGGACGGGAAGCTTGCCGTGACCGGTTCCCCCGACGGATACCTGCGCGGATGGAACCTCGAGGAGCGACGACTGGCCTGGAGTGCGAGAACGGGCCAGCAGCGCGTCGCGAGCATCGTTCTCAACCATGACGCGTCGATGATCGCGACGGTTTCCAACGACAAGACGATGCACCTCTGGCGCACCGGCGAAAGCGAGCCAGTCGTGGAACTCGATGGCGTGTCGTCGGTCCGCGGAGCCGTTGCGTTCAACCATGACGGAACCCGCCTCTCGACGGCTTCGAGCGAGGGCACGCGGATCTGGTCAATTGCCGAGGGCGCGGAGAAACGCTTCCTTGCCGTCAAGGGAGCCAAAGCCCTCTTGAGCCAGTTCAGCCCGGATGGAAGCCGACTCGCAACGACCTGGAGCGACCGGCGTGTGCGACTCTGGGACAGCGACAGTGGCCTGGAGATCGCTACGCTCTCGCAACACGCAGCGATGGTTAACGTCGTCGCTTTCAGCCCAGACGGTTCCCGGCTCGTAGCGGGCACAAGGGACGGCATTGTGCGCATCGCCACGCGGGCTCAGTCCGGCCCGGAGCGTTGGAGCGACGCGCTGACGCTCGGCGGTCATACCGACAATATCAGCAGCCTCGCCTTCAGCCTGGACGGCAGCCGCATCCTCTCGGCCTCCACGGATGGCTCTGTAAGGCTGTGGGACGCGACCAGCGGACACGAGATCGCTGTCCTGCGGGGCCACACACACTCTGTGAACTCAGCGGCGTTCAGCACGGATGGAGAGCAGGTCGTGACCGCATCGACTGACGGCTCGGCGCGGATCTGGACCGCGGACGGCCGCGAAGAGGGCCTCTTCCGAGGAAAGCCCCAGAGCCTCCTCGTGGCGGCGCTGAGCCCAGACGGCGGTCGAGCGGCGCTGGCCGCCCGATCCGGGCCAGCGGTCGTCTGGGACCTTTCAGGCCGGGACAAGCCCGTTGTGCTTGGCGAATCCGTCGGCCCGGTCACGGCGCTTGTGTTCGCCCCGGACGGGAAGAGCCTCGTGACCGGGACGGTCAACGGCGCCGTGACTGTCTGGGACGTCTCCAGCGGCGGCAGCATCGCCACGCTCCGCGGACATGGCTCCCGCATCGGGTTCGCCGGCTACAGCGCGAAGGGAGACAGGATTGTGACGGCCTCCTTCGACGGGACTGCGCGCGTCTGGGACGCCAGCGACGGCCGCGAGCACTGGGTTCTGCGCAGCGACTCTCGCGAGCTCTGGGCGGCGGGCATGAGCACCGACCGGCGGCGGCTCGTCACCGGCTCGGACGATGGGGTGGTGCGCCTATGGGACCTCGAGAGTGGGGCGTTGGTGCGTGTGCTGCGGGGTCATGTCAGCGCCATATTTCACGCGGAATTCAGTCCGGACGGCGGGCGGGTGGCCACGGCCTCGTTGGACGGCAGCGTTCGGGTCTGGGATGCGGAGTCCGGCAAGGCCCTGGCAGTCTTCGATCGTGACGAAGGCGGAATGCGTTACGCCGCCTTCAGCCCGAACGGGAAGCGCCTTGTGACCGCTCCCGTTCAAGCGGCTGCGCGGATCTGGGATGCGGAGAAGCTGTCGGAGATTGCAACGCTGCGCGGGCACACTGATGTGATTCAGAGCGTCGTCTTCAGCGCGGATTCCTCGCGGGTGCTCACCAGCTCGGCCGATGGCACGACAAGGACCCGAGCGCCCTGCCTCTCCCGAGGCCCCGCCCTCCGCCCTCCTTTCCTCGCGGCATGGCTTAGCCCCACACACGGTTCGGCGCGTTCATGCCGACTTTATATCGTGGAGCGTTCTCCCCGGACGGACGGCGCCTGGCCTCTGCAGGGGTGGGAAAACATGTACTCCTCCTCAGGGCCCTCCTTCTCCCCCGCTTGACCAGGGGCGCGATCCAGGAATAAGTGTTTTCCACAAATTAACTGAAAATCACCTCTGCCCGTCGGAGGCCGCGCCTGTCAATCCTCCAGGCCTGGAAGGAGCAAAAATGCGGCTGGCCAGCATTCTCCTGGTAGGGATGCTCCTGACTCTCGCGGGGTGTGAGCTGCCGCTCGAGAGCGAATCCCCAAAACCGGTCGTCGCAGTATCAACGGGCCAGAAGCTGAGGGTGGGCAAGCTGATCAAGACGCCCCACGCCCTGCCTGGCCGCTACATCGTCGTGCTGGAGGACAAGAACGTCCCTCGGGCCCAGGTCGACAAGCTGGCAGGGGACATCGCCAAGGCGCACGGGGCCCGTCTCCACCACGTGTTCCGCCACGCCCTCAAGGGGTTCTCCGTCTCCATGACCGAGGCTGCCGCCTACGCCCTCGCCGCGGATCCGCGCGTTCGCTACGTGGAGGAGGATGCCGAGGCCTCCCTGGGCGACACCCAGAGCAACGCCCCCTGGGGTCTGGATCGCATTGATCAGCGCCACCTGCCGCTGGACACCGTCTACACCTACGGCGCCACGGGCAGCGGGGTGAATGCCTACATCCTGGACACCGGCATCCGCATCACCCATGCCGAGTTCACCGGCCGCGCGTTCTCGGGCTTCAACGCCTTCAACGATGGCACCGGCACCAACGACTGCAACGGCCACGGAACCCACGTGGCGGGCACCGTGGGCGGCACCACCTGGGGCGTGGCCAAGAACGTGAAGCTGCATGCCGTCCGTGTGCTGGGCTGCGGCGGAACGGCCCCCTGGTCGGTCATCATCGCCGGCGTGGACTGGGTGACGACCCACCACGTGAAACCGGCAGTGGCCAACATGAGCATCGGTGGCGGGGCGATGCAGTCGGTGGACGACGCCATCACCGCCTCCATCAACGCGGGGGTGGTGTACGCCATCGCGGCCGGCAACAACAGCTGGGACGCATGCCTCTACTCGCCAGCGCGCACGCCGCTGGCCATCACCGTGGGAGCCACCACCCACACCGACGAGCGCTCCGGCTTCTCCAACTACGGCGCTTGTGTGGACCTCTTCGCCCCTGGCTCGGACGTCCTCTCGACCTGGCACGCCAGCGACACCGCCACGGGCACCCTCAGCGGCACCTCCATGGCCACCCCACACGTGGCCGGCATGGCGGCCCTCTACCTGGAGGAGAATCCCACCGCGACGCCGCAGGCGGTGCTGGAGGAGCTGACGGCTCGGGCCGCGCCGGGCCAGGTGATCAACCCGGGCTCCGGCTCGCCCAACTTGCTGCTCTATGCCGGCTGCCCGGTGCAGGGAGACTCGACGCCGCCCCAAGTGACACTCACGGCACCTGGGGGAGGCGCCCCGCTCACAGGCACCGTGACGCTCACGGCCGAGGCCACGGACGACACCGGCATGAAGAAGGTGGAGTTCTCCGTGAATGGGAGCCTCGTCGGCACCGATAACAGCGCCCCCTTCGAGGTCGTGTGGAACAGCGCAGGAGCCAGCAACGGCCCCGCCGTCCTGACTGCGAAGGCCTATGGCCTGGGTTGCAACACGGCCTTCAGCGCTGGCGTCCATGTGACACTCGACAATGGGGGCAATGCCACCTTCGACGTGGCCCTGGGAGCCCCTGCGTGCACCACCGTCGGCAGCCAGTGCGACACGGTGGGGCTGGTGGCGGGCCGTGGCACCGTCGGCCCCGAGCTCCACTCACCGAACACGCTGGGGGGGACCTGCGCAGACGGCTCCTCCGGCACCTGGCAGAGCAGCCCCTCGCTGGAACGGCTGAGGGTGTTCCGCCCGGATGGCACTCTCCTGGCCGGTGGCAAGCAGGTGCGCATCGAGGCCTCCCTGTGGGCCAGCAGCGACTTCGCCAACGAGCGGCTGGACCTCTACTCCGCTCCCGATGCCACCAGCCCCACGTGGACCTTGATGACCACGCTCAGCCCGGGTGGCAGCGGCCGCCAGGTGCTGGCGACGGACTTCGTCCTGTCTGCAGGCAGCCTCCAGGCCGTGCGCGGCGTCTACCGCAGCGGAGACACCCCCGCCTCCTGTTCTCCCGGCACGCTCGACGACCATGACGACGTCATCTTCGTCGTCGGGAGCGAGACGGACACTTCGCCGCCGACCGCAACCCTCACCGCCCCGGCTGACGGCGCCACGGTGTCCGAGACCCTCCACCTCAGCGCCTCGGCCCACGACAACTTCTCCGTGACGCAGGTGGAGTTCTTCGTCGGGGAGACGCTAATCGGCAGCGATACCACCGTTCCCTTCAGTGTCCCCTGGAACACCTGGAGCGTGCCCAACGGCTCCGCCTCGGTGACGGCACGGGCCTGGGACGCCGCCGGCTCCTCCTCTCCCTCCGCGCCCGTCACGGTGCTGGTGGACAACGATCGCACCGCGCCTGACGTGGCTGTGACCTCCCCGGCGGAGGGCGTCCCTGTGGAGGGCACCGTCACCCTTCAGGCCTCCGCCACCGACGCCCGCTCTGCCATCTCCAAGGTGGAGTTCCATGTGGACGGCGTCCTGCTGAGCACCGACACCTCCGCTCCCTACAGCGCAGCCTGGAGCACGCTCCTGGTGGCCAACGGCAGCCACACGCTGACCGCCAAGGCCTACGATGGACCCGGCAACGAGGGTACCAGCAGCCCCGTCACCGTCCTCGTCGACAACGACCTCACGGCTCCGGGGGTGGCGCTCACCCAGCCCACGGACGGCTCCGTGGTGCAGGGAGGGGTCACGCTCGAGGTCAGTGCCACCGACAACCGGGGAGTCTCCCGGGTGGACTTCTTCCTGGGTACCACGCTGCTGGGGAGTGACTCGACGGCTCCCTTCACCCTCACCTGGGAGACGGGAGCCTTGCTGAACGGTGGCTACACCCTGTCCGCCAAGGCCTACGACCCGGTCGGCAATGCGGGCACGAGCAGCCCCGTCACCGTGTCGGTCTCCAATCCTGGCAATGCGTCCTATGATCTGACGCTGAAGGTGCCCCGATGCAGCGCGATCTCCAGCAAGTGTGACAGCCTCACGCTGGCGCAGGGACGAGGGACTGCCTACCCCGAGCTGAACGCTCCCAACACGATCAACAACTCCTGCGCAGATGGAAACGCCCTGTCCTACCCCTACCTCGACACGATCGACCGCATCCGCGTGGTACGCGCGGACGGGACATCCCTTGCGGAGGGCAAGAAGGTCCGCATCGAGGTGGACGTCCGGGCCACCAACAACCGGTCGCTGCACCTGTACTTCGCAGCGAATGCCGCCAGTCCGCAGTGGACGTACCTGACGACCTTCACCATGGACGCCTCCGGTGCACGCACCCTCACCGCGGAGTACATCCTCCCGTCCGGGAGCCTGCAGGCAGTGCGCGGGAACCTCATGACCAGCAGCACCGCCTCGCCCTGCAGGGTCAGCTTCTATTCCACGGACG
>Ga0190275_10001323_pt1 | contig 18578 bp, 16 predicted proteins | sample Popmic550T_FD_133745 | JGI IMG/M metagenome (GOLD analysis project Ga0190275, IMG submission 133745) | Populus adjacent soil microbial communities from riparian zone of Yellowstone River, Montana, USA - 550 T | ecosystem: Environmental > Terrestrial > Soil > Riparian zone > Trees stand | place...
ATATCTACGCATTTCACCGCTACACTGGGAATTCCACTCACCTCTCCCGGTCTCAAGCCTCACAGTCTGACAGGCAGTTCCTCGGTTAAGCCGAGGGATTTCACCCGTCACTTGCAAAGCCGCCTACGCGCCCTTTACGCCCAATAATTCCGAATAACGCTTGCCCCCTCTGTATTACCGCGGCTGCTGGCACAGAGTTAGCCGGGGCTTCCTCTGCAGGTACAATCAAGTTCCGGACGTATTAGGTCCAGTCCCTTTTTCCCTGCTGACAGGAGTTTACAATCCAAAGACCTTCATCCTCCACGCGGCGTTGCTGCGTCAGGCGTTAGCCCATTGCGCAAAATTCCCCACTGCTGCCTCCCGTAGGAGTCTGGACCGTGTCTCAGTTCCAGTGTGGCCGATCACCCTCTCAGGCCGGCTATCGATCGTCGCCTTGGTAGGCCATTACCCTACCAACTAGCTAATCGAACGCGGACCCCTCCTGTGGCAAGAGATCTTGCGACCCCTCTTTGACCGCTAGGTATCATGCGGTATTAGCCCGAGTTTCCCCGGGTTATTCCCCACCTCAGGGCAGGTTATCCACGCGTTACTCACCCGTTCGCCGCTCGACTGGCCCTTGCGGGCCGCCTCGCTCGACTTGCATGTGTAAAGCACGCCGCCAGCGTTCATTCTGAGCCAGGATCAAACTCTCCAGTTTTTTATCTGCTACCTTGCGGCAGCTTTAACTAAGAATCTGATTCTTGGCACCAGTCTTAACGACTGTTGCTTATTCGGAAGCGCTCGTTCGGGAACGAGCGACTTCATTGTGTTTCTTTGTCGAATACCCGTTTCCACGGATACTCAAAGGAATCACGTTTGCCTTCGTTGCTTTCCTATTCAGTTGTCAAAGAACCGGCTTACGCCGAAAGGGCGGCTAGATTGCCAGACCCCCTCGTCCGTGTCAAGCGGAATGTCTCCGTTGCGTAACCGCCGCGAAACCATTCCGGCTGACCCGGACACACGGTAACTCTCAAAGATGCTGCGCTGGGAAAGATCGGTGCTGCAGGATGCTGCTGGTGAGTGCTGCCGGGACTGTGAATTCTAGGCCCTGCCCCCGACCTTGTCAACCACGTCGCGCCGGGAACTTTGAAAACCCTGTGAGGGTCCTCGCTATTCCAGCCACGAAACTGGCCACCGCTGCCTGCAAATTCTTGCTGGCGCGAGAGTTACCGCTCGATTTCAAAGACCCGATACCGCCTTGGGACCACGGATAACCGGGTGAGGATAGGAGCTATTCCGATGAGTTTGGAAGATCTTCCGGTCTCGGCCGAGTCGTGTTTCCCGCAGCACTTCCGGGCATCAGTAATGCCGGAGTTTACGGGGGGTCGCGCCGACCCATCGATGAGTTCCGCGGACGCATCGATCCGTTCAGCCGACTCATCGATCGGTCGCGTCGACTCATCCATCGGTCCCGTCAACTCATCGATCGGTTCCGTCGGACTCATCGATCTGTTCCGGCGAACCCATCGATCGGTTCCGCCGACTCATCGATCGGTTCCGGCGAACCCATCGATCAGTTCCGCCGACTCATCCATCGGTCCCGGCCAACTGAACCATCGGTTCCGTCGGACCCATCGATCGGTTCCGGCGAACCCATCGATCGGTTCCGCCGACTCATCGATCGGTCCCGTCGGACTCATCGATCGGTTCCGGCGAACCCATCGATCAGTTCCGCCGACTCATCCATCGGTCCCGGCCAACTGAACCATCGGTTCCGCCGACTCATCGATCAGTCCCGCCGACTCATCCATCGGCCCCGACCGACTCATCCATCGGTTCCGCCGACTCATCCATCAGCCGCTCCAGCAGTTGCGCGCGCATGAGCTTCCCCAGCGGTGTCCTCGGGATCTTCTCTACCCGGTGGACCGCTCGCGCCCGCTCGTATGGATGAACCTGTCCGTTGAAGGCGTCCGCGACCGCACGGGCGTCGACCTCGAGGTCCACGGCGAGATGGATGACCGCGCCGAGCCGTGGGTCCGGTACCGCTACCAACGCCGCTGCCGGTCCTGCGATGGCGGCCAGGATGGCATCGAGTCGAGCCAGATCGACCGACTCCCCTCCGATCTTGATGAAGTCGCCGCGACGGCCTTCCACTCGGAGAGAACGGCCCTCCACGCTGCCGAGGTCTTCGGTGACGAGCCAGCCGTCCCGCTTCGGATCGACCAGCCCCTCCGCCGTCCCGTAGCCGGTCAGAAGAGAGGGACCGCGAAACGCCAGGCAGCCGCCCTCCTCCGTCCGCACCTTTACGTGATCGAGGAGGATGAGCTCCGGTGAAGCGAGCGTGGCCGTGGCGACCTGGGAACAGGTCTCAGTCATGCCGTAGCTCGGCAGGAGCGGCCAGCCGAGGGCGCACCCGGCCTCGTATAGCTCATCCGCCATCCCTCCGCCCCCTACGACGATCGCCCTGAGCAACCTCGGCGGCCGCAAGCCGGCCCGGACGAGGTCGCTCACCTGCGCCGGCACCAGCGACGCCAGCGTCATCTCCTCGAGTGACGCGAAACGGCCGGAGTCCCACTCCTGCGCCACCACCCGCGCTCGGCTGAGAAAGGCGCGCGCGTAAATGCCCAGGCCGCCGACGTGGAAGAGAGGCAGGACGCAGCACCAGACGTCCCGCGCATCCGACTGCAGGTGCCGATTGACCGCGGCGGCCGAGGTGAGCATGGCCTGTTTCGAAAGCGCGGCCAGCTTCAGGGCCCCGGTCGTACCGGAGGTGGACAGCCAGAGATGGCCCGGCAGGTCTGTGACATACGACTGCAGCACCCGCCGATCCCCTTCGGGCATGCGCGGATTGAGCAGCAGGTGCGACTCGCCGCCGGACCAGTCGATCAGCGCAGCGTCTGCCACGGCAGGCTCTCCAGCAGGTCGTCGAAGCCGATCCCCGTCCCGCGCGGCGGCAGCAGCCGCGCCCCCTCACGCTCGACGCGCTCGAAAAACGGGTCCGGCTCGTACAGCACGTGAGTCATCAGGCCGCAGCGCTCGCTCACCGCGTGGGTGGCCGCCACATACGCTGCCCCGAACTGCCCCACCGGGTGATCCATATAAGAGGTGACGACGATCTCGCCCTCGAATTCGGGGAAGAGCACGCTCAGGGCCGGCTTGTGGACCAGCACGTCGAAGGCTGGTCTCCCCGATTCCCCGGTTCCCCGGTCGAGCGCCAACCGCAACCCGGTGCGCTCCCGCAGATCGCCCCAGACCTCCGCGTCGTAGGGGCACGGATCCTCGATGAAATCGATCCGCTCGCGCGGCAGCGTCCCCGCGATCTGCAGGAACTCCCTCGCCGTGAAGGTGGCGTTGCAGTCGATCCGGATGCGCACCCCCTCCGGCAGGTCGTGGACCGTCTTCAGCTTCACCGTATCGAACCCCTCCGGCGGATCGGCCCCCGGCCAGTGGCTCTCCGGGATGGTGAGCCCTTCGAACAGCGACACGCCGCGCTTCCGGGCGTCGCCGTCGAGCGTCGCCAGCCGCAACGGCGCCTTCGTCAGCGGCGTCAACTCCCCTCGGGCGAGCCGCGCCAGTTGCTCGTCCAGCGGCGCATCGCCGAGCTCCGGCCATGGGTGGACGTCCGCGAAGCCGCCGTTCCAGCGCAGGAGCGCACCCTCGCGAACGCCCTCGCGTGCGACCGCGCTCAGCCGCCGGCGCGGCACGAGCGTGTAACGATGAAAGAAGAGGTCCACGCGGAACGGATTATCGCCTCAAGCTAAATCATCGACCCCACCACGAACAGGAGCCCGAAGGCCCACTGCAGCGCCCCGCCGAGAGCCAGGCAACGATTGAGCTCCGCCCCCTTGCTCCGGAAGGCGCGGACGAGGAGCAGCAGCGCCAGCGGCAGGGCAACCACCGGCAGGGTGAAGCCCCAGCGGTCGCGCAGCGCCGCCAGCAGGACGATCGCAGCGAACGGCGCCAGGACGAAGAAGACGATCTCGAAGCGGGCGAAGCGCTCCCCGAAGCGGACGGCCAGCGTCCGCTTGTTGCTGCGGCGGTCGCCCTCGACGTCGCGGAGGTTGTTGATCACCAGCAGCACCGCGGCCAGCGACCCGGCCGCGAAGCCGGCCAGCACCGCCGAGCGGGTGTACTGCTGGGAGTGGAGATAGAACGTCCCTCCGACGGCGATGAAGCCGAAGAAGAGGAGCACGAACAGCTCGCCGAGGCCGTGATACGCGAGCGGAAACGGCCCGCCGGTATAGGCGTAGGCCATGGCGATCGACGCCAGCCCGACGATCAGGATCGGCCAGCCGCCGCGGTACAGCAGCGGAACGCCGAACAATGCCGCGCCGATGAGGCAGGCCCATGCCCCACGCATCACCGCCTCCGCGCTGACCAGCCCGGCCTGGGTCACCCTGATCGGGCCGAGGCGCTCCCCGGTGTCCGCACCTTTCTTGAAGTCGATGGCGTCGTTGATCAGGTTCGTCGCCACCTGGATCAGCACCGACGACCCCAGCGCACACCAGAACACCCACCACGAGATCGCCGCCGGCTCGTGCGCCGCGAGCGCGGAGCCCATCAACACCGGCACGATGGCGGCCGAGAGGGTTTTGGGGCGGATGGCGAGGAGCCATGTGCGCATATAGATGTCGTCGGTTGTCAGTTGTCAGTCCAGGGCACTTTTGCGATTGGCCGAAAAGGTTCGGACAACTGACAACTGACAACTGACAACCGGTTTCAAGGAAACCTGCGAAACTTCTTGAAATCGGGCTTCCTCTTTTCCACGAACGCGTCCCTTCCTTCCTGAGCCTCTTTCGACAGGTAATACAGCAGCGTCGCGCTGCCGCCGAGGTCGAGGAGGCCGACCTGGCCGTCGCAGTCGGCGTTCATGGCCGCCTTGAGGAAGCGCAGCGCCATCGGGGAGAGGGCGAGCATCTCGCGGCACCACTGCAGCGTCTCTTCCTCGAGCCGCTCCAGCGGGACCACCGTGTTCACGAGACCCATCTCCAGCGCCTGCCGGGCGTCATATTGACGGCACAGGAACCAGATCTCGCGGGCCTTCTTCTGGCCGACGATCCGCGAGAGATACGACGAGCCGAGTCCGGCGTCGAACGAGCCGACCTTCGGGCCGGTCTGGCCGAAGCGGGCGTTCTCGGCGGCGATGGTCAGGTCGCAGACCACGTGCAGGACGTGCCCGCCGCCGATCGCGTAGCCGGCCACCATCGCCACCACCGGCTTGGGCATGCTGCGGATCTGCTTCTGCACGTCGAGGATGTTCAGCCGCGGGATCTTCTCCTTCGGATCGACGTAGCCGCCCTTCCCGCGGACCTTCTGGTCGCCGCCGGCGCAGAAGGCGTCCGGCCCTTCGCCGGTGAGGATGATCACCCCGATCTCCTCGTCGTCGCGGGCCAGGTCGAAGGCCTGCTTCAGCTCATTGACCGTCTTCGGCCGAAAGGAGTTCCGCACCTCGGGGCGATTGATGGTGATCTTCGCGATCCCGTCACCGGTGCGCTCGTACTTGATGTCTTCGAAGTCGTGCAGCTTGTGCCAGGTCTCAGCCATAAGGGGTCGCACGTTATTGCAATTCGAGGAACGCGCGCAATCGGGTGACAAACGCCTCCGGCTGCTCCCACGGCACGCGATGCCCGGCGTCCGGACAGATCCACAACTCCGCGTGCGGCAGCCGCGCCACCGCCGTCCGCGCGACCTCGACGTACCTGGCATCCCGCTCCCCTGCGATCCAGAGGACCGGCGTCCCGATCTCCTCCAGCCGCGGCGGCGGCAGCACCGCCGACGACCACTCGCGCAACTGCCGCGCGAGCTCGGGACGGTGGTAATCGCGCTCGTGCCGCTCGACCACATGCCCGCCGAACACCGCCTGCGCGTTCCAGGCGCGCATCAGCGACGGCCACTCCTCCGACTCGAACCGCCGCGCCCACTCGTCGTCGTGCAGCCGGCGCTCGTCGTCCGGCGCGTTCAGTCCCGCCGAGACGATGACCGCCTTCTCGAACCGCCTTTGCTCCAGCAACTGCAGGGCGCGGCGCCCTCCCATCGAATAGCCGAGGAGAATCTCTCCCTGATCCGGACTGTGCGGCCAGGGGAGAAAATCCCAGTCGGACGGAAGGCCGAGGAAACCGGAGAGCGTGCGGATCATGACCACAGCTCGTCGTATTTCTGCCAGACGCGCTGCGACGCGTCGGCCTCGGGGCGGAGCTCGGTCACGTCGATCCCCCACATCGCCGCCCAGCTCTCGAACCGGACGTCGTGCACGTTCTCGATGATGCGCGCCCGCAGCTCCGGGTCGAGCGCCCGCAGCGACGCCACCCGCGAGAAGATCCGCCCGCCGCCGTTATTGACCACCACGATCCGGAAGCGTTTGTGCCCGAGCTGCGGCACGATCCACGGCGCGTTGAGGTCGTAGATGGCGGTCAGGTCGCCGACCACGCAGACATTGTCGCGCGCCGGATCGCACCACCCGAAAAACGTCGACACCTGCCCGTCGATCCCGTTCACGCCGCGGTTGGCCTCGTAGGTGAAACCGCGCGGCTCGCGGGTGGCGGCCAGGTCCCACTCCCGGATCGGGAGACTGTTCCCCAGATACACGCGCGTCCCCTCAGCCAGCTCCCGGGAGAGGTCACGGAACATGGCCAGCTCGGAGTACGGCTCGAGATCGAGGATGCGGGCAAAGGCCTCGGCGTACTCGCGATCGCGGGCAAAGAAGTCCTCGTCCCGCTCCCCTTGTATGTCCGGAAGCTCCTCGATCGGACGAATCTCGCCGCGCGTGAGACCGGGGAACGGAAGGTCCGTGTAGTGCTCGACCGGAATGTCGCTGTTTTCCAGATCGCGCCAGAAACGAAGCGTCGGCACGTTGCCGATGCGGATCACGCGGCTGAAGTGTGCCTTGCCGATCATGCGCTCACCGGCGGTGATGAGCGGGAGGGTGGGATCTTCGCGAAGTCCGGAGAGGGGCTCGGCATAGGTGGGGGCGTTGAGGTTCTGGAGGAAGGTGCGGACGAGGGGGCGGTGGTGCTCCGCAAGACCGCCAACCACAACAAGAATCCCATTGGTCCCATTGGTCCCATTGGTCCCATTGGTCCCATTGGTCCCATTGGTCCCATTGGTCCCATTGGTCCCATTGGCCCCATGGGACTGATGGGACCTATAGGACCTATGGGACCTATGGGACTGATGGGGCACCTCCCCATCAATCAACGGCTCATCAAACTCCATATTGATGTGCAGCGGCCGCGCGCCGCTCCATCCCTCGAGCGAGGTCTCCGCGTGCACGCCGAAAATTCCCACCTGATCGATCGACTGCGGCGCGCCGGTTCCGCGGAAACGCTCGGGCCGATCAGCGGTAATGAGAATCAGAGTAGCACCCGAGTAATACGCCTCGATCGTTCCGGGCAGGAGCTCCGCGACCGCGGTCCCCGAGGTCGTCACCACGGCGACCGGGTTCCCATGCAACTTGATGCGGCCGAGCGCAAAGAAAGCCGCAGACCGCTCATCGACGAACGAAAACAGCGGCGCATCCGAGGCCCCGAGTACCGCCAGCAACGGACTATTCCGGGACCCAGCACAAACGCAGAACTCCCGCACACCTGCGGCGCGCAGTTCGGCGATCAGGCTTGCTGCGCGATGGACGTTGCCCATGCCGGCTCGATGTGGAACAACGCCTTCACTTGGTCGCGCTTCTGCCGCAGCTCCTCGAACTCCCGCTCCAGGCGGCTCTCCGGGAGCAGGCCGGCGCCCGAGCCGATGCGCACCGTATCGCCGTACCACTGCACGTTGCGGATCGCCACCAGGGCCCGGGCCGAACGGTCTTCGCGCTCGATGCCGAACGGGGCGCCGAAGACCCGGCGCTTCACGCCGCGGTCGGCCTCGCGCAGCCAGCGGTCGCCGTCCGGCGTCCGCGGGGAGACGCCGAGAGCCGCGGTTGGGTGGAGACGGCGCACCATCTCCGCGAACGACATCTTCTCGCTGCCGCCGGTCTCGGCGAAGAAGACCGGGGTGATGAGGTGCGCGATCTGCGGGAGGCGCAGCAGGCCGAGCGGACCGATCTCGACGTTCCCGAACGGAGCGAGCCGGCGGACGATGTCGTCGACCACCAGACGGTGCTCGCGCCGCTCCTTGACATCGTGCATCAGCTCCTCGGCGCGGCTCACCGGACGCGTCCCGGCGAGAGCCATCGTCCGGTAACCGCGCGCCTCCGCCTGGAACAGCAGCTCCGGCGTCGCACCGATCAGGCCGCGGTCGTTGTGCGAATAACCGTACGCGTGGAGGCCGGGAGGAAGCGTGGCGAGACGGGAGAGGAAGAAGCGCCACCAACTGCTTCCTACGGGAGGACGCTTCGTAAACCGCCCATTCTCGAACAGCACCGGAACGATCTTCTGGAACTCCCCCCGCGCCATCCCCTCGAGGGCCGACTCGAAGAGGGGGGCGAACGACTCCAGCGCCGGCGCCTCCCACTCGATCTCCGGGATCCCTCCCCCCTCGAAGCGGGAGACCATCTCCTCGATCGACAGCTCCTCCCACTCCGCCGGATGCCGCCAGGGGTGGACGTCGTCGAGGAAGAAATCGGTGACATAGAATGCCGGCCGCTCGGCACGGCGGAACGGCAACTGCTCGAACGGCCCCCAGCCGACGAACAGACGTCCCGGCCCGGTCTGCACGAAGGCAAAGTCGCGATGCACGGGCGTGATTGTATGACCAACTACTCCGGCCCCGACCCTTCCCGAATCCGCTCGATGTTCGCGTCGATCTCGACGCGCTACGACCGCGCCAACACCGTCCTCTCCGGCGGGGTGCATCACCTCTGGCGGCGGAAGGCGGTGCGGCTGTCGGGGGCGAAGGAGGGGGACCGCATCCTCGACTGCGCCACCGGGACCGGCGACCTGGCCATCGCCTTTCACAAGGCCGCCGGTCCGAGCGGGAGCGTCGTCGGGACCGATTTCGTCCCGGAGATGCTCGACGTTGCCCGCGCCAAGGCCCGGGCGAAAGCCCCCGGCATCACCTTCGAAGTGGCCGACGTCACGAAGCTCCCGTTCGACGATGCCTCGTTCGACGTGGCCAGCATCTCCTTCGGCATCCGCAACGTGAACGACCCGAAGAAAGGGATCGCCGAGATGGCGCGGGTGGTCCGGCCGGGAGGGCGCGTGATCGTGCTCGAGTTCGGCCAGCCGCGCAGCCGCGCCTTCGGCGCCATGTACGACTTTTACCGCCGCCGCGTCCTGCCGCGCCTCGGCGGGATGGTCACGGGCGAGCAGGACGCCTACGAGTATCTGGAGCGCTCGGCCGGCCGCTTTCCCTGCGGCGACGACTTCGTCGCCCTGATGCGCGAAGCGGTGCGGTTCACCTCGATTGAAGTGAAACCGTTGACCTTCGGGATCGCCTACCTCTATCGCGGCGTTAAAGCCTGAGCCCTGCGGAGGACCGGGGGGGCGGGGAGCGATCCACGCTCATCCCACCCCCACCCGCCCAGGTCCTTCGCCGCCATGCTTTCCGCTTTGTGGGAAGACACCTGCGGCTCAGGATGACAGTGATCAGACGCGACGCGAACGGTTCGGACAACCGACAACTGACAACCGATAACTCCTGTATAAAGGCGTCAGGGAGTCATCGTGTCCGACATCGAGGTCTTCAAATTCGGCGGCGTAGCCGTCGGCTCGCCGGAGGCTATCCAGAAGGCGATCGAGCACGTGAAGCGTGCGGCGCCGCGCGTGGCGGTGATCGTCTCCGCCGCGAACGGCGTCACCGACCTGCTCCTCGAAGCCGGCCAGGCCGCCCTCCGCGGCGACCAGGCCACCTACAGCGACCTCGCGACGCAGTTCGAGACGCGCCATCACGAGCTGATCGCCGCCGTCATCACGAACAAGAAACGCGGCGATGAGCTGCGGGCCATGATCACCGCGTCCGCCGCCGAGATGCGCTCCATGGCCGACAGCATCTCCGTCCTGCGCGAGCTCACCACCCGCGCTCAGGACGCCCTCGTCGCGCGCGGCGAGCGTGTGCTCGCCCGGATCTTCGTCGAGGCGCTGCGCGAGCGCGGCGTGGCCGCGGAGTATGTCGATGCCCCCGACGTCATCATCACCGAGCGCCGCCTCGGCAGTCTCTGGCCGAATTTCAACAAGTGCGAGCGTGCCGCGAAGAAGCACGTGCTGCCGGTGCTCGAAAGCAAGAAGGTCGCGATCGTGCCGGGCTATCTCGGCAGCGGGCCGGACGGCGAGGTGGTGACCCTCGGCCGCGGCGGGTCTGATTTCTCGGCGGCGATCCTGGCGCGTAGCATCAACGCCAGCGCGGTGCGGCTCTTCAAGGAAGTCGACGGCCTGATGACCGCCGACCCGAAGAGCGTCCCCTCGGCCCGCCTCCTCCCCGACCTCCACTACCGCGAGGCCGCCGAGCTGGCGTTCTACGGCGCGAAAGTCCTCCACCCGCGGACGATGATCCCGCTCGTCGACCGCAAGATCCCGCTCTTCGTCCGCAACACCTTCCGCGAGCCGGCCACCGGCACCCGCATCGCCGACGACGTGAAGCCGGGCGCCTATCCGGTCAAGGCCCTCACCGCGATCCATAAACAGGCCCTGATCTCCATCGAAGGCTCCGGCATGATCGGCGTCCCCGGCGTCGCCGGACGCGCCTTCACCGCCCTTTCCACCGCCGGCCATTCGGTCTCGATGATCAGCCAGGCCTCGAGCGAGGCCAGCATCTGCTTCGTCCTTCCCGACGCCGAGGCCAATCACGCGGTGGCGGCGCTCGAAGAAGCGTTCGTGATGGAGCGGAAGTCGAAGCTGATCGACCGGATCCGCGCCGAAAAAGGGGTCGCCCTCATCGCCGTCGTCGGGATGGGGATGCGCGGCAGGCCGGGCATCGCCGCCCGGACCTTCTCCGCCCTCAGCGGCGCGCGCGTCAACGTCGTCGCCATCGCCCAGGGGTCGTCGGAGCTGAACATCACCGTCGCGGTCGCAGAATCGGAAGCCACCACGGCGCTGCAGGCGCTCCACAACGAATACCAGCTCGACAAGATCCACCCGCTGGCCGACACCTCCGGGCGGGAGTCGAAGCTCACCCTCCTCGGCTTCGGGCAGATCGGCCGCGAGCTCGCCGCGCAGCTCACCGCGCAGGAGAAGCACCTCCGCAACGAGCTCGGGATCGACATCAAGATTACCGCCCTCGCCGATCGTTCCGGCATCAAGATCGTCGAGAAAGGCTTCGGCGCCGCCGCGCTGCAGAAGCTGGCGAAGCAGAAGGCATCGGGCACGAGCCTCTTCGACCGCGACTCGCCGCTGACGCTCAAGCAACTGCAGGCGATGATGCGCGAGGAGCTGTGGCTCCTCCCCTCGCACCGCCCGATCCTGGTCGATCTCACCTCGGACGAGACGGCGCCTTTGATCCAGGAGGCGCTCGAGAACGGTTTCCACATCGTCCTGGCGAACAAGAAGCCGCTGGCCGTCTCGCAGATCGAGTTCGACCGGCTGATGGAGACGGCGAAGGAGCGCGGCCTGGCGCTGCGCTACGAAGCCACCGCCGGCGCCGGCCTGCCGGTGCTCGACACCCTGGCCAAGCTGCAGGACGCCGGCGACCGGGTCGAATCGATCCTCGGCGCCTTCTCCGGCACCCTCGGCTTCATCATGACCGCGCTCGAAGAAGGAAAGCGCTTCAGCGACGCCGTGCGCGAGGCGTGGAAGCTCGGCTACACCGAGCCCGACCCGCGCGACGACCTCTCCGGCACCGACGTCGCCCGCAAGGCGCTCATCCTGGCGCGCACGCTGGGACGGCGGCTCGAGCTGAGCGACATCGCCCTCGAATCGCTCTACACCCGCGAAGTGGACGACGACACGCCGGCCCGCTTCGTCGACAACCTCACCGCCCTCGACGGCGTCTTCGCCGAGCGCGTCGCAAAGGCGAAGGCGGACGGCAAGGTGCTGCGCTACGTGGCCAAGATCGCCAAGCGCGGCATCCGCGTCGGCGTCGAAGCCGTCCCCGCCGCCTCCCCTCTCGGCCGCCTTCACGGTACCGACAACACCATCGTCATCCAGTCGAAGCGTTATTCCGCCAACCCCCTCGTCGTCACCGGCCCCGGCGCCGGCGCGGGCGTGACGGCCGCCGGCGTGCTGAACGACATCGTGGCCATCACCACCGTCGAGCGCCGGACACACCGGCGAGGCTCGCGATGAACCGCGGGACCGCCTTCGCGCCCGGCTCGATCGGCAACGTCGGTCCCGGGTTCGACGTCCTCGGCCTGGCCGTCGACGGCATCGGCGACCGCGTCACCGTCGAGCTGACCAGGCGCGACTCGCGCGTCGACGCCATCACCGGCCGCGACGCCGAGCTGGTGCCGCGCGAGGCCTCCCGCAACTGTGCGGCGATCTCCGCCAACGCCTACCTCCGCCCGTTCGGCTTCCAGGCCATCGTGACCATTGAAAAAGGACTGGCGCTGGCTGGCGGGATGGGCGGCAGCGCCGCCTCCAGCGTCGCCGGAGCCTACGCCGCGGCGCTCGCCCTCGGCCAGGCCCCGGTGATGAACGACGTCATCGCCGCCGCGTTGGAAGGCGAGTCGGCGGTTGCCGGCCGCCACCTCGACAACATCGCCGCCAGCGCCGTCGGCGGGTTGGCCTTGTCGCGGTGTATCGACCCGATCGACGTGGTGAAGCTGCCGGTGGCGAAGACCTGGTGGATCGCCCTGGTGACGCCCAACGTGCGTGTCCGCACCGAAGACGCCCGCTCCATCCTCCCCGCCGACTGTGACCGCGCCACCTGGACGCAGCAGATGGCCAACACCACCGCCCTGGCCCACGCGTTCGCGGTTGGCGACGGCGCGTTGCTGGGACGCGCGCTGGATGACCGCTACGCGGAACCGCGACGGGCAACGCTCATCCCCCACTTTGTGGAAGTGAAACGGGCCGCCCTCGGCGCGGGAGCATACGGCTGCTCGATCAGCGGTTCGGGACCGACGTTGTTTGCCGTGTGTGCGGATGAGAGCGTGGCTCGATCCTGCGCGGAAGCGATGCAGAAGGCGTTTGGGGAGATTCAATCGACCGCGCATGTCGGAGCGATCGCGGAGCGCGGGGTCAGGTAGCTCGCGCGATCTGCACGCTTTACCGCAAGTGGCACAGCCCCTCACCCCGCCCGGCACCTGGTCTTCTAACCTCATATACGAGTATTTGCTTCGGAATCGCATTCGCCACGCGCAGGTGCCGAGCATCCCTCTCCCCGGCTGGGCGGGGAGAGGGGCAACACACCATCCCACTCGCCTGAAATGGCCCTGGACAGCGCGGTTTGTTGCCCCTCTCCCCTCTCGTAGGGGAGAGGGATGTTCGGCACCTGCGCGTGGCGAATGCGTTCACTGCCCATCCCGACGAGCATTCGTTAGAAGTTCAGGTGCCGGACGAGGTGAGGGGTCGCGCCACGTGCGTAAACTGACGCTCTCGCGCCATCACCGCACGCGAAAACTCTTGCCCGTTCATCGCTCATCGTTCATCGTTCATCGCTTCTATGGAATGGCTCCAATGCATCGCCTGCGGCACCAAATACGACGCCCTCCAGATCCGCTACACCTGCGAGTGCGGCAACCTGCTCTCCGTCGAGCGGGACACGCGCCTCGACCGGGACGCCTTCGACGACCGCCTCACCTCGCGCTCGGCCATCGACCGCTCCGGCGTCTGGCGGTTCCGCGAGGCCGTGCTGCACACCGACAAAGTCGTCACCCACCCCGAGGGGGCCACGCGGCTCTACGAGCGGAACGGGCTGTTCTTCAAGCATGAAGGCGAGAACCCCACCGGCTCGTTCAAAGACCGGGGGATGACCGTCGCCGTGACGCAGGCCGTGCGCGTCGGGGCCACCGCCGTCGCCTGCGCCTCCACCGGCAACACCAGCGCGTCCCTGGCCGCATACGCGGCACAGGCGGGGCTCAAAGCCGTCGTCTTCGTCCCGGCGGGGAAAGTCGCCAGCGGGAAGCTCGCTCAGACACTCGCCTACGGCGCGACCGTCCTCTCCATCCGCGGCGACTTCGACGCCGCCATGCGGCTCGTGCGCGAGGCTTCCGAGCGGCTCGGCATCTACCTCGTCAACTCCATCAACCCCTTCCGCATCGAAGGGCAGAAGACCATCATCTGGGAGCTGCTGCAGGACCTCCGCTGGGAGTCGCCCGACTGGATCGTCGTCCCGGCCGGGAACCTCGGCAACACCAGCGCGTTCGGCAAGGCGATCCGCGAGGCGCGTGCGCACGGCTGGATCGAGAAAACGCCCCGCCTCGCGTCCATCCAGGCCGAGGGAGCCAACCCGTTTTTCCGGAGCTGGAACGAAGCCTTCGCCACCCGGCATCGCGTCGCCGCCGAGACCGTCGCCAGCGCCATCCGCATCGGCGACCCGGTCAGCTACGAAAAAGCGGTCACCGCCATCCGCGAGACCGACGGCGTCGTCGAGCAGGTCACGGACGCCGAGATCCTGGCCGCCAAGCGCGAGATCGACATGATGGGCATCGGCTGCGAGCCCGCCTCCGCCGCCACCCTCGCCGGCGTCCACAAACTGCGCGCCGCCGGCGTGATCCGGGAGGGCGAGCGCGTGGTCTGCATCCTCACCGGCCACATCCTCAAAGACCCCGAAGCGAACTATCGCCCCGAGAACATCCACGAGATCGAGGCGACGGTGGACGCCGTCGAATCAGTGATCGTTGCGAGTCCCCTCGGCCGGTGATTGTCCGGTGACCCGGCGGAACGTACGGAAGAACGTGCGCCGCGTCCCGAAGCCGCAGAGATAGGCGATGCGGGTGGTATTGAGATGCGTCCGTTCGAGCAGCCGCTGCGCCGCCCGCACCTGGATCGCCTTCATGAAGTCGGAGATCCGCACCCCGAACCGCAGGCGGAAGGCCCGGCTCAGCGAGGCCGCCGTCATCCCGTGAAGCTGCGCCAGCTCCGAGACCCGGGGAACATCCTCACGGCGAAGGCAATCCCGCACATACCGGGCGACCACCAGTTTCGACACTCTCATTGTCGATCCATGATACGGACGAGCGTGTCTGGATGAGGAGGGATGGCAAGAAATGTCTCTACTTGAGGAAGTGGCCAAGAGAGCGAATGACCGGAGCGGGACTGCGCGTCCTGCACAGAGTAGACAGGCGCTGGTCTCCCGAGCGTCTCATGCGGCGCCGGATGTTGTCGGTTGTCAGTCAGGGGCCATCCCTCGACAGCCGGAGGCCTCAGGGCGAGATCGGTTCGGACTACCGACAACCGACAACGCGCTCCGCGCAGAAACGACAAACGGGCGGCTTACGCCGCCCGCTGCTCAGTCGCTGCTCGTGAGACCTACGCTTTCAGATGCTTGTTGACCAGAGCGGTCATCTCGAACATCGAGACCTGCTCTTTGCCGCCGAAGATGACGCGGAGCTTGTCGTCCGCGTTGATCATCCGCTTGTTGGCCTGGTCCTGAAGGCCATTGGCCTTGATGTAATCCCACACACGCTTAGTCACTTCGCTGCGCGGAATCGGATCATTTCCGACAATAGCCGAGAGCTCGGAGCTCGGGGTCACCGCCGCGGAAAGACCTTTGCCGCCGCCCTTGGATGCAGATTTCGTCGCCATCATCAAACCTCTCGCGATTTTCGTTCTCGCGGATTCTGTGCCGAGGAGGGGATGCGCGTCAAACGGCCCTGCCTCTGCGGTATCCTCGGCGGCATGAAGCTGACGCGCATTCTCGCCCTCCTCGTCCTCGTTCTCACCCTCGTCCCGGCCGTGTCCGCGGCCGACTTCGGCATCCGCGCCGGCCGCTATAACGACGGCGACAGCGACTTCGTCGGAGCCGAGCTCGTCTTCGACATCGGCGCCATCAACATCAACCCGAACGTCGAATACTCGCTCGAAGACGACGTCACCGCCGGGAGCGCCAACATCGACCTCACCCTCGACGTCGCCAGCATCGCCAGCATCACCCCCTACGTCGGTGCCGGCGTCGGCCTCTCCTACCTCGACACGGACGCCCTCGGCACCCAGTCCGACGTCGTCGGAAACCTCATCGGAGGCGTCGCCTTCAACATGGTGTCGATCAAGCCCTACGCCCAGGTCAAATACGTCCGCCTCCTCGACAACGAAGACGACGTCGATGACAGCGACATTGCGCTGATTGTTGGGTTGAGGTTCTAGACCTACTCCTTCACACAATGAAAGACGTGCGCGGGGAGGATGTTCCGCGGCTCGAACTGGCGGTGGACCCGGCCGTAGAGCTTCTCCAGGTCGGCGCGCACTTTCGACGAGAACTGGTAGACCAGCATCGACCCGCCCTGGACCAGTGCTTCCCTGCAGTTGCGCAGGACGCTCATCCGGTCCTCGTCGGTCATGATGCTGAAGGGGATGCCGGCGATCGCGTAGTCGGCCTTGCCGAGGCCCAGCTCGCGCAGCGCCTCGACCACCTCGGCGCCGGAGCGGTGCTGCACCCGCAGGCGCGGGTCGTGGAAGTTCTGGCGGAGGTGCTTCACGAACTCGTCGTTGATCTCGAAGACCACCAGGACGGCATCGGGGCGCATCCGCTTCAGGATCTCGCGGCTGATCGTCCCCACACCCGGCCCCAGCTCCACGATCACCCGCGCGCGCTGCCAGTCGACGTCGCGCAGGAGCTGGGTGACCAGGTACCGCGAGCTCGGGATGACCGACCCGAGCATGCGCGGGTTCTTGAAAAAGTTGCGGGCGAAGACGAAGGTCGACTCCTCTGCTCTCGTTTCCACGTCATGGCTCTTCTTCAATTTCCGAGCCTGCTCTGCCGTATGGAGCGTGAACTTCATGACACGCCCAGCGCCACCCGCTCCGCCCGCACCCGTGCAATGGCGCGGCTCACCAGATAGAGCGCCAGCGCGATCAGCGCCGCCGAGGTGATGCCGTTCACCATCGCCACCGGGTCGACCGCCGCGCCGGAGAAGTTCATGATCGTCAACCGCACCAGCGCATAGAGCGTCGTCACCAGCACGAACAGCATCGGGAACAGCGTGAACGCGATCTGCTGCCGGCGCTGGTGCAGCCAGACCGTGATAGCCAGCAGCGTCAGCGCCGCCAGGAGCTGGTTCGACGCGCCGAAGAGCGTCCAGAACTTCCCCCAGCTTCCCGGAGGAGTGAACGCGAGGAAGTACACCGGCAGGGCCACGGTCAGCAGCGTCCCCACCCAGGCGCCGAAGCGGGTCGGCCAGCGGAAGAGCTCCTGGACGATGTAGCGGCCGAGGCGCGTCGAGACGTCGACCGTGTCGAAGACGAAGGTGGAGAAGGCCATCGCCCCGAACGTGATCGCGTAATTGCGGTACTTCTCCCCGACCAGCAGCACCATGAAATCGCCGATGCCGTTGCCGTAGATCGTCCCCGGCTTCAGGCCGGTCAGGTCTTTCTGCGCCACGATCATCACCGTGACCATCGCGATCAGCGCCACGAAGGCCTCGGCGAGCATGCCGCCGTATCCGACCGGCCGGATGTGCGTCTCCTTGTCGATCTGCTTCGACGTCGTTCCCGAGCAGACCAGCCCATGGAAGCCCGAACAGGCGCCGCAGGCGATGGTGACGAAGAGGAAGGGGAACAGCAGGCCCGTGGCCTTCCCCGAATCCCACCCCTTGAAGGCCTCCTGCTTGATCTCGTAGCCGCCGAAGAAGATGCCGATCACGCCGAGGGCCAGGGCGAAGTAGAGAATGAAGCCGCCCAGATAGCCGCGCGGCTGCAGCAGCGACCAGACCGGGACCATCGAGGCGACGCAGCAGTAGGCGAGGATCAGCAGCGCCCACCACTTGGCGTCGAGGATGAAGTACGTCGAGACCTGCGTCCCCAGCCAGACCATGAAGAACGTGGCCGGGACGAAGATGACGGTCAGGAGCCAGAGCGGCGGATGGAGGAATCGCTGCACGAATCCCATCACCACGGCCAGCAGCAGATAGAAGATACTCGCCGCCGCCACCGCGCCTCCCGGATGAAACGCCGCCGCCGCCCCGGCCAGCTCTTCGCTGCCGGTGACGAAGCTCGAGGAGGTGATGTCGGCGAAGGCGACGATGACGTAGACGAGGGCCAGCCAGATGAAGGCCATCATGGCGATCCCGGCGCGCGCGCCGAGGTGATCGCGGGTGATGTCGGCGATCGAGCGGGCGCCGTGCCGGACGCTCGCCGCCAGGGCCATGAAATCGTGCACCGCCCCGATCAGCACCACCCCGATGCCGATCCAGAGGAGGCACGGCAGCCACCCGAACTCCTGGCAGGCGATGATCGGCCCCGCGATCGGCCCCGCCGCGGCGATGGCGGCAAAGTGCTGGCCGAACAGGTAGAAGGGTCTGGTCGGCACGAAGTCGACCCCATCCTGCTTCGCATGCGCCGGCGTCACCGCATTGCCGTCGAGCCCCATCAGCCGCGCGATCCACGCGCCGTACGAGTAGTACGCGAACGCAATGAGGGCGAGAAAGATCACCGCGATCAGGACGAGCATGGGCGGGGATTGTAATCGGGGCGGATTGCGCGGGGGGGGTTGCTGGTTACTGGTTGCTGGTTCCTGAAAACGGCAGTTGAACGCGGCGGAGCGAAGTGGCGTGAGTCAGGAGCTGGGTTCCAACTGCGGCGCAGTGGGGTAAGTTGCTGAGTTGGCTCGCCGAAGGAGTGCTTGGAAGCGGG